>PDYI01000170.1_pt1 | contig 131704 bp, 111 predicted proteins | sample 1430821 | NCBI WGS metagenome assembly PDYI01 (sample SAMN05780991, study PRJNA343144) | Human gut metagenome, whole genome shotgun sequencing project. | isolation source: infant gut | host: Homo sapiens | place: Finland | collected 2005-01-01 | reverse complement strand
AAAAATAAAGTAAATTTCCGGTAGCAAGCCCGAATCCAGCAGTACACAAAGGCGGCATCAAAGCCGTAGCAATAGCAACCCCTGGAATTACATTCCCTTTCTCCTTTGTAGACAAAGCGATTATACCGCTAAACCACCGCACAAAGCTATAAGCACATCATATATGGTAGGAGAAGTACGTGCCAGCAACTCCGATTGTACTTCATCCAACGGAGTCAGCGAAAAATAAAGGGTAGCTGTAATCACACTAAATACAGTTGCCACCAAATAACTTTTTAGAGAACGCTTCAACAATTCAAAATCATTCTGTCCAATAGCTAACCCTACTCCCATTATCGGTCCCATCAGCGGAGATATCAGCATGGCACCAATAATAACTGCCGTAGAATTCACGTTCAAGCCCAATGAAGCTATAAAAATTGCGAAAATAAGAATCCACAAATTAGTTCCTTTGAACTCAACACCATTACGAATACTTTCTACAATCAAGGCTTCATTGTCCTTATCCTTGCGCAAATCAAGATATTCACTAAAGAACTGCTTTATATAGGGCACATTCTTTAAATTATTCTTCAGGTCACTCATTGCTATTTCTTTATGTATCGGTTTATAACAGGTATTTGCTGTAAGGGGAAATCCGTTTTCACAATATATGCCACAAACAATAACAACAGTAATGTACGAACACCAACAACAAGAATATATTTTGAATAGGAAGATAAACTGAAACAATGTAAAGTACCAGCGCTAACACCACATAGTTACCTATTGCTTTCAAATCATAATTAATAGGATATTTTTTCTGCCCTACAAAATAAGAGAGAAGCATAGCTACTCCATATCCGGCAAAACCCGCCCAAGCACACGCCATATAGCCAAATACCGGAATAAGGAAAATATTTATCAGAATAATGATACTGCATCCCACCAGTGAAAAATAAGCTCCCCATTTTGTTTCATCAATCAGTTTATACCAAAAAGAAAGATTGAAATAAATACCCATAAACATCTCGGCAGCCATGACAATAGGTACAACCTTAAGCCCTACCCAGTAATCACGCCCTAAAATATAACGCAGTATATCAAGGTAAAACATAACAGCCAAAAAAGCCAGCAAAGTGAAGATAATGAAAAACTTCATCGCTTTGGCATACATTTCCCGACTATCCTTTTCTTTACTCTTACTAAAAACAAACGGCTCGTATGCAAACCGGAAAGCCTGTGTCAGCATGGCCATGATCATAGCTATCTTACTGGCTGCTCCATAAATACCCAACTGGATAGTCGCCTCCGCCTTATCAGGATAAACAAACGGAAAAATAATTTTATCAGCTACCTGATTTAAGATTCCGGCAATACCCAGAATCAGAATCGGGAAAGAATAATGCAGCATACGCCGCAACAACTCCCTGTCCAGCACATATCTGAAGCCCACCAATTCTTTCCACATACATAGCATCACCAAAGAAGTACAAGCCAAATTTATAGCAAAAGCCACTCCGACATTCTCTCCCTTCATACCTACAAAATAAGCGATATTCAAGACAATGCTGGCAAAAATGAACAACAATTTCAATGCAGCAAACTTAACAGGGCGTTTCTTATACCGCAAATAAGCGAAAGGAATAGCTTGGAAAGCGTCCATTGCAACTACAATCAGCATCATCCCCATATACCACGGATGCTCTCCATATCCCAAGAAACCTGCTATGGGATACAGAAAAGAAAGACAAACAATTAAAAACAAGACCGCAGTCGCCCCCACCGAAAGCAAAGTAGTGGAATAGACACGCATCGGATCATCCACCCCCTTATTGGCAAATCGGAAAAAGCCGGTTTCCATACCATATGTTAAAAGCACCATCAACAAGGCAGTTATAGCATACATATTGGTAATGACACCATAGCCCCCCGATTCCACAGGCAAAGCGTTGGTATATATCGGTACTAACAAATAATTCAGAAACCGCCCGATGATGCTACTCATCCCATATATGGCTGTTTCCTTGGCTAATGCTTTTAATCCTGCCATCTTCTAATCATCAAATAATGTCTTCTGACTATTATAAATGCTCCGTCCCAAGTGTATATAGGCCAGTTCCGTGACCTCACGTCCACGCGGAGTACGTTTTAAGAAACCTTCTTTAATCAAAAAAGGTTCATAAACCTCCTCTATTGTTCCGGCGTCTTCACCCAAAGCGGTTGCAATAGTAGTCAGCCCCACAGGACCTCCCTTAAACTTATCTATAATAGTACATAAAATCTTGTTATCTATCTCATCCAGTCCATATCTGTCAATGTTCAAGGCTTCTAAAGCAAACCGGGCAATTTCCACATCAATCCTTCCGGAACCTTTCACCTGGGCAAAATCACGGACACGCCTCAACAACGCATTTGCAATACGGGGCGTTCCACGGCTGCGCGAAGCAATCTCACCCGCTGCTTTCATGTCACAAGGCACATTCAATATATTAGCAGAGCGACGGATAATGCTTGTCAATACATCATCGTCATAATACTCCAAATGAAGATTAATTCCAAAACGGGCACGCAAAGGCGCAGTCAGCAACCCACTCCTGGTAGTGGCTCCAACCAAAGTAAACGGACTCAGCTCCAACTGGATACTACGCGCCGAAGGTCCCTTGTCTATCATTATATCAATACGATAATCCTCCATGGCAGAATACAGATATTCTTCTACCACAGGGCTCAACCGATGTATTTCATCAATAAAAAGCACATCATTGGGTTCCAAGCTGGTCAGTACTCCCGCCAAATCCCCCGGTTTATCCAGCACCGGTCCTGAGGTTACTTTAAAACCTACTCCCAGTTCATTGGCAATGATATTACTTAAGGTCGTCTTGCCCAAGCCAGGAGGTCCGTGCAAAAGAACATGGTCTAACGCCTCGGCCCGCAGACGCGCCGCCTTGACAAAGATGCGCAGATTATCTACCACCTTATCCTGTCCGCTAAAATCTTCAAAATTCAACGGACGTAAGGCATTCTCAAAATCGCGTTCTTTAGTTGTGAGCTGTTGCTCGCGTATATCAAAATTTTCTTCCATTTTTTTGTTTATGACACAAAGGTACAAAAGATATTATTATTATAGAAAGAAAGATGGAGGAATTCATTTTCAGTCCCTCTATGGTCCTTCTTTTCAACATTATTATTGTATTAATTATTATTCATTATGGGAATTACATTAGGAAAGAAACAATTGAACAAAGGAAGAGTTTCGCTTTATTTAAATTACAGTTATAACGGAAAACGCCGCAAAGAGTATTTGGGTATCATTCTGGATGCTCCTACCAGTGCAGAGCGAAGAGCGGAGAACAAAAACAAGATACTAATTGCCAGGCAGATAAGAGCAAAAAAGGAACTAGAATTCTTATCCGTTGAATATCATCTGAACGATATAGAAAATACATTCGATGATATACTTCCAACAGATAAAAGCAATGTTCCCGATTTCTATATTCTGATAGGACAATTCCTGGATACCTATCACAAAAAGGACAAGAAAATGGTTAGGGCATGTATCACCCATCTGCGACTGTTTACAAGAAAGAAAAGCTTACCTGTAACCCTTCTCACAAAAGATTTTTGTATAAACTTTCTTGAGTATCTCAGGGATCATCTCCGAGGCAACACTCCCATCGGATATTTCAAGAAGTTCAGAATGTGCATTAATAAATGTATAGAAAAAAAGTTAATGACATCTAATCCTACAGATGGTATCCGCCTGATGCAGTTTGATGAAGTAACCAAAGCAATCCTCAGTTTAAAAGAGATTCAGAAACTTGCTATCACTCCATGCCCCAACAACGAAGTAAAAAGGGCATTCTTGTTTTCTTGCTATTGCGGGCTGCGCTGGTGTGATGTACATCAACTGCAATATAAAGACATAGATTTCTCATCAAACCGCCTTACTATTCTGCAACAGAAAGTACAGTCACACTCCAAAAACGCAATCTTGCATCTAAACTTAAACCACACTGCCATCAAACTCCTACAAAGGCATAAAGGCATTAATGAGGACTTGGTATTCGGGCTCCCCTCCTATTCTTACACACTAAGGATTTTAAACAAATGGGTAAAAAGAGCTAATATACACAAACACATTACCTTCCACTGTGCCCGACACTCATTTATCACCAACATTATGGCAAATGGAGCTAATATCAAAACAGCCGCCAGTCTTGCAGGACATTCTACTACCCGGCACACTGAAAAATATGTTCATATCATAGATGAACTCAAACAAAAAGCAGTAGATAGTTTACCGGATATTATTGTCAATTATAAATAAAAAAGAACCTGAAATGGCCCTTACATCATTAAAGTTGTCACACATACAACTGGTATTCAAACAATTAGTATTACTGTATAGTATCCGGCACGAATACGACCTACCTGAGTAATGCGGTGAACAACTACTTCGGATGCAACTTCAAGCAGCTTCTTAATAAATATCGTGTTGAGTATGCAAAGTCCTTATTACTAGAGGGTACGTATTCAACCAGTTCTCTTTTTAGGAAGTGTGGGTTTGCATCCCAAAGCGTTTTTTATGCCGCATTTCATAAAGTGGTCGGCGCATCTCCCTTGCAGTTTCTATATAAAGCACCATCCAAACGCGGAAAAAGATTTAAAGTCCTTTTATAACAATAACATTTTGAGTTTTTAAATTTATAAATTTAAAGTTTTTCTATTATGAACAAAAAATTTTTAAGTGCAATCCTGTTCGGAGCCCTTATGGTCACTTCAACAGGAACATTTGTATCTTGTAAGGATTACGATGACGACATCGACCGCTTGGATCAAGAAATATCCAATGTGAAAGATGCAATCAAGGCCCTTGAAGACAAAGTAGGCTCAGGCAAATATGTCGAAAGCTGTACTCCGTTCACTGATGGTAATGGTGGTTATGAAATCAAATTCAGTGATGGAGAGACCATTAAATTATACAATGGTGCAAAAGGAGAACAAGGTGAACCAGGCAAACCAGGTACTCCGGGTACTTCTGCTGATGATTATGTAGTATCAGTAGAAGAAGGTGAGTCAGCTTATGAATTAGTTATTACTTACGCTAATGGCACTAAAAAGACTATCAGTATGCCTAAAGCTACTTCTGTAGTTAGCGGAGTTAAGTTTATCCCTACTTTCCTTTCTGAAGGTGAAGCTGCCAGAATCCATTTCCCTACCATCGTTACTGATAGTGTGGCAGGTAAAACAGAGATTGCAGGTGCAGATTGGAGTGAAAGTAACTTTAATACATTTAAAATCGTTTACTCAGGTAAGGCAGACGTGAAGTATCAGGTAAATCCTAACAGCGTATCATTCAAGGATATGGAAGTGGTAGGATTTGTTCGTGATACTGCTGAAATATGGAACTACAATACAAATAACAAGAATTGGGAATTGTTCAATGCCGGACAAAAGCTATACACTGATGGAAAAATCACCGTTGATTCTTATAAAGAAGGACATGGTATGTTAAACTTCCGTGTAAAGGATTGGGCTTTTGCTGAGCAATCTAATCTGGACGAAAGAACAGTATATTCATTGAGAATTAAGAACAATGACCAAATCGTTCATTCTGATTTTGTTCCCGCCAAGCATGAAGTAATTTTGCAGAAGAACGTACATTTGGTTAAAGTCGCTGATGCATTTGACCAAACTAACGCTCCTGCTCAGATTAAAAATGCAATTGCTCCTAACAAGGTAAATTATAGAGAATTCATCGAAGATGAATATTATCTTAACACCTTGAATCCGACTGGTACTGAAGAGGCTAAATTAAAAGCTTATCAAGCAGATAAAGCCAAGTTCGAAGCCAATGCTGAAAACCAGTTATATAAGGGAGATACTGAATCTAAAGATGATGCAAACCGTATTGTTGTAGAACTGAATTACACGGGCGATGGATATTCAAAAGATTTAAGAGATATCGTAACTTCTTTCTTTGATAACCGTAGTGGAAAAGCCAAAGATGCTCAGTATCCTTTGATGGATAATGGTTTTGATGACTATTCATTGGTGTTTGAACCGGTTGACTTCTACTATGATGGTGTTAACCAGACTAAACGTTACTTGGAAGTTACCAAAGATGGTGTCGCTACAGTAAAACAAACTCCGGACCCGATTTGGGGTGCAGAAACTGATGCCAGTCACACAGCTGCTATAGACAGAACTCCTATTGTTCGTGTGAAACTGGTAGCACCGGGTGAAGACAATGGTAATGTAGTTAAAACAGCAATCATCAAGATTCACATTGTACGCAAGACAGTTGTTCCTGAAATTAATGTTACAGAAACAAAAGATGTCACTCTGAAACATATCAATCAAGTTCTTGATATGGATATGGATAAGATATTCAACCATAAAGATGTACAGTTGAGCAAAGACGAATTCCGTAAGACTTATGAGTTTGTTCCTGAATTTGCGACAGCAGACGAGGCTAAACAACACGCTGTATATGCATGGGACGGAAAAGATAATAAAGACTATTCATTAGATCCGAATTTTGTTCCTGAAGAATATAATCAGCTGTTCGTTACAGTGAAGAATACAGCATTCTCTCGTCATGACGATCACGACGTTTACACTGTTAAGGGTACATACAAGCCAAATGCTGATCATAAGGATTACCTGACATCCATGTTACTTATACTATCAATGTGAAGTATCCGAATGTGGTTGCTCCTGAAAAGACCAAGTTGAACTGGGTAGATGATTCTTACTTCATTGCTCACGGTAGATATGATAACTTTGATGCTCCTAAAACTTATGAAATGGTTGCAGCATTGAATGACGAATTCGATTTGATCAACTATAATCCTTATAAGGGTCAGACTCATGATAAGGATTGGGCTAGAGCTACCTTGTCATTCGAATTGGTTGACCAGCATAATAATGCATCTAAGATAGCTGACGGTCACAATTCCGGTATCCGTTTGTATCAAGGTGAAGACAACAAGTGGTATATCGCTTTGGAGGCAACAGACGCAGGACGTGCTTGGATCAATGCTGCTGACGCTAAGGATTTGAAGAAGATCAAAATGCGTGCTGTAGTAAGCTTCAATGAAGATGTTGACGGATTGTATGGTACTTGCAACAAGGAAGCCAATGCTCATAACAAATATGCTAAAGAAGCTTACAATAACTTCTCTTGCGATACTATCAATATGGTAAACAATACTCCTTGGGCTAAAGATCATACTACTAATTATACTGTGCTGCTGCTCCTGAATCTGGACGTTCTACAGTCGTTATCGATGAATTTGAAGTTGCATTTGTAACTCCGATGGTATTCCACGCTTACGAAGCAGGTCCTTTGTATGACAAGTACCAAGAAGCTGAAAATACAGTATCATTGAAGGATGCATTCTTCTTGTCAGATTATCTGTGGTCTGAAGGTGCTCAGGCACAATTCAATAACAACCATGTTATCTATGACCACAAAGATATGGCTGAGAATAATACTTTGGTTCAAACTGGTAATAATGCAGGCTGGTCACAGAAACTGGTAGTTACCAACAACGTATTCGATGTCAATACAACAGTTAACTTCCAGGTTTCTAAGGCATACTTTGCTGATGGAAGTGAATTGGATGCTGAAAACATGAATAAGATCAAGCTTGATAATACTAAGCAGACTATCACATGGATTAACAATGGTGAAGATATTGCCCAACCGTTTACTATTGATGTAGAAGTTTGTGTAAATCACAAGTGGGGCGGTATCTGCGAGCATACTTGGAAGGGAGATCTCGGACATTCTGTCGGAACTATCCAAATTCAGGTTAAAAAGCACAATGATAAGTAATTAATACGCTCATTGTTTATTTAAAAAGAGGGGGGCAAAATGTTCCCCTCTTTTAGTCTTTACAATCGTTTATCCAATTATATTGTGTATGAAGTATATATATGCTGTCTGTTTTCTGTTATTAGTATGTGGCTGTCATAAAGAAAATGACACCCCCGTTGTTTTACCTGCACGGACACTATTGGTTTATCTGGGAGGAGATAATAATCTTGATGCGGAAACCTATGACAAACTTGTTCAAATTAAAAATGGATGGCAAGACGGAACAGATGGAAAAATAATAGTGTATCAGGATACACCATTTAAGGACTCTCCACGATTGATGGAAATTGATGGAAAAAGTGAGAAAGGCTATATTACCATACATACCTATGATCAAGAAAACTCAGCCTCCCCCCAAGTACTTAAACGAGTTATAAATGACGTAACTCGGCTTTATCCTGCTAAAAGCTACGGTTTAATCGTGTTTTCCCATGGCAGTGGCTGGCTTCCTTCACATACATTGGTCAATGGCTCGCGGTCCATCATCATTGATAATGATAATGAAATGGAAATAACAGATTTTGCCATGGCTCTTCCAGACCATTTATTTGAATTCATTATCTTTGAAGCATGTAATATGGCAGGTATTGAGGTGGCTTATGAATTAAGAAATAAAGCAGCATATATCATGGCTTCCTCTGCCCCAGTAGTATCTCCGGGATTCACTCCTATCTATGCCGGCAGCATATCCTGTCTGCTTGAAGAAACTGCTGATTTGCAAAGATTTGCAGAAAATTATTTTCATTATTGGAATTTGATGGAAGGCGATAAACGTTCTGCTACCATTAGCATAATAAAAACTGCCGGATTATCAAATTTAGCGAATTTGATACGACAGATCAATACAGAAATATCTGGTTCTTTCCTCCCGGTCGGTAACCTTCAAAATTATGATGGAGTTTTAAAAGCCCCATTCTATTTTTTTGATTTCGCTCAATGTTATCAATCATTATCAGATGAAAATACATACAATGCACTTCAAGAGTGTATCAGCCAATGTGTGGTTTACAAAAGAAATACTCCTTTTTATGCTACGGAAGAAGGAACATTCCCTATCACAGCATTTTCAGGTATGACCACTTTTATCATGCAGAGAGAACTTAATGACTTAAATGAGGAATATACAAAACTACAATGGTATAAAGATACTAATACACATTAGAGAATATGTAGGATAACTTTCTATGGAATGACATTTGGGGAGAAATCTTTTATCAGTTCAAAGAGATAAGACATATATAAAGATCTACTACTTTTTTACATCAATAGAATACAATTTAATTATTATAATATACAGAAAATTATTAGCTCAAAGGAATAGAATTAACAGAAGAAATTATTACTAAACATTGATGTTACTATTCAAAGAAATAAATAACTAAGATAGTTATTCTATAAGTTAAAAGGGGCTGTCCCTGAAAAACAGCCCCTTTATATTATATACCAATTTTAATATTATTCGAATGCAATTGTAGCGGTTGTCACAATGCCTGCGAAGTCAGTGAATGTTAGAACTAAAGTACCCTTATCACCGATTTGGGCATTTACCAATTTAATACCTTCGCTATCTGAAACGGCAGTAACATTATTCAAGCCGTCTACGCCATAAGCTACTTTAACTTTGTCTGCAGCAGTAGAATTAGATTCTTGAACAGTTACACCTTCGATTGCAGGAATGCTATTGCATACAGCAGATTCTCCCTTACCATACTGTAATGCCAAACCATTCTTCTTATTATTAGCAGTAGTAAGTTTAGCGATAGTAAAGTCCGCACCAACCTTAGCAGTTGCACCAGCTACATTATTAGTATAGTAAACCAACTTAGCACCTTCAAAGATAGACATGATCTTAGTAGTGAACTTAGAAGACTTAACAGTCAAGTCATTTACACCTCCAAATGTATAAGAAGCTACAACACCCAATTCATTAACTTTCAAAGTCTTATTAGTATTTTGGATATTCTGTAGAGTTACAGAAGCACTTGATTGGTTTGCTATAACATCCTTATTATCCACTTTGTCAATTGCCAACTTGATATCATTTACAGCAGCCTTTGTATTGGGAAGGAATGCTCTTGTGAAGTTTACCACAGGTGTATTAGCAACTGAAGCTGTCAAACGGGCAACAAACTTACCATCTTCCCAAGCAGTTGTGTTCTTGAACAGTTTATCCCAAGCAGGCAGAGCAACTGTTACAGGAATTGTAACTGTCTTGATTGTGCTAACGGCAGTACCTGATTTTTGATCCTTGATTGTCAAAGTCAAATTATAGTTACCTGGCTTAGCCTTAGCATTAACATTACCATTTACGGCAATCTTCATCCAACGGATATTGCGAGCATCTGAGTTAGCTAATACTACTTCACCATTATTTGCTGATCCATCTACAAATTTATCAGCAGGTTTACCATCCTTATCAGTATAGAATGTTACATTAGTAGAAGTCAAGTCATTTGCCAAGAAATTAACTTGATCTTTAACATTTTCAACAGTAATCTGAGTTAACTTATTAATTTCTTCAGCATTAGCAGCAGACAAGCTAGAGAAGGCATCCTTCAAATCTACAACAATAGCATTTAAATCTCCGCTGTCATCCAAACCTAATTCATAAGTAGTAGCAGCGATAGTTTGAGTATCATCAGATTTGACACCACCAATCTTCAATGTTATGTTTTTGGTTGTTTCCTTTCCGTCAACACTCATGATATGGACAGTAGCAATCACTTCTTCTGCTTTTGCAGATTCTTTAATAGACAGATTCATACCATTAGCAGAAACGCCTAACTTTTCAGCTTTTGCTGTCTGAGTACCTTCAAAAGCAATGTAACCATCATAGAACTTAGAATCTGAGCAAACTAATGATGAAGAGCCAACAGGTACTTCAATATTACTGTTGTTGTCCAGTGCTTTGTTATGATTGTTTCCTATTGATTTCAGGTTAGTTGTACTCAAAGTAATACCATTTCCAACTGTTGTAGCATTTGTAATGGCATTATCTTTAGCCACTTTTACAGCAATTGTATAATCGGTATAAACTTTACCATTAATACGTAAAGCGTACAATTTTGCATTATAGGTGGAATTATCCCATGCACCAAATACTTTTGTAATATTATCTTTAGTAACATCACTCTTCAAAGTGATAGCTAAATTCCATTTACCATTAGTTGCAGCAGCTCTAGGAGCGGTTGCAGCACCATCAGTACTATTCGGAGTGGCAACGATATTAACGGGAGCGATATCACCTTTTGTGTCAATTAATTCAAGTGTCATGCCTGATAAATCCACACTGGCAGGAGTAACAGATAATAATCCTTCAGCAGGTGCTATTTGTCCAATCATCAACTGGTTGGCTGCAATATTTCCTTTGGGTCCTTTCCAATCAATCTTTCCATTGCTCTTATAGCCCCAATCAAGCCCAGTTGCAGAAGAGGTGGTGGTAACAGCTCCGAATGTTAGATCGCCAATCATGATTTCTGTAATTGTAGAAGAGGCAGTCGGTAATTTGATAACCTTTTCACCATCAGCACTATATACTGTCAATGTATAGCCTGTAGCTTCAGTTCCAGTAACAGTAATACCAGATACAGGGATATTTGTATTTTCATATTCACCCTTTTCATTCAAAGTGTACCAATATCCACCTTCTGCTTTGACAGGAGCTTTTGCAGCATCTTTGGCAGGGAAAATACCTGTACCTTTACCATCAATCTTCAATTCACCAGTCTTTTCATCAACAGTAACTTGCTGAGCATCTTTACCCGGAGTTCCAGGAGCACCAGCTTCACCATCTTTTACATCCAAAGTAACGGTTACAGTACTTCCTTTAGAGAAAGTAAAAGTCATTCCTTTGCCATCAGCAGTCTTGGTGATACCTGTTACATAATCACCATTCTCTACTTTTGTCTGCAAAGCTGCCAGCTGAGATTTCAAATCGGTCAACGTAGCGTTGATCTCATCGATTTCGTCATCATAGTCTTTACAAGATACAAACGTTCCTGTTGAAGAAACCATCAAGGCTCCGAACAGGATTGCACTTAAAAATTTTTTGTTCATAATAGAAAAACTTTAAATTTATAAATTTAAAAACTCAAAATGTTTATTGTTATAAAAGGACTTAATTGCGTTGAATCATAAAAGGACTCCAACTCTGCGATATATATTGCAGGGGAGTCATGCCAACTACTTTTCTGAATGCCACATAGAACACGCTCTTGGAGGCAAACCCGCAACGGCTGAAAAGCTCGCTCACAGGGCAATCTTTACCGTCCAGCAACTCTTTCGCGCGAGCCACTCTGTAAGAATTTATCAACCGCTTGAAGTTGCATCCGAAGTAGTTGTTCACCGCATTACTCAGGTAGGTCGTATTCGTGCCGGAAACGAAAGAAGATTTATATCGTTATAAATCAGTGATGTAACTACCAAACTAGAAACTATTCCGTCCATTAGTTATCTGTAGAAGGTCTAAATAGATTTTTATATGTTATCAACGGAGGACAGTTTGCACGAATGATTACATTTATGAAGGAGAAAGCAGACTTTCAAGGTCTTGTATTACACTTAAAATGCACTATAACAGTGCAAAATAAACAAATAGATGCACTATTATAGTGCAAATTCGCTATATTTGCATCTTAGATTCAATATAGCATGGAAAAGTTACAAGAACATTTCGAAAAATTATTAAGAGAAACAAATACGAGTTTCCATCGTTATCTATATTCCAAAATAAATTGGAACAGCCGTATGATAGGTCTTACTGGTCCTAGAGGGGTTGGCAAAACCACTTTGGTACTTCAACATATAAAAGAAGAACTGGATAGGAATAAGGCTTTGTATGTAACGGCCGAAGATTTTTATTTTGCCAGCCACAAATTGGTGGACTTGGCAGACAGTTTTGCCAAACTAGGAGGAAAATATCTTTTCATTGATGAAATTCATAAATATAAAGACTGGTCTAAAGAACTCAAACTCATTTATGATTACCATCCGGAACTGAACGTTATCTTCACAGGCTCTTCGGTACTCGATATCAATAAGGGGGCTTCCGATTTAAGCCGCCGTGCCGTTATGTATCAAATGCAGGGCCTCTCTTTCAGGGAATATCTCCAACTATTTCACCATATCTCTATCAATACTTACTCTTTATCAGATATCCTGCAACACAAAATTGAATTGCCGAAAGATTTCCGCCCCTTGGTATATTTTACTAATTATTTAAAGAGCGGTTATTATCCTTTCGCTTTGGAAGGTGATTTCGATGTGCGATTGCAACAGATTATCAACCAGACTTTGGAGTCTGATATTCCTCAGTATGCGGACATGAATGTATCTACCGGGCGCAAACTGAAGCAATTGCTGGCTATTATTGCAAAGAGTGTCCCCTTTAAACCGAATATCAGCAGCATTGCTACCATGTTGGGTGCCAGCCGTAACAATATTGCAGATTATTGCCTGTACATTGAAGAAGCCGGGTTTATAGCACAACTTCGTGATGCAACCGGAGGTGTGCGCGGATTAGGGAAAGTGGATAAGATTTATCTGGATAATACCAATCTGATTTACAGTTTGGGACGTGAAGCATCCGATATCGGAAATATCAGGGAGACTTTCTTTTTAAACCAAATGCGTGTGGGGCATGATGTAATAGCATCTCCGGTTTCAGACTTTTTAATCGATGATATGACTTTTGAAGTGGGAGGAAAAAACAAGAAACAGAAGCAGATTCAAGGTATAGAAAAAGCCTATGTGGTGAAAGACGATATTGAAGCCGGATATATGAATGTCATACCCTTATGGCAATTGGGCTTAAGTTATTAAAAGCTGGTACGAATGGCGGTCAGCGAGGAATTTCAGCTACGCCCGTTGTACGAGGATTTGTTCTATCGTTATTACCGTCTCGCCACTCATGCGGACGAAGGGGAAAAGATGTCCGCCGGTGAACTGTACCTGTCGTTACGAAAGAAAAGCGGTATGAAGCTCCCCCAAAGTAAAATTTCTTATTTTGGAAGGTTTCTGAGAAAGGCGGTGGAACTGATATACAATTCCAAACGTGGCATGTTGTATCTTGTAGTGGAAAAATGAAGGCATCATAAATTGTTTTGATTTCCTGGGCAGGCAGCATGCGTATATCATATACTCGGAAATTGTCAACAGACATATTGGTTCCGTTTAATGTTACGGAGCTGCTGAGTTTTTACTGTTCCTCCCATAATAAATTTGAGTCCTGTACCATAAAAAGCAGTATAACCTAAAGATTCAACTAAATAAACTTTCCATTCTTTCGTTTGTTTCATTTAAATTATTGTTTTTGTAACCGCAGTTACAGTTGAATCTGATAGTCAGTGGTTCGGTTTATTCTTTGATGAACAAGATTTTTCAAAATAATAAAGAACCGTTATTTGGACGTGCCGATAATCTTATTGAACTTTCACCCTTCAGCCTCCCTGTTCTTAGAGAAATTATACATGATTATCATCCAACATATACAAATGACGATTTGTTGGCATTGTATACATTTACCGGAGGCGTACCCAAATATGTTGAATTGTTTTGTGACAATCGTCTATTGGACATTGATGGAATGATTAATTTCATGGTTCGTGATAATTCTCCATTTACAGACGAAGGAAAAAATCTTTTGATTGAAGAGTTCGGCAAAAATTATGCGACCTATTTTTCTATTCTAAGTGCCATATCAAACGGTAAAAATACACAAGCGGAAATAGAAACAGTTTTAGGCAATAAAAGCATTGGCGGTTATTTAAAAAGACTGGTTGAAGATTACAACATCATTGTACGCCAACGTCCTATTCTATCAAAAGAGGGGACACTGGCTATCCGATATGAAATACAGGATAATTTTATCAGTTTCTGGTTTAACTATTTCGACAAGAACCGTTCTCTTATCGAAATAAAGAATTATATGGCATTACGTTCCATTATCAAAGCCGACTATCCAACTTATTCTGGAAAATGCTGGAACGTTATTTTAAGCAGAAATTTGCGGAAAGCTTTCTATATAAAGATATAGGTTCCTGGTGGGAATTAAAAGGCAATGCGTATGAAATTGACATTGTAGCCTTATGTCTGGAAAAAGACAAGGCTGTTGCTGTAGAAGTTAAACGTCAAAAAAAGAATTATAAACCGGATTTGTTGGAGAAGAAAGTGGAGCGTCTTAAGCACAAAATACTTCCACATTACATGATAACAAAAATGTGTTTGTCATTGGAAGATATGTAATTCACCAAGGGGTATGCAGCTGGGTTAATTTCTCTTCTGTCATGCACGCATTAGAAGACTGAAAATAAATTTGATAGAACAGTCCCCATCATCATGGCACGTGCACTTCTGTTTCCTGCCCTCATGACAATGACATCATCGAGCCTTGGATTTTCAGGGATCACATATTCTTCCCCCAGTCCGGCTATGGTAACTATGGTATATCGGGCCGGGGACAATTTCATTTCTATCTGAGCGTTATTTTTCATTTTCTGACTCCCGGAACAACTTCCATCCTCGACAAATGCGTAAATATATGTCGCATTCAAGTTCGCAGGACTTAGGATGAATTCCAACAAATTGCTTTCTTCCAATTGCACTTCCACAAGATCCTCATCTTTTAATCCTTTCAAATGGTATTTGTGTGATTAAAAGTTCAGTCCTTCACCGACTACCGATTTTTTTACCCTGTCGGCTACTATGACCTCTGCTGACTTCTCACGGTTCGTTGTTACTACTTGACTTGTTTTTTTCCAGTCTCGCCCGTGAGACCTCCCCGGTTAAGGACATATTCTTTCCATCTTATGTCTGCTTGATTTACTTCGGATGTTCCGGATAACTATGGACTTTGTTTTGTTATGCAAACTCATCCACATCCTTAAGCCTTCATATCAAGTTTCTGTGCGTCAGACCAGATGTTTGCCGATTCCAACTCACGATGGACACCCTTGCCGTTGGCTGTATGCTTCCCGTTATCAGGGCACATGGGGGGACTTACACCCGTTAGAATATGTGCGTGCTGGGCAAACATAAAAAAGAGCGGTCATTGCTGGCCGCTCTTTTATTTATAGTCCTTTCAGACCCTCTTTATTCTTCTGAGGAAAAAGTATCAAAAAACTCTTTCACAAATTAGAAATCAGATTAGTTCTTCTTAATGGTTACAGAAACTTTCTCAACCTTAGTATAACCCCAAGCATCTTCAACTGTTACAGGCATCTTCACTTCTACAGTCTGAGAAATAGATTCACCCTTCACTACGAAGTAACCATTGGCTGTTACCTTACCATCCTTACCAGTAGCAGGTTTGGTATCCAAGTCTCTGATGTATTTATCATCGTCTTGTCCCGGAGTTACTTTAACAACCTGTGGATTAGCCCACCATGACTCACCAACAACATCAGCATCCTCTGGTAATGCGTCAGGAACTACATTGTATCCGTTATCGTTATAATCATAACCCATAATCATCTTATCTGTAATTTGGGCACCCTTAACAAGGTCATTACCGCTAATTGTTATTGTAGAAGCACCTACCGGCTTAATAGAACCTTGTTCAATAGGACTCATCAAACGAATATTGAAATTATATTCTGTATCACTAGTCTTAGAATATACCCATTTCGTATCTTTATAGTTACTGTTAGTTACTTTAACATTCAAGGTTTCACCGTAACCATATTCAAATTGACTGTTAGGCTTCTTAGCAGGATCTAATTGCAAAGTAGTAGTTTCGAACTTATCATCACCAACCAATATAGCCAACTCGCTAGATTTCTTGTTTGTTTCACCGACCTTAGTTTCACCCAATTCTACTCCAGCGACCTTATCAAACTTGCTGAAGTATTTAGTTAATTCCACAACTTTGTTTGCAGCAACAGTTGCCTTATCTGTAAAGTAGAAATAAGCATTGATAGCGTCATCTTTTACATAACCAGTCCTGATAGCGAATTGATCAGCAACAGTAGGAGCTACGAACTTAACAGGAACAACGATTGTGTTCAATTCTGCATCTGCAGCATTCTTAAATTTAGCCATCAAGTAGTAAGTAGTACCCAAAGGCAAACCATATGTATTTCCATCACTACCTGTATACGTAGCATTGGCATTGTCCACCTTAACCTGTATAAACTTAGCATCGTTGATATCCGATACATTGCCTGAATTGCTAGCCTTAACTTCTTTCACTACATATTCAGTAAATGCAGCTGCATTGACGTTAATTTCTCCGCTCAGAGCACCATTTTCATACTTAGAATACAGTTTGTATTCTGTATTAGCCAATTTAACATTAATCTTCCAAGTATTCAAATCGTTACCCAAATTAGAATACATAGTGCTCAAGTCAATCTTGAAGAGGTTCGGGTTAGAAGATACATTGTGCTCAACTAATTCATAAGCAGAATGGTCAATCTTGCTTGACAATACCACTTTGATATTAGCAACTTTAACAGTACCATTAATATCAATTGTATATACATACATGGGGAACCATGCTTCCAATGTAGATGCATCAGGATTACGTTTTACAGTAAATGTTTGTTTTGCCTGATCTACAGTAACATTAAACACATCAGAAGCTGCGTATTCTTCGGGTACGTAGATATACATATCATACAATGCAGCTGCTTCAACAGCATTTACCTTCGTTGTTGCATTCAAATCTACAACAAGTTTATTAGTATATGCTTGAACAGCTTCTGCAGCGGCTTTAGTTGTTCCTAAAGTCCATTCTGTAGAAGTTCCTTCATTATTCTTTGCTGTAACCTTACTTAATACAGGAGCAGTAACGAAAGCCGTCTTATTAATAGAATAAGCTGAGCGGAAAGCATGTTCTGCATTTACAGCATGCGCACGGTTATTAGGAATCTCATTGTAAGCTACATTAAATGCTTCTGCTTGCGCTTTTGCCAATACGAAGTTGTCCATAGACAATTCATACAAGCCATTACCTTGAGCGGCTCTACCATTTACACTACCAGTAGTAAACATTTCATTCTGTTCAGTTGCTTTCAGTGTAATGTTAGGAATATCGCCATTCTTAGTATTGGTCAATGTATATGACAATTCTTTTGCATCTACATTTACCGGATTAACACGCATATCATATTTTGTTGCTGAAGTATAAACAAATGCTCCATCAGCTGGGATTTCTTTTGTTCCTTTCCAGTCTTTTTTCGCAATCAAATCATTGCTAGTATATACAAATGCATTACCTTTTGCCAGTTCAAACGCCATGCTACCACCTGTAGCTTTTGACTTTATTTCCAGGCCAGTGATTACAGAAGCAGCACCAGGCAATTCAATAGTTTGGTCATTGCCTTCAACATCAGGAATATGTAAAGTCCATGAACCATTAGCCTTTACAGCCCATGCGTTACCTACTGCTTTATAAGTAGAAGGAACAGGATTTCCGTCTTTGTCGTAGAATACCCAAACACCATTTTCCACATAAGGAACAAGGGCTTTTCCCAAATCTTCCTTAATTACAGCAACATAGTCGGTTTTTTCACCATTAATGTACCAATAGCCATCTTTTACTTCAACAGAGTTGCCATCTTTTCCAGCTTCTCCTGTTTCCCCTTTGTCGCCATCCTTACCATTTACGATGGTGTAAGTTTTACCATCTTTAAAGGTTACAGTAAAGCCACCATCAGTAGGAGTCAAGCTAGTAACCCAGTTACCATTGCTTACCTCTGTCTGCAAAGCTGCAATCTGAGACTTCAAATCATTCAACGTATTGTTGATCTGATCGATGTCATCATCATAGTCTTTACAAGATACAAACGTTCCTGTCGAAGAAACCATCAAGGCTCCGAACAGGATTGCACTTAAAAATTTTTTGTTCATAATAGAAAAACTTTAAATTTATAAATTTAAAAACTCAAAATGTTTATTGTTATAAAAGGACTTAATTGCGTTGAATCATAAAAGGATTCCGACTCTGCAATATATATTGCAGGGGAGTCATGCCAACTACTTTTCTGAATGCCACATAGAACACGCTCTTGGAGGCAAACCCGCAACGGCTGAAAAGCTCGCTCACAGGGCAATCTTTACCGTCCAGCAACTCTTTCGCGCGAGCCACTCTGTAAGAATTTATTAACCGCTTGAAGTTGCATCCGAAGTAGTTGTTCACCGCATTGCTCAGGTAGGTCGTATTCGTGCCGAAAACAAAAGAATACTTATATCACTATAAATCAACAATGTAACTACCAAATAAAAAACTACTCTGTCTATTGGTTATCTATAGAAGGTCTAAATAAATTTTTATATATTATCAACGGAGGACAGTTTGCACGAATAATTACATTTATTGAAGATAGGAAAGGTTTTCTATTATTTCAAAATGCACCTTAATAGTGCAAAATAAGCAAATATATGTACAGCAAGAGTGTGCAGATAAAAGGGGGGCCGATTTAAGCCGCCGTACCGTTATGTATCAAATGCAGAGCCTCTCTTTCAGGGATATCTCCAACTGTTTCACCGTATTTCCATCAATACTTATTCTTTATCAGATATCCTGCAACACAAAGTCGAATTGCCGAAAGATTTCCGCCCCTTGGTATATTTTACTAATTAATGCGAATCAGTAGTTGATTTCTGATTCTTGTTTTAAAAAATTAGATAAATGAATGCGATGGCAATTTTTCCCATCGTATGTACTAAAAGTCCAGATGTTGATCTGACTTTCATCGCTCTTTGAATATTTGTTTTCTCATTCAGCCAGTTGAAAAACGCTTCTATAGGCTGTCTGACCTTTGAAACAGCAGTAGAGAACAGTTCTCTTCCAGCTTTCTCTCTTTGAGTAATAACTGGTTCCTCTCCTTTTATTGCTTTCACGGGAGTTAGCATAGTAGTTCCTTGTTCTTGTTGCTTATTGCCCCAGTAAGAAAAATCCGAGTATATCTTATCGGCAAAGATGTTTCTGTTTATAAGGCTATCAGCGGCTTCTCTTTTAAGAACTGTCAGGTCATTCTCTTCTGCCGATGATAAGAGAATCATTTCCGGGAATGGAATAGTTCCTTCCCTGCGGAAGGCTAAAGCATGGAGTTTGAGACCGAAGTAATACATGTTCTTTGTAGAACAGTATCCTTTGGTTGCAATTTTAGTAGCTACCTTTCCTGTTTTATTCTTTCCTGCACAGGTAATAATAGGCATAGAGTCAATAAGTGATGTCATAGAATCGCAATCCTCTGGTTTAAAGAATGTAATGAGATGCTTTACAAGTTCACTAATGGCCTCACTCATCAGGTTTAACCGATAGTTGAATGTCTGATAAGAAGGTAGGTTGGGGAACCATGAGAGCAAATATTCTTCAGTGAATGTATGTATCTCTTTGATTTGGAAGTATCGCTGATAGGCTCCGCAAAACAGATATACGGTAAGCAGTTCCTGGTCTGTAAAGATAGGAGTTGCATTATTACTGAATCTCTGGCAGTAAAACTTCAGTGAAGACTGGTAAATATCGCAGATGTACATATATATTTTTATAAGTTTTAGCTCTTTCTCCTTGGGAATCATAATTAGAATAATGAGTGGTTTTATTCTTCTAATATACTGATTTTCAAGGAGATTGAGAAATAAATAAACGAGATAATTAATTGAATAATAACATTTTAACTAACTGAATCAAGTAGGTATTTCAACTACTGATTCGCATAATTATTTAAAGAGAGGTTATTATCCTTTCGTTTTGGAAGATGATTTCGATGTGCGATTGCAACAGATTATCAACCATACTTTGGAATCTGAAATTGCCGCCATATTGAGCGCCAGCCGTAATAATATTGAAGATTATAGCCTGTACATTGAAGAAGCCGGATAAATGAATGTCATACCCTTGTGGCAATTAGGTTTGGGTTATTAAAAAGCCGGTCAATGAGGAATTTCAGTAACAAATGCCCATTGGTGAACTGTACCTGTCGTTATAAAGGGAAAGCGGCATGAAGCTTCCCCAGGGTAAGATTTCTTATTCCGGAAGGTTCCTGAAAAAAGCGATGGAACTGATATACAATTCCAAACGTGTCATGTTGTAATCCATTGTGTATCTCCCAGCTGATAGGCGTACCATAAAATAGGGGTGTGAATGCCTTTATTCCGTATCTTACATATCCTCCAATGAGTAGCCTGTATATTCTATCTGATATCTTTTTAACTCGCCTATAAGTTTTTGGGATTTTTCTTTCAAGACCGGCATAGATATTTTATTCCGGTTAATCTTTACCTCTGCTATCCGGGCTGTACGGTCAATACGGTTTACAGCTACGATATCAATTTCATTTTCTCCTTTTGAATCCCACCAGTTTCCTATAATCGTGAAACGCTCCTCTTCCCATAACTTTTGTTGGAAATATCGCTCCAATACCAAACCGGAATAAACATCATATCCTTTCTTTACAATATCCAATAATAAATCCGACCGGTGATTCTCCACCAAATCAAGGTTAGGATAGATAAAGCGGAACCAGAACTGCAGAAAATTGTCATTCAGCTTGTACTTAACTCCCTTGCTCCGTTCAGACGCAAAGATGGGACGCATCTTCTTCAAAAGGGTATAATTGATTTCAAGGTTGCGCAGATAGGCACTTGTGGTGATACCTAAAACTGAGTCGATCTCACCGGATGTATTTTTCCCGTCAGCTATCAGGCTCAAGATAGAATAATAAACGGCTCCCTCTTTTCTAAATTCCATATTGATCAAATCATTCCCTTCTGTAAGAAAAGGCATGTATTCATTGGTAAAGCAAGTAAGCATTCGTTCTTTCTTGAAAGCACCTTCGTCCATCAATGTTTCTATATATTTTGCCACCCCACCGGTCAGCATATAAAGACAAAGTAAATCCGCCGGAGTATAAGCAGGATGATAATGCCTTAGAATCTGTTTCTGTGTTGCTATGCTGAACGACTGCAAGTCCAGACGCTTGGTCATCCGTCCATACATGGCCGATTTTTTATCCTCAAACAGTTCTTTCATCAGTGAATAAATGGAGCCGCAAGTAATGAAGTTTATTTTCATATCCGACTTGTATTTATCCCATAATTCTTGCATGTCGGCAAAAATACTCTTGCGTACATAAAAGAACTCCTGTACTTCATCTATCACTAGATTCAGCTGGTTCTGAGTGGCATACGAAAAAAGAATATCAAAAATATCACGCATAGAACGTACCGAGCCATAAACGGATATACCAAGTTCTCTCTGTATCTGTCTTTGTATAGAACTGCAGAAGGTAGCTTCCGCCTCGTTTTTCGCCAATATATAAAGGCATTGCCTACCTTGAAAATTCCGTCTTATCAGACTGGTTTTGCCGATGCGGCGTCTGCCCATGACTATGGTGAACCGTGCCGATGATGCGGACAATTCTTCCTCTCTTCTGAGAATTTCTAATTCTTTTTCTCTGCCAAAGAAATCCATATATTGTTAACATTTAGACGTTTATAAAAATAATAACGGTTATAATAACCATGGTTATTTTTGCAAATATACTTTTGTTTATTTGGAGCAGCAAGAATTGTGATATAATTTATCTGAAAAAAAAGCTGAAAAGAATAATCGAACTTGATAAACTAGAGGAAAAAGCTATCCGGAATTTCATTTTCCATCTGCATGGCGCAACAATTTATCCTGAGAATAGAAAGGCTAGGAGGATTATTGTTACATAGCCTGAAAAAAATAAATCTTTCATGCCGATCATAAATCAGACTCAAAACATTGATGATTATCTGTTTATTAGCATGTCGGGATTCTGAGATTCTCTTAATCTTGAATGGCTCAGCGATAAAAGCCGGTTGTTTCTTTCTTCCTTTCATCTACCGTCGAAACACCCTGCCGATAGACGTTCCGGCTATGAAGGGACATCCTGTCATTGCCTTTTCATTCTCCTTTCCTACCGTTCTTTCACACCTTTCCGTAAAAGGGTACAAACATACGGCTGAAACGGGAGTGAGAGGAAGTAATTTCAACCTTAACCAGCTGATCGTCTGTATGTCTTAAATAAAATGACAGGATGAATGGAGAAGGAAGCATATCGGCTTAACAAGGAAGTAATGCGATGAACAAGCTTGGCTGGCACACGGAACATGATAGGCCTGTACGCAGAACACGGCAACTTTGTATACGGAACATGCTGACGTTTTTTTTAAACGTATTGTTGTTTTTTAAAAACCTGAAGATGTATATTTAAAACCTGAAGGTATATTTTAATGTCGGCTTATTCAACAATAAACATTAGTAACGTGCAAGCCTCAACATTAGTAACGTATGAACCGTAACGTTAGTAATGTGTAGGCCTGTACGTATATATTGTATCAAGTTTCACCATATCTTGTACCAAGTTTCATTGAACTTTGCACCAAGATCTGCCATATTTCCGCCCCCTCTTGACAAACGCCTTTTTATGTTGTATATTTGTAGTTTGCCAAACTTAAAAAAGTAACTCATGAATGTATTCGCTACTCTCAAAACAGTCTTCTTCGGAAGCAAATTCCTGTCAAGCCCTGTTCCTATTGACGGAACACCGCGTCGTGATCTCGTATCCGCTCTCAACGGGCTGATGCCGCTTTGCCGGACTATACCCGGCGTGCGTCTGGCGCTGGATATCCGCGAGGGCCAAGTAGTTCTGGCATTGAACTGGACTCCGCGCACCGACGGGAATGCTTCCACGGGCAGTTACCACTACATCGTGTCGGACGAAGAAGGAGTAAGAGAGATGGCCGACTCACAGGTTCTTTTCACTGAAAACGGTAAGGACAACCTGCCGGGGAGTATGGACGGTCCTCGGAAACATCCGACAGTCTCAACTGAAAAGACAGAGAAGGATTCCGCTCACTTGAAAAAAGGTGTTCAGAAAAAAGCAGGACCAACCTCCCCAGAAGATACTGGCAAGAAGGCGAAATCACATACCCTGATGCAGGAAGTGACCGCTTTCCTCACCTCCCGCTACCGCTTCCGGTTCAATGTGCTTACTGAAGAAACTGAAGTGGCAAGTGTAGAAAACAACATTCCCGATACTCATCTGCGTTACACCAAGGTGGACGAACGATGGATGAACTCACTAAGTCTGGAGGCTATTGAAACGGGCATAGACTGTTGGGACAGGGACATTCAACGCTTTGTGCGCTCACGCCGCATCAGTGAATACCATCCCTTTACTGCCTATTTTGAGCAACTTCCCGAATGGGACGGCACGGACCGGGTGTCCGCGTTGGCACGCAGGGTGTCCGACGACCCGATATGGGTGAACGGTTTCCACCGTTGGATGCTGGGACTCTCCGCTCAATGGATGCAGCTCAATCCGGATAACAACCGCGCCAACAGTGTGGCTCCCCTGCTGGTGAGCAGCCGCCAGGGATTGGGGAAAAGTACGTTCTGCCGTCTGCTGATGCCCGATACGCTGAAATCCTACTACACGGAAAGTTATGACCTAAGTTCCCCGGCATCCGCCGAAGCCAAGCTGGCCGCCTACGGATTAATCAACTTGGATGAATTCGACAAACTAGGTGCATCCAAAATGCCTTTGCTGAAGAACTTGATGCAAGCCTCCGCACTGAATATCCGCAAGGCTTACAAACACAGCGCTTCATCGCTTCCCCGTATTACCTCGTTCATCGGCACCAGCAACCGGGAGGATTTGCTGGTAGACCGCACCGGCTCACGCCGCTTTCTTTGCGTCAGTCTGAAACATGCCATAGACTGCACCACGTCCGTAGAGCATAAGCAATTGTACGCCCAGCTTAAAACAGAACTTCTATCCGGTGAACGAAGCTGGTTCAATAAAGAAGAGGAACAGACTATACAGCAACATAATGCCCTATTCTACAAGCATGTACCCGAAGAAGAGGTGTTCCGCCTTTGCTTTCGCTTTGCTACAGAAGAGGACAATCCGCAGGAAGTGCTTAGCCTCTCCGCCACCCAGCTGTTTGAACGTATGAAGGCAGCCCATCCTTCGATCATGAGAGGGATGACCGCTTACAGCCTGAGCCGTATCCTGCCCCAGCTGGGCGAACGGGTACATACCACCAAAGGAAATGTATACCGGGTGGTAGAATGTTAACTTTCAATTAATTGAGAATTTATCTATGGAAATGAGATTCCCGGTATGGAAGTCGATTAGACGCATTCACACTCTCAAGCATATATTGTCAAGAAGTGTGAATGCCCTTTTCTAGTATATGAATGGGTCATCCGGCATCATAATGAGCGCTGCATACCAAACGTATTTTGTATTTCACCGTACTCCCCGCCTGTAAAAATTTGGATGAGGTTTTAAATCCGAATGCATATATGCTTCCGTTATGATCATATACATACCGTTTCTCAATATCCAATAACGGGTCTCCGTTTCTTAATCCCTCTATGGTTTCATTCAGTTCATCCAGTGATGATCCGCTGAACGTCTTATGCAATACTTTTGCCTCCTCTTCAGTCGGAAGATGCCATCCGTCTGCTTCCTCCTCCTGTATGATATTCCGCACATCGGAAGCAAATCCACTCCACTCATCCAGACTCATCAACAAAATATCCGCCCCTGTGGAACTTGCATTCTCTATGCCAGCTACAATTCCTCCGTTCCAGATATTACCAATTTCGGGTAGCCCGGAAAGATCCGGATTAATGGGAGGCGGCTCACTACCGCCATTACCTTCATCAGCACCGCCAAAATTGAATTTGATGTCTACCGGAGCCTTCCATTCACCTGATATCAAACTGCCCCCTACCGTGACATCACCCGAATAGCTACCCCCGATATTCAATGGCACGTTCGCTTCCGGCTTTCCTTTGAAAGTGTATCCAAACGTCTTTGTCTGACTATTATCTTCCAAGGTTATGGAAAAAACAGTCTGAGAGCCGCTCCCCGGAAAAATATAAAAAGGCTTTGCACTCCAAATTCCACCCGGCTCAGACTCACAAATAATTTCCGTACTCTTGTCTTTGCCGGAATACTCCCTTGTAAACGACAGGGAAGAATATAAAGGCGAAATCTGCAAACTCACCTTTTTAACGTTTGCCGGTATATCTTCCAAACTGATATTGACTAAAGATACAGCATAATAGAGGGTTACAGAAACAGATATATTTTTCTTATTGGCAATTGTCACAGTTGAAGTGCCCATCATTAGCGCGCGTGAGCTTCTGTTATTTTCTTTCATAACAATTACATCATCAAGGCTAGGATCTTTCGGAACGATATATTCCTCTCCCAAACCGGCTATTGCAACAATAGTATATCGGGCAGGAGGTAACTTCATTTCAATCTGGGCGTTATCTGTCATTTTCAGACTGGCAGAACAGCTGCCGTCCTCTGCAAACGCATAGATATAGGCCGGATAATTAATTGGGGACTCTTCGCTAGATCTGGCAGATATCTTTAGAGGAAGATTTGTTTGCGAGACTCCGTCTTCATCGTCTTCTTCATCGTACATCGGGCGTTGGCAAGAAACAGCAGACAGCAGCAATAGAAACAGAAGCACCTTTAATTCGGTTAATCTATAATTCATAACATATTATTTGTTTGTGGGTTTATTTCTTCTCCATTTATAACTATATCCTCTTCTTCATTTCCCGGAGTCCAACCCGAAATGCTTCCTCCCGTTATAATTACATTTCCGTCTTTTACAACAATATTGTATTTATGGATACATCCGGACAATAAGCCCGGAGACAGGCCATCTCGTCGTGTTATGTAATATTTGTTGTTACGGATATATTCAATGGTGAGATTAACAGAATGGTTTTTCACAGCTTTCGGATTAATGTTTCCGTCATTCTCGTCCCCGTTCAGGATAAAATAGAAAGAAACATCTTGATTGTTCATGGTGTGTGACGGAGTAATCTGGAAGGGTTTCCTTGGGAGTTTCGCTGATGGTGATTCTGTTCGTTTCAAAGGAGTAGTGTCCTTGAGTCATCAACTCATTTCCTTCAAGTCTGATTTTGTCAATAACGGCCTGTGCCATATCTCCTTCACCCTTTATGCTTATCTTTAATAATGACAAAATGTGCTTAAATGAATAATCGCCCGAAAAGGCCACATTGCCAAGGTCGGTATCGTAGGAAAGCTTCCTGGATGCTACTAGAAAGTCATATTGGCTAATATTTTCCCAAGTCCCGTTCTGGCTGTCGAGAGAAGGCATTATTATATTTTCCTTATTTTCGGCCTTGGAACCGGAGTGGGGATAATATGCGTAAAAAGTATGTTCCTCGTTTTTATCTTTCCAAAAGACACTCTTTTCTGTAGTCCAGGAAGTTCCATCGAATATCCAGCGGACAGCACTGTCATTGTCCATAAAAACACCTATATCATCGGCTTTACTAAAACTAGCGATGGCATTTTCATTATCTTGCAAATAGCGTGCTCCGGAAACTGTTTTCCCGATTCTTGCCATAATGGATACCGTGTACTCTTTTTCTTGTAGTTGCTCTAATTCCTCACTACCTTGGCAGGCAGAGAAGCACATGAACGTCAATAGCGATACATACAATGATCTTTTCATTCTTTTATTTTATAATAGTGAGGGACAAAACATCAGCTTATCCGTTAAAATTAAAATGAGGACAAGTTGAATTGGTCGAGGATTAAAGCATGTCTGCTTATTGTCGGTAAGAAATTAAACTTGTGTTCGGCTGCGAAAATAATTCATTCTTTGCAAAAAGAAAAGCAAAATGATAAAAAGATGAAAATTAAATGAGTTATGCCGGAAACAGCATGAACATTCTTACCGGTATATTCCCATAAAAAATGATGGAAGATAACCTGTAGTTTAACGCTTCAGGCTGACTATGACTAAATCTTATTTGTAAATTATCTCCTTCCATTCTTCCACAGTACGTGTAAGGGAAGAAAAATTCACCCCGATACAGACTATTTTACGGTTATCGGTCAAATAAGATCGGGCATAGCCTTTCTCTGCTATTTGCTGTAAAGCCTCCTCTGCTGTTCCATCCATCTTGAATTCGAAAATGTAAACATATTCGTCCATTTCCAATATGCAGTCCACTCGTCCGAAGCTCTGACGGTTCTCACAATGAATTGCACGGCAATAAACTCCTATCAAACGGAGAATCAGATAAAAAGTGTATTGGAAATGTTTCTCAGTCATATCCAATTCCTTCAAGGAAGCGTGAGAGTCATACGGGATGCTTGCAAGAAAGGCGGTCAGAGAATCACAAAAAGCGGAGGTGTTCCCTTGCTCAAGGCAAGTAACAGCATCGATAATCCAACTGTTGACCTCTCCACCTCCGGGTTTCAAATAATGTGCTGCCAATACGGACAAGAACCCTTTACGCACCTCATTATTGGGAAAATCGAGCAGATAAGTTCCCATACGTCTATTATATTCTTTAATAGTGAGATATCCGCTCTGATAAATCATGGGTAGAGGCTGTTCCACATCAGCCTTATAATCCACAAACAAAGAGGGAACATAATAACGTCCGGCAAGTTCGTTTATCTGCTCGCGGCTGTGTTGCAGCAGACGAACCAAATAGGTGGGAGTACCTGTAGAGAACCAGTAATCACGAATTGCCATACTGTCAAAAGCATTAAGAATGCTGAACGGATTGTAAATGTCGGTCATCCTCTCTCCAAAATGATATCCGTCATATTGCCGTCTGAGAAGTTCCTTCATTTCTTTCACTGTGTACTGATATTTAGCAGCTAACTGTATGGTGGGTTCTTCGAAAAATGCTTCCAGCTCATTCTGGGTGATACCGCACAAGGCTTCGTACCGTTCATCCATACTGATATCTTTAGGCTGGTTAAATCCACTGAAAACACTTACTTGGGAAAACTTTGTTACTCCGGTCAACAATACGAATCTCAAGTATTGATCGGCTCCTTTAAAGGTAGAATAAAAGGATTTCAATATTTCCCGGTTATGGTTCTCCAATAGAACTTGCTTTCCATAATCATCATAAAAACAAGCTTCCGTATCTAATACATCCAGAATAGGTTTGTCATATTCATCAATCAGAACTACCGCACGCCGCCCTGTCCGTTCATAAGCCCGGCGAAGTATTTCAATGAAACGGGTTCCTATGGTTGTATAATTGGGATTCTTGCCATAAATATCTTCCCAGTTCCCTAAATAGCCTTCAATGGTAGCCTCCAGAATTCCGGGTTGTGTATACAGTCCTCCATTAAAGTCTATACGAAAGATAGGATACTCATACCAGTCTTTTTCCAATCCGTCGATTTCCAGTCCGGCAAACAAATCTTTGCGTCCCTGGAAATAACAGGCAAGGGTACTTACCAGCAGGCTTTTGCCAAAACGGCGTGGACGGCTCAAGAAATAAGTCTTGCCTTGTGTTACCAAGTTGTAAATCAAACCGGTCTTATCCACATATACATAGCCATCTTCACGGATTTGGTCAAAACTCTGTATTCCAATAGGGTATTTCATATTTTGTTGCGGTTCTAGAATGAATGATGAAACAAAGATATTAGTAAATGACAAACAAAGCAAATAAAGGATTTGTTTTTTCTGCTTATGACAAGTTTTTCTATTTCCTATTAATGGATAATCGCCTATTTCTGTCCATATATATTGGCATTCTATCCTTTAAAGGATACTTTGAGAAGTATTTAGAATCTATCTATTTTGCAATAAGATATATTTCTTCTACTGAATTTGCTATATTATTGTTTATCAGCATTATACATATTCTTTCGTTTCCGGCACGAATACGACCTACCTGAGTAATGCGGTGAACAACTACTTCGGATGCAACTTCAAGCGGTTGATAAATTCTTACAGAGTGGCTCGCGCGAAAGAGTTGCTGGACGGTAAAGATTGCCCTGTGAGCGAGCTTTTCAGCCGTTGCGGGTTTGCCTCCAAGAGCGTGTTCTATGTGGCATTCAGAAAAGTAGTTGGCATGACTCCCCTGCAATATATATCGCAGAGTCGGAGTCCTTTTATGATTCAACGCAATTAAGTCCTTTTATAACAATAAACATTTTGAGTTTTTTAATTTATAAATTTAAAGTTTTTCTATTATGAACAAAAAATTTTTAAGTGCAATCCTGTTCGGAGCCTTGATGGTTTCTTCAACAGGAACATTTGTATCTTGTAAAGACTATGATGATGACATAGACAATTTGCAGGAACAAATTAACAAACTGGCGACTAAGGAGGACATGACTTCTCAGATCGCTACTTTGCAGGCTGCTTTAACTACTGCCGCAAAAGATGCAAGCGATGCTCTTGCTAAGGCAACTGCCGCTGAAACTGCTGCAAAAGCTGCTGGTGATGCTGCCGCTGCTGCAAAAGCCGCTGCAGACAAGGCTGTTGCAGATGCAAAGGCAGAAGCGATCAAAGCTGTTCAAGCAGAAATTGCGACATTAAAAAAGGAAGTAGAAGAATCCACAGATGCTGCATTAAAAGATATGGCAGAGAAAGTTGATGCTGCTACTAAGAAAGTAGAAGACATTGTTGGTAAGATTGCTGATATGGTTACTAGTGTAGAACTGGTGGCTTCGTATTCTGCTAATCCTACAGGCGATGGACTGACTTTTTCTACTGCTATTGAAAAAGAAAATGTATTTAGTGAAGGTATTACAAATGCCATTACCTTCACCAAAGGTAATCAAATTCAAACAGGAGATAAGTTTGTAGTACGTGTGTCTCCGACTAATGCAGTCTTGACTCCAGAAATGATTTCTTTGACTAATAGCCAAGGACAGAATCTGAATGAATTCTTATCTGTTCAGAAAGTTGAGAAATATAACGGGTTATTAAGCCGTGCGGCAGGAAATAATGGATTATGGGAAGTTACAGTTGCTTTAAAGAATTATGATGAAAAAGCTTTTTCTGCTGTAACAGAAACCAAAGTTGGTAATGATACTAAAGCTATTCTCTTTGCTGTACAGGTAAATAACACCTTGTCTACCGCTGAAACAAGAGAAGTTATTTCATCTTATGACTTAACTCTGGATTGGCAGGCGTATACTCCACAAAATGGATTGAACTTCTTTGTTAATGAAAAGAATGTAAATAAAATACACAATCGTTATTCTGCTTCTGAAAATAATACTCCTGTAGAATATAAAGAGTTAGAATGGAAAAATGGTGTATCTACTACTGTTATTGGTTTAGACAAATCAAATACAAACGTTAAGCAAGGTGATAATCGTCAAAGAGAATCTGTTTATCCAGCTGTTCAAGGTAAGGCATTGACTATTTCATTGTCAACAAAAGATAATGAAGTAGAAGCTCCTAAAAATATTCGTGCTATTTATGTTACATTAGATAGCCAAAATGCTGTAGAGTCAGCTCCATCTGAAATCAATGCTTGGAACTCTTATGAATATACAGGATTAAATACCGTTGTGGAAGGTACTTCTACAGAAATTACTATTAATGGAGATAATATCATTGATGATATCATTGGTTTCCGTGTGTATGCTGTAAACTATGATGGTACATTGGTTGATCCTGATGGTAAAGCTTTCTATGTGAAATTAGGTAAAGAAGCTGCTACATGGGAAACTGTTAATACGGTAGTAACTCCATCTGCAAATGATGCAACTCTTGTAGATATGACTAAATCAGAAGCAGAAGCTGTTACATTAAGTAAATTATCCGCACCTTATCAAGCCACATGGACTACTGATAAGATTGATAATAACCAACCTGTATTCCATGCATATTTTGTAGACTCAGAAGGACATGAGATTTATGATACAAACTATATGTTAAATGCTGCTTTGGAGAGAGTTGATTTCAGCAAAGTTGTTAAAGTTTATACTAGACCAACTGGAGTAGACTGGAAGAAATATGAAGACGGTAAAGAATATAATGGTACATTGACTATCAAGAATGAGGATGGATTTGTATTAGCAACGTTAAATGTTACTATGACTAAAGAAATTCCAACCACTTTACCACAAGGCTTCTCCATTAAAGACAAACAAGTAATTGACGGCATCTATAATTGTTATATGATTGCTGATAATTGGGCTGCAAGTCAAGCTTCTAAGGGTGCAATGCCTATTGAAAACTTGATTAATTTCGGGTTGGGCCAAGCTGACCAATACAATGTAACATTTGCTTCTTCTGTAAAAGATGGAGATAAAGATAAAGATGTAACAGTAAACGGTGCTCAAAGCATTGAAGTTGTAAAATCTTATATTGATAATAAGACAGAGCATGCAACTAAGGTTGTTTACAATTATGGTAAGATTTCTTCAAAGAAAAATAGTGCTGGTGAATATGAAAATGTTATAGTAGAAGCTGCAACATTTAATACAGTTTACTGCTGCTTCTATAAACCGGAAGTACATACTTGGGCATGGGCTACTCGCGAAAATTTAGGATTAGCTGCTAATGCTAACTTGCCTTATTCAACAAATTTGACTTATGGCAATAATGCAGCCGCTCCTACCACTGCACATATCTGGGGTACTAATGCTATAGATAAATTGTTTAGTACAGCACTTAAAGATGCTTATGGATCAAGTCTGAGCATTGAAAGTGCTAAGTTGACTTCTGATGCAACTGGTAAAGAAGACTACTTCAAAGTTGATTTCACTAAGGCAAATGTCTTTGAAGCTATAAAAACAGATATTGGCTCTAATCCGAAACAAGATGTTCCTTCTACATTGACTATTAATTGTAAGGATTCCTATGGACATGATGTAACTATTACATTGAAGATGGTTGTTAAACCTCGTAAATAGTTTTGGATTTGTATTTATTAGAAGGTTTTTACATTCTGTAAAATCTGTATAGAAAAAAGAGGTTGTGTCCAACAGGCACAACCTCTTTATTTTTATAGTTTAGAAATAATCAAATTAATCCTTCTTTACCGTAATCTTAACGGGAACTTCTTGATCAAGATCATAACCCCAAGCATCAGTTACGGTGACTTTGATGTTAGTCTTAACTTCAGTATCAATGCTAGTTCCAGAAACCTTGGTTATAGTAAGAGAACCGTTCTTAGCTGCTACGTAATCATCCTTACCCGGAGTACCAGTTGCAGCTTTATACTCAGTACCATTTACCGGAACTGTGAACAATTCTTCGTTACCAGACTTAAATGTTACAGCTTTGATTTCTTTACGCTTCCAAGTACCATTGTCTGTATCAGAGAAGATACTGTAAACCACTTCTGTATTGTAAGTATGAGCCTTGATATGATTGTCGTTAATTGTATATCCATCCAAAGAAGCAGAAGGAATAACGACCTCATTACCTACAGCGTATACTTTACCCTCCAAAATCGGACTCATAACTTTCAATGTGAAGCTATAAGTTTCATCGCCATAAGACCAGTATCCTAAGTAGTTGACATTACTGATTACTATAGTCAGATTCTGTTTGTAACCCTTCTGAGTACCGTTATCATTTAAATCCTTTGTACCATCGGTATTCAAATCATCTTTCAATCTAATAGTCCATGTAGTAATATCAGTTACTTTCGCTGAAGTAGAAGTCACATTGCTTAATTCTGCCAAGCCATAAGATGTATAGTCACCAACAATCTTGGTTGCATTGTCAAGGTTAGCATCAAATGTAGAAGTACCAACAGTTGTTGCCAGGTTCTTGAATGCATTCTTAATTGTATAGATAGCAGCTTTGTTTGCAGCAGTAGAACCACCTTCATTAGCTGCTTCATCCATATAAGCACTAGCGATATCATTAACCCAAATACCATCCTGATGAACGAACATATCCTTCAAAGCAGGTAATGTCAGAGTCAACTTAATAGTAGCATCAGCTAATTTGGCATCAGCACCTGCATAAACTACTTCAATAGTATACGGAGTATTGACTTTGAAATTAGAAGCAGCTTTTTCATTATCAATAGCGAATTTCACAGTAGTAGCAGCAGCAATCTTGTCTGTTACTGCTTTACCATCCTTATCAAGGAAAGAAGGAGTGATACCCTTAGCGACCAGGGTAGCAGCTTTAGCACCATTTAACCCGGCAACAACATCGCCCTTAGCATCCTTTACAGTGAATGTTGTATTATTTACCAATGCATTTCTGTTGAATACAGCTAGGTTTTCAGCACTCATCTTATCTGTCATGCTCTTCAAATCAATAGAGAAGAAGTTCTTTGTAGCATCTGCAACAATCTTATGAGTTCTTTCATAAACAACTCCGTCAACTAAAGACTTGGTAACCTTCACATAAATATCCTTTGACGCTACGTTACCATTAACATTCAAGTATCTAACGACAACTTTAAATACAGCCTTTGTATCGCTATCCGGCATCTGAGTTGCCTTGAAAGTCATAGCAGCATTGTCATGATCGATAGCAAACAATACATCATCGTCATTAGAATATTCAATATATGCATCATATACGGCATTTGCTGCATCAAAAGTAATCTTATTATCAACATTCAAGTCGATTTCAACAGGAGTTGATTCGGTGCCTAATACAGTACTACCATTTAATTTAACTGTAGCATCATCCATTTTAGTACCATCATGGGTAACTCCAATGCCAAATTGGCTGGTGAAAGTTCCTGCCTCATTTTGTAAAGCAAGTTTTTGCGTATTGATGTCCGAACCATCCACTTTCCAAGCATCAGCTTTGTAATCAGCTTTCTTGACTACTGTAGGAGCCAAAGAGAAAGTATATAATCCTGCTTTCTGAGCAGCTCTGGCCAATACTTTATTATAAGCTACAGCACTGTTCAATGCAAGCCAATCCTGAGAATTTCCCTTGCTATTTACCAAAATAAATGACTGGCCGGTAAAGTCAACTGATGACGGAGCCATACGAACCAATAAAGTCTTTTGATCTTTAGCTGTTGCAACGATATAGTCATCTTTTGCAATTGTACCTTTAGGACCTTCCCATTTTGCAATAACTTTATTTGCTGAATAATTCAATACGACAGCATCAGAGCTTATCTTGTTATCATCACCAAGCAAACCAACGATTTCAAATTCGCTCATCAAAGAAGCTGCTGTTGGAACTTTTACTTCTTGTTTGTTGCCGTTAGCATCAATCACTGTCAATGTCCATCCGTCCGCCTCGCTACCAGCAACGGCTAAGCCAGATACGGGAATATTGCTATTTTCGTATTCGCTTTTATCATTTAAAGTATACCAGAATCCACCCTCGATTTTTACAGGAGCTTTTTCTGCATCTTTAGTCGGGTAAATGCCAGTAGGCTCATTGTCAATTAACATCTGGCCGTCTTTGTCAAAAGTAATTTTCTGAGCATCTTTGCCCGGCTCACCGTCTTTCACATCCAAAGTTACTGTGACAGGACTTCCTTTAGAAAAAGTAAACGTAATACCCTTGCCATCAGCAGTTTTTGCCACACCAGTTACATAGTCTCCGTTGTCAACTGTTGTCTGTAAAGCTGCGATCTGAGACTTCAGCTCCGTCAACTCCTTGTCGATACGATCGATGTCGTCATCATAGTCTTTACAAGATACAAACGTTCCTGTTGAAGAAACCATCAAGGCTCCGAACAGGATTGCACTTAAAAATTTTTTGTTCATAATAGAAAAACTTTAAATTTATAAATTTAAAAACTCAAAATGTTTATTGTTATAAAAGGACTTAATTGCGTTGAATCATAAAAGGACTCCGACTCTGCGATATATATTGCAGGGGAGTCATGCCAACTACTTTTCTGAACGCCACATAGAACACGCTCTTGGAGGCAAACCCGCAACGGCTGAAAAGCTCGCTCACAGGGCAATCTTTACCGTCCAGCAACTCCTTCGCGCGAACCACCCTGTAGGAATTTATTAACCGCTTGAAGTTGCATCCGAAGTAGTTGTTCACCGCATTACTCAGGTAGGTCGTATTCGTGCCGGATACTATACAGTAATACTAATTGTTTGAATACCAGTTGTATGTGTGACAACTTTAATGATGTAAGGGCCATTTCAGGTTCTTTTTTATTTATAATTGACAATAATATCCGGTAAACTATCTACTGCTTTTTGTTTGAGTTCATCTATGATATGAACATATTTTTCAGTGTGCCGGGTAGTAGAATGTCCTGCAAGACTGGCGGCTGTTTTGATGTTAGCTCCATTTGCCATAATGTTGGTGATAAATGAGTGTCGGGCACAGTGGAAGGTAATGTGTTTGTGTATATTAGCTCTTTTTACCCATTTGTTTAAAATCCTTAGTGTGTAAGAATAGGAGGGGAGCCCGAATACCAAGTCCTCATTAATGCCTTTATGCCTTTGTAGGAGTTTGATGGCAGTGTGGTTTAAGTTTAGATGCAAGATTGCGTTTTTGGAGTGTGACTGTACTTTCTGTTGCAGAATAGTAAGGCGGTTTGATGAGAAATCTATGTCTTTATATTGCAGTTGATGTACATCACACCAGCGCAGCCCGCAATAGCAAGAAAACAAGAATGCCCTTTTTACTTCGTTGTTGGGGCATGGAGTGATAGCAAGTTTCTGAATCTCTTTTAAACTGAGGATTGCTTTGGTTACTTCATCAAACTGCATCAGGCGGATACCATCTGTAGGATTAGATGTCATTAACTTTTTTTCTATACATTTATTAATGCACATTCTGAACTTCTTGAAATATCCGATGGGAGTGTTGCCTCGGAGATGATCCCTGAGATACTCAAGAAAGTTTATACAAAAATCTTTTGTGAGAAGGGTTACAGGTAAGCTTTTCTTTCTTGTAAACAGTCGCAGATGGGTGATACATGCCCTAACCATTTTCTTGTCCTTTTTGTGATAGGTATCCAGGAATTGTCCTATCAGAATATAGAAATCGGGAACATTGCTTTTATCTGTTGGAAGTATATCATCGAATGTATTTTCTATATCGTTCAGATGATATTCAACGGATAAGAATTCTAGTTCCTTTTTTGCTCTTATCTGCCTGGCAATTAGTATCTTGTTTTTGTTCTCCGCTCTTCGCTCTGCACTGGTAGGAGCATCCAGAATGATACCCAAATACTCTTTGCGGCGTTTTCCGTTATAACTGTAATTTAAATAAAGCGAAACTCTTCCTTTGTTCAATTGTTTCTTTCCTAATGTAATTCCCATAATGAATAATAATTAATACAATAATAATGTTGAAAAGAAGGACCATAGAGGGACTGAAAATGAATTCCTCCATCTTTCTTTCTATAATAATAATATCTTTTGTACCTTTGTGTCATAAACAAAAAAATGGAAGAAAATTTTGATATACGCGAGCAACAGCTCACAACTAAAGAACGCGATTTTGAGAATGCCTTACGTCCGTTGAATTTTGAAGATTTTAGCGGACAGGATAAGGTGGTAGATAATCTGCGCATCTTTGTCAAGGCGGCGCGTCTGCGGGCCGAGGCGTTAGACCATGTTCTTTTGCACGGACCTCCTGGCTTGGGCAAGACGACCTTAAGTAATATCATTGCCAATGAACTGGGAGTAGGTTTTAAAGTAACCTCAGGACCGGTGCTGGATAAACCGGGGGATTTGGCGGGAGTACTGACCAGCTTGGAACCCAATGATGTGCTTTTTATTGATGAAATACATCGGTTGAGCCCTGTGGTAGAAGAATATCTGTATTCTGCCATGGAGGATTATCGTATTGATATAATGATAGACAAGGGACCTTCGGCGCGTAGTATCCAGTTGGAGCTGAGTCCGTTTACTTTGGTTGGAGCCACTACCAGGAGTGGGTTGCTGACTGCGCCTTTGCGTGCCCGTTTTGGAATTAATCTTCATTTGGAGTATTATGACGATGATGTATTGACAAGCATTATCCGTCGCTCTGCTAATATATTGAATGTGCCTTGTGACATGAAAGCAGCGGGTGAGATTGCTTCGCGCAGCCGTGGAACGCCCCGTATTGCAAATGCGTTGTTGAGGCGTGTCCGTGATTTTGCCCAGGTGAAAGGTTCCGGAAGGATTGATGTGGAAATTGCCCGGTTTGCTTTAGAAGCCTTGAACATTGACAGATATGGACTGGATGAGATAGATAACAAGATTTTATGTACTATTATAGATAAGTTTAAGGGAGGTCCTGTGGGGCTGACTACTATTGCAACCGCTTTGGGTGAAGACGCCGGAACAATAGAGGAGGTTTATGAACCTTTTTTGATTAAAGAAGGTTTCTTAAAACGTACTCCGCGTGGACGTGAGGTCACGGAACTGGCCTATATACACTTGGGACGGAGCATTTATAATAGTCAGAAGACATTATTTGATGATTAGAAGATGGCAGGATTAAAAGCATTAGCCAAGGAAACAGCCATATATGGGATGAGTAGCATCATCGGGCGGTTCCTGAATTATTTGTTAGTACCGATATATACCAACGCTTTGCCTGTGGAATCGGGGGGCTATGGTGTCATTACCAATATGTATGCTATAACTGCCTTGTTGATGGTGCTTTTAACATATGGTATGGAAACCGGCTTTTTCCGATTTGCCAATAAGGGGGTGGATGATCCGATGCGTGTCTATTCCACTACTTTGCTTTCGGTGGGGGCGACTGCGGTCTTGTTTTTAATTGTTTGTCTTTCTTTTCTGTATCCCATAGCAGGTTTCTTGGGATATGGAGAGCATCCGTGGTATATGGGGATGATGCTGATTGTAGTTGCAATGGACGCTTTCCAAGCTATTCCTTTCGCTTATTTGCGGTATAAGAAACGCCCTGTTAAGTTTGCTGCATTGAAATTGTTGTTCATTTTTGCCAGCATTGTCTTGAATATCGCTTATTTTGTAGGTATGAAGGGAGAGAATGTCGGAGTGGCTTTTGCTATAAATTTGGCTTGTACTTCTTTGGTGATGCTATGTATGTGGAAAGAATTGGTGGGCTTCAGATATGTGCTGGACAGGGAGTTGTTGCGGCGTATGCTGCATTATTCTTTCCCGATTCTGATTCTGGGTATTGCCGGAATCTTAAATCAGGTAGCTGATAAAATTATTTTTCCGTTTGTTTATCCTGATAAGGCGGAGGCGACTATCCAGTTGGGTATTTATGGAGCAGCCAGTAAGATAGCTATGATCATGGCCATGCTGACACAGGCTTTCCGGTTTGCATACGAGCCGTTTGTTTTTAGTAAGAGTAAAGAAAAGGATAGTCGGGAAATGTATGCCAAAGCGATGAAGTTTTTCATTATCTTCACTTTGCTGGCTTTTTTGGCTGTTATGTTTTACCTTGATATACTGCGTTATATTTTAGGGCGTGATTACTGGGTAGGGCTTAAGGTTGTACCTATTGTCATGGCTGCCGAGATGTTTATGGGTATTTATTTCAATCTTTCTTTTTGGTATAAACTGATTGATGAAACAAAATGGGGAGCTTATTTTTCACTGGTGGGATGCAGTATCATTATTCTGATAAATATTTTCCTTATTCCGGTATTTGGCTATATGGCGTGTGCTTGGGCGGGTTTTGCCGGATATGGAGTAGCTATGCTTCTCTCTTATTTTGTAGGGCAGAAAAAATATCCTATTAATTATGATTTGAAAGCAATAGGTAACTATGTGGTGTTAGCGCTGGTACTTTACATTGTTTCAGTTTATCTTCCTATTCAAAATATATTCTTGTTGTTGGGTGTTCGTACATTACTGTTGTTATTGTTTGTGGCATATATTGTGAAAACGGATTTCCCCTTACAGCAAATACCTGTTATAAACCGATACATAAAGAAATAGCAATGAGTGACCTGAAGAATAATTTAAAGAATGTGCCCTATATAAAGCAGTTCTTTAGTGAATATCTTGATTTGCGCAAGGATAAGGACAATGAAGCCTTGATTGTAGAAAGTATTCGTAATGGTGTTGAGTTCAAAGGAACTAATTTGTGGATTCTTATTTTCGCAATTTTTATAGCTTCATTGGGCTTGAACGTGAATTCTACGGCAGTTATTATTGGTGCCATGCTGATATCTCCGCTGATGGGACCGATAATGGGAGTAGGGTTAGCTATTGGACAGAATGATTTTGAATTGTTGAAGCGTTCTCTAAAAAGTTATTTGGTGGCAACTGTATTTAGTGTGATTACAGCTACCCTTTATTTTTCGCTGACTCCGTTGGATGAAGTACAATCGGAGTTGCTGGCACGTACTTCTCCTACCATATATGATGTGCTTATAGCTTTGTGCGGTGGTTTAGCCGGTATAATCGCTTTGTCTACAAAGGAGAAAGGGAATGTAATTCCAGGGGTTGCTATTGCTACGGCTTTGATGCCGCCTTTGTGTACTGCTGGATTCGGGCTTGCTACCGGAAATTTACTTTATTTTTTAGGTGCATTCTATTTGTATTTTATTAATTCAGTATTTATCAGTTTGGCTACTTTTATCGGGGTACGTGTCATGCATTTCCAACGTAAGGAATTTGTGGATAAGGAGCGCGAAAAATTAGTCAAAAAATATATCATTGTTATTACTTTAGCCACCATGTGTCCTGCTATTTATTTGACTTATGGTATTGTGAAAAGCACTATTTATGAGGCCTCTGCCAATAATTTTATTAATGAAGAATTGGATTTTAATAATACTCAAGTAATAGACCGGAAGATTTCTTTTGAGAAGAAGGAAATACGTGTTGTGCTAATAGGCAATGAGGTCCCGGAAACAGAAATAGCAACCGCAAGGGATAATTTGAAACATTTTAATTTGGCAGGTACTAAACTAGTTATTCTTCAAGGAATGAATAATGATGCGATGGATATTGGTAGTATAAAGGCCCAAGTGATGGAGGATTTCTATAAGAATAGTGAAAAGCGTTTACTGGAGCAGCAGGAGAGAATTAAGTCTTTGGAAAACGAGCTTAAAGTATATGCTGCATATAATACTGTAGATAAAAAAATAATTCCTGAACTTAAAGTACTTTATCCTACAGTAGAAGCCATAGCTATGGCAAAGACTGTGGAATTACAGGTGGACTCAACTAAAACGGATACATTGACAATAGTCTTGATGAAATTCAGTAAAAGACCCATTGAGAAAGAACAAGAAAAAATATCCGAATGGTTGAAAGCACGTGTCGGAGCAAAAAAACTTAAATTAATTGTAGAATAAAACCATGAAAAAACTACTGTTGCTGCTAGTCTTCCTACCTTTATATATATGGGGTAGTGAAGGAATGTGGCTTCCTTGTTGTCTTAGCAAACAAACTCAACAAGTGATGAAAGAAATGGGGTTGGAACTTTCATCTGAACAATTGTATAATCCTGGTGGAAAAGCATTGGCTAATGCTGTTGTTAGTTTTGGAGGTTTTTGTTCGGGTGTTGTTGTATCTCCGGATGGTTTGGTTTTTACTAACCACCATTGTGGGTATGATGCCATTCAGCAGCATAGTTCTGTGGAGCATGATTATTTGCGAGATGGTTTTGTAGCCGATTCCTTAAGTAAGGAGCTTCCTAATCCGGATTTATTTGTCAGTTTTCTGATACGCACAGAGGATGTGACGGAGCGTGTGTTGCAAGCTATTCCAGTCGGAACAAAGGAAAATGACCGTGCACTGATTGTAGATTCTATTTCCACATTGATTGCTCAGGAAGCTGTGGCGAATGATACGTTACTGCGTGCTGAGATAACTCCTTTTTATGGTGGCAATGAGTTTTATCTATCTGTGTATAAGGATTATTATGATGTTCGTTTGGTATTTGCTCCTCCCTCTTCTGTAGGCAAGTTTGGCGGAGATACAGATAATTGGGTATGGCCCCGCCATACCGGGGATTTCTCTGTCTTCCGTATTTATGCTGATCAGAATAATCAACCGGCAGCTTATTCTCCGGAGAATGTGCCTTATCATCCGGATTATTTTGCTCCTGTTTCTTTGGGAGGGTATGAACAGGGATCATTTTGCATGACTATGGGATATCCCGGTTCTACCAGCAGGTATTTATCTTCATTTGGGATAGACGAAAGAATCAATACGGATAATGCCGCCATGATTAATGTTCGTACCATCAAGCAAGCTATTTGGAAAAATGCAATGGAAAAAAGTGATGATATCCGCATTAAATATGCTTCCAAGTATGCACAAAGCTCTAACTATTGGAAGAATAGTATAGGGATGAATCAAGCGGTAAAAGAATTGAAAGTGATAGAGAAAAAACAAGCTTTGGAGTGCCAATTGCAAGAATGGGTTCGTCGGGAACCTGATAAACGAAGCAAATATGCAAGGGTTTTGACTGAACTGGAGTTAAATTATCGTAATCGTAGAAATGCGGCACGGGCTATGGCATATTTTGGAGAAACATTTGCCAATGGACCGGAGTTGATTACGGCAGCCTTAGCTGTACTGAATTTTGATTTTGAGGCAGAGGAGAGTGATTTGGAGCGTAATATGCGGCAATTGTTGGAGATTTATGCCAATATGGATATAAGTGTGGATAAACAAGTCTTTGTGGCTATGTTGAAAGAATATGCAACTGAGGTAGGCAAGGAATTTTTACCTGATGTTTATTCATTGATAGAGAAAGATTTTAAAGGTGATTACCAAGCTTATGTAGATGATTTGTATACTCGTTCCTCTTTAAAGACACCACATGGTTTTGAACAGGTAGTGAGAGGAGATACCACTTATGTCTTGTTTGATGACCCTGCGGCTTCTTTTGCCATCGATATGTTGGTGAAATTTTATGAATTCAATCAGTCGGTGGAAGAAGCTAGTATGAATATTGAGAAAAATGAACGTTTGCTGAATGAAGCAATGCGTGAGATGGAGGCAGATAGGGTGTTTTATCCGGATGCTAATTCTACTATGCGTCTGAGTTTTGGCATGGTGGGTGGTTACTCACCGAAAGATGCTATTGAGTATTCTTATTTTACGACGACAAAAGGAATTTTTGACAAGATAAGGCAGTATAAGGGAGATAGTGATTTCGATGTGCTTCCTTCTGTAGTCGAATGCTTGAGAAGGAAGGATTTCGGACGTTATGCTGCTGGGGATGGTAATATGAATGTTTGCTTTATTTCGGATAATGATATTACAGGAGGGAATTCTGGTAGTGGAATGTTTAATGGAAAAGGGGAATTAATAGGTCTTGCTTTTGACGGGAATTGGGAAGCAATGAGTGGAGATATTGTTTTTGAACCTAATTTGCAGCGTTGTATCGGGGTGGATATCCGCTATGTTCTTTACATGATTGAAAAATATGGGAAAGCTTCCTGTTTAATCGATGAACTGAAATTGAAAGACTAAAGGAAAAGTATGAAATGACAGGGAGCTGAGTATGTCAAAGTTCCGATAGATAGCTTATCATATAATCTTTCATCTGGAAGATAGTAAAAAATCTGTTAATATTAATTCGATGTAAACAAGGATATTCGGCAAATAATATAATGAATCTGTTGGGTTTATTATATTATTTGCCGAATATCCTTGAAATGACAGGTTGTTTCAATTCCGCATACTCCGCTATTATTCAAGAGAAGTGGATGTTATTTGCATATTTCTACTATGTCCAATCCTCTTTCATTAAGTTGGATTCCTTATTTCTTGGATTTCTTTTTCTTATTGTTATCGCTGTTAAAGAATTGTTTCCAGTCGTCTTTCGTTTTGGGGCCTCGTTCTTCAATGTAGCCACGTTCCGCACGGCTAGTTTTTCCTTCTTTTGAGGTCGTTTTTTTATTGGACCTGTCACCTTTTTTGCCGAATGAAGCATTCCTTGCCGCACTGCTCCTGCGTTCGCCATTGTCGTTTTTGCCATTATTGTCACCGGCAACTTCTACTACAATTTTCCGGCCGCCATTCAGATTGACTTTGTTTAACGCCTTGATAACATCCTGTGCCTGATTTTCTGCTACTTCGAAGAAAGAGAAATTCTGCATCAGATCTATTCGCCCGATGGTGGTACGTTGCTTCTTCATGTTGCGGTTAATCAGTTCAATGATTTGATTGGCATAAAAACCATCTGTCTTTCCCACATTCAGGAACAGGCGGGTATATCCTTTCTCGGCCTTGCGTTCTGTCTTTTCACGGGCGCTACCATGGTCTTTGCGTCCTTTCGGTTCACGTTCGCTACGGCGGTCGTTCATGCTGGGAGTTTCTATTTCCGGAGCGTTGCTGTAATATTCCAAGAAGCGGTTGAACTCCATCGATACTACACGCTTTATCAGGTCTTCCTTCGAAAGCCATTCCAGTTTGCGATAGATACCGGGTAGGAAGGACTCGATTTCCTCGTCGTTCACTTTTACCTTTTCTATATCATCGATCAGTTTGATTAATTGTTGTTCGCAGATTTGTTTACCGCTAGGCATTTCACCCATGATAAATTTCTTGTTGATGATACGTTCTATCTCGCGCATTTTTCCTTTTTCACGCAGGTTGATGATAGCGATAGAAATACCGGTTTTGCCGGCACGTCCTGTACGTCCGCTACGGTGAGTATAGCTTTCTATATCATCGGGCAGGCCATAATTAATGACATGTGTCAAATCATTTACATCCAAACCGCGGGCAGCTACATCTGTAGCAACCAGAAGCTGTAAATGACGTTGACGGAATTTCTGCATCACCAAGTCACGTTGTGCTTGTGAAAGCTCGCCGTGTAGAGAATCTGCATTATAACCATCTTGAATCAATTTATCAGCTATTTCCTGAGTTTCCTTACGGGTACGGCAGAAAATGATACCGTAAATTTGTGGGTAATAATCCGCGATACGCTTCAATGCAGCATATTTATCTTTGGCGTGTACCAGATAGGCAATGTGGTTTACGTTCTTGCTGCCTTCATTCTTAGTACCGATTGTAATCTCTTTCGCATCGTGCAGGTATTTTTTTGCAATACGCGAGATTTCGGGACTCATGGTAGCTGAGAACATCAAAGTGTTCCGGTCTTCGGGAACCTTTTCAAGAATAGCATTGATGCTGTCGGTAAATCCCATATTCAGCATCTCGTCAGCTTCGTCCATTACTACATCGGCAATGGTCTCCAGTTTGGCGACTTTTCTTTCCATCAGGTCAATCAGTCGTCCGGGAGTGGCTACAATAATGTGTACACCTGCCTTCAACATGCGTATCTGGCTTTCGATGGATGAGCCACCGTATACAGGAAGGACTTTCAGTCCATCAATATACTTGGAATAATCATTCAGATCACCTGCGATTTGCAAGCATAACTCACGTGTGGGGCATAATATAAGTGCTTGAGGCACACGTTTTTTTACTTCAATTTTTTGGATAAGCGGCAGACCAAATGCGGCTGTTTTTCCAGTCCCTGTTTGTGCTAGGGCTACTACGTCGTTGCCGTTCCCCAATAAATACGGTATTACTTCTTCTTGTACCGGCATGGGGTTTTCATACCCCATTTCTTTAATTGCTTTTAGTATTTCCGGGGAAACGCCTAACTCTTCAAATGTCTTCATTTATTTTCAAATATCTAATTCGTTACAAAGATACGGATAATCACGGGATTATATAGTATTTATACAATATTTGTTTTCTTCAGGGATAGAATTTAGGGAATATTGGCTAAATGCCGTTTGGGAGCAAAAGAAAAAAGTCGTTATCTTTGTACCCGAATGTAGTATATGACATTGGTGGACTGCAATTTGAACAATGAAAGAGTTTCATTACATATTATTCTCAATCTTTCTTTCTTCCATGATTATATATATGGGAGTCGGAATACCTATTGTGCAGTCCCGTTGCTATCAGTGCGCTGATAAGGATGCGGCATTATTGACAGTGGTGGATATTTCCAATTATGGATGTACTTGCGGATGTGGTGATGTTGGAAATAAAAACGTGAAATCTGGTTCGGGATGTTCTTGCCATCATGACAAGATGATGGAGCGGAAGTCATCAGATGTTCCTTGTTCTAGCGTGAAAATCCAGAAAATTAACTTGCCTGTTTTAGGTACATCACTTCATTTGGACAACGTAACACTGTCCGTTATTCATTTGATATTCAATGCATACAGTATAAACTTCGATCTGTTGTCTTCTGTAAAAAAGGAGAGCTGCTATACGGATACCTCATTGTGTCGACAGCCTCCAAGAGGGTATTTGAATCTTATTTGTACACTTTTGATTTAGTAAGATAACTCTTTGAGTAGGGAGGAATTGCTAAATTTGTATAAGTGTGTAACAGATAAAGAAAAATAAAAACATGAAATTTATAGTTTTCTTAGGTGCTTTTCTGTGGCATTTGATGCCTGTAAGCGCTCAAGTAAAAGGAATGGTGAAGGACAACCAAGGTGAACCTGTTGTTGCTGCCAATGTCTTTTGGATAAATACAACAAATGGAACTGTCACAGATGAGAATGGGGCATTTACTATTGAACAGCCTGTTGGTGCAAAAAAATTGGTAGTAAGTTTTATAGGATATGAGAATGATACGATTGTGGTTGAAAATGATCATAAGGAGCTGGCTATCATATTACAAGGTAGTGTAATGATGGATGAGGTCCAAGTGGTGGAACGTAAGATAGGAGTTGTAAAATCCCGTTCCAGTGTGTTGAATCAGGATATGATTTCAAGTGCGGAACTGGCTCGGGCGGCTTGTTGTAACTTGGGTGAAAGTTTCACAACAAACCCTTCTGTAGATGTAAGCTATGCTGATGCTGCCACAGGGGCCAGACAAATTAAATTGTTGGGGCTCTCGGGAACTTATGTACAAATGCTGACAGAGAATATTCCTAATTATCGTGGAGCATCTGCTCCTTTTGCTTTGGGGTATATTCCCGGCCCATGGATGCAAAGCATACAGGTGTCCAAGGGTAGTTCATCTGTAAAGAATGGTTATGAGGCGATTACCGGACAGATAAATGTTGAATTTAAGAAGCCTCAAACTACCCAGTCCTTGAATGTCAATCTTTTTGCTAGCAGTAAAGAGAAGTATGAGGCTAATTTTGATGCTAATGTACATTTGAATAGCCGACTGAGTACTGGAGTATTGGCACATTATGAGAATAGTACTAGGTCGCATGATGATAATGGAGATGGATTCTTGGATATGCCTAAAGTAGAGCAATATAATCTTCAGAACCGTTGGGCTTGGATGGGAGATCAGTATGTATTTCAGGCTTCTGTCAAAGCAATGAAAGAGGATCGTACAAGCGGACAAGCTACTCATTTACATGTGGATAATTCTGTTGGTGGCTTTGTAGGTAGGGAACTTTATAAAATAGGTATCCATACGGATCGTTATGAGGCATTTACTAAAAATGCTTATATTTTTGATAAGGAAAAGGGAACTAACTTGGCTTTGATTCTCTCGGGATCTTTGCATAAGCAGGATGCAGGATACGGTTATAAATTATATAATGTGGACCAGAAGAATTTGTATACTTCATTAATGTTCGAAACGAATTTCGATGAGCGTAACAGTATTTCTGCAGGGTTAAGTTTGAACTATGATTATTTCAATCAGACCTATCGTTTAGAAAATGATGATACAGGTTTATTATATGGAAAGGAGAAAGAGACCGTGCCTGGTGCTTATGTGCAGTATACGTATAATTGGAAGGATAAAATTATTCTTATGGGAGGGATTCGTGCTGATCATAGTGATATATATGGTACCTTTGTTACTCCGCGTGCTCATATCAAATATGCTCCTGATGATTGGGTGAACCTACGTGTGTCTGTAGGCAAAGGATATCGCACTAATCATGTGTTGGCGGAGAACAATTATTTACTTGCCAGCAGTCGTAAAGTAAAGATAGATAATGATTTGGATCAGGAAGAAGCATGGAATTATGGTTTCAGCTCTTCATTTTATATTCCGGTATTCGGTAAAACCTTGAATGTGAATACCGAATACTATTACACTGATTTTAGGCGTCAAATGATTATTGATTTGGATACGGACCCCCACATTGTACATTTTGCTAACTTGGAAGGGAAGTCTTATTCTCATACTTTTCAAGCCGAGGCAACTTATCCTTTTTTTAAGGGTTTTACATTAACTGCAGCTTATCGCTTGACAGATGTGAAAACTACTTATAATAAGAAATTATTGGAGCGTCCTCTTACCGGAAAATATAAGGGACTTTTGACTGCTTCTTACCAAACACCACTGGGCCTATGGCAATTTGATGTGACTTTGCAGATGAATGGTGGTGGTAGAATGCCCTCCCCTTATACATTGCCGGACGGTGCTCCTTCGTGGAATACCCGATACCAGTCTTATCAATTGTTAAGTGCTCAGATTACTCGCTGGTTCCGGCATTGGTCTATTTATGTGGGAGGAGAGAATATGACGAACTTTAAGCAAAAGAATCCGATTGTAGGAGCTTCGAATCCTTGGGGGACAAATTTTGATTCAACCATGATTTGGGGACCTGTACACGGAGCGATGTATTATGTAGGCTTTCGCTTCAATTGGGATAGAAACTAATATATTGATAATCAAATAGAAATGGATTATGAGAACAAAATTAATCGCTATTATGGCAGCTGTCTGCTTTACTGCCACTTGCTTTGCAAAAGACATTAAAATTGTAGTTTTAAACACTGATCCTCAGATGCACTGTGCCAACTGTGAGAGCAAGATTAAGAACAATATTCGTTTTGAGAAGGGTATAAAAGAAATTGAAACAAATTTGGCGGATAAAACGGTTACTATTAAGTATGATGCTGATAAAACCACGGTAGAAAAAATAATTGCTGGATTTGCCAAGATTCATTATACAGCTACTGTTGTTGAAAATGAGAGTAAGCAGAAGGATGATATCCGTGGCAAACAGCCGAAAGCAGATGAGGATGGTTGTAAACAAGAAAGAGGAAAATAGATGAGATGCTATGTGATAAGAGGGAAAAAACGATGGAATGGATATTTTGGGAACTCTTTTGCACCACTTCGTGGCTTTAAATGACTGATAAATAAGATGCTATATCAGAGTGGAAAGGGGTTTAACCACCTAGTGGAAAAAGAGGAAATATCAATCTTGGTTAAAAACTTTATTATAACTGCATCATAAAAAGACTCCGCATGAAGCAATTAATCTTTAATTGCTTCATTGCGGGGGTGTATGGGTGAAGATGAGAGAATTTTATAGTGTTCGAGTGTTTGTGTATGTGACTGTTTATATCATTCATCTTCTTCCCTATATTCTAGAATATCTCCAGGTTGACAGTCTAGTTCCCTGCAGATAGCCTCTAAGGTTGAGAAGCGGATGGCTTTTGCCTTCCCGGTTTTCAGTATGGAGAGGTTGGCAGGCATCAGATCTATCTTTTCGGCTAAATCTCCTAGCGAAATCTTTCGTTTCGCCATCATTACATCTAAGTTTACTATAATCGGCATAGGTTAGTTATTTTGGGATTTATTCGGGTTCTCATCTAATGCGTGCCACCAAAAGGTGTAGCGTTGTGTTAGTCTTTTAAAGGCATACAGACAGAAGCAAGTCCATCCAATGTTGATTGATATCCTCACTGCTTTGTTGTCCAACGATGGATGCAACACAAGGAAATAGATGAATGAACTTACAAACAGAGTGGTTGTCAAGGAAAGCATTAAATAAAAAATGCTTTTCCCTTTTGAGGGTAGAGTATTCTTTTCTTTCATAACTTTTCTTTTTTAAATGGTTAGGTCTTGTTCCTCTTTCATTTTTACTCCGATAGCAAATATCTCGGCAAAGAGGATAGGGAGGATTATTGCCACCCAGTCGGGGGAATAACCAACATAGCTGATGATTTTGTAACCCGGTATGCTAATTTGATTCATAGCTGCGCTTCCTGTTAGCCATTCTCCGATGGCTGTGAGAATTTTTAAACTTGCGCTGGTATATGCAAACCAACGTAGGCGTAGTACATTGGCTGGTGTAAATACTTTGCGGCGTGAGATGGAGATGAGCAGCCGGATTAATGAGTAAAAACCGATTAGAAAAAAGAATAGTCCGGGTATGGCTAACCCTATGACAAGGATATACCAGGCCGATGGCTTGGCATACGTTTCTATTTCAGTTACTGTATAAGGAAGTGGACTATCTACACGGTTGTTGTTCAGTGAATCGACTGTCGTTCCAGATAATGGCTTTACATTTAGTTTGACACGGGTTATCATGTGGTGTCCGGATTCATACATCTCTGTTGCACCGCTTTGTCCTTCTTCAAATCCCTTTTTGAAATCTTTCCAATCTTCATCCAATCCTCCGATGAAATTTGCAAGGATTGCAATAATGGCTATAATACCTAATATCCTGAACTTCTTCATACCGTATGATTTTTATATGGTTAAATCTTGTTCTTCTTTCATTTTCAATCCAACAGCGAATACTTCAGCAACCAGCAATGCGATGAATCCCAATATGAAGGTTGGTTCGGAAAACGCAAATATATTAGAGTATTCACATCCCTTGAGTTCCAAAACTTGTGCCGCTTCATAGTTCCCGATCATGATGGTGGTAAAAGAACAAATGAATAGAAGTATCAGTGACACACCCAGCTTGCGGAGAAACTTGACGTTCTTCCAACTGAAAATGTCACCACGGTTGATATTTCGGATCAAATAGAAAAATTGTATCAGGCAGAAGATACTTGCTAGGACCGAAATTAAGGTAGTGATTCCATTCGCCGTTCGGGATAGGCTGCTTCCTGTTGTCGGGGCTTCTATCAAACTTATGATTGGTTTGATGGAAGCCTGTGAGGAATTTTTCAGATTTGTCACGCTTCCTGTTTCTGCAAATAGGTCAGAAGGTATCGTACAAACTATTTTGTAGTCGGATATGTTAAGCTCCTTCCCTTTTTCTACACTTTCATATCCGGCTTTAAACCCGGCACTGACGGCTTGAACCATCAGACTGATTACCGTGGAAGTAGAAAGGAGCAGGTCGATAAGTACGCAGGCACAGAGAAGATTGAGTCTCTTTTTCATGATTGGTTGTGTTTGTTAAATGGTTATATCTTGTTCATTAATAGCTTTGACTTGTATGTTGGTAGGTTTCGGCAAGTATTTGTTCAGGTAGAGATACATACCTATAAAAACGATTATGGTTAGTACTAAGAGAATGTAAGTGATTGTTGTGCCCAAGGTCTCCATAGTCGTTTGGCTGAGTTCCTCTCGGGTGGCTGTGAACATGGTCCATGCGCCGAATGAGTTGTTGATAATGTGTCCCACAATACCTGGAACTAAACTTCCGGTGCGATAATATAACCATCCGAAGAGCAGACCGATGAGAAATGCAAAAGGTATTTGTGCAGGATTGCCGTGTATGATCCCGAATATGAGTGCGGAAACCAGTATGGCCCATTTAGGTGACCATCCTTTTCTTAGTAAATGTCCTTCTATAGCTCCACGAAATAAAAATTCTTCCAAAATAGGGACGACGATAGCAATGCTGAGAACACCGAAGATATTATGGCTCATCGAAATAAATAGTTCTTGATTAGTGTCTGTCAGATCGAGCGCTTCATTTAATATTCCTGCTATGAACTGTGCGGATAGCAGGAGAGGGATGCACAAGAGAATGATTCTTTTTGAAACTTCATACATACTCTTTTTATTGAACTTGACATAGTGGAAATGTACCAAGTGCCATGTCATGGCTAATGCGGAGAGTAACATACCGATGGATATTGCCATTGTCCCGGGGCGGAAGTTGGCTGTAATATCTGCTCCGCCGATAAGAGCAATGGTGGCATCGGTTCCGGTTGCCAGAAAAATGAATAGTAATTGATAAGCCAGATAGTAAAGTATCAATTTAATTGCACGTCCCATAATAATCTGTTTATTGGTTTAAAATTTTATTGGGTTGGAAGTGTGTCAAAATGATAGGTCGTTTTCATTTTGACACACTTTCAATGATATTTATTTTTTCAGGTGAGCATCCAGGAATTTCTCCATGGCACGATAGAAATCGAATTTGTTCTCTTCGTTATGGAAACCGTGTCCTTCGTTGTCTTTTACCATGTATTCTACTTCTATACCGCGTTTTTTCAGCGCTTCCACCATTTGGTCGGATTCTGCTTTATTCACACGCGGGTCGTTAGCGCCTTGTGCGATAAAGAGAGGAGCTTTGATTTGGTCTACATGAAATACAGGTGAATATTTTTCCATCATTTCTTTATCTTTCACAGGATCACCTACCATTTCATACATCATGTCCAATAAGGGTTTCCAATAGGGTGGGATAGTCTGCATGAAGGTGAACAAGTTGGATACACCCACATAGTCGATGGCACATGCATAAAGATCAGGAGTAAAGGTGACCCCTGCCAATGTTGCATATCCGCCATAGCTTCCGCCGTAGATGGCTACACGTTTCGGGTCGGCGATTCCTTTTTTTATCAACCACTCTACGCCGTCGGTGATGTCGTTCTGCATGGTTTGTCCCCATTGTTTGTAGCCCAGTTCGGTGAATTTGCGTCCATAGCCGGTTGAGGCTCGGAAATTCATTTGAAGAACAGCATAGCCACGGTTGGCAAGGAACTGTACTTCCGGATTATATCCCCAGCTGTCACGTGCCCACGGCCCCCCATGCGGATTGACTACTACAGGCAGATTTTTGGCATTCTCCATGGTGTATCCTTTCGGGAGAGTGAGGTATCCTTCAATGGTCAGACCATCCCGGCTGGTATAGGTGATGGGGTGCATCGGGACCATATCTTCTTCTTTAATCCAGGGAGCCAAGTCAGCTATTTTAGTCAGTTTGTCTTCTTTTACATTATAGGTATAATAAGTTCCATAAGTGCGGTCGCCTCCAGCATAAATAATACGGATATTTTCGCTTTTATCTTCGCTGGTGGTGTTGATATCATAACCTTCCAGTTTCTGTTCCAACTTGGTGCGGATAGCTTCTTCGTTTTTATCGAAGTAATGACGGATAGTACCTTTGTGTCCGGTACAGGATACAGAGATTAATTTCTTTTTCAGTTCAGAATAGCCTAATCCGGAAATATCATATTTATCATTGGTGTAAAGTACTTCTTTTTCCTCACAAGTAGCCGGATCCATTAGGACGAGGGCGGTCTTGTCCCGTCCGATGTTGGTCAGGGCATAAACCATTTTATTGTCGGGGGTGAAGGTGGCAAAGCTTACCGTTTCCTTGAAATTGGTAGTTAGTACCGGACGGAAGGGCTGCTCTTCCGTTTCGCGATAGAGAATTTGGGTATTTACTCCGTCTACAATAGCTAAGGCTACACGCAGTTTTCCGTTATGGTCAGTCATCCATCCTTGTATGTTTCCGGGGTTCTCAGCTAATTGGGTCAGTTCGCCGTTATTGAGATTCAAGCGATAAGGATCAAATACTTGTGGATTACGCTTGTTCAGACCGATGATGACCAGTGAGTCGATATTTTCCAACGGATCAATAATAGTTGTCCTTACCTTGGGGAATGCGGTATATGCTTTGGAGTCAGTACCGTCTACATTGACTCCGTAGAGCTGAAAGTTTTCATCGCCGGCAGTATCTTTTATATAAAGTATCCGATGACCGTTTGCCCACATGCTTCCTGCAAGATCCCGTACCGTTTCTGAAGTGATTCGGGTTGCTTTGTCTGAACCGACTTCTTGTACGAATAAGTTCAGGCGGTTTTCATACGGAGCCATATATGAGAAGTATTTGCCATCCGGTGAGATTTGGTATCCCGCTTTTTCAGGATTCTTGAAGAAGTTTTCTAAAGGGACTTGTGCATTGGCTTCGGAGGCGAAACCGAGTGTTACCAGTAAGGTTGTTGCGGCTAAAATGCGTTTTAATGTTTTCATCTTGATGTATTTTAAAGTTGTTATTTTATCAGTTTATTAAATTTGCAATGGCTTGTTTACAAGGAACGTACCAATGTTCAATGAATAGGATGAACAATATTAAAAGAAAGATAATCTCGGACTTTTGTTGTGCTCTTTGTGCTAGAGGGGTATTTAATGGAATTTTAACCAGAATGAGTTTCCCAAAAACTATTCCCATGAGCATACCCAGAGCTAGACCGATTGATGGATATACAAATCCGATAATCATTCCAATACACACTCCGATGGTTTGCCATCGGTTGGTTATACTGTTCTTTTGAGTTTGTGCTTCCATTATTTCTTGTTTTGTGTGTCGACCAGCAAATTTATGTTGTTGTCTTTACGGTAAATACTTTGTTGTTTGTTGTTGAAGGCGCTTTCCTTGACGTTCCATTCGGCATAGTTGAGTTTGGTTTCATACGCTCCGGGAGTTACTGTAAGTAAATAAGACGGTTTCCACAGTTCCCGATAAGCATCCCAGCGATAGGCTTTTTTCTCAATTACCTGACCATTTTCATCGTGTTTGTACTCATACTTCAATTTGCGTGTCAATGTTTTGCCGTCTTCATTCAGTGTATACACTGTTGTGTTTGTGCCGTCTTGACCGTAGATGTACTTCGTGTTTCCTGTTTGTGCGTTTGCTGTTGTTGTACAACTCATCATTACTACTGCGATTGCTGCTACTAAACCTGATTTAAATACTGACTTTTTCATTTTACTTTGTGTTTTAAATGTTTGTGTTTGTTCTTTCTTGTTTTTCGATATTCATTTATCGTTTATCGATATGCAAATGTACATCTTATTTTGATACTACAAAAGAAAAACAAGAAAAAAATATCGAAAAACGATAAAAATATATCCTTTATCATACTTTATAAGACAAAAATGAATGAAGAAACGTTTTTTATGCGAGAAGAGAGAGGGTGGAAGGGGAGGTTGCATCTTTCGGGAAGAAAACCATTTATATATTTCTTTCAGAAAAGTAAGTGCACTTGCTTTTTTCCGTCATATTAAAGAAGAATTTTAGCGGTTTTCTCCCTGTCTTTGTGCATTTGGGCGATGAGCTCGTCTATTGTGCCATATTTTTCTTCAGGGCGAAGATACTTTACGAACTCTATGCGCATTTCTTTGTGGTAGATATCCTCCGAGAAATTGAGGATGTTTACCTCGATACTTACATTGTTGCCATTATTGATAGTAGGGCGGTGTCCTATGTTCAACATTCCTGCCCATTTTTTCCCCTCCACATACACGTATACTGCATAAACACCTTCCGAGGGAATTAATTTGTCGCTACAATCCACTTGCAAGTTAGCTGTGGGGAACCCTATTTTTCTGCCTACTTTGTAGCCATCTACCACCGTTCCATCCAGATAATAGTTGTACCCTAGAAATTGGGCAGCCTGACTTACTTTGCCTTCTTTTAACAGCTGACGGATGACTGAGGAGCTGATTTTATCCTCTCCGTCTGTATAAGCTCGCGCGCGTACCATATATATATTTAATTCCTCGCCATAACGGCAATAATCTTCAAAACTTTCACTGCGGTTGTGGCCGAAACGATGGTCATAGCCTATAACTAAGGTGTGAATATTGAATTTGTTACGTAGTAACTGCATGAATTCCCGGGCCGAAAGCAGCGAAAGTTCTTGTGTAAAAGGAAGAAGGAGGCAGTAATCTACTTGCGTTGTTTCCAGTAACTCAAGTTTCTCCTTGGGTGAAGAGAGCAGTTGTGGATGATAAGTGGTTTGTATCACTTGTCTGGGATGCATAGGAAAAGTGACCAATGCAGAATATAATCCATCCTTGTCTGCGACCTCTTTTACTTGATTGATAAGAAAGCGGTGTCCACGATGCACCCCGTCAAAGAAGCCGATAGTGGCAACTGAAGGGGGTAATGCTTGATGGTTTATATCTGATATTATTTCCATTATTCAAAAAGTGAACTTAAATTTTCTCCAATATGATAGTGATGGGATTGTATACCAAGTGACATAGCTGCCTGGCAATTAGCTTCCGAGTCGTCTATAAAGAACGTTTCTTCAGGCAGGATGTTTGCCTCTTTCATCATTTGCTCATAAATGTTTTTTTCAGGCTTGGCTTTATGCATCTCGAAAGACAGAAAAGTATCTTCAAAAAAATCATTTACGCGGAAACCTCGATAACTGAACATCTGCTCGCAGGCATACTCCCAATGTATCCGATTAGTATTACTAAGCAGATAAACCATATAGTGTTCGCGCAATTCTAGTAATAAGTCCAGCTTCTCACGAGGAATATCAAGTAGCATCAGGTTCCACATATCATCAATTTTACGGTCGGTCAGCGATTCGCTGGCCTCCTTGCGAATGGCTGACCGGAATTCTTCCGGACTGATCTCACCTAATTCAAATAGGGAAAAGAAACCTTTCCCCTTGAACTGGCATACCTGTTTCTCGATATCTTGGAATCCTGCTTTGCGAAAAGCATTCAGGCAATTGTCAAAATCCAGATTTATTAATACTCCTCCTAAATCAAAAACGACATTTTTAATCTTACTATCCATAACTCTTTATGTGCTTAATTCTCTTTCTTAGTTTTTCTTCTGTATTCGTTTTATCCAACGGTGAATTTCACCAATCCACAATACGAATGACGTTCCTGCGATAATATAAATCCAAGTAATAAAATCCATAGGTTCGGTACGGAATACTTTACCTCCGAATTCGACAATCAGAATTTGTCCGACCAAAATAATGATAGCTACACTCAGCATACCCAATGCATGACGGGAATCCTTAAATACAGAATGGTTGGTCCCGAAAACACTGGCGTTGAACAGATTCCAGAATTGTAGCATCACGAAGATTGTGAAAAATTGCGTTAAAGCTTGTCCTACTAAATCTGCTGGCATCTGTTTGATAATGACAATTAATGTCATCAGTATAGCAAGGAAACAGAAGCCTACGCCTAGTATATTTTTGCGCATGACCTTAGTGATGATGAAGTCGTCGGTCTTGCGTGGCTTTTCATTCATGACATCGGCACTGGGGGGGATAGATGCCAAAGCCATGGCGGCAAAAGTATCCATGATAAGATTTACCCAAAGCATCTGTGTTACTGTTAATGGTAGTTCTGTACCAAAGAAAGCTCCTAATAAAACACTGGCTAAAGCGACCACGTTGATAGTCAGCTGGAATACGATGAAGCGCTGAATGTTTTTATAAAGAGAGCGTCCCCACATTACTGCGGTGGCAATACTATGGAACGAGTCATCCAGTAGGGTGATATCACTTGCTTCTTTGGCCACTGATGTACCGGTTCCCATGGAAAGACCTACTTGAGCATGATTCAGTGCCGGGGCATCGTTTGTTCCGTCTCCGGTTACTGCTACTACGGCTCCTTTTTGTTGCAATAGTTGGACCAAACGTTGCTTGTCCATAGGACGTGCACGACTCATAACTTTCAAGTCAAGTACGCGGTCCAAAGCTTCTTCATCGCTTAATGCGGCGAATTCTACCCCTGTTATGCGGTTCCGGTCTGTATCTTCAGGTTTCCATAGCCCTATTTGGCGAGCAATTTCAGTAGCTGTTCCCGGAGTGTCTCCTGTAACAATTTTCACACCGATACCTGCCGATTGACATTTTTGTACGGCTTCCGGTACATCTGGACGAATAGGGTCGCTAATAGCTACGATACCTAGGAAAATCATATTTCCTTCATTGACAAGCTCGGCACAATCATTGCCGGAGTTTTCAGGAATAAATTTGTAAGCCAACCCTAAGGTACGCATTGCCTTGTTCTGGTAGGCCAGCAAATCGGCATTGTAATGAGTCAGTTCCTCAGGAGAGAGGTTACATTTTCCCATTACAATTTCGGGAGCTCCTTTTATATAGAGTACCTTTTTCTGTTGAATAGGTGAATCTACTAATGTAGCCATGTACTTACGTTCTGTAGAGAAAGTAAGTTGATTGATTACTTTTGCATTTTCACGTAGTTCCAAATAGTTCTTGCCTTGTTCATTCAGCCAAAGCAATAAGGCTATTTCAGTAGGGTTACCCACTCCGGATGGTTTTTTGCTTTCTCCTGTTTCTTCAAGGAAAGCTGTAGAGTTGGCACTGATACCTTCGGCTATTAAATCTGCTTTGGTAGCATCAAGCTTCGCTTCATGTACCTGCATCAGGTTTTGTGTCAATGTACCTGTCTTGTCGGTACAAATCACAGTAATGGCACCCATTGTTTCGCAAGCATGCATTTTACGTACCAGGTTATTGGTTTTCAGCATACGGCGCATATTCAGTGCAAGACTTAAAGTGACACTCATCGGTAAGCCTTCAGGAACGGCTACTACAATTAAAGTGACAGCCATCATGAAGTATTTCAGTACAATGCGGGCAATTGCCATCCACCCATGCCAGTCAGTTATTTCATTTACGTTGAGGTAGGAGTAAAGATCTTTTGCTGTAAAAACAATAAAGGTGAGCGTGGCGATAGTAAAACCAATTTTTCCGATGAAACCGGCCAATTTGGTTAATTGGATATTCAATGGAGTTTCTTCTTCACTTTGTTCGGTAGCCTGACGTGCTACTTTTCCTATTTCGGTGGAATCTCCCACACGTTCTACCTTCATTATTCCATGTCCGTCAACCACTGTGGTGCCACGCATCACCTCATTGCTGGGGTAAGTGGCCTCTTCATCAAATAGTTCTTCATTGATAGTTTTGTTGACCATCAATTCTCCTGTCAAATTGGATTCATTCACTTGCAGGGAAATAGCTTCCAGCAAGATTCCGTCGGCAGGGATCTCTTCACCTGTATTCAGCACTACAATATCACCCACTACAATCTCTTTACGAGGAATTTCCCGTACTTTCCCATTTCTGATAACTGTGACTGGTGTTTCTTCACCTACAGCATTCAGTAAGTCGAACTTCTTGTTTGCGTCGTATTCAAAGTAGAATCCGATACCAGTTGCCAGAAAGATAGCAAAGAAAATACCGATTGTTTCCGCATACTCATTTTCAATAATGGAAATCACTAAAGAAAAGAATGCTGCGACTAAAAGAATACGTATAACCGGGTCGCGGAACTTTTCCAGATAAAGTTTCCACATGGAGGGACGTTTGGGAGGTGTCAGGAGGTTAGTCCCATGTTTCTCCCTACTGATAAGGACTTCTTTGTCCGAAAGCCCTGTTAGGGCTGTTTCCTGTTTTTTTTGTGCCATATGGCTTTGCAGAATTAATTAATGGAGCACAAAAATACAATTTATATCCTTACGAATTAGGGAATTAAATCTTTTTATCAAAATTTGGGCGCTAAATCTTGCAAGTTTCAGGAGAATATACTACTTTTGCAACTGCTAACAAGAAATTGTGAGCACGGACTTGTAGCTCAGTTGGTTAGAGCAACAGACTCATAATCTGGAGGTCCCTGGTTCAAGCCCAGGCTGGTCCACAAAGAAAACAAGCGCTAATTGCACGAAATCAAGCAGTTAACGCTTTTCTTTTTGCCTTTCGTTATGGGTGGAGGTTGGCTCAAACCAACAGAATTACCTATCTTTTGCAGCATTTGTTTACCGCTTGTTTACCGATAAACAAAAGGATTAATATGCTGACAATCAACGCAGAAATCAAGAAAGACGGACTACGGTCTGATGGTACTTACAACGTAAAGCTAAGATTCACGCTTAACAGAAAAATGAGAAGGCTGGCAACAAGTCTGTTTGCCACAAGTAAAGACTTGAATAAAGAACTGAAAATCAAGCAAAGTTCACCTATTAAAAAAGAGATAGATTCTCTTATTCGCGGTTATCAAGAGAAATGTGCCAAACTACAAGTCGAGTTAAACCGCTACACTATTGATGAAGTAATGGACTACTTGGATGGAGAACATCAGAAGCAGCAGACCATTGACTTTATAAAGTTCAGCCGTGAGTGGATAACCTCAACTACAATCAAAGGCGCACCAAACTATACTACTGCAATTAATGCCTTGGTGCGCTTTATAGGTAAAGAAGAATTGGACGTAAATCTGATTACCACCAATTTTTTAGATAGTTTCAAAGCGTTTCTGAATAAAGAGCGTGAAGTACGAACGAAGAAACTGATTCTGCAAGGTAAGCGTGTGCCCTCTAATCGGTCTTTATCTCTTTATTTGGTAAGCATTAAGAAACTGTTCAAAGAGGCTCAAAAGAAGTACAATAAGAGAGAGAATAATCTCATACTGATACCTAACAATCCATTTATAGACTTTGAGATACCCAAGCAAGAAGCAACAAGAAAGAGAGCTATTCCGGCAGATATTATCAAAAAAGTATGGAAGCTACCCTATAAAGATATGAAGAAAGGCTATAAATCCACTTGTCGTTATAATTTAGCTAAAGACTGTTTTATTCTATCATTCTGTTTAATGGGCATTAATTCAGCCGATTTATATAATGCTACGGAAATGGTAAACAATACCATCATTTATAATCGTACCAAGACGAAAGACCGTAGATTGGATAATGCTCAAATGAAAGTGGATATACCTAAAATCGCATTACCATTTATAGAAAAATACAGAGATAAAAGTGGTAAACGCTTATTTAACTTTTACCAATATTATGCAGACGAAAAAGGTTTCAATAAGGCTATCAACTACGGTCTAAAAGAAATTGGTACAATATTAGGCGTAGATGATTTGGAATACTACGCAGCCCGGCACTCATGGGCTACCATTGCATTGAACAAAGTTGGCATACACAAATATATAGTCCATGCAGCCCTCAATCATATAGACGATTCCATGAAAGTGACAGACATTTATATTGAACGAGATTTTGTGAATGAGAACAAGGCTAATGCCAAAGTTGTGAAGTATGTATTCGGTAAATGAATATCGTTTACCACTATGAAGAACCTACTATAACAAAAAGAAGTCTGTAGTCCGAAAAGATTGCAGACTTTTCTTTTATTTTGCAGTATAACTAATAATAATGTACGATGTCAAAAGAAGAACTGCACCAAATAGAAGAACTGCCCGATTTAAAAGTGGCTTGGCATGAAAGCCACAAATGTCTAAATGAGCTACTTTTAGAATATGTGTGGGAAGTAGCCAACCACTTCCTGCCCGATAATGAAGATGTGTCCACTGCACCTGCCATATTCGCCAACAGATATGCGGAAAGAAACTTATCCGTTGAAGAAAGGTACGAAAGAAGCAAAAAAATGAAGACTTTCAAAGGGAGTTTGGAAGAATACAAAAAACGAGAATACAGAAAGTTGGACGATTCTTTCAAAGAGAAGTTTCTAACCAACGAAGATTTACAGAATACCATTGAAGCGTATAAATTAGACGTTAGTAAGTTTTGGTATCTGCTTCTGTTCGTATATGATTTTATAGAGGATATTGGCACAAATGCACCTGCATTGAACAAGTCTGTATTGGAGGACTTTAGCTATTTTCATGCCAATCTGCTGGAAGCTACAAGCATCACCTTAAAGAAGGACAATAAGAAAAGCTATGTTATTGAAAGAGAGGGCACAATCAGAATCATTCAAGCAGCCTTGCAGCATTTTGTCAATACATATAGCGATATTATACATAGTGAACAAGACAGAGAAGCTGTGATTAAACAATTAAAAGACATAGGTTTAAATGGATTTATCAGAAATGACTTATCGTCAAAAATCAACTTTACGGACAAGTTCAGTCTTGACATATCTTATAAGAAGTGGAAGTTTACGGATATGTTTCTGTTCTTCATTGAGAGAAGAAAGGCTACCACCATATCCAACAAAAAGGTAAAGGTATCTAAAGACAAGATGATGCTTGTTTCAAGGCTTATCTATACAGTGGGCTATGATGGCAAGAGGTATAATGAAGAATACGATTCAGAGGGCAACAAGAACAGAATGTTATCCAATCTCCTTAGAAGATACAAGAACGAGAAATTTCCGTCTGTCATAGCTAATAACTACATGGTAGTCTCATAAACAACATACATAAAACCATAGCAGAAATGCGTACTGAAAGGCTTATTCTTTTCGGTACGCATTTTTTTTGCGTACTGGAATAGACACGTTTTCTACACACATGGGCATTCGGCAAATTCCTTTGTTACCCCTAAATTCTGCCCTACTTTTGCAATGTCAATCAGAGACAATAAGGCGCCAAAGTCAATGATTGCATTAACATATTCATTAATTAAAAAATTATAACCATGAGTAATTTTGATTACAATTTCGGTACAAAAACCGCTATAAAAGAGTATGATAACCAAGGCGCATACAACACCTTGCAGGAAATGATGAAGCGTAAAGAACAACTGATAGTGAAGTTCTACGGTAGCAAAGACAATACACGTTGTGCATGGATAGAATCCGCTCACGTGGCAGGATTCAAATACCAACTGAAAAGCGCATCCTATCAAGGCTTGTTGAACTACTTATTCAAAGGTGACGTGACAGACTTCGATACAAACCCGAAAGAAGCGGACACGTTGGATGAGAACGAGGACTTCCAGCTTGGAATACTGAAAGCAATGATTGACGCTGGTAAGACAATACAATATGTTCCGTTGTTTAGAGAGCATCCCGAATCTATCAGTGCGATTCTTCCTTGCTTCAAGGGAAAGATAATGTTCAGAATCAAGCGGACAGATGAGACATTGGACTATTTACGTGAGCATAAACAGATTATCTAAACAACCAAAAGTAAAGGGGGAAGTTTCCCCCTTTTTTATTAACTATTTAAGTATAAGAAAAATGAAGAACAGAGAGATAACAGTCAGCAAGGAAGCAAACGGAAAAATCCAATACTTGACAGAGATACTGCCCGAAATCCCCACCAACACCATATTATATAAGAAACTTACGGGACTTGGTGCTACTTATGGAGAACTGAAAGCACACCGCAATTCAATCATCATAGAGCCGAACAAACCCGTTATCAGCGGAAAATGCAAAGACCCGAAGCATGGGAAAGACAATCTTTTCGGTGTTTTTGATGGTGTCTATGCGGATGACATAGTGGCATATATGGAAAGGAGCATCAAACAGAGTAAACATTTCAAGATACTCACCACTCCCGAAAGTTTCCACAAGGTGCAGGAAGCATTTGAAGAAATGGATATGGATATACGCTATAACAGCTTTCTATTGTTTGATGAATGCCATAAGATAGTCAAAGATTCAGGTTTTCGTCCCGATATAACATTACCTATGGACTTGTTTTTTGAATGTGAACAGAAAGCCTTGGTATCTGCCACTCCCATCGAGTTTACAGACCCACGTTTTGAAGAACAGAAATTTCAGACCATTACCATCAAGCCTACATTCGACTATGTAAAAGGCATGAATCTCCATGCTACCAATAATCTGTTGCAGGCAGCAAAAGAAGTGTTTGCAGGTCTGAAAGGTAATTGTTTCGTATTCTGTAATTCTACAGATACCATCTATTCACTGATGCAGCAACTTGGCTTATTGGACGAATCCGCTGTATTCTGTTCCGAAAAGAGTGTGGAAAAGCTGAAAGAATTGAAGTTTGAGAATGTTTCCGATATATGGGACAAGGACATAATGAGGCGTTACAACTGGCTCACTTCACGTTTTTATAATGCGGTGGATATTGAACTTGAAGAGAAGCCGACCATCTTATTACTGACAGACTGTTATTTTGCGGACTATACCGCATTTGACCCGAATACGGACACGATTCAATGTGTGGGAAGATTCAGAAACGGTGTGTCCTCTATCCACCATATCAGCAACACCAACCGCAATTTCATGGTGAGAAGCACGGAAGAACTTAAAGGACGTATTTCGTGTTGGAAAGACGTGTACGATATGTTACAGAATCATTATGACTGTGCGACCACAGTTTCCGCAAAAGACGCATACGGTACAATACTTGTCAGTCTGCCCTATGCGGAGATGCTGGACGAGAAAGGAAGAACCAAATACTTCAAGATAGACAACTACATCAATACGGAACTGGTGAAAGGATATTATAATTGTCCCGATAATCTGCATGAAGCATACAAGAACTGCGATGCTTTTACCATAAATAATTATAGCATTTTGGATTATAAACTCGGTGACTATGAGAGACTGCAACGTAGCAACAAGTCAAATTCCATCAAGGAGAAACGTAAGATAATGGTACAACAGCTTGAATTGCTTGGTGAATGCCAAACGGAAATGGAATACCAATTCAAAAGGGACCTGGAACAAGCGGACAGTTTTATAGTGGAAGCATACGACAAGATAGGCAAGAAAGAAATTGAACGGTTGAAATATAACCGCAAGAAAATAAAGGAAGCAATGATTATTGCAGACTACCATACCAAAGTTACGGGAACAGAAGTCTCACAGATGATATACAACTCTTTTGAAACGGGAAAATGGTATTCCCGAAAATTCATAAAGGAAGAAATCAGCAGGATTTTTAAGCTGTTTGGCATTGTTCCAAAGAAAGCGGTAACATCACATACCATTCTTGATTTTTTTCATGCGGTGGAAAGCAAGCGGAAAAATATAAAGGGTTATCAACTGACCATGCGGAAAGGCATATAGGCGAGTACCTTTTTTATGAAGAAATTCCTATATATACCCTGCTTTAAAAAAGTACCTGCACCTGCATATACAGAAAGTCATCTTACGTTTATACAAGATTATAGGACAGATGCAAACCGTGTCTTTCCTATAATCACTAAAAATGGTTGGTTTTCTCTATAACTAATGATTGCACCGATTCTACTTGGAACTTTTTAATACAATGAATAAGATAGCATATCTGAAAAAACAGAAATCCAACCTCACAAAAACAGCATCCTCAAAATCCGGTTCTGATTCTCAAAAAAGAGGTGTTCATTTTAGGGGGTGCGGAGTGTTCATCTTAGGTGGGTCGCTTATAAATACCTATATATAAATACCTACCTACCCGATTTTTCAAATCGGGACAGATTGGTTAATTCTCAAAATCTCATATTTAATTGCCTATGATTATCTATTTGCCTACAAAACAGACGTTCACGAATCAGAAAGAAGCGAAAAGCTACTTCGGAAACCACCATTACAGAAGATTGGTAAAGAAAGGAGATATTTATTTTACTAACTATAAACATACGGTTGCTAATGACCTCATACAGAAAGATAACATCTAATATCGCAGGAAAACTTAATTTGCTGGAAACGTACCTATTCTATTGCTTGACTCTCTGTTCCGATTGCAATACGATGGAATCATATATCAAACAAGATAACTTGACAGATTTCTACGGAATTAAAAAGACAGACCAGATAAGGGAATGGCTGCACAAGTTTGACTCTCTCGGATTAGTAAGCATAGATAAATTTGATGTTTACGGACAATATGGAAAATTCAACAGATGCAGCTACCGATTAGATACGGAACATTACGTTCTTATAACGAATAAGTTATATGATGAACCTATAAGCAAGGAACTGAAAGGCTTTCTTGTCCTGCTGAAATGCCTATGTTTGAACGGAACGAACACCACTCTTTACAGCCAAAACAAATTAGCGGAAGAACTTGGCTTGTCTAAAGGTACAATATCAAGATATATGAATGAAGCCATAGAAAATGGCTATGTAAAGAGGGACAAGAAAGGAATACACCTGCTTAGAGAGGATATATTTCTGATAACTTCTGAAAGTCAGTTGGCTATTATCAAGAACCTATATCCCGAAATAATCACCGATGAAGACCTTGAAAGAGGTTACATTGCCTAATATATTGCCAAGCCGTAAGTAACCCTTGCGGCTTTTATTTTTGGCGCAGAACCACAGCCGTACATTTTTCCGATTCTGACTTTCTGAAAATTTCCACTTTAATAAGAGTTATATAGCCTATACTTTATAATATGCCACATACAGCCTATGACATTAAAAAGGCTACCTAATTAAAGAATCACCTATATGCAGTTTAGCTAAAAGTCAAGAGAACAGATATATAAGGTACTTAATACAGAAATCCCCCTCCCTATTCAGCCAGTGAACTAAAATATATAAGAGTGGCTGTCTTTACGGCATACTACCCCTCAAGTCCCCCTCTGTACATTGATATAAAAAGAATTATTAATCATTTAAACTTTTATCATTATGACAAATTTAGTTATCATGCCAACAGAGAACAGAGAGAGAATGAATTTAGGTGAGTTTGCAGAAGAAGCAACCATTATTGAAGAAACTGCAACGCCTAAAAGGGTAAATCATTTCATTGAGGCAAACACCCAAGGAGCTACCTTGCAACATTTGAAAAATGATTGTATTACTCCCGTTTTTGCAAAAGACAATGAGCTTACAGTAAACCATGCTGCATTTATTGAAACTGTTTGGGAAGCTGCAAACTCCTACTACAATGGTGAGACTATCGGAACACCCGATATTCGTGTCTCTCATGTGATTAAGGGTCGTATTCCCGAAGCTATCCACAAACCTGCCAATCAGTTGTTGGAATCAGACAAAACAATCTACTATGAGAGGGCAGCTTTCAGTATTGATATTCCTACAATCTATGAAACGGTTGAGGGAAACAAGTTGAACCTTTCAATAGTAGGGGTCAGAGCCTATAATCAAATGAACTTATACAGCAAGAAAGTTCCAGAGTTGTTTAGGTTGGCTATTGGCTTTAAAAACCAAGTTTGTTGCAACATGTGCATCTTTACAGATGGTTACAAGGATGATTTAAGGGTGAGCAATACAAGTGAACTTTACCGTTCTGCCTTGGAGTTGTTCAACAACTACAACCCTGCCAAACATCTGCATTTGATGCAACAGTTGGGCAATACTTCAATGAGTGAACACCAATTTGCACAAATATTGGGCAAAATGAGACTTTATCAGTGTTTGCCCAATGGCTACCAAAAGAGACTGCCAAGAATGTTGCTTACAGATACACAGATTAACAGTGTTGCAAAAGCCTACATTAATGATGAGAACTTTGGCAGCTTTGGAAATGACTTGAATATGTGGAAGTTCTACAACCTATTAACGGGTGCAAATAAGAGCAGCTATATAGATTCATTCTTAGACCGCTCATTAAATGCAACTGAAATGGCTGTTGGAATCAATGCAGCCCTGCATGGGGATGAGCATTACAAATGGTTTATTGACTAACTAATGAGAGGGCATCTATTTATTTAGGTGTCCTTTCCTATTTTTACAGAACTATGGATAAACAGATAGAAAAAGTAATAAAGCACATTAAAGACTTGGAAAACAGATTGGGTTATGTGGATAACAACCTACGCTATATCAAAGTTATACAAGCCTTGAAATATTGGTTGGAAAAGTTTGCAGACCTGCTTAGTAACAACCAAGCATTACAAAGAGAGTACCAAGCAACCTATTTAAGCTACTTTTATACGGGTTGTGGTTTTTCCTTTTATGATAGGGTGTGTAATTCCATATTAGAGTATAAATATGGGAACAGACCTTTTTAATAACTTAAAAATACTACAAAATGGAAGATAATGGAAAATTGATTTTATGGGGAACATTGGTTGTTCTCCTACTGATAATAATTGGTATTATCAATCCTTTTTTGCTGATACTGATTTTATCCATCTTTATTTATATACAATCATAGTTACACTTGTTTTATTGGAATGTGACAAAGTTTGAAGTTTCTGAACCATTTACAGAAACAGAAAAGTTTGTCACATTCTGATAGTTCCAAGAAAAACGGAGTGCAAACCAGTTCTGTAATGGAGTGGGAAACTCTCTTTAAAAAATGGCATAATATGGCTTGTAGTTTATGGTATGTGCGATTTTGGGGCAAATTTATCCTCACAGATACCGCCATAATTGCAAATGAATCATTAATTTTGTGGTCTAATTAACTAAAAGCGCAATAGATATGGAAGATATGTTCTCTTTAGGCAATGTTGGATTATGGAGAATGGCAAGCAATGGCTATATGTCTCTAACTGGAGAAGTGGGTGAATTATTCATTACCAAAATTTTAGGAACTATTATTCTTAAATTGAAATATAAAGATATTGTTTACGCAGTTTCAAAAAACGCAAATGAAAGATATTTTAGAGTACCAACCTCGGAAGGTGGATATTTCTTCTACTTTGACAGCTTTAATGAATTAAAAGAGACTATTGAAAAGAATAAATAACAATCTGATTTTTTTAAAAGTTCGCAGTATTTGCGGACTTTTTTTATACCCATTATGAAGATTAGATACTTCTTTCATTCATTACTTAGTTAGGCAACAAACCCATATACCTTATAATCTCTAATAAAACTACATCTTTCAATCCGCAGAATCTACGGGTACTTTTTTCGGGAAGAAATCTTCTTATAGTTCCCGTTCAAAAAAAGTACCTACTTATGCTATTATGAAGAAAAGAAGATGATACTTCCCTAATTACTTACTAAGGATATGCTTTAGAACACTTGGAGCTGCATTTATCAGCGTTTTATCTTTAGCTATTCAAAACCTTTCGCTAACTTTGCAACAATTTCAGAGGTCTTAATGCTCTGAAAGGACATATTTAACGAAAGGTGTTATTGAGATTATCTTCTTTTCTCAAATTCTCGCAAAATTTGAAAAGGCATGAAGATGATAGCAGTAGCACCCCACCATTTGATATATACCTACCTTATATCTATAAGGCTCTTAGATATTGTCAAAATTGGTGTGGGTTGCTATTGTTTTATCCATGCCAAGGCAATGCGAGAAGCCAGAGAAAAGGATAAAGCAGATATAGTTCCCACACCTTATTTTTTATCCGCTTTCTTCGGGGAATTGGGAAGCATATCTGACAAAAGATATGACATATATTATCGTCTTTCTCATTTTAATTGTCATTTGGAAGGCAGTTGAAGAACAGTAACTACATAATAACCTCAATACTTAATTCTACTATGGCGGAAATTTCAGACATACTCAAAATAGGTAAAGATAAATACTTAGAAAAGAATCTTGAACAGAAATGTGGAAATCCTTTTAACGAATGGATTCCTTATGATATTATCAGTTTTAGGTGTTATGTCGAAAATGGAATCAAAAAATATGAAATCTATGGTGAGGACATATATAGCCGTATAGAAAGGATTAAAATTAGACCTTGGAGATATTTAATAAGCCAAGAAGATGGAGAATTTGCTATAAAATACGGTATAGAATCATATTTTATATGGCGTAATTTTTGGGTATCTAACTATCTTGAATATCAAGGATTTGACTGTCGAATACATCATGATTCAAATTATGATTGTTCTAATTATGATGATAGAATTAAAGAATGCGATAATGATATAAAAGACTTTTGGAAAGACTTTAATAAAGAGCTAAATCGTAGAATAGAAAAACTTGAAGAAAAAGACAGAAATAATGAAGATAGGCTTTTTTACACAAAGGTACGGTTAATGGTAGAATATTGTTGGGGATTAATAAATACTGAATGGGGAGATTTGATTGGTGGTGTTCGTTCCAGTTTTTATTGGCAAAGAAAAAGAGAGGAAGAAGAAGAGAAAAGAAAACAAGAAGAGATTGACAAGAAACTTGAAGCCGAAAGACAAGAAGCCGAAGCACGTAAAGAGAAATTTAGATTCAACCAAAGGAACAAGCATCCACTTGATTCTACTATATCCTTTCGTGCATCTGACCATCTTTATATAGTAAATGGAGTTTGTTTAGAATCTGTAACGACCTTTGTTAGTAGCTGTTTCCCGAAATTTAATACAGAGCTTCATGCAAAACAGAAAGCAGGAGCATTAGGAATATCTGTTCAAGAAGTAATAGAAATGTGGGAACGGAAAGGAAAAGAAAGCAGAGATTTAGGTACTGCAATGCACAAAAAAATAGAGAATTATTATCAAGGTATTGATTCTGCAAATGATGATACTTTCAATTTGTTTAGAACATTTGCGAACAATATTAAATTAGTGCCATATCGTACAGAATGGATTGTATATGATTGGGAGTACAAACTTGCAGGGACTATTGATTTCGTAGATTATCAGAATGGAGAATATACAATTTATGATTGGAAACGAAGCGATAAAATCATAGCCAGTGGTATGCCTATAAAAATAAATAAATATGGAGAAAAAGGGAATTATCCTTTGGAACATATAGATAACTCACCTTATTATCATTATGCGTTACAGTTAAGTCTATATAAATTCATTTTAGAGAGAAATTATGGTATTAAAGTTGATAAATTAAGATTGGGTATCTTTCATCCTACATATAACAAACCATATCTTTTGGAAGTTCCATATCTTGAAAATGAGATTAATACTATTTTTAATTTGCGTTCTGAAGTTATATTTTAATTATGGAGTTATGGCGAAAATATTCTATATTATAACATTAGCTATATTACTTATATCTTGTAATTCTAATAATGGTAAGACAAAACAAGTTTCTACCATAGACAGCACTTTACAAGTAAGTGTTGATTCTATCCTGCAAAACAAACTATCCGAACTTGATGCTACAATAGGGCAAGTTATCATAATGGAAGTACAGACGGGAGAAATCAAGGCTTTTGTTGGTTCTGATTCTATTCTGCAAGAATCGGGATTAGTACGTACCGCTTCACTTTTGGCAGCGTTGGAAACAAAGACAGTTAAATTATCCGATACGATAGATGTTGATAATGGTATCTTAGCTATTGGTAAAGATACATTGTGCGACCATAATTGGCATAGGGGTGGATATGGAAAAATCACAGTGGAACAAGGCTTTGGAGTAGCATCCAATATCGCCAATTACAAAATAGTAAAAAAAGTATTTGAGAATGAACAAGCCTTTTCGGAAGCACTTGCAAAGTATGGCTATCAAGTGAAAGACACAAGTCTTGTTTATAATCCTTTGGGATATGGCATTCTCACCACTCCATTACAGAACTTGACTTTCTTTAATTACATAGCTAAAAGTAAGACTGCCATAAAAGAAGCATTGGAATACGCTGTTTCTGACGGATTAGCCAAGCCTGCCCAATCCGATAAAGTTAAAGTAGCAGGAGCAACGGGAACAATCCAACTTTCAAATGGAGAATATGCCGTAGAATTTTGCGGTTACTTCCCTGCCGATAATCCGAAATACAATGTTATCGTTACCATTAATAAGACAGAATTACCTGCAAGTGGTGGACTGATGGCAGGTAGTGTGTTTAGGCAGATTGTTGATATTATGAATGAAAGACAATGAGAAGATTGCTATTTATCATTATTGGATTGCTTGGTTTTGTGGCTTGCAAAACAGACAAAACATCTGTTCCGCAAGAATTTGAGTGCTTTAATCAGCCACATATCTATATAAAGTACAAACAACCGATAAACGGATATACAGTAAAAGTAATGTGGCTGCAAGATGGTGAGGTAGGTAATGCTCTATTCTGTTTAGAGAAACAAGGAGTAGAATATTACTACTTTGCGGAGAAATGGACTGATAGGGTTCTGTATGATAAAGGCAACACATATCCGAACAACACAGTTATAGAGTTAGACTATACGGCTAAATTAGAGAACGAAGAATACCTTTCGGATAATTCTCCTTTCTTCTTTTCTGATGTTGATTTTGACGGAGAAGATGAGTTCATTATCAACCGCTATAAAAGTGGTTCAAGAGAATCAAATGCTTATGATGTGTACGATGTTAGCCCATACGGTTACTTTATGCAGAAAACAGAAGTACCATTTACAGAGTTGGAAAACGGACAATGTAAGTTTGATTCAGAGAACAAGACCATTACTGTTTACGGCTCTAATGGTTGGAGCAATATTATCAATAAGACCTATCAACTAAAAGGCGAAAAGTTTGAATTAGTACAATCAGAATAACTATTTTAAAATCAAACGAAATGAAAACATTTAGATTTATTGGAATGGCTTTATTAGCCATAGTAATGTGTGTGAATTTTGCTTCTTGCAGTGATGATGATGAAGAAGAACAAGGAGAAACTTACAGTATTGAAGGTACTTGGCTATTGCAAAGTTCAAAAGGTTACATTGAAAATAGTAACGACAAAAACACTTGGGATGAAAGTTATCCAGATTTGCAAGAAACCAAATTAGAAATTACTAAAAATTCAAATGGAAAATATACTTTCAAAGAGTATTATTTTCAAGATGGCTCAAGCTCATGGGAGAATGCCCCTTTTACATACTATCCTACACTATCAGGAACAACATTGACCGTTACCCCTCATATAATGGACTGCTGGGATACTGCCAAGATAAAATCTTTAGATAAAACAAAATTAGTATTGGAATGTGTCGGTGATGATGGAAATGAAAACTGGTACACTTTAGATACTTATGTAAGAGCAAAATAATTAAGTAAAAAGCCAACCTACCCAATTACGGATAAGTTGGCTTTTTCAGTTCTAAACAAACATCTTATTAACTACAAAACTATGTGTTATACAACTGTATTCAAAATTACGCAATAGCCAAAATCAAAAACGAACCAAAATAGAATAAGAGCTTTAATCATACAGAAATACTTTTATGCCATATTCTAAAATATTGTCTATACATTCTATTTACATTATATAGAGTTGGTTATCTTTGCAACATAAAAGATTTAATCAATGGAACAATTACAAATAATTCAAAGCAAAATATATGAAATCAGAGGTCAGAAAGTAATGCTTGACCGTGATTTAGCAGAAATGTATGGAGTTCAAACGAAAGCGTTGAATCAAGCCGTAAAACGCAATATAGACCGTTTCCCCGAAGATTTTATGTTTCAACTGACAAGTGAGGAAACACAAAATTGGAGGTCACAATTTGTGACTTCCAATTCTATCAAGATGGGAGTTAGACGTAATCCGTATGCGTTCACTGAATTAGGGGTAGCCATGCTAAGTAGTGTATTGAACTCCAAAACAGCAATTCAGATTAATATGGGTATCATGCGTGCTTTTGTTGCAGTTCGTCAAATGGTGGCATTACCCAAGACAGACAAACTGACAGAGTTGCAGAACGAAGTAAAAGAGTTGAAAGACTACATAGAAGAAGTGTTTGCTGATTACAACGACATTAATGATGATACACGAATGCAGTTGGAACTCATTAATCAGACATTAGCAGAACTGCAAGCTAAAAAGAAATTGGAAGAAAAGCCACGCAGAAGAATCGGATTTATACAGCATGGTGAATAATCTGATTCTGCCAAGTACGAGATTTTATAAAAACTATGATACTTCCACGTAGGTAAAAAAGTGATTGGAGCAACTCCAATTATAAGATATAATTATTGCATAACAGTGCAACATTGACTAACTTTGCAACAAGAACGATTGTTTACCGCTGGTTTACCGATACGTTCTTAATAGAGTTCATTAACAGGTTTACGAACGCTTAGAAGGTCTTGTAGCTCAGTTGGTTACACACGATAAATCCGCAGGATTTGTCGTGCTCGGCAACAGACTCATAATCTGGAGGTCCCTGGTTCAAGCCCAGGCTGGTCCACAAAGCATAAAACAAAGGAAATCAAGCCGTTACAAAGAGATTTGTAGCGGCTTTTTCTTTGCACACAAAAGTTCATTGCACACAATTTGCACACAGCTTCCGAGAAGTACTGATAATCAATGATAAACGAAACACACCGGTAAATTACATCGCATCTCATCTCGTTTTTTTCTTTCATAACTATTGCCTTACCGGTTGAGGCTTTTCACCGATAGTATAATACAAATAAAAGGGATAAACTACACACTGGTAGTTATCCCTTTTATTCTCAAAATCACTTTTTGATAGGAGGAATGAGCCCGTATTTTGCGGCTATTTCAAATAAGCGGTCACTGTTATATCGATACTGCCCCACTATCATAGCGGAATATTCACTATCAGTTTCATCATAGTCATAATTGGGATAAAAACTACTAACCTTATAGAATAAAGCCCTACCTTCCTCATCAAACATATTCTTAATGATATTGCCAATAGCAATCCAATCGTTGTAATAATAAGTAATATCCACTTGACTTCATCAATATAAAGTTCGCGTTCCTTTTGAGCTTCCTCATGTTCTTTGATATTCCTTTCCAACCGCTCAAAGTAAGCGTCACCGAGTCCTTTCTTTTCAAGTGTTTTATCAAACATATCAATGATTTCATCTGAAAATTCTTCTTCATCGTCATCTTCGGTCCAATCATCCAAAGCGGCAAATATATCTTCCCCGTTATCTTCTTTCTCAGATGAAGAAGTATCTTTAGCCTCTGCTTCATTCTCGCACTCAATATCCGGCCCTAACATATCGATAAGTTCGTCAATGGTATACTCTCTTTTCTCTGGAGTATTCTCCGCAGCTTCTTCTTGGGTAATAGGCTCGCTTACGCTCGCTTCCTGTTCGTAAATGAATATCCAAAAGTCTTTATACCTATTAGTCATTTTATTTCCGCTCTTATAATCGGAAATAACTTTCAACTGTTTCTTTGTCAAGCTTTTCTTTCTTCCAATACCGGTCTTTATCTCAAACAAACCTTTTCCAAATGGGTATTGTGACTCTTTGTTAACTCCGGCTCTCTTTGCTTCATTCATCAAAGTACGAATATTTCTCATGTGCATACCGATTGTAGAAACGCTTTTTGTCTTTGACCAAAGTTTCTCGCATTTCTGCAACCATTCAACGGTAATGGCACTGAACGGAATATCTTTACCTCCAACTTCTTCAACCATAACTAAAGTACATTTGAAAAATTGCATTGTTCCGATTCTATCTTCGCTTCTCAATTCCTCAATTTTTGCTCTTATGACACTATTTAGAGTGTCTCCGGTTGCCTTTCCCAAACGTAAATTAAGCGTATTGAAAGAGAATATTCCCTTTTCTACCAGTGCTTCAACATTCATCCGGACTAAAGAAAAACAGCTTTCAATGGCTTGTTTGATTTTTCTGTATTCAAACGATTTACTGCCCGGCAGCTTGTTCCATTCTTCTTTTGTCATACAAATGCCAATGGAATCATATTTTGGCCTCTTCTGATAATAACCCTTGATTTTAACAGGATATTTACCCTCCTTGTTGATTGTACGTGCACCCAGTACCGTAGAAACAACGACACCATCTTTAGAATAATTATACATATTTTTTAGTGATTACATGCAAGCGGAATTGCTTGCAATAATCTATATATCCATTTTTTAAGGGAAATATAAATAGTTTCGAACCGTTTTGAAGCCTTTTGAATATTGATTTTAAAAGATTAAATACACATATTATCTCCTGGAAATAAGCAATATAAATATCATTAAGATTATGTGAGGAATTGGAGAGTTTTTTAAAACAAGTAAAAGGTTTCCTGTTAATCAAATAAAAAACAATAGGTAATAAATAATTGACGATATACAGAATCCTATTGAACTTTTGTCCCATTTTTGGTGTTAAATAACTATATAACAGACGATTTATTTTCAATCATTATTTGATGATTCAAATATTAGTCTTATCTTTGCGCCCAATATGACCTCCCACGCTTCTCATAAGAACAGCGCACCCGGGGAGGTCTTCGAGTTTTTATACGTTTACAAACATACACATGATTGAGGATTTTGAAGAAAAAATACCTTATGCAAAGAAACCTCTATCAATCAAAACACAAGTTGCAAGACTTGAAAAAAGAGGTTTAATCATAGATGATGAAAATTTAGCTGGTGACTATTTATCGAACATCAGCTATTATCGTTTACGTGCATATACTTATCCTTTTCAAAATAATGTAGATTCTAAAACTGACCACTGCTTTTTACGAACAGACATTCATTTCAAAGACATTATTGATTTATATTGTTTCGACAGGCGTTTGCGCTCTCTGATATTTAATGCAATCGAGAAAATCGAAGTCGCCCTCAGAACTAAAATTGTTCAAACATATAGTGAATTAACTAATAATAGCCATTGGTACGAAGATGAATCTTTGTTTAAAGACAATAAACGTATAATAAATGGTGAGGAAATCTTTGCTTACAACACACTCTTAGATGATATAATACACGAAGTAAACAGAAGTAACGAAGATTTCATCAAACATTATAAAAGTAAGTATTCTCATCCTAAGACTCCACCGGCATGGATGACTTTAGAAGTTATCTCTTTCGGTACGTTAAGCCGCTTGTATGAATTATTATGTAAAGATGATAATAAAAAGAGCGTGGCTAAGCTATTAGGTTTGAATAAAGTTGATATATTAGAGAACTGGATGCATGCTCTATCCAATTTACGAAATTGTTGCGCACATCATAGTAGAGTTTGGAACAGACGTTTTATTGTAAATGTCTTGCTACCAACCAATGCAGACCGTTTGTTCTTGGATAGAGATACCATTGCGAAAACTAAAAGAAACAAGTTGTTTGCATATCTATGTTGCATCAAGTACATTTTGGACATAATCAGCCCTAATAACGATTTTCATAAGAACCTGAAAAATTTGATTTCTGAGGGAGGAAAGCTCTTATCATTAAAAGATATGGGATTCCCTGATAATTGGAATTACCTCGGAGTGTGGAGAGGCTAACGCAATTACACACAAATTGCACACATCTTCAGAAAATAGAAGAAAACAAGAAAGATTATTTGAAAAAGAAATACTACCTTTAGGCTTGAAAATCAAGGAGTATGAACCTGAAAAGAAATGAAGAGCAAATTACTGAAAATCAATTATTTGCGACTCATAATCTGGAGGTCCCTGGTTCAAGCCCAGGCTGGTCCACAAATAAAAAAGGCTGATTCCTAAGGGAATACAGCCTTTTTTATTTGCAGACTCTCCAGGTATAAATCCGTTGCTTTAGATAACATTGGAATTTAATCAAGGTAGTTGTTGGCTTCAGAACTTACACGAGATAATTAATGTGTTGATAACGAGGTAGCTTTACATTTGTTGCTCTTGTTACAGGAATCATGAACAGAATTTCTTTCTCTTAGTATAAAATCATGAGCACATTATATACTCTAAAACTGCAAATGTGGGTTTTACCTTAAAAAAACAGGATGGAAATTTGTACGAAATAGAAAGATGACTTTATCTTTGAAGAATATTAAAGCTGGCCGGACTTTTTATTTTGACGGAATACAGAGATTGTTAGTATAAAAATAAAAGATTAAATTTAGGTTTTATGGTTAAAAGTTATGCTTGTGCAGGCATTTTATTGTTTGCGATAGGATTATTCCCCTTAATGGCACAGGACAACACTGTGGCCAAAGAGATGGCTATAAAGATAGCCGATCGTATTGTTGCTTCTACGGTTTATGAGTTCAAAGATGTAAAAACAGGTAAAGTATACACTTCTTTGGACAATGTTGCTTTAAATCCGGATATACGTGTCAATAGTAAATATTTGAATTGGCATTATACAAACGGAGTAACGAATATGGCTTTGATGGAGTTGGGTGATAAAATACAGAACCGGAAATATGAGGATTATGTGCTGAAAAATATGAAGTTTATTTTTGACAAGACTAATCAGTCTTATTTTCATCGTCTGTATGATAAAACTTTCCGTGAAGGAGGATGGAGGGCGGTTCCCCGTCTTACTTGGCATATGATTTATAGAAACAAGCGCTTGGATGACAACGGTCCTATGGGGGCTAGTCTGATAACTTTGAACCAGCGTCATCCGAATGAGGCTTTCCAACAATATGTTGAAACAACAAATCACCATCTTATGGTTTCGGAACCCCGCTTGGCCGATGGAACCATAGCTCGCTTGTGGCCTCATGAAAATACTGTTTGGGCAGATGATGCGTTTATGGCGGTATCTTTTATTTCTAGAATGGGAGAGGTTACCGGTGAAAAAAAGTATTTTGATGATGCGGCCAATCAGATATTGAATTATACAAGGTATTTATGGTGTCCTGAGAAACAGATTTATTATCATTGCTATCATACGGATAATAAAGAGCATGGAGTGGCGCATTGGTCGCGGGCCAATGGATGGATTTTTATGGCGACAGCCGATTTGCTGGCCAGAATGCCGGAAGATCACCCCATGCGTGATGATGTGATAAAGAATTTCCAGATGCAGGCCGGTGGGGTAGCCCGGTATCAAGGGAAAAACGGTTTGTGGCATCAGCTATTGGATAAAGCAGATTCTTATGAAGAAATCACCGGTACTTCCATGTTTGTATTTGGTATAGCTAAAGGTGTGAAGGAAGGATGGCTGCATCCGGATTTCATTTATGTAGCATGGCAGGGATTAAAAGGTATGTTGTCAAAGATTTCAGAGAATGGTGATGTGACGGCCATTTGTGTCGGTACAGGTATCATGCCTTCCACCGTATTTTATTATAATCGTCCTACTCAGGAAAATGATCCGATGGGTGAAGGGCCTGTGTTACGTGCTTTGGTAGAAATGATTGATGCACCTAAATATACGGAAATTAGTGCGAATGATCAGTATGATAAGATAAAATAAAGATAGAACCAAGAAAATACAATTGCCGTAGGGGCGGACTGGATTCGCCTGGATACACTTCTTTGTGGTACCAGACGGAAACATTCCGCTCCTACAGTAAACCTGATGATAATGAAAAATATTTTTTTCAGTCTTTTGGCTATATCAGAACTTTAAATCCAATCGACCCTCTTTTATTCTTTCTCCCTCGAAAGTGCCACTGATTATTCTGTTATTTAAATCGAAACGGGTGATATTGATTATTCCATCTTCCAGTTTTTCTTCTTGATTATTCTCATTCTTGAATATAACATCAGTATAGATAGTCTGATCGTCACTCGCTCCTTCTGAGATACTGTAAATAGTGATGTCTTTCTCTTTGGGGTCAATGATGTTGAAAGAAATGGAAGCATTGTTGTCCACTCGGACATCTATGCTGACTATCGCTTTCTCGTCTTCGTTGCGGGCAGGATAATAAGAAGCCTTATCATCTGAGTCATAGCGCTGTCCCGTATATACCCAGCCATCTATCAGGCAACCAAAGGTATTGGCTCCTGTTTGAGTGGCAGGGGGCATGATGGTAGGATCTGCTGAAAAGTCTTCTCTATCACAGGAACAGCATAATGCGATTGTTAATACTATTGTAATAAGATATTTAATCATGGCTTGAATTTTTTAAAAATGATAATTGATACCTACTGAGAATCCTAATTGTGAAATGTCGTCCGCCCCCTTCATTGGATAGTGTGGCTGCACCATCCATTCCTTATCATGATAACGAACAGAATACTCGCCGGAATATGCCAGGATATAGTTTATCCTTGCACTGACTCCCCAATGGGTGAAAGCACGGTATTCTCCACCTATGCCAAAGTTCGCCGCCCATTTATTCATGGATACTTTCCGTGGCTTATCATATACCGTACTGTTATCTTGATATAACTGATATCCGGTTCCGGTAGTAAAATACAAGCTGAATTGCTGTTTCAGCCAATGCAGGGAGAACTGTGGAGCAAAATAATGTGTTTGAATTTTATCACTGCTGTTTGGCATGTCGTTAGTATACCGGCTGCCTTGATAAAGTACTCCGAATCCCACCCGTATGGCAGGCTTGTTTCCTATCAGATAAGTATAACTTCCTGACCAGCCTATGCCATTGCGTAAACTTGAAGAGTGTCCAGCTACTCCTATCAGCTTTCCGGTGTAAAAGGTAGGCCCTGTTTGGAGGGACAGGATAGAACGTTCGCTAGTGCCGAATTGTGCGTATAGCACTGATGAATACAGCAGCATGGCTGTTAGTAAAAAACATAATTTACATTTCATAATAGTTGTGTTTGTCTAGTTAAGCATTATAAATACAAAAATAGTAAATCATTGAATATAATGATCTTATTAGCCTATTTATTTTAAACCGAGCATGAAAAATGTGATAGATTAACGCTTATCCGAATCTGTCTTAGGGTGGAAAATAACTGTTATGTAATGATTTGACTTCTTTTGTTACTGAATATTATGTAAATATAGGTACCGAATCGTGAACGAAAGTTATTATTTGAACATTTTCCTATGGAAATTTGTTATAAAGGAAAATATGATATACATTTGGAAAAAGTTTCCTAGGGAAATAATTAAAGAAGATGATGTAACAGAGTCTGGTTTTAATCATAAAAAGAGAAGATTATGAAAAAAGAGTTTATAAGAAGGTATGGATGGACATTGCTTGGCATTGTGGCAGGAATGGTAGGAGGATACTTATATTGGCGTTATGTGGGTTGTTCCACGGGAACTTGCCCTATCACTTCTTCTCCTGTCAACAGTTCCATTTGGGGGGCGGCAATGGGAGGATTATTGCTCAGTTCATTTATACCGGAACGTAAAGAAATAAAGAAGGAGGAATAAGTATGAATAAGACAATTTTATTTTTTCTAGCCCTTATGCTGATTACCACTACAGCTTGCGGCAGAGGAAACAGTAATAATAACCCTGTAAAAGAAGAAACTATGACAACAGAAGGAAATGGAAAAGTCATACATTTGACTAAAGCTGATTTTTTGGCGAAAGTATATAATTTCGAGAAAAACCCGAAAGAGTGGAAATATGAAGGTGACAAACCGGCTATTGTGGATTTCTATGCTGATTGGTGTGGTCCTTGCAAAATGGTAGCTCCTATTCTGGATGAATTGGCAAAAGAATACGATGGACAGATTGTGATTTATAAAGTGGATACAGAGAAAGAACAGGAACTGGCAGGCGCATTCGGTATACGGAGTATTCCGTCCATTCTGTTCATCCCCATGGAAGGAAAGCCGGAGATGGCACAGGGAGCTATGCCCAAAGCATCTTTTAAAAAGGCTATTGATGAGTTTTTATTGAAAAAATAAGTAATTTTGTGCAATAGCATTCAAGAAGAAGCATCAATATGGAAACTTTATGTAAAATAAGAGACCTCTATCGCGCTATTGCAGAATTTGAAACCCGATTTGAAAAGGTGCATCACCTTTGTCTGAACGAAGGAATGTTGTTATGCTGTCTCTCCAAGAAGAAACGCCTGTCTTCGGGAGAGATTGCAGAACTGTTAGGCCTTACTAATTCAAATACTTCTAAAGTCATCAGATCTGTGGAAGATAAAGGCTATGTAGAGCGTAATCTGGGAGATAGTGACAAACGACAGATGTATTTCTCGCTTACGGCAGAAGGAAAGAAAATTCTGAAGGAGATGGAATGCTGTAATATTGAGATTCCTGAGTTACTGAGGTCTGTTTTGTAATAGTAAACAAGATACCGCTGTAGATGAAGCCCGTTTTTATTTTTATATCATTGCTGATAATGCTCTGTCCCGCTTTCTCGCAAAGCAGGATGGAGCATTATCTTGACTCCTTGGGACTGGTAAATGTAAGCCGGGTGGACCCGACATTGAAAATAGATTTGATGTATACCCGTGCCGACAATTTTACCGGGAAAGTCCTTTATGAGGATTTGCAGGAGGCTTATCTTCATCCCGAGGCCGCCAAGGCCTTATTGCAAGCGCAAAAGCGGTTGAAAGAGTTGTATCCAGGTTATTCTTTGATTATTTATGATGCCGCCCGTCCCATGTCCGTGCAGCAGAAAATGTGGAATGTGGTAAAAGGTACTTCCCAAAATATATATGTATCCAATCCGGCTCGGGGAGGAGGATTGCATAACTATGGTTTGGCGGTAGACGTAAGTATTGCAGATGAAAAAGGAAATCCTTTGTCTATGGGAACCAAGGTGGATCATTTGGGCAAGGAAGCCCATATAGATACTGAGGCGGCAATGGTACAGCAGGGAGTCATTACAGCACAGGAACGGAGAAACCGCTTGTTGTTGCGTCGGGTCATGACGGATGTGGGTTATAAACCTTTGCGCAGTGAATGGTGGCATTTTAACTTCCGCAGTCGTGAAGAGGCAAAACGGAACTATAAAGTAATTAGATAAAGGATGGAAATATCAGCAAAAACACTCCATTTCATCGAAGAACATAAGGAGGACGATACGCGTACACTGGCTTTGCAAAGTAAGAAATATCCCGATGTAGACATGGCGGCAGCTGTCACACAAATTGCCGGACGGCAGGTAGCGGCCCGCAAGTTGCCTTCATGGCATCTGGTTTCCGCATTGTGGTATCCTCCTCATTTGTCTATGGAGCAATGTTCTTCCGAAGCAACTGCTTTGTATAAGGCCTCTTTGTTGGAAGGCGATACTTTTGCCGATTTAACCGGAGGTTTCGGTATTGATTGCAGTTTTATCTCCCGGAATTTCAAGCAAGCTGATTATGTGGAGAGGCAGACGGAGCTCTGTGAGCTGGCTTTGCATAATTTCCCTTTATTGGGGCTGGGGCATATCCGGATACATAACCGGGATGGGGTGGCTTATTTGCAGGAAATGCTTCCGGTAGATTGCCTGTTTCTAGACCCTGCCAGAAGAGACGGACACGGTGGCAAGACGGTTGCCATCTCTGATTGCGAGCCGGATATAAGTGCTTTGGAGTCTTTGCTGGTTGACAAGGCAAAGAAGGTGATGGTGAAATTATCGCCTATGCTGGATATGTCATTAGCATTGAACGAGCTGAAAACAGTTCGTTCGGTGCACATTGTCGCTGTGAATAACGAGTGTAAGGAGTTATTGTTGATATTGCAAAAAGAGCCCGTTTCATCGGAAATAAGCATCCATTGTGAGCATATTGCAGGCAACGGTGAGAGCCAGCATTACACCTTTACCTTGAAGCAGGAAAAGGCATCGGCCTGTCCCTTGACTGATCAAGTCGGAACTTATTTATATGAACCGAATGTTGCTATACTGAAAGCCGGTGCTTTTCGTTCCCTCACACAAACCTATCCTGTGATGAAACTTCACCTCAGCAGCCATTTATATACCTCTGCTTCTTTGGTTCCGGATTTTCCGGGACGCCGTTTCCGGGTTGAGTCCGTATCGGGCTTTGGAAAAAAGGAACTGAAAGTGTTCTTGATGGATATGGACAAGGCGAATATTACGATCCGCAACTTTCCATTATCGGTTGCGGAACTTCGCAAACGTTTGAAACTGAAAGAGGGAGGAGATGATTATATCTTTGCCACTACCTTGTCCGGCGGGCAGAAAGTCTTGATTAGAGGGAAGAAGTGTTAGTTTATAATCAGTTTGTAACCTATTCCCCTTACATTCACAATCCGTATACTGTTGTCTTTGGACAGTTTATGGCGTAATTTCGTAATAAATACATGCAGGCTGCGTGAATTGAAGAAACTGTCATCTCTCCATAGCTCCAACAAGATACTTTGGCTGTTCACCACTTCATTCCGGTTCTCACACAGGCGTTTTAAGATTTCCGATTCTCGGTGGGAGAGTTCTTGTATGTTCCCTGCAAAATCCAGTTGTTGGGTGATGGAATTGAATTGATATCCTCCGATGGTGTAAGTATTGGTTATTTCTTTTTCCACAAAAGCTTTGTGCATCAAGGCTTTGAGGCGTACAATAAGCTCCTGCATGCCGAATGGTTTTTTCAGATAGTCATTAGCTCCCAGTTCAAATCCTTTTACTACATCATTGATGGCAGACCGGGCGGTGAGGAATAATACCGGGGTTGCTTTATCCGATTGGCGGATGCGGCGTACCATTTCAAAACCATCCATACGGGGCATCATGACATCGGCCACCAATACGTCCGGTTTCTGTTCGAAAAACTTTCTTAAGCCTTCTTCACCATCTCCGGCGGTAGTAATGATAAAATCCTGTTCTTCTAGTGTGTCCTTGATAATCATGGCAAGAGTCTGTTCATCCTCTACTAATAAAACGTGTATCTTTTCCATTTGCTTATTCGGGAATTTTAAGTGTAAAGGTACTGCCTTTTCCTGTGCTGCTTTCCACGGAAACAGTTCCTTTATGCTGTTCTATCATTGTTTTTACATAATAAAGTCCTAATCCATATCCTTTTACATTATGCAGATTACCGGTCGGAACCCGATAAAACTTATCAAACAGATGTTTTTGTCTGTCGGCAGGAATACCTATTCCTTTGTCTTGTATCTTTAGCATCACATAAGCGTTACGGTCACTGTTACATGGACTGCTGCAGCGTGTTGCAGAAATGCAAATATATGCCTTTTCATCGGAATATTTTATAGCATTGTCTATCAGATTGCTGATCACGTTGTACAAGTGCAAGCGATCTGCGCGTAGGATCATGTCTTCTTTCATAATAAGTTTGAACTCAGTCGGCTTATCAGCTTTCAACCTATGTTGGCTTATCAGATTTTCCAACATAGGCCTCAGTTCGACAGGTTCATAGTTCAGACGGAAGTTCTTCCGTTGTTCCATACTCATGGAAAGGATCTGCTCCACCAATCCGCTGAGCTGTTTCAGCTGGGCTTGGATAATCTGAAGATAGTTCTGTCGTTTCGTCAGGTTTTCTGCTCCGTTGAAGTTCAGTAATGCATCGTTGGCGGCGTAGGCTACGGCTATCGGAGTTTTCAGTTCGTGAGTAATGTTATGTGTGAAGTCCTCTTTCATTTCTTCTACGCTTTTCTGCCTTAAGATGATACGGATAAGAAACCAGAATGACAACCCCAATATAATAATGATAAAGAAAGAGGTATAAAGTATCCCTTTCATTTGTTGCAAGACGATGGTATTTGTCGGTTCTACCCATAACCGGTATGCCATTTTGTTGTACAAGTCATAATTGTAATAGTAGCTCACTGCTTCTTTGCCCGGTCTGTATTTTTGAGGTGAACTGAGTCCTTGTACGATCGTGCTGTCTTGACGTAAATTCACTATTTCGATGCGATGAGGCAGGTAGATGATTCCGCGCATGGCAAGTGTCCTAGTAAAAAGGCTGTCGAAAGTGTGCAGGTTGATTTCCGTGAAAAGGTCCAGCTGGCTGTGGATACCCCGTTGGAAGTATTTGGTGAGCAGTTCCAGTGTACCGTTTTTGTCGATAGTAGTAGATACCGGTTCATTGATTTCCAGACCAAATCTTTTTTGCTGTTTGAAAGGTTCGGTTTCTATAACTTTGGTAATCAAAGCACTGCTGTCCAGATTAATACTGGATTCGATATAGCCATTTATGGTTTCGTTGCTTCGTTTCACGGAATCGCACCGTTCCATCATTTCATTGTAGTCACTCACCTGTAATGTTTCTATCAGGCAATTGTCCATATCCTTCTTCATCGAGGTGTATAATCCTGTCAACCAATATGCCTGATAGGCAAAGACGCCTATCAGCGAAAGGATAATCAATGCGGCTATGGCTTTAAACGGTATCTTCATGGTTTGGCAAAAATAGGCACAAAATAAGTATTTTCTTTCTTTTGATAACACTAAATAAGACTTCGTAAGCTGGTGGTAACACATACGGAACACTTTTAGCCTTTACTTTGCATAGACCTTAAAAATAAAACGACGATGAGGACAGTGATTATCTTTTGTTTATGCTTGTTTACATTCACGGTACAGGCGCAGGACGATGTGAATTATACCTATATGGATAGTCTTTTTCAGCAACTGCCGGAAGTGTTGGTGAAAGGTGAACGTCCTGTAGTAAAAGCAGAACGGGGAAAACTGATTTACGATTTGCCCCGAATGGTAGAACGGCTTCCGGTGAATAACGCCTACGAGGCGGTAAAGGAACTGCCCGGCATCGTGGAACAAGACGGTAATCTGACATTGGGCGGTCGCGGTATAACGGTGGTAATAAACGGAAAGGTCAGTACATTGGATAAGGAAGATCTACGGACAGTACTCGAAAATACCCCTGTCAGTCGTTTGGAGAAAGCGGAAATCATGTATGCTGCTCCGGCCCGTTACCGGATTCGTGGAGCCATGGTGAATGTGATTCTAAAATCGAATATCGGGCAGAAACCTGCTTTGTCCGGCGAAGTAGCGGCTATGTATGAACAGTCTCGCAGGGAGGACATTGCAGGCCGTGGAAATTTGCTTTACACTTCCCGGCGCTTTTCGGTGGATGTGATGTATTCATACGGATTCAAACATACTACTTTCGGATTGGACAAACAGTCATGGCACACTATGGCGGGGGAAGTACACGAGTTGGATTTGAAAACAGAGGCTAAAGGGTATGGCGGCCGGCATAACCTCCGCTTGGGGGCGGATTATGATTTCGGGAAGAAGAACTTGTTGAGTGTGGTTTACAATACACAATACCGCTATGGACAGGACTGTACAAAAATGCGTGGAACAGCCCACAGTGATAAAACGGATGACGGCAGCCGCCAGTTACATAATGTGACGGCCGACTATCAATCTTCTTTCGGCCTTTCGGCAGGAATGGATTTCCTTTTTTTCTCCAGTCCGTCACAGACCTTCTTACAGAAAGATATGCAAAGTGTCCGTCAGACATTGAATTATGACAGCAACCAACGTATCAACCGCTGGTTGTTCTATGCCAACCAGCTTCATTCCTTGCAAGGTGGAACCGAGATCAATTATGGTGTAAAGTATACTACCACACACGATAACAGCTACCAGTTCTATCGGGATGGTGAAACTGGAGCCTTGACTCCCGATAATTCCGAGAAACTGCTTCGAAAAGAATATACTCTGAATATGTACACCGGTGCTTCACATAGTTTTGGGAAGAAGTTTTCTGCCGAAGTTTCCTTGGCCGCAGAGCTTTATCATGCTGAGGGACGCCATAGCTGGATGCTGTATCCCACTGTAAACACAACTTATACTCTGGCAGATGGTCATACCTTGCAAATGTCCTTCACCAGTAATCGCAAATATCCCGCTTACTGGCAGTTGCAACCTATTATACAGTATGTGGACAGCTATACCGAGGCCCATGGAAATCCCGACCTGAAGCCAAGTTCCAATTATTCGCTCGACTTGAATTATCTGTATAAGAATAAATATATGATAGGGGTGAATTACAATTACACCCCCGATTACTTTGTGCAGCTTCCTTATCAATTGCCCGACCGTCTGGCGGAGATGAATCAGTTTGTGAATTATGATTTTCAGAAAAGATGGACCATACAGACTATGGCTTCTTATAAAGTGAGTACATGGTGGAACGGGCGCATTTTTGCTTTCGGTCTGTTCTCTCATGACAAGAACAGCCATTTCCATGATATTGCATTCGACCGGTATAAATTCAGCGTCATCCTGAATACCACAAACACATTCATTTTATCGAAGAAACCGAATATCATAGGTACGTTGGCTGGTTTTTACCAATCACGTGCCATACAAGGGGTGTATAACTTAAGTCCTATTTGTAATATTTCGACTTCACTTCAGTGGACTTCTCCGGATGGAAAGACGAAGGTGATATTGAAAGGAAATGATATTCTTAATACATCGAATATGACCACCCGGCTGGCGTGGGGGCAGCAACGGAACCGGACAGAAATGAATTGGGACAATCGTAGCTTTACATTTTCATTCCTCTATAAATTCGGCGGATACAAAGAGAAGAAACGTACCGATGTCGATACCAAGCGGCTGGGGCGATGATTTTTAGTGGTTAGTAATCACTAACCACTAATCACTAATTTGCCATTTTTGCCTTGAAAGCCAGCGCATACATACGCATCTGTTTTACCATCGCCAACAAGCCATTGCTACGGGTGGGCGACAAATGTTCTTTCAAACCTATCTTTTCTATAAAGTATAAATCACTGCTTAATATTTCATCAGGAGTATGTCCGCTGACTACTTTAATGAGCAGGGCAATGATACCTTTTACAATCAAGGCGTCACTTTCCGCCTGGAACACCACTTTGCCGTCTTCCATATCGGCTTGCAGCCATACGCGGCTTTGGCAACCATCTATCAGGTTTTGTTCTGTTTTATATTCGGGGGCGAGTGGTTCCTGCTCGTTACCTAAGTCTATAAGCAGTTGATACTTGTCCATCCAGTCATCAAAATCACTGAACTCTTCTATTACTTCGTCCTGAAGTTCGTTTATTGTTTTCATTAGTTTATCATTTATTTCTCATTATAAATCACATCCATCACCGTCTGTCCTACCGCTTTCAGCGTGTTACGGTCAATGTTCTCCATCGTATCATTTACCGTATGCCAGAAAGAGCCGAAAGAACTTTGCGGATTACCGGCATCATAATTAATGATATCCACACACGGGATGCGGGCCAGTTTGTTGACATAGATATGGTCGTCTACTGTTTCGCCCCCGTCTTCCTTTACAAAATATTTGCCGTATCCCAGCTCATGTGCCTTTTTCCAGATCTTCTTCATCTCGGAACGGGCGGTGCGGGCCGAGTAACCTTCATAATAGAACGTGGCATCTTTTCCGCCTACCATATCCAGCAAGATTCCATAGCGTGCATTATAGTTCTGAACATGTGGGGTACGTGCCCAGTATTGTGAACCAAGGCACCAAGTGTCTTGTTTGTATCTACCGTCATAAAATTCAGGAATTCCATAATCCTCCGAATCAAAAAACACGATATCTATGCCCAGAGCAGGTTGTTCTTTCTGTATCTGACGGGCGATTTCCAATAACACACCTACACCACTGGCGCCATCATTTACTCCTAAAATAGGAGTGTGGTGATTTTTCGGGTCGGGATCATTGTCGGCATACGGGCGGCTGTCCCAATGGGCGCAAAGCAGGATGCGTTTTTTACTTTCGGGCTTGTAAGCGCCGATAATGTTGCGTGATTTCAGTATAGTACCATCATAAGCTATCAAATCAGCATATTGATTGTATACCTTGGCTCCGAATTTTTCCAATTGTCCTGCCAGATATTCCCCACATTCTTTGTGCGCCTGCGTGTTAGGGACACGGGGACCGAAATCAGCTTGTACCTGAATGTACTGGTAGGCGCTGTCCGCATTGAATTCGGGAGCCTTGATCACTTCTTTGTCTACGGTTTCTGTCCGGTCGTTTCTGCTTTTACTGTTTCCACAGGCTACAGCCGTCAATACAAGCAGCAAGACCGGGATTACTAAAACGTTTTTTATCTTCATACTTATTCCTTGTTATTTGTGCATTGTCCTTATCAAGATAGAGAATCTGCGCCGCAAAGTTACGTTATTTTCTTTGTACTTCTTCCATAACGCGCAGGAAGTTTCCTCCCCAGATCAGGCGGATACTTTCTTCACTATATCTTTCCAACAGCAGCCGGCGTGTAAAGTTTATCAATTCTGATGCCGAAGCACAGCCTGTGATACCGCCGTCACCGTCAAAATCGGTTCCTATCCCTACATGCTCTATGCCCATGACATTTACCATGTGGTTCAGATGCTCGATGGCATCCTTGATGGTAGCTTCTCCGTTCTTACGAAGGAATCCGCCATACATACATACCTGTGCCACCCCCCCTTTGGCTGCCAATGCTTTCAATTGGTCATCCGTCAGATTGCGCGGATGGTCGCAAAGGGCACGGGCCGAAGAGTGAGAGGCCACGATCGGTTTGCTGCTGATTTCCAGTGCATCGTAGAAACTTTTCTCTCCGGCATGAGAAATATCTACCATCATTCCCACACGGTTCATTTCTTTTATCACCTGTTCGCCGAATGTGCTTACGCCCAGTTCTTCCTCATTATAACGGGCGGAGCCGCAGATATCATTATTTCCGTTGTGGCAAAGTGTCATGTACACCACGCCACGATGTCGGAAACGTTCTACATTCGTGATATCCTTGCCAATGGCATATCCGTTTTCAATGCCCAGCATGACAGCCTTTTTCCCTGCTTTTTTCAAACGGGACAGATCAGCGGGAGTATATGCTATATCTACGGCTGTGCAGTTTTTGGCAACCATCTCCTCTATTTCGTTCAGGATGCGGTCTGCTTTGGCAGTAGCGGCCGATAAGGCTTCATCGGTACGTTCCAATTGCTTCAGGTAAGCCACCATGATGGTTGCGTCCAGATGTCCTTCCGTCATCTTATGCAGGTCTACCAGGATTTTCTTGTCACGGGTGGCAAAATTTATTCCTTGATCGAAGAACATGGGAGTGTCGCAATGTGAATCCAGCGTTATCATGCGTCTGTGAAGTCTTTTGGCTTCTCTGAAAGAAGAAGATTCCCTTATAAACCACTCGAATAGTGGCATCATGCATGTGTTGTTTTCCAATATGAAACATTCCGGATGCCATTGCACTCCCATCATTGACTTGCATTCGGTAGACTCCATCGCTTCAATGACTCCGTCGGATGAACGGGCGGTTACCCTGAAACCCGGCGCAACCTCTTTTACCGCCTGGTGGTGAAACGAATTGACCGGCAAAACTTCTGTTTCAAACAATTTGTAAAGTAAGGAATCTTTCTCTATCCGAACCGTATGCGAGGCATACCCCCGTCCCAAATCCTGATCGTGTTTGATCCGTTTCCCTTCCATTTGTACATGAATATCCTGATACAGGCTGCCTCCAAAAGCGGCGTTCATCACCTGTATGCCGCGGCATATCCCTAAAATCGGTATTTGCCGGTCTGCGGCCAGTTTGGCAAGCAATAACTCCTGACGATCCCTCCGAGGATTGATGCTGTGTAATTCCTTTACCGGCTCTTCTCCAAGGAACAAAGGGTTGATATCCGCACCTCCGGTCAGTAGTAAGCCATCCAATGCATTCAATGAGTTTATCAAACTGTCAGTGTCGTCAACTGGAGGGATGATGAAAGGAATCCCTCCTGCTTTCAGAATGGAAGTGAAATATCCTTCCAGTAAAGTACAGGCTCCCTCCTGGAAGTTTCCGGTAAGTCCGATAACAGGAGCGTCCTTGTGGCATGGAAATGTGCGGTGTATGGCATCGTACTCGGCTGAAATGTCAAATGTTTGAAACGTTTTCATAAGTTAAATTATTCATAGAAACTGAGCAAAGATAGGGATAAATTCAGATTTATTTTTCATATTTGCTAAAAATCTAATGACCATGGAACCGATACAGGACTTCGCCAGCTTGATAAGCCGTTTACGCTCGTTGAAAGAACGGAAACGGGTTGTGGTTGTTTGCCCTAATGACCCTCATACCGAATACGTTATAACCCGTAGTTTGCACGAAGGCTTTGCCGATTTCTTATTGGTAGCGGATACGCCCCATTTATTGAATTCGGAATATATCCGGATGCAATATCCGGACCATGTGAAAGTATACGAGGCGACAAGTCCCGACAAAGCGGCGCAGGAAGCTGTTTCGCTGATACGTGAGGGACATGCGGACGTGTTGATGAAAGGGATTATCAATACGGATAATTTATTGCGGGCCGTGCTTAATAAGGAACATGGTATCCTGCCGAAAGGGAATGTGTTGAGTCATATCACGGTAGCACAGATTCCTACATACAAGAAACTTTTATTCTTCTCGGATGCAGCGGTCATTCCCCGTCCCACCTTGGAACAATTTGAGGCGATGTTGCTGTATGATCTGGAGGTGTGCCGGCGCATGGGGATAGAAGCTCCTCGGGTAGCCTTGATTCATTGTACGGAAAAAGTGAACGAGAAATTTCCCCATACGCTGGACTATGTGACCTTGAAGGAGCGTGCGGCCGCCGGTGCTTACGGAAACATGTACTTGGATGGTCCCATGGATGTGAAGACGGCATGTGATGCGCATAGCGGTGAGGTGAAGGGAATCAGTTCTCCTGTGGTGGGACATGCGGATCTGCTTATCTTTCCCAATATCGAGTCGGGAAATACATTCTATAAAACGGTGTCGTTGTTTGGTGACGCCAACATGGCAGGCATGTTGCGAGGTACTACTTCTCCTGTAGTGGTTCCTTCGCGTGCCGATTCCGGTAATTCGAAATATTATAGTCTGGCATTGGCCTGCGTGGCCGGATAAAACCTTTAAATTATGAAGATATTTGTGATTAATCCGGGCTCTACTTCTACCAAAATAGCCCTTTTCATCGATGAAAAGCCGGTATGGGTGGCAGGGGCCCATCATACTGCGGATGACTTGTCGGAGTTTCACCACGTCAACGAACAGTATGAGTACCGTAAGAATTTTATACTGCGACTGCTTGCCGAGGCGGATATTCCGTTGGATTTTGATGCCGTCATTGCCCGTGGCGGTTTGTTGAAGCCTACGCCCGGTGGGGTGTATGTCATTAACGAACAGATGAAACATGATTTGCTGAACGCCCGGATGGAACATGCTTGTAACCTGGGAGCGTTGATTGCCGATGAAATTGCCCGGGAATGTCATTGTCCCGCCTACATTGCCGATCCCGAAGTGGTAGACGAGCTGCAACCGGTAGCCCGTTTGACGGGAATACCGGAGATAGAGCGCATTTCCATCTTCCATGCCTTGAACAGTAAGGCGGTATCGCGTAAATATGCCGCTTCCATCGGGAAACATTATGAAGATTTGAATCTGATTGTGGTGCATCTGGGAGGTGGCATATCGGTGGGCGCCCACTGCAAAGGCCGGGTGATTGATGTCAACAATGCCTTGAACGGTGAAGGTCCGTTTTCGCCCGAGCGTGCCGGAACGATTCCTGCCGACCAGTTTGCAGAGCTGTGTTTCAGCGGCAAATACACTTTGAAACAGGTTAAAAAGATGCTGAATGGCAAAGGGGGGCTGACGGCTCATCTGGGTATGAATGATGTGGTGACTATCGCCCGGAAAGCTTCCGAAGGCGAGGAACCTTATAAAGGGGTATTGGATGCGATGCTCTATACGGTGGCCAAACAGGTAGGGGCCATGTATGTCACTCTCCGTGGGCAGGTGGATGCCATTATTCTGACGGGAGGCATTGCTCATAGTGATTACTGTGTAGGGATTCTCAGGAACAGATTGATTATCTGGCGCCGGTTGTGCTGATGCCCGGTGAAGACGAGATGGGGTCACTGGCTTATAATGCGTTGGGAGCCTTGAAAGGTGAACTGCCTTTGCAGGTTTACCGGCCGGAATAAGAAGATGGTGGTACATCGGAATTAGAATAAGCGATAAAATTGTTCAAATCCCTCATAGAAGGGTAATGTGTTGATATACAGAAGACTATTATGAAGGAATTATTATAAATTCCTTCATAATAGCTTCAGGGATGTTTTTACCCGGCCAGTGCTACCAGTTTATACATATTTCCTGTTGTGGTATGCATCCGTTCCGCTCCCAGGGAATTCATGATTCTTCCCATTTTGTTTATCGTGATGCCGCGCATGGCTGCCGGATATCGTTTCAGTAGGATATTGAACAAGCATACTGCCGAGTAAAGTTTGAAGTCTTCTCCTTTCTCCGGCAGTCTGAAACAATGGAGAATCATTTCCGCTTCGGTGGGCAAGGCATAATAGGCCTGGTTGCGCAGTTTCAGCTCGGATTCCTCCTCCGCCGAGAACCAGTAACGCTTTCCCTCGTCCAGTTCTGCTTTCAGTTGGGCGAAAAGCTGTTTGTGCTCCAGTGGCGAGCAGTCTATCTTTTCTTTTACCTCGGCAAAGAAATAACGGCGGCTTCCGCTGGGGTCGGTGAGCAGCGCTTTCCGGTTGCTGGTGCCGATGAACGAGGCCATCCGGGGCAGATGGCTGTAGGACGAGCGGTGCGACTTGCGGAAATCCAGTTTTTTCATCTGCATCAGATTTTTCAGTAATGGCAGTTTCTGTGGTGAAAGACGGTCGTACTCATCCAGATTAATCAGTCCGAAGAAAGCCAGCTTCTGCTCACATCCTGCCTGTCCGGTCAGTTCGAAGCTGTCCGTATAGTAGTCTTTCAGCGAATCGGGCATCAGCAATTCGCAGAAAGTGGATTTGCATCTTCCTTGTTCGCTGCTCACCAGCATGGGAGCTACGGCGTTGGCACACCGCGCCATGTGTCCGCTCCACTGGGCAGTGACACCCAGCATCCAGCGGTGGAAACTGTTTACCCAGAAATCTTTCGTAGAGATGCGTTGTGCCAGCGGAGTCACGCGGTCCATGCCGTCCCATTCGGGAAGGGTGTTCATATAGGAAAGTAACGGATGATAGTCCGGCATCTGCTCCGAGTTCACGAACCGGCTTACATCCTTGTCCCAGCAGTTGATGTGACGTGCACGGGCTTCCAGACACAGGCTGTTCAGGGTGCGCTGGCTTATTACCTTATATATAGGTGTGTCAGCGTCTTTTTTGCAACATTCCGTTTGTTCCGTCAGTACGTTGAAGCGGAAGTGGTAGCGGCTCAGCAAATATTGTTCCAGTTTTTGCTGTATTTGCTCCATTTCCGGTTTCTTCTGCATTGATAATGAGGGAGATGAACTCTTCACTGTCGGACTTATCACTACATTCGAGGAAGCAAGCTTCTTCATTACTTTGTTTAATAACTTTTTATCCATTATTTGTTGTTTTAGGTTTCCGTTGGAACAAAGATACTGTGTAAAATAGCGTTTTGCAAGTGTTTTTCGTGGGGTTTTAGAGAAAAGTGACTAAGCGTAAACATCCTGAATAACAAGCTGTTTCGTCCGGTTGATTACACGATATCTTCCTTTTGATTTAGTTGTTTCACTTAAGTGATGAAGTTTGAGCACTCTAGTGATGAAAGTTCATCACTTAGGTGATACAATATCATCACTTAAGTGAAACAATTTACTTGAAGGGAAGATACAACGACTTCGACCGGATGATACACCTTATTCGTCCGGTTGTTGTCATTTGATGAAATGTGAGTATTTTGCCGGACAGTCATCACATCGGGATGCGTTTTTGGAGATGGAACGGGGCTGAAAGAATATGAAGTTATTATGAAGAAATCGTAGAAGGATCATTCATAATAACTTGCTTGTAATCAGTAGGTAATGTGCTGATGAAGGGTTTGACGGAAATAATTCCGGTATTACATTTTCTATGCCGGCGAGTATGTTCTCGGTTACAGAGATGGAAACAGGATTTATTTGAACAGACCGGTGGGCAAGAGATTTTTCATCAGGCTCCGGTCTGATAATAGAATGGTATCTCATGATGAAATAAGTAAATTATGGGAAGGAGCGATAATGGAAAATCATAGCCTTTATAATTTGATTGCAAAAATGGGGAAGGTCTTATCAGTGGATACTCGCATTGAATTAGTTACCGTAGGAAAGGACGGTTATGCTCTGAAAATAGAGGATGTTGCGAGCTGCATATGAGTAAGCGTTTCCGCGATTCTATAAGTGTGGTAAAATAAAAAGTTTAATTAGCCTTGTTTAGCTATTTTCCTTTTCCCATTTATCAGGAAGTAGTTCCCTGTATTTTTCAAGGGGTGTGTTCGGTTGCATTCTGCGGTTCTATTGAAGGTGATTGTGATCTCCGGAAAGGCTGAACTCTTCTTCCGACAACATGATGGGTACTATTTGAGTGAACGAAGGAGAGGAGGTTGTCGTTCGGGAGTGGGCAACACCATTATAATAATCACGAACCACATCTTTCCTAGCTTGTTTAACGCTATAGCCCCGTCGGGACATCCAGGAGCTCATATCCCCCAAAGTGGTATGTTGCTTGCGGCAAACATCGGCTAAAGAACAATTGTGGTCTACTTTCAATACTTCCAGAAAACGTTTCCAAGTGGCTCTAAATCTACTTTCTTCTAAATCCATAATACTTCGTTTTTATACGCTGCAAAGATACAAGAACGAAAAAAGACAGACTAGGTAGAATCGCGGAGACGCTTACAACATATTAAAATTAAAGACTTTTCGATAATTATTTGCGCAAATAACTATCACTTGTTGTCTGTATGCTTTCCGCACGTTTTACCTTTACTTTCTTGCCAAAGTCAAACTTATATATAAGGTTTAAGCACGCTCCTTGATAAGGGGTTTTATTATTTTCTTCTATTCTGCTTAGATTGTTATTGGTAATTGTGGTCAGATTTCTTCTTTTATTCAAAATAGCGTAAACTGATAAATTTATGCAGAACTTTTGATCCAGGAAATATTTGTAAAGGTCGGCATTCATATTGTATACACTGTGATATATTGTTTCGCTTCTACGTGCTCTTCTTTCTGCCATAAAGTTAAAACTTCCACCGAAAGTATTTGTGAAACGAAGACTGTTGTCACAAAAGAATAAGCAATGGACTATATGGTAGGTCTGTTTGGGCGACACTTCTTTAGTGTAGTCGCCATCAAGGGAGGCATTGGTAGTCCACCAGCTGAACAAGGCCTTAGTGAAACCTATTGAAAAAGCATGTCGATAAGACTTCCCTATATTGGTCGGCATAGTATAGGTGATGATCGGATTGTCTTTATCTTGATAGATGAGGGGAAATAAATCATCTTTGCACTTTGCGTAAGCGTAGCTTATACTCCAAGTATTTGACAGACTCAACAATAGCCTGATGCGATGTTCGGTAGTAGGTACTAAATCCGGATTCCCTTTAGCATAAGAATATTCAGAGATATAGACAATAGCCGGATTCATGCTCTTATAAGGGATATTTCCCATTCTTTTTGAATAGGATAAAGAGGCTTGGTTCTTTTCAGAGAAAAGGTAACCCACCTTGATGGAGGGGAACAGATTGCGATATGTGCGTTTGTCACCTGCTATGTTATTGGAAATACATTTCACTTCATCCTCTTGTACCCGTATACCGCCATTTAATGTAAATTTCTTCCATTGCCATACATATTCTGCATAGCCTGCATAACCTATACCTTTATAGGTAAATAGCCCGCTTTTATCTTCTTTCTGCCATCCTTCTTCACTCTGATATGTGTAATACATTTGGTTGCCGGTATGGTTATTATAATAGTCGCCACCCCATTTCAACCTGGAATGTTTGTTGAGCAAGAAGATATAATTTATCTCTGCTTTCCATAAATCAGAAACAGTCCCGGTGTTGCTACATTTATTATCCTCTTCGTTTTTCTCCGGATACTGATAAAGATAATGGTGATTCAGTTCTTTCGTTTCGTCACTTCTCAAATAATCAAGAACTGTTCGCAAAGTATGCTTTCCGTTTTTTGATTTCCAATTATAGTTCAAACTAGCCTGATATATTTTGTCATCCCCTTTCCCTTTACTATGGTAGGAAGAGGTATATTCCTTTTCTGTTTCTTGTATTTCGGAAAAAGAAGAAGATTTTAGTGTGCTTCCAGCTTGTTTTATCATACAGTTAAGTCCGATGCTTTGCAGGGTAGTTATATCATATAACATACTGAATGTTTCATTGATTCTTCTTATATTTTTACGGTCTATATTCTGGTTTACAATATGGGTATTCTGGTGGCTGTTATGGGTTATATTTTCTGTGATATAAGGATCTCCTGCATTAGAAAGAACTAGATTGTTGTAAAAATTCCATTTCCCAAGCCGAAGGCTTAATGGAAGACCCAAGCGTTCCCAATGACTATTTCTTTTTCTCATTTCTCCTAGCAAAGAGGGTGAACCATTGCCTCCACCATCTGCATTTTTTTTCAAAGATATATATATGATTCCTCCTTTAGTCGTGGCATTATATTGTAAATCAGCTTCCGGCAGGATTTCAACATTTTCTATGTCCGTGGCTTGCAGACTTGATAATTCTGTGCGGTCATGAAGTTCTCTGCCGTTTATGTATATTTTAGACACGGTTCCTCCATTCAGCCTTAGTTCAATTATATGCAAGGAAAGAATTTCAAATATAGGAATAAGAAGAGTTTGCAGAGTACGGAGCAGGGGATAAAGTTGTGAAATAATTTTTGTTTGATATGTTGCAGGCACGGGATGCGTATGATATTAGAATCGCGGAAACGTTTATGAAGAGCGCATGAGGAATGCGCGAACTTGAGAGTGTCATCTGATGTCATAGTACAGGCTACAGGGCTTTCTGAAGAAGAAATAAAAGCCCTTTAATTGAATTGCAAAGGGTTTGGCCGGAAAGAATAGTTTCTATTCATATTCGTGTTTCCGTTTCGGATTCATCGGAAACCAACCTTTCAGCACACGTTCGCGTTGCTCGAAGATCTCCTTGATAGTCCAGAAAGAAGAGAAAGAGAAGACACCCAATAAAGAGGAAATCAAGATGTCACTGATAAGTACAGTCCCTATAATGCCTGCTATGCCCAGTACCAAAAATATCCACCAGCATCGTGTACCCCAATAATATTCGGCCTTGACCACGATGGGGTGGAAAAGACCGATTATTAAAAAGGTACAAATGCCGATGGCGATACCGCCTAAATGGTATTCATTCAGCCATTCCATTCTTTCTTAGCTTTGAATGGGTATTTCTTTTTTGATGCTCTGTTCCAGAGAGATCAAGGTCTCGGTAGCCGTAACACCGGGAATTTCCTGAATCTTTGAGTTCAGCAAGTCCATCAAATGTTCGTTGTCACGAGAGTAAAGTTTGGTCAGCATAGTATATGGACCTGTAGTGAAATGGCATTCCACAATTTCGGGAATCTTCTTCAGTTCTGCCACTACGTTTTTGTACATGGAACCTTTTTCCAGCTTGATTCCTACGTATGTACAGGTTCTATACCCTAAACTCTTAGGGTTCACATGATATCCTGAACCGATAATAACTCCCAAATCAATTAATCTTTGCACACGCTGATGAATGGCTGCGCGTGAAACTCCACATTCTGCTGCGACATCTTTAAACGGGATGCGGGCATTTTGGGATATAATTTCTAGAATTTGTCTGTCGAGACTATCAATTTTCTCCATAATATACCGATTTTAATGTTATCAATCTGTAAGCAAATATAGGAATACTTTTTAATTTATCTACTATTTTGCAAGAAAAAACAGGATTTCTTTGAAAAAAAGTGCAAGAAGAGGAGCTAATCATCTATTTTCTTCTCTATTTCGCCGATTTTCCCTCTTCTTTCAAATGAGAAGGTATCGCTATGTGTATCTAAATAGTTCAACAGGAATAGCGATTTTCTTAACAAATATTTTTGTTCTTCGGACTCTTTCAACAAAGCATCCTGATAGAGCAGTTCGGATAACATGTCGATGCGCGTGAGCAATTCCTCGCCACCATAGTTTTGTCCCATTTCGTTCAGTATATATTCCGCATCCTGATCATAATAGAAGGTGGAAGGATGATTGAAGTAGGCACGATAAATGCTTTGAAGTTGCAATTGCAGCTCGGGACCGTCCTTTTTATCTCTTTCTTCTACCAACTTTTCCAATGCTTCGAAAAACTGTTGAAGCAACCGCATAATGTAATCTCTTTGCAGCATGTTAATTGTCCTCTTCGTTTTTATGGGTTAGTGTTACTAATACTTTATCTATCCGGGCTCCGTCCATGTCGACTATTTCCAGTGTGAAGTCATTCCATTCCATGGCTTCACCGGTCTTGGGAATGTGACCTAGTTGTTGCAAGATGAGGCCGCTCAAAGTGTTGTAATTATAATCGGGGTATAAATCCTCCATTTCGAAATGACTCAGAAAGTCATAGAAAGAGCATTGCCCGTCTATCAGCCAGCTTCCGTCCTTGCGGGGAACGATATCGGGATCTTCCGAGTCACTGGGCAAGGTGCCTACCAGGGCTTCCAGAATGTCCTTCATGGTGATGATGCCTTGCAGACTGCCGAATTCATCACAGATTAATCCGTATTTGATGTTGTGCTGGCGTATTTGTTCCAATACTTTATATACATCCATGTTTTCGTGGAAGTATTGTGCCGGACGGATCACATCACGCAGATTGAATTCGCAACTGTTCAGCTTCCCGAAGAGGTCTTTCAGGTAAACTACTCCGATGATGTTGTCCAGGGTGTTTCCTTGAGTTACAGGGTAAACTTGGTACAGGTGTTGGCATACGATGTCATACAGTTGCTTGTTGTTCATGTCTATGTCAATGGATACGATGTCGCTGCGATAGGTCATGATGGTGTTGATGCTACGGTCGCCCAGGGAGAAGACGCGGTCCACAATATCCTGTTCCACTTCTTGCACTTCGCCGTTCTCAGTCCCTTCGTCTATCATGGATTTGATTTCCTCTTCAGTCACTTTTTCTTCAGCTGTGTTGATATGCAGCAGGTTGAAGATAAGTGAAGTGCTTTTGGCAAGTATCCATACAAAAGGAGAGGCTATGACGGACAGCCAGTACATGGGACGTGCCAATAGCTTGGCAGCACGGGTGGAGGCACTCATGCCAATGCGTTTGGGCACCAGCTCGCCAAAGATAATAGTGAGGTAAGTGACCAGAATGACAATCAGGGTTTGAGCCAATAAATAGGCATATGTGGCGGGTACGCCGGCGTCAGTCAGTATGTTCCCAAAATCGGTGGCCAGCACGTCGCCGGAGTAAATACCGGTCAATATACCAATCAGGGTGATTCCGATTTGGATGGTGGATAAAAACTTGTCCGGGTCATTGGCAAGCTTTAAAGCGATACGCGCTGTAGAGCTTCCATGACGGATATCATTGGACAAACTACTTTTACGCGCTGAGATCAGGGCGATTTCGGACATAGCGAATACCCCGTTTAATAAGATAAGTGCGATAATAATGGCAATTTCCATGTAAGAATTTACGTTTTGTTTTGCTAACAAATGTACTAAGAATTGTGTTTTCTCTTTCTTCTTTTAGATTTAATTAATGAATTATCTGTCATTTGCGCTATCTTTGCGGTGTCTATGCTTAGAAAGGAGTAATTATGCATCCGTTGGAACTATTCAAATATTGTCCGAAGTGTGGTTCGCCGCACTTTGAAGTGAACAATGAGAAATCAAAGCGTTGCGCCGATTGTGGCTTTGTGTATTATTTCAATTCCAGTGCCGCTACTGTAGCTTTTATCTTGAATGATAAGAATGAGTTGTTGGTGTGCCGCAGAGGAAAAGAACCGGCAAAGGGAACATTGGACCTGTCCGGTGGGTTTATTGATATGTATGAAACCGGCGAGGAAGGTGTGGCACGCGAGGTGCTGGAGGAAACCGGCTTGCAGGTGGAGGAGGCTGTTTATCAGTTCTCATTGCCCAACACTTATCTTTATTCAGGATTTCTGGTACATACATTGGATCAGTTCTTTCTTTGTAAAGTGAAAGATACCAGTCGGATAAAGGCGATGGATGATGTGGCGGAATCTTTCTGGCTTCCGTTGGATGAAGTGAATCCCGAAGAATTCGGGCTGGATTCTGTGCGTGAAGGAGTCCGGCGTTTTTTGAAAGAACATAAACTTTAATGATAAGATATGAAAAGAAAAACCTTATTGATGGCCGCATTGATGGGAGGCTGTTCCTTGCAGGGAATGGCGCAGCAGATAACTCCCAAGGATGTGGCAGGTGACAAGGAATATAACCGGGTATGCCGGGAATATGAGTTGAAAGGCGGGGACAGCATGGAACTGTTACAGGCTTATCTGGACAAATATCCTGACTCCCGTCATAAAAACAGGGTGCTGTCACTGATTGCCTCTGCTTATTTTATGGAGGGAAAATACAAGGAGGCCATTGCCCTGTTCCGGTCGTGTGATCTGGAGGCTTTGCCTGATAAGGAAAGAGATGATTGTGCCATGCGTCTGGCCACCTCTTATCTGAAAGAAGATAATCTGCGTGAAGCGGCTGTATGGTTTACCTTGCTGAAAGAGGTAAGCCCATTGTATCAGGATGACGCTGTCTATAATCTGGCTTATATTGATTATGTGGAGAAACGCTATGACAAGGCGCTGAAAAGTTTCCAGTCTTTGCAGAATGATGCCGTATATGCAGCATTGGTTCCTTATTATATAGGAGAGATTTATTTGGTGAAAGGAAATTATCAGCAGGCCCGTACTGTGGCAAAAGCGTATCTGGAGCAATATCCAGCTAAAAAGGATGTTCCTCAGATGGAACGGATTTGGGGAGAGGCTTGTTTCGGATTGAATGATTACCAAGCGGCGATACCTCCTTTGGAAAGATACCGTGAAAGTGTCTCCCACCCGCAGCGTAAGCCTTTGTATGAACTCGGTATGAGTTATTATTATACTGGTGTTTATTCCAAGGCTGTCGCTACTTTGGGGGAAATGGCTTCGGTACATGATGCCTTGTCACAGAATGCTTATCTCCACATGGGGCTGGCTTATTTGAACTTGAAGGAGAGGAACAGGGCACGCATGGCATTCGAGCAGGCAGCCAATTTCAGTTTTGACCCGAAAGTAAAGGAACAGGCTCTTTATAATTATGCTTTGTGTATTCATGAAACCTCTTATTCTCCATTTGCCGAGTCGGTTACCGTGTTTGAGCGTTTTCTGAACGAGTTCCCGAACTCGCCTTATACGGAGCGTGTCAATGATTATTTGATAGAAGTGTATATGAATACCCGCAGTTATGAAGCTGCTTTAAAATCTATAGCAAAGATTGAACATCCGGGCACACGTATTATGGAGGCCAAGCAGAAGATTTTGTTCCGGCTGGGCACACAAGCGTTTGCGAATGCTCGTTTCCAGGAGGCTCTGGAGTTCTTCAACCAATCGCTTGCTGTGGGGCAATACAATCAGGCGACAAAGGCGGACGCTTATTTCTGGAGAGGGGAATCCAATTATCGTTTGGACCGTTTTCCGCAGGCGGGTAACGATTACCGCTTGTATCTGGAATTTGCCACCAGCAAGGACGGACAGGAATACGGTCTGGCTCTCTATAACTTGGGATATACTTATTTCAAACAGAAAAATTATGGAAATGCGGGCACTTGGTTTACCCGTTTTGTGGACAGGGGAAGTGCCAATGAACGTGCCATGCAGGCAGATGCCTATAACCGTATAGGTGACTGTAACTTCTATGACCGCCGTTTTGAACAGGCTCGTCAGGATTATGCCCGTGCGGTGGAGATTGATCCGTCACTGGGGGATTACTCTTTGTATCAGGAGGCGTTTGTACGTGGTTTGCAACGTGATTATAATGGAAAAGTGCAGACGTTGAACCGCTTGATTTCGGATTATCCGGAATCACAATACATGGATGATGCCCTTTACGAGCAGGGACGTGCTTTTGTGCAGATGGAAGATAATGCCAATGCCATTGCCCGTTTCAATATTTTGGTGAAGAAATTCCCGGAGAGCAGTGTCGCACGGCGGGCAGCTAACGAGATCGGTTTGCTGTACTATCAGGATGACAAGTATCCTGAAGCCATTCAGGCTTATAAGCAGGTCATAGCCAGTTATCCGGGCAGTGAGGAGGCTCGTTTGGCGCAGCGTGATTTGAAATCTATCTATATTGATTTGAACAAGGTGGATGAGTATGCCAACTTTGCTTCAACTATCCCCGGCGGTGCCAACTTTGATGTAAATGAGCGTGATTCATTGACTTATGTGGCTGCCGAAAGGGTATATATGCGAGGAGAGGTCACCGAAGCCCGCAACAGCTTTACCCGTTATTTACAGACTTTCCCCGAAGGTGCTTTCAGCCTGAATGCCAACTATTATATCGGTTTGATAGACTATAACCAGAAAGCCTATGAAAGTGCAGCTCGGCATTTGGATAAAGTATTGGAATATCCCAACAACAAATATTCTGAAGATGCCATGTTGATGGGTGCCGAAATGGCTTATACGGCGAAGGATTATGAAAAAGCTTTGCATATTTACAAGCAATTGAAAGATAAAGCTGCTTCTATGGAGCGTCGCCAGCTTGCAAAAACCGGAATGTTACGCAGTGCGCATATGCTGGGAAATGAGGAAGAGATTATCTTTACCGCAACAGATTTGCTGGCCGATACTAAACTGGCGCCGGAATTGTCTAACGAGGCACATTATTACCGTGCAAAAGCTTATTTGGATGCCGGCAAGACGGATGGAGCTATGGAAGATCTGAAGATCTTGGCAAAAGACACCCGTAATGTATATGGAGCGGAGGCCAAATATAAAGTCGCCCAGATTTACTTTGACGGCGGACAAACGGATAAGGCGGAGCAGGAGGTGCTGAATTACATCGAGGTAAGTACACCGCATACCTATTGGCTGGCACGCAGCTTTGTGTTATTGGCTGATGTGTATATGAAGTTGGGACGTAACTTGGATGCTAAACAATATTTGCTTTCATTGAAGCAGAACTATCAGGCTGATGATGATATTGCCGGAATGATTGAAAGCAGACTTGAGAAATTGAAAACTGAGAATTAAAATTAAAAAATAAGTGCTGAATATGATAAGTAAGAAATTGTCAATTGTCCATTGTCAATTGTCCATTATATTGGCTTTTTTGCCTCTGTCTGTTGCATATGCGCAGCAAGATAGTACGTTGAACCGCACTGTGGTGGTAGAGAATGAGTATAATCCCAATATCATGGATGCCTCAAAGATTAATGTCCTGCCTAAGGTGGAGGAGCCAGCTGTAATGAAGAAAGGCATAGAATATGCTACAGCCTTGCGCCCTGTTTTGGCCTGGACGTATGAAAGTATGTCTCCTATAACCCGTGAATGGGCTATGAACCGCGCGAAACGTGGGTATGTCCGTGCCGGATATGGAAATTATGGGAATGTGGATTTTAAGGCTGGGTATCTGTGGGATATCACCGGAAAGGACCGCCTGAAAGTCGGAGTATCTCTGGATGGCATGAACGGAAAGCTGAAGCATTGGAATGCTGAGGATTGGAAATCACGTTTTTATTCTACTGAGTTCCGTTTGGACTATTCTCATGATTTCAGCAAGGTAACTTTGAATTTAGGTGGCGGCCTGCAATCACAAGTGTTTAACTATATGCCTGATTCCGAAGCGCATACGGCTTCTGCCAGAGCTACTGATAAACAGCATCATACTTTAGGCGATTTTCACATCGGTGTTTCTTCCAGAGATGAATCGCTTCCTTTGCAATTCACTTTGCAGACCGGATTGAAGTATTTTGGTATCAAATATCCGCTGGATTATTCAGATAATGCATCTACAGGTAAGGAGAAGATTGTACACACCGAAGGAGATGTATGGGGCAAGCTGGATAATGAGCAACGGGTAGGCATCCGTTTCGAGATGGATAATCTGTTTTATTCTTCGGACAGTTTAATGGGCAACTATACTTCACTGGGTTTGAATCCTTATTATATGTTGGAAAGTGATGACTGGCGGGTCCGTGTCGGTGCTCATGTGGATTGGCAGTCGGGGGAGGACAGTGGCATTGATGTGTCTCCTGACGTGAAAGCCGAATACTTGTTCTCGGATAGTTATGTGCTTTATTTACATGCGTTGGGAGGGCGTGAACTGAATGATTATCGCCGGTTGAATGCTTTTTCACCTTATTGGTCTTTAAACGCCCGGATGCCTTCTACCTATGTGCCACTGAATGCTACATTGGGTTTTAAAGCATCTCCGGTAAATGGTTTGTGGTTTAATATCTTTGGTGGATATCGGATCAGTAAAGATGAGTTATTTTGCAATCTGGTGGATGCGGACGGGTATTATTTTACTCATTTCTTGCAGGATAAAGCAAAAACCGCATATGGAGGTGCTGAACTGAAATATGGTTATAAGGACTGGTTTGACGCTTCATTGAAAGGTACATTTTATAGCTGGAAGACAGACAATGAAAATGAAGAGCTGTATTTAATGACCAAGCCTAAGTTTGAATTGAATTTTTATGCTGAGGCTAAGGTTTTTGAAGGATTGAAGGTTTATTTGGGCTATGAATATGTACAGAGGAAAGAGTATGTAATAGAAGAAGGGAATAGCAGCAGGGATTTTGGTTTGGGCAATATCAGCAATTTGAGTGTGGGAGCCAGTTATACCTTCCTGAAAGACTTGTCTGTTTTTGGGCGTGTGAATAATCTGTTGAATAAACAATATTATTATGAGTACGGCTATCCTGCTGAAAAACTGAATGTTCTAGCCGGGCTTTCTCTGGTTTTTTAGTTAAATAGACATTCGGAAAGGACTTTTTTAAGAAAAAAAAGCAGAAACATACCTTATTATATAGGTGTGCTTCTGCTTTTTTTCTACTTTTGCCCCAAAATAAAATGGAATACATAGTATTATGCAAAAAAATCTAGTAATAGTTGAGTCACCCGCTAAGGCTAAAACCATTGAGAAATTCTTGGGTAATGATTATAAAGTCCTTTCCAGTTACGGGCATATCCGGGATTTGAAAAAGAAGGAGTTTAGTATCGATGTAGAGAATGGGTTTGAGCCGACTTACGAGATACCGGCAGACAAAAAGAAATTGGTAGCCGAATTGAAAGCGGAGGCAAAGAAAGCTGATATGGTATGGCTTGCATCCGATGAGGATCGTGAAGGAGAAGCTATTTCATGGCACTTGTTTGAAGTCTTGGGGCTGGACCCTGAGAAGACCAAGCGCATTGTATTCCACGAGATAACCAAAACAGCGATACTAAAGGCCATCGAAAATCCGCGTGACATTGATGTAAATCTGGTAAATGCCCAGCAAGCACGCCGTATTCTGGATAGAATTGTAGGTTTTGAACTTTCACCGGTATTGTGGAAGAAGGTAAAGCCTGCTCTTTCTGCCGGACGTGTGCAATCTGTTGCCGTTCGTTTGATTGTGGAACGTGAACGTGAGGTACATGCTTTTGTCAGTGAACCGTCTTATCGCGTTACAGCAGTGTTTGAAGTTCCTGATGTTGATGGAAATGAAGTTGAAGTGAAAGCAGAATTGTCCAACCGTTTCAAGACCAAGGAGGAAGCACAGGCTTTCCTTGAAACTTGTAAGGATGCGCAGTTCTCTATTGAAGATATAATAACCCGCCCTGTGAAGAAATCGCCGGCGGCACCGTTTACTACTTCTACGTTGCAGCAGGAAGCTGCCCGTAAGTTGGATTTACAGTAGCGCAGACCATGATGGTGGCACAGCGTCTGTATGAAAACGGACAAATTACTTATATGCGTACGGATTCGGTGAACCTTTCGGATTTGGCTTTGAATACTAGCAAGCAGACTATTTTGTCCCTGATGGGAGAAAGATATGTCAAAGTCCGTAAGTTTGCCACCAAGACTAAAGGAGCACAGGAAGCGCATGAGGCTATCCGTCCTACCTATATGGAGAATGAGACGGTGAGCGGAACCGGTCAGGAACAGAAATTGTATGAACTGATCTGGAAACGTACCATCGCTTCACAGATGGCAGATGCGGAACTGGAGAAAACAACGGCTACTATTGTAATTAGTAACAGCAGCGAGAAATTTATCGCTACCGGCGAGGTGATTACTTTTGACGGTTTCCTGCGTGTATATAAGGAATCATATGATGATGACAATGAGCAGGAGGATGAGGGTCGTCTGTTGCCGCCTCTAAGCAAAGGGGAAAAACTGATAAGAAAAGAAATTTTGGCAACTCAACGCTTTACCCAATGTCCGCCCCGTTATACGGAAGCCAGCCTGGTACGCAAACTGGAAGAGTTGGGCATCGGTCGTCCATCTACATACGCACCTACCATTTCTACTGTGCAACAACGCGGTTATGTAGAAAAAGGAAACAGTGAAGGTGTGAAACGTCCGTATGATACCTTGAAACTGAAAGGCGGCAAGATTACGGAAATTACCAAGACAGAGATTACGGGAAATGAAAAGGCCAAGTTGTTACCTACTGATACCGGTATCGTGGTAAACGATTTCCTGATGGAATACTTCCCTGAAATCATGGACTTTAACTTTACAGCGAATGTGGAGAAAGAGTTCGATGAAGTGGCTGAAGGAGAAAAGGAATGGACTGGTATGATGGACAGTTTCTATAAAGGTTTCCATCCGTTGGTAGATAAGACCATTCACTCTAAGACTGAGCATAAGGTGGGTGAAAGAGTATTGGGGACAGATCCTGTAAGCGGTAAGCCGGTATCGGTTAAGATAGGTCGTTTCGGTCCGGTTATTCAGATTGGTACTGCCGATGATGAAGAGAAACCGCGTTTTGCGCAGTTGGCAAAGGGATTGTCTATGGAAACCATTACGTTGGAAGAAGCGTTGGATGCGTTCAAGCTTCCCCGTACGTTGGGGGATTATGACGGTCACACGGTGACGGTAGGAGTAGGGCGTTTCGGACCATACGTGCGCTATGACAAACTGTTTGTTTCTATTCCTAAAGGAACGGACCCGATGGAGATTTCTTTGGATGAAGCGGTCGAACTGATCAAGAATAAGATAGAAGCGCAGGAGAAGAAGTTTATTAAAGTATTCGATGCTGACCCTGATATGCAGGTCTTGAACGGACGTTACGGTCCATACATCAGCTATCAGAAAAAGAATTATAAGATCCCTGAGAATGTAGAACCGGCGGATTTAAGTCTGGAGGCTTGTTTTAAGGTGATTGAATTGCAGAAAAGCAAGGCGGAAACCCGTAAAACGAAAGCGGCTTCAAGAAACAGGGGAACCGTAAATATGGAAGAGGAGTTCGAAAAAACCGAAGAATCCGCTAAAAGTAAGGCGGTTCCCAAGGTAAAGGGCACTGCAAAAGCAAAAAAATGACACGTATATTTCTAATAGGATATATGGGTGCGGGCAAAACGACTCTAGGTAAAGCGTTTGCCCGTGAAATGAGTCTGAATTTCATTGATTTGGACTGGTATATCGAGGAACGTTTCCATAAAACCGTTCAACAGTTGTTCTTGGAGCGTGGAGAAGACGGATTCCGGGAACTGGAACGGAAAATGTTGCATGAGGTGGCCGAATTTGAAGATGTGGTTGTTTCGGCCGGTGGAGGAACACCTTGTTTTTTTGATAACATGGAGTATATGAATGACTGTGGTGATACGGTATTTCTGGATGTGGAACCTGCTGTGTTGTTTCGCCGTCTGAGAGTGGCCAAGCAGCAACGTCCATTGTTAGCAAATAAAAGTGATGAGGAACTGATGGATTTTATCTGTGAGGCGTTACAGAAAAGACATCCGTTTTATTCCAAGGCAAAACATCTGTTTAAAGCTGATGAGCTGGAGGATAAAAAACAAATTCAAGCCTCTGTTGACAGCTTGAGAAAGCAATTGAATAAATAATTATATATAGTAAATACACACTCTTTGTACAGAAGAAGAAATGAGAAAATGGCGTATTGAAGATTCGGAAGAACTCTACAACATAACCGGGTGGGGAACTTCGTACTTTGGTATCAATGACAAAGGTCATGTAGTGGTAACTCCTCGTAAGGACGGCGTTGAGGTCGACTTGAAAGAGTTGGTCGATGAGTTGCAATTGCGGGATGTGGCAGCTCCTATGCTGGTCCGTTTTCCGGATATTCTGGATAATCGTATTGAAAAAATCGCGAACTGCTTTAAGCAGGCATCTGATGAGTATGGGTATAAGGCCCAGAATTTTATCATTTATCCTATCAAGGTAAACCAGATGCGTCCTGTAGTAGAAGAAATCATTAGTCATGGTAAGAAATTCAATTTGGGACTGGAAGCCGGTTCTAAACCCGAACTCCATGCGGTGATAGCTGTGAATACAGATTCGGATTCATTGATTATCTGTAACGGATATAAGGACGAAAGTTATATTGAGTTGGCTCTGCTGGCACAGAAGATGGGGAAACGCATTTTTCTGGTGGTGGAGAAAATGAATGAATTACGCCTGATAGCCAAAATGGCAAAGCAGCTGAATGTGCGGCCTAACATAGGTATCCGCATCAAGCTGGCTTCTTCGGGAAGTGGTAAATGGGAAGATAGCGGAGGAGACGCCAGTAAGTTTGGCTTGACATCCAGTGAATTGCTGGAAGCGCTTGACTTCTTGGAAAAGAAAGACATGAAGGACTGTTTGAAACTGATTCATTTTCATATCGGCAGTCAGGTTACTAAAATACGTCGTATCAAGACCGCTCTGCGTGAGGCATCGCAATTCTATGTGCAGTTGCATGTGATGGGATTTAATGTGGAATTTGTGGATATCGGTGGTGGTTTGGGGGTGGATTATGACGGAACTCGTTCTGCCAATAGTGAAAGTAGTGTGAATTACTCTATTCAGGAGTATGTGAATGACTCTATCTCTACGCTGGTAGATGCCAGTGACAAGAATGGAATTCCTCATCCGAATATTATTACTGAAAGCGGACGTTCACTGACTGCCCATCACTCCGTGCTGATTTTCGAGGTGCTGGAAACGGCGACTTTGCCCGAAATGGATGAGGATTTCGAAGTAGGTGAAAATGACCATGAATTGGTACATGAACTTTATGAGATATGGGATAATCTGAATCAGAGCCGTATGGTGGAGGCGTGGCACGATGCACAGCAGATACGTGAGGAAGCACTTGATTTATTCAGCCACGGTATTGTGGATTTGAAGACCCGTGCCCAGATAGAGCGTCTGTACTGGTCGGTGACCCGTGAGATCAATCAGATTGCTTCGGGGTTGAAACATGCGCCCGATGAATTCCGCAAACTGGACAAACTGCTGGCTGATAAATATTTCTGTAATTTCTCGTTGTTCCAGTCGTTGCCGGACTCGTGGGCGATAGATCAGATATTCCCTATCATGCCTATCCAGCGTCTGGACGAGAAGCCCGACAGAAATGCTACCTTGCAGGATATTACTTGTGATTCGGATGGAAAGATTGCCAATTTTATCTCTACCCGTTATGTATCGCATGACCTGCCGGTACATTCGTTGAAAGGAAAAGACGCTTATTATATAGGTGTGTTTCTGGTTGGTGCTTATCAGGAGATTTTGGGTGATATGCACAATTTGTTTGGAGATACCAATGCGGTGCATGTCACGGTGGATGACAAAGGATATTCCATTGATCAGGTAATTGATGGTGAAACGGTGGCCGAGGTTTTGGATTATGTACAGTATAATCCGAAGAAACTGGTGCGTACACTGGAAACGTGGGTGACCAAATCAGTAAAAGAAGGACGAATTTCTGTAGAGGAAGGAAAAGAATTCCTCTCTAATTATCGTTCCGGGTTGTACGGATATACTTATTTGGAATAATAACATGAAAGAGAAACTGACTATCATAAAAGTAGGTGGAAAAATTGTAGAGGAAGAGTCTACACTTAATCAGTTATTGGCTGATTTTTCTGCTATAGGAGGTTATAAGTTGTTGGTACACGGTGGCGGGCGCTCTGCTACCAGACTGGCGGCACAACTAGGGATTGAAAGCAAGATGGTGAATGGTCGCCGCATTACGGATGCAGAAACGCTGAAAGTGGTAACCATGGTATATGGCGGACTGGTGAATAAGAGTATCGTAGCCGGTCTTCAGGCAAAAGGTGTAAATGCCATTGGACTGACCGGAGCTGATATGAATGTGATCTGTTCAGTAAAGCGTCCGGTAAAAGACGTGGACTATGGCTTTGTTGGTGATGTAGAGAAAGTAAATGCCAATTTTTTGGCGGCATTGATCCGTCAGGGCATTGTGCCTGTTATGGCTCCATTGACCCATGACGGCAAAGGAAGCATGCTGAATACCAATGCTGATACCATTGCCGGAGAAACCGCTAAAGCATTGGCCTCCTTGTTTGATGTGACATTGGTTTATTGTTTTGAGAAAAAGGGTGTATTGCGTGACGAGAATGATGATGACAGTGTAATTCCTGTCATTACTCCTGAGGAGTTTAAAGAATTTGTAGCGCAAGGTATCATTCAAGGAGGGATGATTCCTAAGCTGGAAAATTCTTTTTCTGCTATTGATGCAGGCGTCAGTCAGGTGGTAATAACCTTAGCATCAGCCATTAGTGAAGGAAGTGGAACCGTAATTAAAAAATAATTCAAAAAAACAGGCGGGTGAGTGTAACTTTAGTGTAACTCACCCGTCATTATTACAGAGCAATGCGAGAGATCAGTTTCCGAAACGATATTCTGCCCCTGAAAGACAAACTCTACAGGTTGGCGCTTCGTATTACGCTGAATAGTGCTGAAGCGGAGGATGTGGTGCAGGATACGATGATCAGAGTATGGAACAAGCGGGATGAATGGCCGCAGTTTGAATCCATTGAGGCATATTGCCTGACCATTGCTCGTAACTTGGCTATTGACCGCAGTCAGAAGATGGAAGCGCAAAATTTGGAACTGACCTCTGAAGTGCGGGAGATGCCTGATACATTGACGCCTTATGATCGGTTGGCGCAGAACGAACAAATACAGTTGGTTCACCGTCTGGTCAATGAGCTTCCCGAAAGGCAGCGTACAATTATGCAGTTGAGGGATGTTGAAGGAAAGAGTTATAAAGAGATTGCAGATATTTTGCAGATTACGGAAGAACAGGTGAAAGTAACCCTTTTCCGTGCCCGGCAGAAAATAAAACAAAGATACACTGAAATAGAGGATTATGGATTATAAATATATTGAACAGCTTTTGGAACGTTATTGGAATTGCGAAACTTCATTGGAGGAAGAGCAAATATTACGTTCATTCTTTCGTCAGAAGGAAGTGCCTGCTCATTTACTCCGGTACAAGCAGTTGTTTGCTTATCAGGATGTGGAGAAGGAGAAAGGTTTGGGAGATGATTTTGATACCAGAATTCTGACCCAGATAGAAAGACCGGTGGTAAAAGCACAACGTCTGACTATGCGTACGCGCTTTATGCCTCTGTTTAAAGCGGCTGCAATGATTGCCGTGTTGTTTCTTATGGGTACAGTGATGCAACACACTATGGAAGGTGGTGATAGTGATACGGTATCGGTACACGATGAGTATCAGAATTCTACTACCGACCCCCAAGTGGCATACGAACCTGTATTGCCTACAGATACGGTGGCAAAGATTACCGTTGATGATACCGGTACAGGGAAAACAAACTAGAACATTTTCATTTGCTTTTATATAAATATGATAGTTAGTGCTTATTAAAACAACTTTTTAATTCGAGGCTGTGAAGTTTCAATTCTCTCAAATTTTAAATTAACTAACTAAATAATTTTAAAAAGGATTACCGCGTGAGCAGTAATCCTTTTTTGCTTGGTAGATAATTTAATGTAAAGAGAGAGTTATGAAATGAGTTATTTGCTCTTAACGCTTCCAATTCCGGATTTTTTTAGTCCGGTAACCTGAGGGTCACCGTAGTAGTTTACACTTCCTACTCCCTGGGCACTGATATTTATCGTCCCGGATGCATAACAAGAAACACTTCCCACACCGTTTTGTTCAACTACAACATCAGAAACAATCATGTCTTTTGCTTTCAGGCTACCTACTCCTTCCAAATAATATGTCGCATGACCGGCCTGCCCCTTTAAATTGATACTGCCTACTCCTTCTTGGGATACTTTGATGGAACGTGCCATTAATGCATTTGCTTCAATACTCCCCACACCTTCAGCACTGATAGAAAGATCTGTTACTTTCACGCTGTCTTTCAGATAAATACTTCCTACACCTCTTTGCTTGATACTACATAAGACCGGACTGGTAATTGAGATATTGATTTTTGAACTCTTGAAGTTTTTGAATTTGTCTTTATCCATACTGATACTCAGCGTACTGTCTTTGACCATGACAATGAGTTGGGGGATGTAATTATCCGGACCGTCGGCTTCTACTTTGGTCACATTCCCTTGAGTAAAGACAATGTTGGCAGGTGCTTTGTTCTCTATCTTATTGAAAGGAGTTACGCTATATTTTTTGGTCATTTTACTCTTGCTGGGTTTCGGACCTGATGATATGTGGAAACAGCCTGTCATCATTGTGATTGCCAGAAAAAGACTGAAAAAATAAATAGTTTTTGTTCTCATGGTAATATATATATTTAATTGGTTTCTGTTAATTAGACGGTGAAGATTCCTGGAAAGTTGCAAATCTCTGCCTTTTTTTATTGGAAAGCTGTATCTTTGTATCCGTATGGCAACTAAAAGAGTACTTCCGGATAAAGATTTTGACCGTATTATAGTGCGTACACACAAGCTGGCGCGTAATGTTACTATGCGGGTAAAGCCCGACGGACTGCATGTTACTGTTCCTCCTTATAGTTTAAGCAGCAAAGTGCTGGAGGTGGTGGAGCAATACAAGCAACGTCTGTTGGAGGACTGGAGGAAAGTGAGTAAGAAACCGATTGATTTAAATTTTCGTATTCATACTCCCTGTTTCCGTTTATGGCTGGAGCAAGGTAACTTTACTTGCTTTTCCGTACGTTTTACCGAGGAGGGAGTCAAGATTATCTGTCCGCGGAATGTGGATTTTTCTTTACCTGAAGTACAAAGGCTGGTACGTAATGCCATCATCCGTGCCATGAAGAAAAATGCGCAAGAATATCTGCCACCTCTTTTATCCGCTTTGTCCGAACAGTATCATTTGCCATTTAAACGTGTGAAGATTACCGGCAGCAAGGGAAGATGGGGAAGTTGTTCGGGAACAGGCAGTATCAATCTTTCCTGTTATTTGATGTTGTTGCCTCCCCATTTGATGGATTATGTACTGTTACACGAATTGTCTCATACCAAGGAAATGAATCACGGCCCTCGTTTTTGGGAGTTGCTGGATAGTATGACAGGAGGGAGAGCTCGTGCCTTGCGTGCGGAGTTACGTAGATTTAATACTGATTTTTAGAACTATTAAATAGAATTACAATGAAAAACAGATTTTTAAGCATGCTTATTGGGGCTGTCTTGTTCGTTCTTTCAGTAGCGGCCGAAAATTATCCTTATCGGAGTGATGTGCTTTGGGTAACTGTACCCGATCATGCCGACTGGTTGTACAAGACAGGCGAGAAAGCGAAGATTGAGGTTCAGTTCTATAAATATGGTGTTCCGCAAGATGGTGTGGAGGTTTTATATGAGCTGGGAGGCGACATGATGCCTTCGGATACCAAGGGAACTGTAAAACTGAAGAATGGAAAAGCGGTTATTTCTATGGGGACAATGAAAGAGCCAGGTTTCCGTGATTGTCGTCTGACGGCTAAAGTAGGAGGTAAAACTTATTCCCACCATATCAAAGTCGGTTTCTCTCCTGAGAAGCTTCAACCTTATACCCAGTTGCCTTCTGATTTTAATGAATTCTGGAATAAGACTAAGGCGGAAGCGGCTCAGTTCCCTCTGACTTATACCAAAGAGTATGTAAAGAAATATTCTACGGACAAAATGGACTGTTACTTGATCAGGCTTCAGCTGAATAAGCAGAACCAGTGTATTTATGGTTATTTGTTCTATCCTAAAGCGGAAGGAAAGTATCCGGTAGTACTGTGTCCTCCAGGGGCTGGCATCAAGACGATCAAAGGGCCTATGCGGCATAAATATTATGCGGAAGAAGGCTGTATCCGCTTTGAGATAGAAATCCACGGATTGAATCCGGAGTTGGATGAGGATACTTTCGGCGAGATAAGCCGCGCTTTCAGCAGTCGGGAAAACGGTTATTTGGTAAACGGCTTGGATAGCCGTGAAAATTATTATATGAAACGGGTTTATCTGGCTTGTGTCCGCAGTATTGATTTGCTGACTTCATTACCTGAATGGGATGGTAAAAATGTTATTGTGCAGGGGGGGAGCCAAGGGGGAGCTTTGGCTTTGATTACGGCAGGACTTGACAAGCGTGTTACGGCATGTGTGGCAAACCATCCCGCTTTAAGTGATATGGCAGGTTACAAAGCCGGCCGTGCCGGGGGATATCCTCATCTTTTTAAGAATACGGTAGATATGGATACACCTGCCAAGATGAAGACCCTTGCATATTATGATGTGGTGAATTTTGCCAAACAGATTACTGTTCCTGTTTATATGACATGGGGATTCAATGACAATACTTGTCCTCCTACTACCAGTTACATTGTCTATAATGTACTGAACTGTCCGAAAGAGGCGTTGATTACTCCAGTCAACGAGCACTGGACTTCTGAAGACACAGAATACGGGCATTTGCTTTGGATAAAGAAACACTTGAAATAAATCGATGGAAATAGATGTTTTTAAGATTATAATTGCTATATTTGTTTAGCATAGTGTAGCAACTATCTGTATTTTGATGTTGAACCCTTAAATCGCAAACAGATATGACCGACCTCACCATTCTAATCGCTGTTATTGCATTGGCATTGTGGCCGCTTGCATTTTTAGTTCTTCGCATCCGTCATGAGCGTAAAAAACGTAGAGACCGTTTGGACCGTATGACAAAGGAAGACTTGGAGGATATCGGTACGGAAGAGCTGGTTATAGCTGTGCTCAAAAAGATAGGCTGTCAGCCGGAAACCAATGAGGAAGGACATATTGTCTTTAAATATCAAGGTGATGATTTTTATATTGCGGTGGAGGATGAGGCCCGGTTCATCATGATATGGAATCCGTGGTGGGCGTCTATCAGTGTGGATAATCCGGCTTTACCTTACTTAAAAGAGATTGTCAATCTGGTCAATGTGGATTCGTTGGTGACCACTGTCTTTACGGCGGATGAGGATGAGAAAAACGTGGGGCTTCATTCCAAGTGCCATACGGTCTTTACTCCCAAAGAAGGCCAGTTGGACGAATATCTGAAAGCTATGCTCGATCATTTCTTTGTTACTCACGATGCTATCAAGCAAAATTTGCAGCAACTGGGTAGTGCCGCTTCGGAAAGTGTTAATAAGGAACGGACAAAGGTGAAAGGATTTGCTGCTTATAAAGAGAACAGTACGCCACTGTCTTCTGTCGAAGAAGAGAAAAAATAAGGAATGTTTTCATTCGTTCCGGCTTTTATGAAAGTTGCTTTGATGTATGGTTCAAAGCAACTTTATTTGTGTTTATACTTATGCTAAATCCTTTTTCTCTTAAGTATTTTTTTTCTTATCTTTAAGTTCTTTTTTCTTGAAATCCTGAAGTTCAACAAGAAGGAAGATAAGGTGGAGGGCATGTTTGACAAATGCCTGTTCGTTCTGCGTAATCTATCTTCCCTTCTTGAGCGTCTGTGTGCGTTGCAGAGCCGTGTATTCGACCGTTTTTTCGAGGCTGCCGAGATTGCGAAATCCCCTCTAGGGAGTTTGGTGAACATTGGGAAAATTTGAAGAGCTTCCGTGATTGGTATAGCGTAATGTCTACTCAATTGAAGAAAGGACGTGAGGAGGACCCTAAAGAGGAACTCGAAAAAGGTCTTTAGGAAGGATTTGAAACAGGTCGTAAGGAAGAATGCTAAAAATGAAACAGGGCGGTATTGCATTTGATGTAAATTGCCTAGGTTACCGGTTTATCGGCTCAGGAAATAATGTTTCTTTAAGTTCTTTTCTGGAGAAATTGACTTCGTAAAGTGATTAAGTTGGCTTGATGCCTGAAACTTGTTGACCGATTTCCGTTCAAAGAGTTTGTTCAAATTATTTCGGTGAATCTTTTTTAAGGAGAGAATCTCTTTTTTGTGATAGTAATCAATTGATTAACAATTGATTATTTCCTTCTTTTATATATGCTTATTTGTATATCTCTTGGTAAGAGATATACATTTTCTGTGCAAAAATAAGCAAAGTTTTGAGAACTAATACATTTTTGGCAAAAAAAATAGGAATTTATATAAAAAATAAGCTTCCAAGTCCATTTTTATACTCCTTTATCCTATTTGAAATAGGATATAATATGTTGATATATTGTTTGTTAGTTACTTTCTATAGATCTCTTACCAAGAGATCTATAGAAAATGTCGTTTTTAAGTTCCTTTATTATATGATAAAGTATGTCTTTGAAGCGATGAGAATGAATGAAATTAACATAGAGCAGATGGAATATCTATTTCTAAGACGTAAACGAAGTAGCGCCGTTTCCGAGCGGCAGAAGAACTTGCTTTTCAAGGCCGCCCAGCGGCATTGGGAGGAGGAGTTTGTCGGCAAGGAAGCGAATATTCGTAAAGTGGACTGCCGTATATATAAAGCTATATTGTACCAGCTTGAGATACGTCAGATATTCCTTGACACTTCGCTTTCGCTGAAAAAACTGAGCGATTTGCTTGAAACAAACCAGACCTACCTGAGTAATGTAGTAAACAAATACTTTGGCTGTAACTTGAAGGAGCTTGTGAACGGCTATCGTGTGGAATATGCCAAGGAGCTTCTTAGTTTCGGTCGTTGTGCATTGAATGACTTGCCTCGTAGTTGCGGTTTCGCTTCTAAAAGTGCTTTCTATTCAGCTTTCAGTAAGGTTGTGGGTGTGTCACCTTTGTCTTATCAGTCACGGGAAAGGAGGAAACGGGAGTTACAGGTAATAAACGAACTAAGATATTAATAATGAGATTAATATGTATAATCAATTTTAGTTTTTTAAATTTATAAATTTAAAGTTTTTCTATTATGAACAAAAAGTTTTTAAGTGCAATCCTGTTCGGAGCTTTGATGGTTTCGTCAACGGGAACATTTGTGTCTTGTAAAGACTATGATGATGACATTGACCAGATTAATCAGAAATTGGACGGTGTTGAAGCAACTGTCGCAGACCTTCAGAAGAAGATTGGTGATGGTGCTTTTGTAAAATCAATAACTCCTACTGCCGATGGTTTTACTGTGACAATGAGTGACGGTTCTTCTACTACTATTACTGGTATCAAAGGTGATAAGGGTGAAGCCGGTAAAGATGGTGCTGAATGGACAATCATTGATGGCTATTGGGCTTGCAACGGTGAAAAAACCACAGTAAAGGCTGAAGCTGTTGACGGTAAAGACGGTCAGAAAGAAGTTGAAAAGAGGGAAGATGGTTGGTATCTGTGGAATGGTACTGCATTTGAAAAAGTAACGGTTGATACTCCTGCTGTTGTAGGTGTACCTTACTATCAAGAAGATGCAACAGATCCTAATTATATTGTTATGCACATTTTCGATGCAAATGGAAAGAATGAACAGACTGTCCGTTTGCCGATGACTGAAGGTTTGGCTCAGATTGCTATGCTAAGTAATAAAGATTTGACTATCTACTATTCTATCGCTACTGCTGATAAAGCTCTTCAGGCATGGGAAGGTCCTAAAGGTGCTCCTGCTAAAGGTGATTATATGATCACTTATTCTGATGACTCTTTGATGGTCCAGGTTGCTCCTAACAACTATGATCTTTCTAAAACTGCATTGAAATTGGTTAATTCTAAGAATGAGGAAGCTCCTGTAACTTTAGGTGCTGCGGTTGCATACGAAGGTTTGTACACTAGAGCTGCTGTTTCAGCAAATGGCTTGTACCAAATTCCTTTCTCTATTGAAACAATTACTGATGAAATCGTAAAAGCATACAGTGAAGTAGATGGAAAACGTCCTGCTTTGGCACTGGTAGCAAGTGATAAAGTACGTTCTACTTATGAAACCTCATTGATTATAGAGAAACCTGAATCTATAGATTCTTGGTCTTTCTATATTTACAAGAAGAATAATACCCCCAATAACCGTATTGAACCAGGTAAGACTGGTACATTGAAAGTTAATGGAGAAAATGCGGATAAACTGTATGATGCTTTCTTGACTATGGATACTAAAACATATGCTAATGCCAAGGCAGACTCTATTAAATATGGTATTAAAACTGATGGTTTGACTATCTCTTGTAGTGCAAATGCTAAGTATTCTCTTCCGTTTGTTGTACATACACTGGATGTGACTGGTAAGATTATGAAAACTAAAGGCGTTTATGTTCAATTTAGTGAAGAAGCTGCTGAATCAACTATTACATTGGCAGAACAAGCTCATATTGCAACAGCTAAGGTTGAAGATCAGAAGTTGGTAGTAGATCTTGCTGCTTATTTCGATAAGATGTCTGAAGCTGACCGTATTCTTTGGAATGCTGATGCTAGAATGCTTCTTAATAATACCAATGTTTCGTTTGTTTATACAGATGAATCTACCGGTAAGGAAGAAACTGTCGATGTTGTATCTGGTTTGATTGCTGGGTTTACAAAACTGAAGAAAGATGGTAAGACGGAAGCTACTAATAATGCAGACATCGCAAAATTAGGAATCAACTTTGTTAATAACTATGGTGAAACTATGTTGGGCAATGGTGTGTATACTGCTAAGATTACCGTAGAGATCAATGGTGAAAATGGAACAAAAGAAACTCAGACTATTGTTATTCCGTTCACTATCGCTAACCCGACTACTGCTGAAATCACTAGTCAGTATACATTCGATCCAGCATTCTATGCAAATGGTGTTTTGACTGTAATTGATGGAACATCAATCGATTTGAGCACTATGATTTCTGTTAAGGACGGTGCTGCTATTGACTATACAGGCTTGAAGGCTGCTAAGGAATTGACTGTTAGCGGAACAGTCTTGACAATGGGTGCTGACGCTAAGGCTAATACAGCTTATGATGTGAAAGGCTTGAAAGTTACTTACTTGGGTGGTCGTTCATATGATATGCCAGCATTCAAGGTTAAGTTTGTGGATTCTAAGACTTATATTGCTGATATGGCAAAGGCAAGTTTCTCACTTGTTTCAGGTAATGCCGAAGATGCTAACAGCGATAAAGTATTCTATGCAGAAAAGGCTGATTCTAAAGCAGGAATTGTCAACTTCTATAAGGTAACTAATGCAGGAGGTAAATTTGTTGCTGATGATAAAGTGGTTATTGTAGGATTTGATGCATTGGTAGATGGTACTGACAAGACATTTGCTTCTGACTTGATTAAGGTTGAAGTTTCTGAGAAGAATGATATTATAGTTACAGCTCAGAAGAGAATCACAGTAGATACAAATGTCGTTGTTCCTGTTAAGTTGACTGTAACTAATGCAGATGGCACAAATGCAACTGTATACGCTTCATTCACAGTAACAGTAAAAGCATACCCGGTTCAGTAATCATTCACCTTGATGATTGATATTTGAAAAAGGTGACACTATCTCTTTCAAGCGGGGAAAGCATACGTATCCGGCAACGGGCGTTTCTTTCCCCGCTTTTTTTAAAGGAAATGACTCTGAAGAATAGTTTGTTTCTTTCCCGCTTAGAGTCTGTTCATTGAATTTGTAATCAATAAATTGTATATACCATGAATAAAGTAGAAGAGATAAAGAAAAAAATCAGAGATTTGAAGTTAAAGCAGAAGATGACAACTGGGCGTTTGGAATGGAACGATATACAGAGAGAAATAGACATTTTGAATAATGAGTTAAAGCAACTAGAAACAGACAAACCACAATATGGAAAATAGATTATACTTGTACAACTTAGGTATAAAGACATTTGGCGGCTTTGCAACACTGGGTGGAGTTATACAGGCTTTGCAACTATTTACGCAGCCTGATCTTGATATTAAATCAATTTTGCTTTCGTTTCCTGCGTGGGTAGTATATGTATTTGTATGCCTGACTATTATTTTTGCTATGTTGAGGGAACGGTACAAATCGATGAGTCAAAGGGTGGAAGTATTGAATGTTAAATTGAACGAGCAAGATGCAATGATTCGTTCATTGCAGGAAATGATGAAAATTGTGCCATTCAAAGGACGCTTTTTCTTGACCACAGAATATTTATACAATGAATTGGGGGAATATATACAGAATAACATTGATATTGATTCAATAGAGATAAAGAATACAATAGAAAAAAGAGGTATGGGAAACAAGAGAGATTCCTTTGTCCGATTAAATATAAGAGGTGTTGTTTCGCATAAAATCAGTACATTTCATTTGCTGGTGGCAGGTGATACCATTGTTAACTTTGAAGATATAAACATACAAGCGTTCGAGCGTGTTGGTGGGAAGCAGAAAAAATTATGTGCAAGAATTGCTGATAACGGACAGGATTCTTTGTTGAAGCAGGTTGTTGTTTCTTATGGCAAAGTAAAAAGTCCCGGTAGTATTGTTGATTTGATGATTGAATGGTGCTGGCCTAATATGTTGAATGTTACAGATTGTGACTATACTACATTGCCTAATTTTTTGGCTGGTACGGTGAAACATCTGAAAATGTCTTTGGAATGTAAAGAAGATATAGGCTTTAAATCGGCAAGTATATATAAATATAAAGTCGGTATGGATAAGGCCCAGTTGATTTTGGACGTTGATATGTCCGAAATCACAGATACGATATCTTATGAAGAAGATAATCCGTTAATGAATTCTACTTATATATTGTATTACGAAGTTGCCAGATGATTGGAAATCTGAAAAAATATATAGATAAGGCATCTTTTATGGAACATATAGATGCCAAGCTGCGGCAGAATGAACCTATGATTATAGATTCATTCGTCAGTAATAAATGTAATCTGAAATGTAGACATTGTTATTTTGGAGATGCCCGGCCCATATCAGAGTCGGTTTCTTTGGCAAGATGGAGAAGTTTTCTTGATGAAGCTATTGGAATGGGTATGAAACATTTTCATTTTTCGGGTAAAGAATCTTTTTTGGATAATAGAATCTTTGATATCCTGAATCTTTTAGCAGAGTATAAAGAAGATAGGAAAATATTTTATGGAGTTGTTTCAAATGGAATGAGTATGGATATTCAGGGGTATGACGAAGTTCTTGCAACCAACATTTCATACCTTGAAATTAGTCTTGAGGGCTCTGGAAAATACAATGATTTGATAAGGGGTGAGAACGGATACAATACGGTTTATGAGTTGATTGAAAATGTGGAGCATCGAGATAAAATAAACATTACTTCTACTATTTTTGATGATAATGGAGCTGATTTATTATCCATGTTGCTTGCATATTGGAAATTAGGAGTTGATAAATTTAATTTTGCTCCTATCATGTATTATTCACCATTTGAAATGAAACCATTGAAAAGTTTGTCGTGTGAATCCTTGCTTGGTTTTGTTTCGCTCTGTCTTGATTTTATGAATAATGATAACAGTTCGGATGCTATTGATATAAGGATTTGTATGACGAAAGCAATGGCGTATGAACTGTTTTTGAAAGAAAATATATTAACCGGAAAAATAGAGGAATATATATACAGAGGCAATAAAATGAAATATCAGAGGGGGAATAAGGTGTTGGAGTTTAGTTATCCTTTACTCAGCATTCCATTCCTTAATGAATTGGTCGTTACTCATGATGGTTACATTATATCCTGTGCAGATGATATTCATTATAAGTATCTTGATAAGATCGCTTTACCGAACGTGAATATAGTAAAAAACAGTTTTGCAGAAATATTGCAAGCGAGAAACGAATTTATTTTGTGTTATTTAGACAAAGAATTATCTCAATATACTAAATGTTTATAATTATGAAAACACAAGAATTTGTAGATGTTCGGGTGGGTGAAAGCACTCAGCCGGATCACGGTTATGAATTGAGTGATAAGTGTATAATAACGAAAAGTTCAAATGCTGTCGCTAGCGGAGCAGGAAGCAAAGGCTTGTTTTCGTATAAAAGTACTAAGCTGAAAAGTGCTGAATGTAAAATCAATCAGAGTTTACGGGATGTTGATAATGGAGCAGGAAGCAAAGGTTTGTTTAGTGTGAATGTTGATTAGTAAGCATGGCTTTGTAGAGAAGTTTGTTTGTCTTTTTAACTTCTGAACATGAAGCTAAAATGTTTGACCTCTTTTGCATGTGGCAACAATAAATTGACATAAAGCAAGTAATCATTCCTTTTCTTATAAAAGTGTGCTAAAAACACTTATATCTGAAAACATAACAATTATTTTTGTACGTTTTTTAATTAATGGATTGTTTTTATTCAGGTATGAAGAAGAGTTTGACGGCTTTGGCGTTCGGCACATTAGGATTGGGCATTGCCGAGTTTGTAATGATGGGCATTTTGCCCGATGTAGCGAAGGACTTGCATATAAGTATTCCGCAAGCAGGACATTTTATTTCGGCTTATGCACTAGGTGTGTGCGTAGGAGCACCGGGGATGGTTTTGGTGGCTCGTACCCGTCCGCTGAAACATATTCTGTTAGGCTTGATGGTTATTTATATTTGTGGTAATTTGTGTGCTGCCGTTTCAGTGAATTATTGGATGATGTTGATGATGCGTTTTATTTCCGGATTGCCTCATGGCGCCTTCTTTGGGGTTGGTTCCATTGTGGCGGAAAGAGTGGCTGATAAAGGAAAAAGTTCGCAGGCAGTGGCATTGATGGTGTCGGGTATGACGATTGCCAATCTTTTTGGTGTACCTTTGGGTACGTTCATGAGTAATATAATGTCCTGGCGTATTCCTTTTCTCTTTAATGGAGTATGGGGACTGATTACCTTGTTCTATATTTGGAAATGGGTTCCTTCACTGCCTGCTTTGCCGGATACAGGTTTGAAAGGACAGTTCCGTTTTTTGAAGAATCTAGCTCCATGGTTGTTGATATTTACGACTATGTTTGGGAATGGAGGTATCTTTTGTTGGTATAGTTATGTTACTCCTTTGATGACACATGTGGCAGGTTTCAGTGAGAACAGTATGACTTTCATTATGGTGCTGGCAGGTCTTAGCATGACTGTAGGAAACTTGATGGGTGGAAAGTTTTCTGATCAGTATGGAGCAGCCCGTGTGGTGAAATATACACAGATTATTATGGCCTCCGGTTTGCTTGCCATTTTCTTTGCAGCTTCTATCTCTTGGCTGGCAGTGATATTGATGTGTGTATGTACGGCAGGATTATTTGCTGTTTCGGCTCCACAACAATTATTGTTACTCCAAAATTCACGCGGAGGAGAAATGATGGGAGCGGCCTGTGTGCAAGTCGCTTTTAATTTGGGCAATGCCATTGGTGCCTATGCCGGTGGGCTACCCATAGATGCCGGATTGGGTTATCGGTATCCGGCTTTGGTAGGAGTTTTTATCGTATTGACCGGCTTTGTCGCTGTTTCCCTTTATTCCAAAAGGGAATCGGCTTCTCTTTCCAAGATATAAATCACATCTCCACTCTTTTTAACCTCTACCCGGCTACCTTCCGGATTCAGGTTGAAAGGTGTGGTCTTGTCTGTTTTGTTATCTACGACCATCAGTACATTATCTTCGGCAAAGCGCTTTATTTCCACTTTCAGGTTGGCGTCGGGCATGGTTTGGTCCAGCAGCAGACTGTCATTTAGATATACCGCTATACTATCTCCGGCAAAACTATTAGTTAGTTCTATGTTGTAGACTCCTTCATAAGTCTGTACTTTGTCAGCCTTGCGTTGGAAACGGAAGGACATATACAAAAAAATGATAATAACGGCAAAGACTCCAAAAGCCAGCATACCGTTACCTATCATGAATTGCTTGTTCGTATTTAAACTGTTTTTATCCATAGTGTTATAAGTTTCTGCAAAACTACAATTTTTTAATAGAATATTTTGTAGCACTGGTAGATAATTTGTATCTTTGCACCGAAATGGATGAATGGTGGGGCTTGATTAAGCCCTTTTTTTGTTCTTAATAGTGAATAAATGATAGATAAAAATGTAGTAACCCGGATTGTTGACGAGTGGCTGGAAGGTAAAGATTACTTTTTGGTAGATGTCACGGTGAGCCCGGATGACAAAATTGTGGTAGAAATTGACCATGCCGAGGGAGTATGGATTGACGATTGTGTAGAACTTAGCCGCTATATTGAGTCTAAACTGGACCGTGAAGAAGAGGATTATGAACTGGAAGTGGGTTCGGCCGGTATAGGACAACCTTTCAAGGTATTGCAACAGTACTTGATACACATTGGTAAGGAGGTGGAAATCCTGACTAAAGAGGGAAAGAAGCTGGAAGGTGTATTGAAGGATGCAAATGAAGAGAACTTTACCGTAACCATTGAAAAGAAAGTGAAACCGGAAGGAGCCAAACGCCCCAAACTGGTAGAGGAGGATATTACTTTTGCGTATGATGAGATAAAATACACTAAATACTTAATTAGTTTTAAATAATTATGGCCAAAAAAGAAGAAACAATCAGCTTGATTGATACATTTTCGGAATTTAAGGAATTAAAGAATATTGATAGAACAACTATGGTGAGTGTACTCGAAGAGTCTTTCCGTAGTGTGATCGCGAAAATGTTTGGCACTGATGAAAATTACGACGTTATTGTGAATCCTGACAAGGGAGATTTCGAAATATGGCGTAACCGTGAAGTTGTAGCAGATGAGGATTTGACGAATCCCAATATGCAGATCTCATTGACCGAGGCACAGAAAATTGATGCTTCTTATGAGGTGGGTGAGGAAGTGACCGATGAAGTAATCTTTGCCAAGTTTGGCCGCCGTGCCATTCTGAACTTGCGTCAGACACTGGCATCGAAGATTTTAGAACTGGAGAAAGATAGCTTGTATAATAAATATATTGATAGGGTGGGTACTGTAATCAGTGCGGAAGTTTATCAGATATGGAAGAAAGAAATGTTGTTGCTGGATGATGAAGGTAACGAACTGCTTTTGCCCAAGACTGAACAGATTCCGAGTGATTTCTACCGTAAAGGCGAAACTGCCCGTGCCGTAGTGGCCCGCGTAGATAATAAAAATAATAATCCGAAGATTATTCTGAGCCGTACTTCACCTGTGTTCTTGCAACGCCTGTTTGAAATGGAAGTACCCGAAATCAATGACGGGTTGATCACTATCAAGAAGATTGCGCGCATTCCCGGAGAACGTGCTAAGATAGCTGTTGAGTCGTATGACGACCGTATAGACCCGGTAGGTGCCTGCGTAGGTGTAAAAGGATCACGTATTCACGGTATTGTGCGCGAGTTGCGTAATGAAAATATCGACGTGATCAACTATACTTCTAACATTCAGTTGTTCATTCAGCGTGCGTTGAGTCCGGCTAAGATTTCTTCTATTGTGCTGCACGAAGAGGAGAAAAAAGCAGAAGTATATCTGAAACCGGAAGAAGTGTCTTTGGCAATCGGTAAGGGGGGAATGAATATCAAACTCGCTAGTATGCTTACCGAATATACGATTGATGTGTACCGCGAATTGGATGAGAGCGCGATGGATGAGGATATCTACCTTGATGAATTCAAGGATGAAATTGATGAGTGGGTTATCACAGCCATCAAGAATATTGGATTGGATACAGCTAAGGCTGTACTGAATGCTCCGCGCGAGATGTTGATAGAAAAAGCGGACCTGGAAGAAAACACGGTTGATGACGTGTTGAGAGTTTTAAGAGCTGAATTTGAAGAGTAACTCTTCAGTCCCGGCTCGTAGTTAATAATTAAAAAACGAGTATGACGATTAGACTGAACAAAGTAACAAGAGATTTAAATGTAGGAATAACGACGGTAGTTGAATTCTTGCAGAAGAAGGGCTATACCATTGAGGCTAGTCCTAATGCGAAAATTACCGAAGAACAATATGCTGTACTTGTGAAAGAGTTCAGCACAGATAAAAATTTAAAAATAGAGTCTGAAAAATTTAGTCAGGAAAGACAGAATAAGGATCGCAACAAAGCTTCTATCTCTATCGAAGGTTTTGAATCTAAGAAAGAGAAAGAAGAGGTGGTGAAAACTGTTATTCCTGAAGAGGCACGCCCCAAACTGAAGCAAGTGGGTAAAATAGATCTGGACAATTTGAACAAGAAAACTGCGTCAAAGGTTGTAGAACCAGCTGCGAAAGTTATTGAACAAACTCCGAAAGCAGAACCCGTGGTGGAAAAGGTGGTTGAGAGGAAGGAAACTCCCCAGCCCCAGAAGGAAACGCCGAAGCCTGTGGTGGTAGAGGAAAAGAAACCGGAATCGACTCCTCAACCTGCTCCTGCTCCAGTTTTGGAAGAGAAGAAAGAGCCTAAAATTGAAAAGACGGAAGAAAAGACACCCCAGGTGAAAGAGATGGAAAAAGAAACACCCGAAGCAGCACCCGTTCAGGAAAAAGAAGAAGACGATGTATTTAAAATTCGTCCTACTGAATTTAAATCGAAAATTAATGTAGTAGGTCAGATTGATCTGGCTGCATTGAATCAGTCTACCCGTCCGAAAAAGAAATCGAAGGAAGAAAAACGGAAAGAGAGAGAAGAGAAAGATAAGCAGCGTCAGGAACAGCGTAAACTGATGAAGGATGCTATTATCAAAGAGATCCGTAAGGGAGACGATAAGATTTCTAAAAACTTGGTTAACGATGATGCCGCAAAGAAGAAAAAGCGCAATAGAATAAATAAGGAACGTGTGGATATAAATGCTGCCGGTACAACGAATGTTGGAGGAGCATCTAATAATAACCAACGTAACGATAACGCTAACAGACCGAATAGGAACAATAACTCCAAACCTAATAGTAATAACAATCAGGGTGGAGGCAAATTTAATAAAGACCGTTTCAAGAAACCTGTTGTAAAAGCGGAAGTTAGTGATGAAGATGTGGCAAAGCAGGTTAAGGAAACATTGGCACGTCTGACTAACAAGACTAAGAACAAGGCTGCCAAGTATCGTAAGGAGAAACGTGAAAATGTTCAGAACCGCCTGATGGAACAGGAGGAGATGGAACAGGAAGATAGCAAAATATTGAAACTGACCGAGTTCGTTACTGCGAACGAATTGGCAAGTATGATGGATATCCCTGTTACTCAGGTTATTGCTACTTGTATGAGTATTGGTATCATGGTTTCTATCAATCAGCGTCTGGATGCCGAGACAATTAACTTGGTAGCAGAAGAATTCGGATACAAGACAGAATATGTAAGTGCTGAGGTAGCACAGGCTATTACAGAAGAGGAAGATAACGAAGAAGATTTGCAGCCGCGTGCTCCGATTGTGACAGTAATGGGACATGTTGACCATGGTAAGACTTCATTACTGGACTATATTCGTAAAGCAAATGTAATTGCCGGTGAGGCAGGGGGTATCACCCAGCATATCGGTGCTTACAATGTGAAATTGGAAGACGGACGTCATATTACATTCTTGGATACTCCGGGTCACGAGGCATTTACCGCTATGCGTGCCCGTGGTGCGAAAGTGACGGATATTGCTATTATTATTGTAGCTGCCGATGATAATGTGATGCCGCAGACCAAAGAGGCGATTAATCATGCTATGGCTGCCGGTGTGCCTATCGTATTTGCTATTAATAAGGTGGATAAGCCGCACGCCAATCCGGATAAGATTAAGGAAGAACTGGCTGCCATGAACTTCCTGGTGGAAGAGTGGGGTGGTAAGTATCAGTCGCAAGATATTTCGGCAAAGAAAGGTACAGGTGTACACGATTTGTTGGAAAAAGTATTGCTGGAAGCTGAAATGTTGGATTTGAAGGCTAATCCCGACCGCAAGGCAACCGGTTCTATCATTGAATCGTCGTTGGATAAGGGACGCGGTTATGTGGCTACTATGTTGGTGGCAAACGGTACGCTGAAAATGGGCGATATAGTCTTGGCTGGTACTAGTTATGGTAAGGTGAAAGCCATGTTTAATGAACGTAACCAGCGCATCAAGGAGGCCGGTCCTTCCGAACCGGTATTGATTCTGGGGCTGAACGGTGCTCCTGCGGCAGGTGATACTTTCCATGTGATTGATACGGAACAAGAGGCTCGTGACATTGCCAACAAGCGTGAACAGTTGCAGCGTGAGCAGGGCTTGCGTACTCAGAAACTGCTGACATTGGATGAAGTGGGCCGTCGTTTGGCTTTGGGTGATTTCCATGAGCTGAATGTGATTGTTAAAGGTGACGTGGACGGTTCTGTCGAAGCGTTGAGCGACTCATTGATAAAACTGTCTACAGAACAGGTACAGGTTAATGTGATCCACAAAGGTGTCGGTCAGATTTCCGAGTCGGATGTGACTTTGGCTGCTGCATCAGATGCGATTATTGTAGGTTTCCAGGTTCGTCCTTCAAGTTCTGCCGGCAAACTGGCTGAGCAGGAGGGTGTGGATATCCGCAAATATTCTGTTATCTATGATGCGATTGAAGAAGTGAAGGCTGCTATGGAAGGTATGCTGGCACCTACTTTGAAGGAACAGATTACTGCAACCATCGAAGTGCGTGAAGTCTTCAATATTACCAAGGTCGGTTTGGTTGCCGGTGCTATGGTGAAGACAGGTAAGGTGAAACGTTCCGATAAGGCACGCTTGATTCGTGATGGTATTGTAGTCTTTACCGGTGCTATCAATGCTTTGAAGCGTTTCAAGGATGATGTGAAAGAAGTAGGTACTAACTTTGAATGTGGTATCAGTCTGACAAACTGTAACGATATCAAGGTCGGTGATATTATTGAAGCTTACGAAGAAGTAGAGGTTAAACAGACTTTGTAATATACTGAAGTCTGAGAATATAGATGGTAATGTCATCCTGAGCATAGCGAAGGATCTGGCACCTCGCCCAGCGCGTGGGCTGGCAGATTTTTCGCTTTGTTCAGAATGGCATTACTGCTTTTTGTAATAACGATAAAGATGGCGACAATAGATATTATTATATTGGCTATGATTGGTGTGGGTGTCATTATGGGATTAATGAAGGGATTTGTGAAGCAGATGGCGTCTATTGTAGGGTTGATAGCCGGATTGCTGATGGCTCGTGCCTTGTTTGGCATTGTTGCTGAAAGGTTGGCACCGGTTTTAGGTACTTCGACGACTGTAGCACAGGTCTTAGCTTTTATATTGATCTGGGTAGCTGTACCTTTAGGTTTTGCGTTCGTCGCCTCTTTGTTGACAAAAGCATTGGATGCTGTGCACCTGGGATGGCTGAACCGTTGGTTAGGCAGCGGATTGGGAGCATTGAAGTATATGATACTGATAGGGTTAGCTATTCATGTGATAGAATATATAGACCCGAACAATGAGCTGATTAGTGCAACAAAAAAGAAGGAATCAGTGTTATATTATCCTATGAGGGACTTGTCCGGTATCTTTTTTCCGGTATTTAAGAATGTAACAGAACAATTAATAGAAATATAAGATAGATATGCAAGAAGAACCCAATAAATATGTGAAAGAACTGACGCAGGAGAAGTACAAATATGGCTTCACCACAGAAGTTCACACAGATATTATAGAAAGGGGATTGAATGAGGATGTTATCCGCTTGATTTCTGCAAAGAAAAACGAGCCGGAGTGGTTACTGGAGTTTCGCCTGAAAGCATACCGCTACTGGCTGACAATGGAGATGCCTGCATGGGCACACCTCACTATCCCTGAAATAAATTATCAGGCTATATCCTATTATGCGGATCCTACAAAGAAAAAAGAAGGACCGAAAAGTATGGATGAGGTAGATCCTGAGTTGATTAAAACTTTCAATAAATTAGGTATTCCCTTGGAGGAACAAATGGCGTTGAGTGGTATGGCAGTAGATGCTGTCATGGACTCTGTATCCGTCAAGACTACATTTAAAGAAACCTTGTTGGAAAAAGGGATTATTTTTTGTTCGTTCAGTGAAGCGGTGCGTGAACATCCCGATTTGGTGAAGAAATATCTGGGTTCGGTGGTTGGACCGCGGGATAATTTTTTTGCAGCCTTGAACTCGGCAGTGTTCAGTGACGGATCGTTTGTATATATTCCGAAAGGAGTGCGTTGTCCTATGGAACTCTCCACCTATTTCCGTATCAATGCGGCTAATACCGGTCAGTTTGAACGTACACTGATTGTTGCGGATGATGATAGTTATGTTTCTTATCTGGAAGGATGTACGGCCCCTATGCGGGATGAGAACCAATTACATGCGGCCATAGTGGAGATTGTGGTGCATGACCGTGCGGAAGTGAAATATTCTACCGTACAGAACTGGTATCCGGGAGATGCCGAAGGCAAAGGAGGAGTATATAACTTTGTGACAAAACGTGGCCATTGCAAAGGAGTGGATAGCAAATTGAGCTGGACACAGGTGGAAACCGGATCGGCCATTACTTGGAAATATCCCAGTTGCATCTTGAGTGGAGATAATTCTACTGCTGAATTCTATTCGGTGGCAGTAACGAATAACTATCAGCAGGCTGATACGGGGACTAAAATGATTCATTTAGGTAGAAATACCCGTAGTACCATTGTTAGTAAAGGAATCAGTGCCGGAAAGAGCCAGAACTCTTATCGTGGTCTGGTACGTGTGGCTCAGAAAGCAGACAATGCCCGTAATTACAGCCAGTGTGACTCTTTGTTGCTGGGGAGCCAGTGCGGTGCTCATACATTCCCATATATGGATATTCATAATGAGACTGCTGTGGTGGAACATGAGGCGACAACCAGCAAGATCAGCGAAGACCAGTTGTTTTATTGCAATCAGCGCGGTATTCCTACGGAAGACGCTATTGGGTTGATTGTCAATGGATATGCAAAAGAAGTACTGAATAAACTTCCAATGGAGTTTGCGGTAGAGGCACAGAAGCTGCTGGCTATTTCTTTAGAGGGAAGTGTAGGATAAATGAAGAACTAAGAATTTAATAGAATTATGTTAGAGATAAAAGACTTACATGCCAGTGTCAATGGCAAAGAAATATTGAAAGGTATTAATCTAAGCATAAAGAAAGGTGAAGTTCATGCTATTATGGGACCCAACGGTTCCGGAAAGAGTACCCTTTCGTCTGTGTTGGTAGGCAATCCGGCTTTTGAGGTAACGAAAGGTTCGGTGACCTTTGAAGGAAAAGATTTGTTGGCTTTGAATCCTGAGGATCGCAGCCATGAGGGTCTGTTTTTGTCTTTCCAATATCCGGTGGAGATTCCCGGAGTCAGTATGGTGAACTTTATGCGTGCGGCGGTAAACGAGCAGCGTAAATATAAAGGCCTTCCTGCATTAACAGCCAGTGAGTTCTTGAAGCTGATGCGCGAGAAACGGGCTGTGGTAGAATTGGATAATAAATTGGCAAACCGTTCGGTAAACGAGGGATTCAGCGGTGGTGAGAAGAAGCGCAATGAGATCTTCCAGATGGCTATGCTGGAGCCTAAGTTGAGTATTTTGGATGAAACGGATTCCGGTCTTGATATTGATGCGTTGCGTATTGTAGCCGAGGGTGTGAATAAACTGAAGACTCCCGAAACAAGTTGTATCGTCATTACACACTATCAACGGTTGCTGGAT
>PDYI01000503.1_pt1:222500-248718 | contig 248718 bp, 231 predicted proteins | sample 1430821 | NCBI WGS metagenome assembly PDYI01 (sample SAMN05780991, study PRJNA343144) | Human gut metagenome, whole genome shotgun sequencing project. | isolation source: infant gut | host: Homo sapiens | place: Finland | collected 2005-01-01 | reverse complement strand
CTTGAAAGCACAAGTGGAAAAACAATTGGAAGCCGGACAAAATGTGATTTTTGACGTAGATGTAGTAGGCGGATGTAATATCAAAAAATATTATGGCAGCCGCGCATTGTCTGTTTTCATTCAACCACCCAGTGTAAAAGAACTCCGTAAACGCCTGAAAGGCCGTGGTACTGATGCCCCCGAAGTAATTGAAAGCCGAATCGCAAAAGCAGAATTTGAATTGGGGTTCGCCGATAAATTCGACACCGTGATAGTAAATGACGATTTGGAGAAAGCAAAAGCGGAAGCACTGAAAGTTATTAAAAATTTTATTGAAAAATAAGACGATGATCAAAGATCCGAAAAAACTGGCCCAAAGAATGTCGATACTTTGTATCCTCATTGGTTTTATAGCTTTGGCTGTGGGCATCATTGCAATGGCAATGGAGCAATACATTATTGCCATAGCAATGGGTATTGTCACTGTGGGACAAGTATGGAATTACAATAAATGGAAAAGAGTAAGATAAAGACTGGTATTTTCGGCGGCTCATTCAATCCTATTCACATTGGTCATCTGGCACTTGCTAATTATTTATGTGAATATAATGGATTGGATGAAATATGGTTTCTCGTCTCTCCTCACAATCCATTAAAGCAACAAACGGATTTATGGGATGATAATCTGCGATTGGAACTGGTAAAACTGGCCATTGCGGATTATCCCAAATTCCGAGCTTCCGATTTCGAGTTCTACCTTCCTCGTCCTTCCTATACTATACACACATTGGACGCTTTACACAAAGCCTATCCCAACCGAGAATTTACTCTTATCATTGGGGCGGACAACTGGCTTCTATTCCCCCGTTGGTACAAAGCAAAGGAGATTTTAAAGAATCATCATGTAATGATCTATCCCCGTCCGAATTTCACTATTGATCCAACAACTCTTCCTCCTTCCGTGCAATTAGCAGATACTCCGTTATTGGAAATCAGTTCTACTTTTATCAGACAGGCACTAGCGGAAGGACGAGATATACGATATTTCCTGCATCCGGCAGTATATGAACGGCTAAAAAAATAAAAATCCCCGGGAGGACACAATCCAAATTTCCCGGGGAAAAACACATCAATTATTTAATCTAAAATTCAAAGGACGCACTCCATTAACGCTTTGCCAGCAGTACTTCATTATTTATTAATCCGTCCAACTCCCAGCCTGTCGCATCTTTTTTATATGAGTGCCACGCCAAAAACTTCCCAGCTTCATCTAACGTATATACATATTTCTGCGTAGGGATAAACGCTTTTTTATTCTTGTTCCACAAAGAATAATCAATATGCGCTTCTGTGTCTGTGTACGTAACTTCCATACAATAATAATTTATCCAAGTCGTGCCATTCCATTTCATACTTTTCTTCTCTATAATTTGTCCCTTATCGTTGTATCTGAACTCAAAACGATACTCCGGAGTAAGGAAAGTACCCTCTTGTTCATAAACGACCTTAGCCGACACCCGACCATTTTCCACCTCTTCATTTGTAATTTTCACAGGCTCGACTGCATTCAGCGTTAATACACTTGTCATTGCAAAAAGAACTGCCATCATGGCTTTAGTGATCATTGTAGTTTTCATAATGTCTTATTTTTAATGTTTATAATTCGGGTTTATTTGTGTCTCTATTTATAAGACGCAAATGACTCTAAAAACGTTGCAACATGATCCGTTTTTTTTCTTGAGCCGCTTCACTTTATAAAGTGCAAAGCACATGCCACGAAATTAATCCACTAAGTATCAATAAGTAAACATAAAAAAGGGTGTCCGATTATGGACACCCTGTACGTTATTAACGGACAAACAGTCTATTCTTTCTGCTTTTCAACACGATGCAAGACTACCAGAACAACTTCGCTGGGAGTAAATAAGCGGACGTCAACGCGCGAAGTACCCAATCCATTGGTAATAATAATCGGAGTACCTTTACTATTCTCTTTCCAACCAGTCAAAAAACGGTTTCCATAAATGGAGTGCTTTACCGGAGAATATTTTTTAAACAAGCTCACCTGCCCGCCATGAGTATGCCCCGCTAACACCAAATTGGCATTCGATACATCTGTATCTTCTGCATAGTCGGGAGTATGCGTGAGCAATATAATAAAATCATCCGCTGGAAAATGCTGGGATGGAGAGTCACCATTCCTTTTTAAATCAAACGGATTGCGTACACCGCTTACTATAATATGCTGACCATCTTTCATCAACTTATAGCTTTTATGTTCCATCAACCGCACATGATTCTTTTGCATGGCCTCCACCACTTCGGAATAGCAATAACCATAATCATGATTCCCCATCACAGCAAATGTTCCGTAAGGTGTATAAACTCTGCTCAAGGCGGTGAACAAAGTGTCTAGATTTCCACCTTTCTTGCTACGATAATCTCCACCCAACAACAGAACATCGGCATGCATTGATTTTAATGCTCGTACCGCACTGTTCAATTCACTCCTCTTAAAACGACTCTCATAATGAAAATCCGAAGCAAATCCTATCCGAAAACCATCAAAAGCGGGTGGAATATCATAACTATAAAAATCATATTGCTTCACACGTCCTACTCCCGGAAACTCGGACAAAGTAGCTGTGGCGCAAGAAGACAAAAAAATAACCGCTAAAAGTAAAAAAAGAAACTGTTTCTTCATAATCCTTTCTATTTGGAGACAAAGATACAGAATTAATTGTTTTATCTTTGCACAACCTTAATTATAAATAGAAATGGAAATTGTTCAAGTTAACTCAATAAAAGCATGGCTTCTAGCCGCCCGTCCTAAAACATTGGCAGGAGCCGCCACTCCGGTTTTACTGGGATGTGCCTTGGCCTATGCAGACAGCTGCTTCCAAATGACACCAGCATTGCTTTGCTTTCTCTTCGCTTTTCTGATGCAGATAGATGCCAACTTCATTAATGATTACTTTGATTATCTGAAAGGCAGTGACCGTGAAGACCGCTTGGGTCCTGAACGTGCCTGCGCACAAGGATGGATCACACTGAACGCCATGAGGAAAGGAATCGCCCTGACCACAGCGACAGCTTGTTTAGCAGGGTTATGCCTATTAGCTTATGGAGGGATTGAAATGATTCCAGTGGGAATTTTATGTATTTTATTCGCTTTTCTTTATACAGCAGGACCTTATCCGCTAGCTTATCACGGATGGGGAGACATACTTGTCATTGTCTTTTTCGGGTTTGTACCGGTAGGCTGCACTTACTATGTGATGTGTCGTAGCTGGACTTGGAATGTAACACTCGCCTCTCTAGCTTGCGGACTGATTATAGATACCTTGTTGATGGTGAATAATTACCGTGACCGCGATCAAGATGCAAAAAGCGGAAAGAAAACAATCGTAGTACGCTGGGGAGCCAATGCAGGGCAACAATTATACCTATTTTTGGGATTGGCTGCCGCATGGCTTTGTTTATTGTTTATTCCGACCGGACACATTTGGGCTGCATTATTACCCCAACTTTATCTGTTACCTCACTTCATGGCATGGCAAAAAATGGTAAAAATCAAAAAGGGAAAAGAATTAAACAGCATATTGGGAGAAACCTCCCGTAATATGCTACTATTCGGAGTATTACTAGCATTCGGCCTTATTCTATAAAAATCATTCCGCTTTCTCTATTAATACAGTGGCGTAAGCAGAAATACCTTCCTCCCTGCCCGTGAATCCCAGCTTCTCTGTAGTGGTAGCCTTTACGGAAACATCATCCACATCAATCCTCATCAAATGAGCAAGCACCAACTGCATTTCCGGAATCCGCGCCTTCAATTTAGGACGTTCAGCGCAAATCGTTACGTCCACGTTACCTACTTTATACCCTTTTGCAGCAATCAGGTCCACCGTTTCAGCCAATAAAATCTTGCTATCAATATTCTTGAATTCGCCTGCAGTATCAGGAAAATGATAACCTATATCACGCATATTGGCCGCTCCCAGCAAAGCGTCACAAATAGCATGAATCAATACATCGGCATCCGAGTGTCCCAATAGCCCCAATTCATGTTCAAATTTTATTCCTCCAAGCCATAATTCACGACCGCTTACCAGTTGGTGCACATCAAATCCAAATCCTACTCTTATTTTCATCTTACATAAAAATCTAATAATTTTTCACCTTCCAAATACCCCTGCAAATGCTGTCCTATACTGACTGGCCCTACTCCCACGGGAGTCCCTGTATAAAGCAAATCCCCAATCTTTAATGTAAAAAACCGGCTAACGTATGCGATTATCTCATCCACCTTAAACAACATATCTGCAGTGTTACCTCTCTGCACCGTTTTTCCATCTATATCCAAATGAAAGTTCAAATTCTGTATATCCTTAAATCTGTCTACCGGCACAAAATCACCTATGGCAGCCGAGCTATCAAACCCTTTACACAGCTCCCAAGGCTTACCTTCCTCCCGAAACTGCCGCTGAAGGTCACGTGCCGTAAAATCTATTCCTACCGTCACCGCATCATAATACCGACTGGCAAAACGCGGAGCAATATTCTTTCCCAAACGATTAATACGTACTACCAATTCTGTCTCATAATCCACCTGCTGAGAAAAATCAGGAATAAAAAACGGCTTGCTGTCTTTCAGCAGAGCCGAATCCGGTTTCATAAAAATAACCGGTTCTTCCGGCAAATTCTCATCAGCATGCAACTCGTGGCAATGTGCAACGTAGTTCATTCCTACGGCTATAATCTTCATGTTATTATTCTTGAATTACATTTAATCTGTTAAACATTACAGCCAGATGGGCATAAAGTGATGTATTCTGCACCACAATATTTTCCGGTACACGAATACGGAACGGTGTAAAGTTCCAAACTGCCTTAATGCCACCCGCTATCATCTTATCTGTTATCTCCTGTGCTATATTAATAGGCACAGTCAACACCCCGATATTGACATCACAGGATTTCATTTTTACCTCAAATTCATCCGAATGATAAATAGGAATTCCATTTATTTCCTTTCCCACCAGTTCGGGGTTAATATCAAACGCACCTACTATCTCTAATCCAAAATGATGCAGGCCCGAGTCGCGCAACAAAGCACCTCCCAAACTACCAACACCAAACAAAAAAGCTTTATGCATCTTGGTAAATCCCAAGAAACGCTCCAGCACCTCTATCAACGCATCAATCTCATATCCCACACGTGTACGGCCGGATATATTTACATAAGAAAGATCTTTCGCTATTTGGGAAGCATCCACATTGATTTGCTTGGATATTTGGGTAGAAGACACGTACGTTTCTCCCTGTTCTTTCATCAGTTTCACATTCGAAAGATACCACGGAAGTCTGCGCAAAGTCGGCTCAGGCACTTTATCCGAGAATTTATGCATACGTATATCCATCTTTTTCTTTAGGTATTATCATTAGGTAATTTGCAAAAGTACACTTTTATTTGTTACATTGACGGATAGAGTATAAAAAAAGTCTTATCTTTGAGTATTCATTTAAGCAAAATTCACATGAAAAATAACGATTGGAAAGAACGTCTGAATGTGGTTTATTCCACAAATCCTGATTTCAAGTATGAAAACGTTGAAAAGGAAGAGACTAAAACATTAGATAAAAAACAACAAAAGCTCCGTGTCAATATAGAAAAAAAAGGACGGAGTGGCAAAACCGTGACATTAATCAACGGGTTCATCGGAACAGAAAATGACCTGAAAGAGTTGGGTAGATTATTGAAAAGCAAATGTGGGGTAGGCGGTTCAGCAAAAGACGGGGAGATCCTTATTCAAGGAGAGTTCAAGCAACGGGTCATCGAGTTGTTGAAAGCTGAAGGATATACCCAGACCAAATAGCCGGAAAAAAGAAAGGGACTGTTGTCACACAGTCCCCCTTCTATAATTGCGGAAATCTTATTCAGCACGTAAAGTGAAACGTTTGAAAGCAACGATCTGCAATTCAGGATCAGCTTCCTTCAACACTTCTCTTACAGTCTTCTTACCATCCATGATATCCTCTTGGTTCAGCAAGCAAACTTCCTTCAAGAACTTGCCCAGACGACCTTTAGCAATGTTTTCAATCATCTGTTGTGGCAAGTTAGCAGCTTTTTCAGCAGAAACAGTAGCAATGATTTCTTTAGCTTTGGCAATATCTTCGTCAGTGATCCAGCCCTTAGCCTTGTTACTTTCCATATGTTCTTCGCTGTCTACGTGTGCAGGGTTGATACCAGCCTTCTTCAAGGCAACTTCAACAGCCTTGTCTACTTGTTCTTTCTTAGTCTTGTCAATAGCTACCTGTATTTCAGCTTCTTTTACAGATTCAGGAACACCGGCTTCATCAATTGCAATAGGATTCATAGCAGCAATCTGCATAGCAACTCCGTGAGCGGCAGCTTCAGCTTCTTTATTCATTGCAACAATAGTACAAAGCTGGTTATTTCCCTGGTGGTTATAAATAGAAGTATAAGCACCTTCAACCACATTGTAACCATCCAATTCCATTTTTTCACCAGTGATACCACTACGGTCTGTTACTGCATCTTGTACAGTACCGTTACCCATAGGCAAAGCCTTTACTTCTTCCAAAGTCTTACATCTGTTGGCAACAGCAGCATCCAGAATAGCTTGAGTCAAAGCTATGAAATCAGCGTTTTTAGCAACGAAGTCGGTTTCGCATTTCAAAGCGATGATAGCAGCAAATTCGCCATCCTTTTTTGCCAGCACACAACCTTCAGATGCTTCACGGTCAGAACGTTTTGCAGCAACAGCCTGTCCTTTTTTACGAATAATTTCCATCGCTTTATCGATATCGCCGTTTGCTTCAGTCAAGGCGTTCTTGCAATCCATCATACCAGCTCCACTAATCTTACGAAGCTTGGTTATTTCAGCCATAGTTACAGCCATAATATTCCTTTATTTTTTAATTGTTAGTAATATCTTTAAAACAGAATTGAGAATTGAAAATTGAGAATTGAGAATTAACAGCATAATCTGCCCCTTTCCCAATTTTCAATTCTCAACTCTCAATTTATACTATTAAGCTTCTTCGTCTTCTTTCAAGAAAGCGGCAGCCTTAGCAGCATTGATAGCTTCTTCTTCGGCTTTATCCATACGAGCCTTGGTATTTTTCTTCTTACCAGCACCCTTAGGAGCATTTTCACCGGCAGCTTCCATATCTACTTTTTCAGCTTTTCTTTCTTCCAAACCTTCAGCGATAGCACCACAACAAGCATCCAAGATCACTTCTACAGACTTAGTAGCATCATCGTTTGCAGGAATCACGAAGTCTACGTTTGAAGGATCTGAATTTGTATCAACGATAGCAAATACAGGGATACCCAAGCGGTTAGCTTCACGAACTGCAATGTTTTCTTTCAACACATCGACAACGAACAGTGCTGACGGCAAACGAGTCAAATCAGCAATAGAACCTAAGTTCTTTTCCAATTTAGCACGCTGACGAGAAATTTGCAGGACTTCTCTCTTAGAAAGGTTTGAATAAGTACCATCGTTGGTCAACTTATCGATAGTAGCCATTTTCTTCACAGCCTTACGGATAGTCGGGAAGTTAGTCAACATACCACCCGGCCAACGCTCTATTACATAAGGCATATTTACAGAAGCAGCTTTCTCAGCTACTACTTGTTTAGCTTGTTTCTTAGTAGCAACAAACAGGACTTTCTTACCTGATTTTGCGATTTGTTTCAGTGCATCAGCAGCTTCATCTACTTTAGCAACTGTTTTATGGAGGTCAATGATATGGATACCATTGCGTTCCATGAAAATATAAGGAGCCATTGAGGGATTCCACTTTCTCTTAAGGTGTCCGAAGTGGCAACCGGCTTCCAATAATGTATCGAAATTAGTTCTAGACATTTTGTTATTCTTTAAATCGTTTACTTTCTTTTTTGTTTATCTCAACCAACCATCGGGTAGTCCGCTACCAAGTAGAGTCCCGCTGGTTTAGATACTAAACGCTTCTTAACCAGTTCCAAGTAAAACCGGATATTAACGTTTACTGAACTGGAATCTACGACGTGCTTTGGGCTGACCCGGTTTCTTACGTTCTACAGAACGAGAGTCACGTGTCATGAAGCCTTCTGAACGAAGAGCCGTTTTATCTTCAGGGTTGATTTTAACCAGCGCACGAGCGATAGCCAGACGCAAAGCCTGTGACTGTCCTGTAAAACCACCACCGTAAAGATTTACTTTGATATCATATTTTTCAGCAGCCTCTAGCTTGTTCAAAGGCTGTTTTACTACATACTGAAGAATAGTTGATGGAAAGTACTGTGCAAGGTCTCTCTTGTTAATAGTAATCTTTCCTGTACCTTCGCTTACGAACACGCGTGCGACGGCGCGTTTACGTCTGCCTAATGCATTTACTACTTCCATTCTTTATTATTTAAGTGAGTTTATATCAATTGATTTCGGAGTCTGAGCCTCATGTTTGTGTTCACTACCAGCGTAAACATACAAATTGCCCAGCAACTGTGCTCCCAGACGATTTTTAGGAAGCATACCCTTTACTACTCTCTTCAACAGTTTTTCTTCACCGTTAGGTTTCTTCATCAACTGAGCAGGAGTCATTTCTCTCTGACCACCGGGATAACCTGTATAGCGCAAGTAAACCTTGTCGTTCCACTTGTTTCCGGTAAATTTCACTTTGTCTGCATTAATGATAATAACATTATCACCGCAGTCAGCATGAGGGGTAAAGTCTGGTTTGTACTTTCCTCTCAACAGTTTCGCAACTTTCGAACCGAGACGGCCTACGACCTGATCGGTTGCGTCGACAACAACCCATTCTTTATGAGCTGTTTCTTTGTTTGCAGAAATGGTCTTGTAACTTAAAGTATCCACTCTTAAATTCTTTTTTAAATGTTAACTACTAAAAAACAATTCTTCTCAGCGTTTCTAACCGTTCCCGGACAAAGAACTATTAACACGCTAAGAATTAATCCTTTATAAACTTTTGATAATAATCGGCTTGCAAAGGTACGGCTTTTCTTTGAACTGACAAATAAATTAAGATATTTTTTCCTCTTGCTATTCGCATACAAAAGGCTGATATAACCACATCTAGGCTTTGAATAACGGACTAAAAAACATAGGGAAGAGATTTTGATTCTTCCCTATACATATACAGTTATTCATTCTATTTTCAACGATTCCAGCCACTCTCCATCTCAGAGCAAGTACACACAGCCACAGATGCCGCATTGTTTCCACTGGACTGACGAAGCTTTAAAAGTTCAGTTGCTGAGATCCGGACTACTTTTCCATCGGGACGACCATAACACAATGTCCCTTCGCGCCGTGCAGTTTCCTCTATCAACCGCTGTTCCGCTAGTTCTAAACCATAACGCAACTTCGCACTTAATTCCTTATATTCTTCTTCAGTTGACATAACTTCTGATTTTAGTAAAAAGTTCTTGATTATAGATATGGGCCTCATCTCCCAAACGGAAGGCGTCCGCCACAATAACACGCGGTGTGCAGCTATTGTCCGCAAGCATCCAATAATCCACGCAAGGCATATAAATACGGAAAAAGTTTTCCAACCCCGAACGATAACGACGACGGATAATGGGAGCAGGCACATCATGCCCTCCATTGGCAACACGCTGTTTCACTCGCTCTATAGCCAATTCAGGCGAATTCAGCCAAAAATAAATAAGGCTGACACTATATCCTTGATTTTGTGCCTGCTGGATAAGATTGATATAAGAACGGGTGGACAATGTGGTTTCAACAGAAAAGCTGACTCCGGCCGACAGTAACTCTCCGATACGTTTCAGCATCAGTCGCCCGGCTTCGATAGCCACACTTGAGGGGTTAAAAGGAGAAAGTCCCTTAGCGATTTCATCGGCATTGACAAATTCGCGGCACTCTAAAATTTCGGGTAATACCGTGTACGAAGCGGTCGTTTTACCGGCTCCGTTACACCCCGCTATTATATAAAGTTTAGACATTAATCTCCTTTTCTATTTCTGTTATTGGCGACAAAGTTAACGATTATTTCCAATCTTTGTTCTTGAAAAGGCATAAAAGTGATGAAGAATAGCACATTTTTTGAAATTCTGTGCAAATTAAGAAGAGATTACAGGAGTTTTACCTTATATTTAAGCAACCTGCAAACAGGTAGCAGTTACTCATTACATCATTTTATTGAAGAAAATTAGTACATAAGCATCTTTCATTTAAGTATCCAAACAAGTAATCATATAAATAGGACACATATCCCACCATAATAGCAAGTACACTTGTTTCGTCAGACAAATATCATGTATAAAATAAATAGGGCCACACTTTCAAAAAATGAAAGCGTAGCCCGAAAAATGACTATTCTTTGTTTATAAACAAAGATTCAAACTTATCTGACCAAATCCTTTGGATAAACAGGAGGCATTTTCACTCGTTTCCAAGTTTCATAATACCAGGAATTGATTTCATTTCCATCCTTATCCGTTTTCACAAAAAACTTCAGCACCATGACATCTCCCCCCTTCATCTCAAATTCCAAAATATTATCCACACCTACCAATTGTGGAAGATGCAAGTTTTTCTCCACATGCTCTGTATAAGCATTAGGAGCAGTCTGCCGATAGGTACCGGAACCAATAATAATAGCTCCATGATTAGGAATCATGGTCATATTGGTAAACTTGCCGTCATCAGACAAAATTTTAAAAGAATTACTTGGTTTCAACTCACCCGGTACCTGAGGAGTCCCTGATACATAAAAGCACATCTGCCAAATTCCTTTCAAGTTGACAGGGGTTACATCCGATTTTTCCTGTCCCACTACACGCGAAGTACCGATAAGCAAGAATGCTATCATCAGTAGGAATAATTTTTTCCGTTTCATAGTTGTATATATTTAGTTAACAAATTGCGTAATGTGGATATACAAAATTAGAAAAATTTTTCAAACTTCCTGCTTTTTAAATAACTTTTTTACAGTTAAATACAAAAAAAATCCTGCTCTATGTTATAGGGCAGGATTTTTTGAATTATTATTTCCAACAATTAGAATTCAGCATTACGCGGAGTACGTGGGAAAGGTATCACATCACGAATATTGGTCATACCGGTAACAAACAGCAACAGCCGCTCAAAACCAAGTCCAAAACCAGAATGAGGACATGAACCAAACTTACGGGTATCCAGATACCACCACATATCCTTCATCGGAATTTCCAATTCCTGGATACGGGTCATCAGTTTGTCATAATCAGCCTCACGTTCAGAACCACCTATTATCTCGCCAATCTTCGGAAATAAGACATCCATTGCACGGACAGTCTTGCCATCCTCATTCTGCTTCATATAGAATGCCTTGATTTCTTTCGGATAATCTGTCAGGATTACAGGACGTTTAAAGTGCTCTTCCACCAAATAACGTTCGTGTTCAGAGGCTAAGTCTACTCCCCAATATACCGGGAATTCAAATTTATGACCTTTTGCTACAGCTTCCTCCAGTATCTTGATACCTTCCGTATAAGGCAGACGGACAAATTCCTCCTTCAGCACGCCCTGCAAACGTTCTATCAATCCCTTATCGAACATGTCGTTCAAAAACTTCACATCATCATAGCAGTTGTCAAGCGCCCACTGTACACAATATTTAATAAAGTCTTCGGCCAAATCCATATTATCAGTAATATCATTGAACGCAACCTCAGGTTCAATCATCCAAAACTCAGCCAAGTGACGCGGCGTATTAGAATTCTCCGCACGGAATGTAGGACCAAATGTATAAATAGCCCCCAAAGCAGTAGCAGCTAATTCACCTTCCAACTGTCCAGATACCGTCAAACTGGCTTGTTTGCCAAAGAAATCATCATCATAAATAATCGCTCCGTTTTCATCCTTCTTCAAATCATAAAGGTTCTTGGTAGTAACTTGGAACATCTGTCCCGCACCTTCACAATCAGACGCTGTGATAATAGGTGTATGAAAATAGAAAAAACCACGTTCATGGAAGAACTTATGGATAGCGATAGCCATGTTGTGGCGGATGCGGAATACAGCTCCAAATGTATTGGTACGGGGACGCAAGTGAGCGATCTCACGAAGAAACTCCATCGTATGACCTTTCTTCTGTAACGGATAAGTGTTATCACAAGTACCTAATACTTCGATTCCACGCGCTTGAACTTCGGCTGCCTGACCAGAGCCAATGGATTCGGTCAACTCACCGTTCACACTGATACATGCACCGGTGGTGATCTGCTTCAACATTTCTTCGTCAAAGTTTGCCAAATCAACAACAATCTGCACATTATTTATTGTAGAACCGTCATTCAGGGCGATAAAATTTACCTGTTTGCTACCGCGGCGGGTACGAACCCAACCTTTTACATTGACCATCGCACCAAAATCACGGCACTTCAGCAGGTCAACAATCTTTGTTCTACTAATTTTTTCCATTGTTTTGTCTCTTTATTGTTTATTATTCAAATGAGCCCATGCGGAGCATGTTCACTTCTTGTTCAGTCAGGTAACGCCAATCACCGCGGCGCAAACCTTTTTTAGTCAGACCAGCAAAATAAACGCGGTCCAGCTTGATCACCTTATATCCCAAGGATTCAAAAATACGACGCACAATACGGTTCTTTCCGGAATGGATTTCAATACCGACTTGTGATTTGTCTGTTTCCGATGCATAGCTGATGGCATCTGCATGAATCTCTCCATCATCCAATGTCACACCTGCTGCAATTTGGTCAAGATCTGCCTTGGTTACATTCTTATCACAATATACATGATAAATCTTCTTCTTCAAATACTTAGGATGAGTCAGCTTGGAAGCCAAATCACCATCGTTAGTTAACAATAACACACCGGTAGTATTACGATCTAAACGCCCAACAGGATAAATACGCTCCTTACAAGCACCTTTCACAAAATCCATTACAGTCTTACGTTCCTGAGGATCATCAGAAGTAGTCACACAATCCTTCGGTTTATTCAACAAAATATAAGTTTTGCGTTCAATACTTACCGGTTCGTCATGGAACTTCACTTCGTCAGTACGCTTGATTTTAGTACCTAATTCGGTTACCACTTCACCATTTACACTGACTACACCTGCTGTAATAAACTCATCAGCCTCACGACGGGAACATATACCTGCATTAGCCAAGAATTTGTTCAGACGAATCGGCTCATTTGGATCGGTCAATATATCTTTATATTCAATCTGTTTCTTCAGACTATACTTTGCATTCGGGTTATAATCAGCCGTACGGGGACGATAGGGACGATTGTATCCACCACCTTGATTATAACCACCGGTACGAGGACGATAAAGACGGTCGCCGCCTTGATTATAACCGCCGGTACGAGGACGATAAGGACGGTCACCGCCTTGATTATAACCGCCGGTACGAGGACGCGGAGTGTAAGAACGCTGTTCACCCCCTTCACCGCTGTTAAAACGGGGACGCGGAGTATAAGGACGCTGCTCACCCCCTTCGCGATTATAGTTTGTGCGGGGACGATATTGACGCTCACCACCTTCCTCACTATTATTAAAACGAGGGCGCGGAGTATACGGACGCTGCTCGCCACCTTCACGATTATAATTTGTACGAGGACGGTATGAACGTTGATCTCCTCCATCCTCACTGTTAGGATTAAAGCGGGGACGTTGCGGACGGTCTCCGTTATTGTTATAGCGATTATAGGAAGGACGGTCACCGTTGTTATAAGAAGAACGGTAGGGACGGTCTCCACCTTCGCGATTATAGCTGTTCGTACGAGGACGATAAGGACGCTGTTCGCCGTCGTTGTTGTATCTGTTGTAATTACTGTCTCTGTTATAAGACTTATAACCACCATCACGGCTTACATTCTGGTTTTCTTCATTTGCAGCACCTTCTTGTCTGCTTTCATTTTCTGTACTCATGGTTTTCCTTTTATTTTTTAATTAATGTATAACGCCCTCTCGGGCTTTTTGGATTAAAATCTAACTAACTATTTTTTAAATACCTGTATAATTATGCGGTGTAATTACCCGCAGTTCCTTTTTAATGTCTTCGCTTACATTTAGTGTTTCTATAAATTCTTTAATAGACTCTTCTGTGATAGCCTGGTTTGTACGGGTCAAAGCTTTCAATGCCTCATACGGATGAGGATAGGCTTCGCGGCGCAGAATTGTCTGGATAGCTTCCGCCACCACACTCCAACAATTATCCAAGTCGGCATAGATTGCTTTCTCATTCAGCAACAGTTTGCGCAGACCTTTCAACGAACTTTGGATAGCAATCACAATGTGACCGAAAGGTACACCGACGTTACGCAACACAGTAGAGTCTGTCAAGTCACGTTGCAAGCGGGAAACAGGCAACTTAGAAGAAAGGTGTTCCAAAATAGCATTTGCCATACCTAGATTACCTTCAGCATTTTCGAAATCAATAGGATTCACCTTATGCGGCATGGCACTGGAACCTACTTCACCCGCTTTAATCTTCTGCTTGAAATATTCCATAGAGATGTACTGCCAGAAGTCGCGGTTCATGTCAATCATAATGGTATTGATGCGTTTCATCGCATCAAAAATGGCTCCCAGATTATCATAATTAGAGATCTGAGTAGTATATTCCTCACGTTCCAATCCCAGCTTTCCTGCTACAAACTTATTACCGAATTCTTTCCAGTCATATTCGGGATAAGCTACATGATGCGCATTGTAGTTACCCGTCGCACCACCGAATTTAGCTGTGACAGGACAAGCTTTCAATACAGCCAGCTGACGATTCAGACGATAAACGAAAACCATGATTTCTTTACCCAAGCGAGTCGGAGAAGCAGGCTGTCCATGTGTTTTTGCCAACATAGGGATATTTGCCCATTCTTCAGCGTATGTAGTCAACTGGGCAATCAGCTCTTCAATTTGCGGATAGTATACTTGTTCCAATGCCTCCTTTATAGACAAAGGTACAGAGGTATTGTTTATGTCCTGTGATGTCAATCCGAAATGAATAAATTCTTTGCATTCCTCCATTCCGCCCAACTTATCGAATTCTTCTTTGATGAAATATTCTACAGCCTTTACATCGTGGTTTGTTACACTTTCTATCTCTTTAATACGCTGTGCGTCAGCCTCTGAAAAGTTCTTATAAATAGCGCGCAATGCATCAAAACGTGCATGATCAAAGTCTTTCAGCTGTGGCAACGGTAGTTCACACAGAGTGATAAAGTATTCAATTTCTACCTGCACACGGTACTTGATGAGTGCAAATTCAGAAAAATAAGAGGCCAAAGCTCCCGCTTTTCCTCTGTATCGACCGTCAATAGGTGATATTGCCGTGAGTAAATCGAGCTCCATATTATATTCTTTGATAATTATCAGACTGCAAAATTAATTCTTTTTCTTGAGTTTAACGGTCTGAAGATGCATAAAGTTTGCGAAAATGAAGATTTATTTCACAAATCCCTTTTTAGTCCATTTCAGACTATTCCAACGCTGTACAAAGATAATACCACGAAGATTTTCATCCAGCACAAATGCACACCACATACCTACCAGTCCCCATCCCCAATGAATACCGAACAAGAAACCACAACCTACGGCAACACTCCACTGAACAACAAATCCTACATAAAACGGATAATTCACATCACCCGTTGCACGTAAAGCATTCGTCGCATAAATATTAATAGCCCGGCCCACTTCCAAAATCACATCAATAAACAGGATAATAGTACCCAAACGGATAATTTCCGGATTATCCGTCAGCCAGCTAAACAAAGTATGCCCCATCAAAGCCCAGATACAGGATAAAACTAAAGAAACCAAAATAGAAATACGCATCACATATTTGCCCAACAGATAAGCTGCATGAAGTTTCCTCTCACCTACCAAATGACCAATACAGATGGCTCCGCCTTGTGCCATGGCAATAGCAAACAAATAAACGAACATCACTATATTCACCACATAGGTACGAGTAGCCAGCGCTTCATTCCCCAACATATTAATAAAATAGGTCAATACTACCTGAGAGAAACTGTAGGACATATTTTCTCCGGCCGAAGGGACTCCGATTTTCAACAGGTTTTTCAGCTCGACAAACGGGAAGGGGCGAAAATAGGATAACGGAAATCTGGGAATATGTTTACGGAAAAGAATCACAAAAAGTATCACCATAGATACCCCTCGGGCAAATGCAGTAGAAATAGCAGCACCTTCCACTCCCAAAGCCGGCATACCGAACTTACCAAAAATCAGCGAATAGTTACCAATGATATTCAGAATATTTACAACTACCGTTACCATCATGGGATAAACTGCTTTATTGGCACTGCGCAAAGAGGCAGAAATAGTCAGAGATATGGCTTGAAAAAAAGCGAATGCCCCTACTATCTCCATGTAACTCACTCCATATTCCATCAGTTCGGAACGAAGCCCCATCATGGACAACAGGAAAGTGGCTCCATAGTGTAAAATGGCACTAACGAATAAACCGAACGCCAGATTGAGTATCAATGATACTCCCACCACCTGCACCATATTCTTGTGCATTCTTGCTCCCAAATATTGCGAACAGAGTACGGAAGTTCCTATATTGATCACCTCAAATATCAGGAAAGCAAACATAATGAGCTGGTTGACCACCCCTACAGCAGCCACACTATTGTCTGAATACTGACTCAGCATCACGGTATCCACTGCACCCAGCATCATAATCAGTAATGTTTCAATGAAAATAGGAACCGCCAGTCTGGCTAGGTTCTTTCGTATGCTCCTCGGTTCTTGAATTACGTCCACTTATCATCTTTGATTTTCGGGGTGCAAAGGTACGGACTTTTCACGATGCAACGGTTTGATTTATATCAAGAAATATGAACTTAAGATTTTTACCAGAAGATAAACAGGAATCTGATCTTTTCTTTTTATCTTTAGAACCAAATCTTAAATCAATAGAACAACATGAAAAAAGGAATCCTTCTGTTATCTGCAATTCTAGCATTGGGCTCTCTGTCCTCATCCGCCCAAAAAAGAACAGCCACCATGACTGATGAAGAAATGTACCTTGATGCCATGCATCATAACATCACTACCGAAAAGATTTTCGGTTATGTAAAGCAACTTTCAGACCCAGCCTTGGAGGGACGACTCGCAGGTTCGCCCGGAATGGCTAAAGCTGTAGATATCGTAAAAGGATATTTTAAAGAGTGGGAACTGATACCCGGTGGTGAGAATGGTTCCTACATACAGCTATTCCCCCACCCTTGTGTGGAAATACAACCGGGAAGCACTATGGATATCCTATTTCCTGTCACCCAAGGCAAGAAAAAAACTGTATGGATCTCTAAGACATATCCTTGGGCAGATGGTTGGTTTGCCGGAGGAATGACCAGTGACGGGGAAGTGACAGCCGATGTGGTATACGCCGGATTTGGCGTTACAGCACCCGAATTAGCATATGATGATTACAAAGATATAGATGTAAAAGGCAAGATTGTGCTGGTGGAGGGAGAAACACCCAATATAAGCCGTAACCCCGATTCACTGACCATGTGGTACAAACATACTTTGCACCAAACCAAGCTGAACAATGCCGTAACCCATGGTGCGGCAGGCTTGTTATACAAATGGGTTCCCGGTCCAAATGCCCCCTATAATCCAGGATTTGTCTATTGTCATGTTACAGACACTGTGGTTAATGATATTTTCAGGGGAACAGGCAAGACTTATAAAGAGACTATCCGGCAGATTTATAAGACTCAGAAGCCTGCCTCTTTCCATACCGGAAAGAGAGCCCACATCAAAATGAATGCTACCTATAATCCCAATGCTACTGGAAAAAATATTTTGGGTATGATCAAAGGCAGTGACCCTATACTGTGCAATGAATATGTAATCATTTCCGCCCATCTGGACCACTTGGGAATGATTCCTTTCCTTATTGAAGGAGCGAATGACAACAATTCTTCCTCCGCCGCCATGCTGGGAGTAGCCGAAGCACTGGCAAAATCAAAGATAAAACCCAAACGCAGCATCATTTTCATGAGTGTGGACGGCGAGGAAGCCGGACTCACCGGTAGCACTTATTATACTAATCATCCTCTTGTACCAAAGGATAAAGTAATAGCAATCCTGAATCTGGAGCAGGTGGGTGTAGGCCAGATGTTAGGGGCGAACTACCACTATAAATACCCCGAATTGGCCAAACTGTCCCAAAAAGCCAATGCTATGTATGTGCATCGACGTCTGTTCACTAATGAAACTCATTTCCTGACTCGTCCTCGTACAGATGGTGCTGTTTTTATGAAAGCCGGTTATCCATGCATTGATTTATGGGCATTAGGAGGTGGCTATTACCATCATCCTAAAGATAATATCCGATCCATCAACCCCGATATCCTTCGAGCTGCAACCGAATGGTTATACTGGACTACTATTTTTATAGCAAACAAGTGAACAAATACAAGAAATCCCGACGAGCGCCACTCTGCCGGGATTTCTTTATTCAACCGATGCCATGTCTGCATTGTTCCATATATGTGTTGTGTTATTGTTGGGTCAGATATTCCTTGTACATCTTCTCTATTTCCTTTATGGGAATATCCAATGCACTCACTTGTCTGAAAAACTCCGGCAATTCTTCATGCAGAAACATATCTTTACGCAAAGTGATAATCCGGTCTTTAGCCCCTGCCGATACAAAATAACCAATACCGCGTTTATTATAAATAATCTCTTGTCCTTGAAGGTAATCATACGTACGGACCACTGTATTTGCATTCACCTCCACCGTGGCGGCGTATTCTCTGACAGACGGAATACGCCCTTCCTCGGCATATTGTCCTTGCAGGATTTCATCATTTATCCGGTCGGCTATCTGCAAGTAAATGGATTTACTTTCTTTAAATTTCATAGCAAACGGAATTTAGGTTTAACAACTTGCGAACGGGTAAAAAGCTGGTAACTCAGCCACCAGTTAAACATAGTGAATGCACTGAAAAACGCTACTCCTAACGAAAGTAACTTGTTTAATGTCATCCACTGGAAATTAGTTTCCAGCCACTCAGAAAAACTGCGCATATTGTCATCTCCTATCCATGAAAGAATGTGCACCGATAAAACAGAAAACAGAATAGAAATAAGCATCAAAGCACCCAATGTCTTGAAAAAAGGTTTCTTATACCAATAATTTCCCCCTAGAATATACAATGAATGTGACCATAACAGGAAAGCCCATCCGCACAATTCACCCAACCAATTCTGGTACGGCATATTCATAGCATAGCCTGATCCCCTATATATCTGCTCACCATCTACCGAAGCCATAGAAAGAAGGTTATACAAAACAGATTGATGGAATGTTTCAGGCACATTAAATAAAGGAAGTAACAGATAACGGGTAATTTCCGCCAATGACGCCGCAACAAAGACAGCCACAGCCAATCCTACCGTAACAATCAAGAATCGTGCTACAAATTTCTCTATCATAGTTGCCGGAAGCATCAGAAAAGCGATACGTTTTTCTTTTGTAATCATATTTTCCATAATGTTAGCAGCATAGACAATGCCAAAAATACCGATGATAAAAGCAAAGGTTCCCATTATATTAGAACAATAATGCTGAAAAGCCATTTGAGAATCACTATACGTCACCTGTTTCGACATTGTGAGCACCATTACCAATGCAAATGCAGCATAAATTCCGATCAGACGATAAAGATTTGTTTTCCAATTTTCCATAATCTCGCGTTTCATTACCATTGCAATACGCGAAAAGCTAAAGAATTTATTCGTATCCATAGTGTGTTTGTATTACTTGTTAAACAGAAATTGCATTTTCTCTCTCTCTGTCAGCATAGCGTTAAATAATACTTCCAAGTTCAGATTCGTTTCCTCATTATATGTATTCGGAAAAATTACGCTGTTTCCCTGGACGGACGGCTGAACATACAATGCTGTATCCGTCGATTCATTCATTCCTTGCTCTACAAAATAAAGTTTCTCACAGATCGTCTTTACCGATTCATTCAATAATACGCGGGTTCCATCAATAATAACCACATGATCCAGCAGGCTGTCAATATCTCTCACCTGGTGCGTAGAGATGATGACTGCTTTTTCATCGGTCATGCCCGAAGCGATTACTTTACGAAACTGACTTTTAGAAGGAATATCCAATCCATTGCTAGGTTCGTCCATAATCAATAAAGAGGTATTGGTAGCTAATGCAAAGCACATAAATACTTTCTTCTTCTGCCCCATCGAAAGTTCACCCAAATGAATATCTTCATTCATATCAAAATCATGAAGGCAGGCATTCAAAAGCTCATTGCTAAAATTCGGATAGAACGGTGTGTTCAGTTTTAAGTATCGTTTCAAACTGACTGATGGCAAAGCAAACTCTTCAGGCACTAGAAACATATCCTGCAAAGTCAGGGGATAGCGCATGGAAACATCTACCCCTTTGTAAAGTACCTGTCCGGCCTGAGGACGAAGCAGACCTGTCATTAAATAGAGCAAAGTAGATTTACCTGTACCGTTCTTTCCTAAAAGACCGTAAACTGAACCTTTATCCAGCGTCAACGAGAGGTCATTAAAGACACTCTGTTTTTTCTTTCCATAACTGAAAGATAAGTTCTTTATTTCAATCATCATTGTGTTTATGTTTTTATTAGTTATTTAGTGTACTAGTTCATTAGTATACTACAAATATATATAGTTTATTTGAATAAACAAGAAGTATAGCCAATGTTTAACTTTCGTTAATCTCTAAACAAATTAAGCGGGCAGCAACTAAGTACTGTCCGCTCAACCCAAATGATAAATGAAAAAAAGAAGGACTATTTAATTCCTCCTAGTGCCTTAGTAGCAGTTTCGTTCTCAGGATCAATTTCCAATATTTTATTCCAATACTGTTTTGACTGGTTATAATCCTCTTTTACAAAATAATAATACCCCAAATAGCTGTTACATTCTACCAATACTGATTTAGTAGCATCAGGCTTCTGTTCCAGAATACTCAGTGCAGCCTCATAATACGGCTTTGCCAGTCCCTGAGTGGTTTCAGGATCACGCAAAGAATTAACACGGGCACGCCAAAAATTTCCCAAATAGTTATCAGGAACTTTAACAGCCACCTGTGCAAAAATAGTATCGGCTTCAGCCAAATATGTCGGTTGTTTATCCTGATAAGCCGAATCGGTAGCAGCATAATAGTTCAAACGACCATATAAAAAGAGATCACTAATATCCGGGGAGCTTTTCATTTCATCCAGATAATTCTTATAAGCTTCTATCGCTTTCGGAAAATCACGTTTCTTCTCGTACACATCAGAGATATCTTTATAAATTTCCGTATGGGACTTATCCATAGACAATGCTTTGTTAAATTGTACCACTGCTTCTTCGTATTGCTTGTCCGCTTCCAGTAAACGAGCGAAATAAACATAGTCCAAGTATACATAATCCGGATTACCGGGATTAGCGAAGAATGTAGCAGCAGCTTCCAATCCTGTCTTATAGTCTTTTAATTCTAAATAATCATACATTGCCAGACGTTTCAGCACATGATTTTCTGGTGCAAGTTCCAAACCTTTCTTCACCATATCCAAAGACTGTGCATAATCTTTATTCAGATATAACAGCATGGCATAGCGGGTATAGTCCTGCTCAGTGGGAGTACCTACTTTCAGATAATTTTCGTATGCTTCTTTTGCCTTACCATATTGCCCCATAGTATAATATACATCCGCCAGTTCCTTACTGATGCGATTATCCTCCGGAGTTTTGGACTGTAAGCGCATCAACATATCCAATGACAGTTGAGGGTCTACGCCTTTATATACCTGTGCATATTTAAAATAAGCTTCACTACAGTCCTCATCCAAATAAATAGCCTGATTGTAATCGCTGCTAGCTTTATTCACATCATTCAAATTCAATGCTATATCACCACTCAGTAGATAAGCCACAGCACATTTACTGTTTATATCTTTAGCGCGTTGCGCATATTCGGCAGCTTCTGCCGTTTTCCCTTGATCTAGATAAGCCCGGCCTATCTCTACCAACAAAAAGGCATTCTTCTTATTCTTACCTTTCAATAATTCATCAAAAGCCTCAGAAGCTTTTGCTGGATCCTCCTTTATCATCGTGGCAGCCTGCTTCACCTGTAGCGACCATTCACTACCCGGCGATTTCTGTCCCCACATGGTTACAGCCAGGCACAAGCTCATCACGATTAATACTAATTTCTTCATGGTTCTTCTTTTTTGTTCATTTATATTCCTCTTTTACATCTACAATCCGCACAGGAGCTGTTGCAGGCACCAATCCTGACTTCAGAATGATACGTTGCCCCCGGAAGTCTGTCAGAAATGAAGTCAGACCACTAGGCAAGCCACTTTTAGGATCATTAAGTAAAATGTACACACTGCGGGTTAATGGATACTGATTTAAAGCCAGATAAGCTTGATAAGGCCTGAAACTATTTTCCACTGTAGCCGAATCCGCACGACTGACAGCCATTATCCGAATGGCGTCATTAAAAGAGAGTCGCGTACTATCCGCAGGATTACCTATCCAGTTGACACCGATAACCCCTAAAGCTGCGGGGGTTTTAGCCACATACGAAATCACCTCCGGATTTGTTTTTTGTGCCTTCAAATCTTCCGATAGAGGCTTACCACCGCAGATCGAGTCGAGTACATAATGTACAGTACTCGAATTGGGATTATCAAATACCAGTTGAAGCGCACCTAGACGGGAATCAGGATTCAACTGTTTCCAGTCAGTAATTTTCCCCGTCAGTATCTCCTTAAATTGTTCAACTGTAATTAATGAATCTGCATTTTGCTTGTTTACTATCAAAGCTAAACCATCCGTTGCCATCTTTACAGATACAGGAAAGAATTTCTTGTCATTGAAAAATGCCATTTCCTGTCGAGTCAGTTGCCTCGTGGTTATAGCCAAACGTACACTGTCCGCCAACAAAAGTTTCATGGCTTTCACTTCACTGCAATAAACTGGATGCACGGTAGCATCCGGCGTTAATGCATGGAATACCTGCAATTCTTCTTCCGCAATGGGACGGAATGTCTCGTCCACAGCTATCGTAATTGTGCCCGAAGTCAACGTATCGTCTTCCCCTGGTTTGGGTTTGTTGCCACAGCCCGAAAACAACAGCAGCAAAACAACCGACAATGCAATATACAGCTTCATCATATATAGATATTATTGTAGCTTAAAAGTTATAGGAACGGTATAGTACACGGGAACATTACGTCCGTTCTGTTTTCCCGGAATCCACTTCGGCAATGACTGGATTACACGGATTGCTTCCTTGTCACAGTACGGGTCCAATGAACGCATCACCTTTACATCCTTCACATCTCCTGTAGCCGAAACTACAAAACGGACAAACACTTTACCCTGTATTCCATTTTCTTGCGCAATGGTAGGATAACGCAGATTCTTTGCTATAAAAGACAGCAATTCTCTATCACCACCTGGAAACTGAGGCATCTGTTCTACCATAGTATATGGTTTTTCTTCTGCTTCGGGAGCTTTAGTTATCACTTCTTTCAGTTCAGCAATATCCTTACCGTTCAATTCGTCATTACCTTTCACATCGGCAATGGAGATAGCTACCTTAGTCTGAGTCAATTCTTCCTGACTCTTTATCTCTTCATCATCACGCACTTCCTCATCTTTTTTGATAACAGGAGCCGTAAATTTGATAGAGCTTTTCAGAGCGGGAGGGGGAGCCACCGGTTCCACTTTCTTGAACTCTTCCTGTTTTACTTCAGGTTCTTCCAGTTGTGACAATGTAGTCACTTCCGTCATTACCTCTTTCTGCTTCGGAGTAGCCAGTTTTACCAATGTCGGTATGCTGAATCCTACGGCAGCAATTATCACTACAATCACCATCGCCCACGTGTGACGTTTCGGTGAATTGGCCCGCATCTTATAGGCACCGTATGCCTTATTCTTACCTTGGAATACCAGTTCACACCATTCGGGTGAGGTCAAATCTATTTTTGCCATTCTCTTTTCCTCCTTTTAAAAGTGTGTTACTATTCCACGATATCTCTACTCAGATCACCTTTCGTATCATAATTCTTGATCAAGAACTGATCCGCATCAACGATATCTGTTATCACATACTTACCTATATTGCATATTTGCATTTCATCCAGAGCATCAATCAGATTTTTATATGAAGAATCATCCGTCGCCTTTATGATGACAGTCGGCGTATCCTTTCCGCTTTTTATTTCAGAAAGTTTCTTCGTGTAATCTTCCTCTGATATCTTTAAATCAGCTTTCTGTTTTTTCAGTTCGTTTACCTCACGAACTGCCACCGAGTTCTTTTTAAGAAGAATGGAACGCAGACCATCCGCATTATACGAAGTTTCCTTCAGCGAAGTATAGTCTTTATAGTTAGGTTCTCCTTCATAGTAATACAATTTATCTCCTCCTGCCAGCAGCAAAGTTATTGCCTGTGAAGCCTTCACCTTACTCTGTTGTTCTTCAGTGATATTCTTGTCATTGCTCGGCATACTTATTTCCATCGTCTGAGGTTTGCTCAACGTGGTACACAGCATAAAAAAAGTAATCAGCAACATATTCATATCCACCATAGGTGTAAAATCTACGCGGACAGTCATTTTCTTTTGCTTGGATCCTTTTCCTTTTTTGCCGCTTTCTTGTACTTCAGCACTCATAATTATTCAGTTTTATTTATCAGAAGTAGTCTTCAGAGAAGTAATCAGATTGTACCGATTCTCTCTGAGATCCTGAAGTGAGCTCATTACATTTTTAATCACAGCGTAGGGAGTTGACGCATCAGCTTTGATAGCAATGCGTAAATCAGGATTCACCTGACGAGCATTACGTACCCACGATTTAAACTGATTATCTGTGCTGTCACAGGGAATACCTTCATTTTTCAACAGTTTATCCTGCTGTTCAGTAGGTAAATCCAAAAATTTCTGCATGCTTCTCATCGGAACACCAAACGTAGAAGCTGTCACAAATTTCTTTTCCTGCTCAGGAGTAAAGTCAACTCCGTACTCCTCACCCATCTTCTCCAATACAGCCTTCATATCGGGCTGTTTGTCGAGGCTCATAAATATTTTCCCTTGCGGATCCACCAAAATCTGAAGGATATTCGTTTCCGGAATCTTGATTTCTGAAACGGAGGCCGGAGTAAACACCTGCACCGGTTCCTTCTTCACAAATGTTGAAGTCAACATAAAGAAGGTAAGCAACAATACAGTAACGTCACTCATAGCTGTCATATCTATGAACGTACTTTTCTTTTTAATCTTTGCTCTACCCATAGTAGTTCATTTTAAAGGGGTGGCACGATTATTTATGAGAAGCCGCAAAGGTCTGTACAATAGAGAAACCTACTTCATCGAGGCTGTAAGTCAATTTATCAATCTTATTAGTGTAGTAGTTATAAGCAATAACCGCCAATGCACCTGTCAAGATACCAAATGCTGTATTGATCAACGCTTCGGAAATACCTTGCGATAATGCCATTGAGTCTGTACCACCACCAGCAGACAAAGCTGCAAATGAACGAATCATACCGATTACCGTACCAAGCAATCCCATCAGGGTACCCAGTGTAGTAATAGTACCGATAATTGGTAAATTCTGCTCCATCATAGGAAGTTCCAGTGCAGTAGCTTCTTCCAATTCTTTTTGAATGGCCAAGACTTTCTGGTCTTTGGATAGAGTCTCATCGTTTTCAACTTCAGCATACTTTTTCAAAGTAGAGGTAACAACATTAGCGACAGAGCCACCTTGTTTATCGCAAAGTTCCTGTGCTTTCTTCATATCTCCGGTAGCCAAAGCCGATTTGATATTAGCGACAAATTTCACCAGCGAGCCTTTACCAAAAGCCGAACGGATAGCAAAATAACGTTCAATACTCAATGCTATGACAGTGAGCAACAAGGTTTGAATAATAGGAACCACAATACCCCCTTTATAAATAGTTCCCAGGAAATTACCCGGCAACGGATGATTATTAGGGTCATTGTTCATAAAATTAGCTGGATTTCCCAGTAAAAAGTTATATATACAAATTGCAATGATAAAGCAGCATATAATTACCCAACCTGCATTTTTAATACCTACAATCTTATTAGTAGTTTTATTTTGAATAGCTTCCATGATATGTTTTAATTAATCGTTATAGTTTAAAAAAAGATAATTCGAGACCAAC
>PDYI01000503.1_pt1:0-217500 | contig 248718 bp, 231 predicted proteins | sample 1430821 | NCBI WGS metagenome assembly PDYI01 (sample SAMN05780991, study PRJNA343144) | Human gut metagenome, whole genome shotgun sequencing project. | isolation source: infant gut | host: Homo sapiens | place: Finland | collected 2005-01-01 | reverse complement strand
CGACAACCATGCAGCACCTTCACACTCGCTATTGCTAGCTGAACCGTTTCCGGATCATTCGAGTGCAATTTAAGCCCGGGTAAGGTTCCTCGCGTATCATCGAATTAAACCACATGTTCCTCCGCTTGTGCGGGCCCCCGTCAATTCCTTTGAGTTTCACCGTTGCCGGCGTACTCCCCAGGTGGAATACTTAACGCTTTCGCTTGGCCGCTTGCCGTATATCGCAAACAGCGAGTATTCATCGTTTACCGTGTGGACTACCAGGGTATCTAATCCTGTTTGATACCCACACTTTCGAGCCTCAATGTCAGTTGCAGCTTAGCAGGCTGCCTTCGCAATCGGAGTTCTTCGTGATATCTAAGCATTTCACCGCTACACCACGAATTCCGCCTGCCTCAACTGCACTCAAGACATCCAGTATCAACTGCAATTTTACGGTTGAGCCGCAAACTTTCACAACTGACTTAAACATCCATCTACGCTCCCTTTAAACCCAATAAATCCGGATAACGCTCGGATCCTCCGTATTACCGCGGCTGCTGGCACGGAGTTAGCCGATCCTTATTCATAAAGTACATGCAAACGGGTATGCATACCCGACTTTATTCCTTTATAAAAGAAGTTTACAACCCATAGGGCAGTCATCCTTCACGCTACTTGGCTGGTTCAGGCCATCGCCCATTGACCAATATTCCTCACTGCTGCCTCCCGTAGGAGTTTGGACCGTGTCTCAGTTCCAATGTGGGGGACCTTCCTCTCAGAACCCCTATCCATCGTTGACTAGGTGGGCCGTTACCCCGCCTACTATCTAATGGAACGCATCCCCATCGTCTACCGGAAAATACCTTTAATCATGCGGACATGTGAACTCATGATCCCATCCTGGATTAATCTTCCTTTCAGAAGGCTGGCCAAGAGTAGACGGCAGGTTGGATACGTGTTACTCACCCGTGCGCCGGTCGCCATCAGCCTTAGCAAGCTAAGACCATGCTGCCCCTCGACTTGCATGTGTTAAGCCTGTAGCTAGCGTTCATCCTGAGCCAGGATCAAACTCTTCATTGTAAAAATATTCTTTCAACACTTAAGTTGACTTTACGCTCAAGGACTCCAAATCTATCAATACAATAAAAATATTGACGGTTCTTGTTTTTCCGTACACCATATTATATATACGGTGCACCGGCTTGTACTACTTGTTTGTTTATCTTAAATCTTTCAAAGAACTCTTATTCCTGTTTGCCATCGTTTCCGAAAGCGGATGCAAAGGTAAGAGATTTTATCGTAACCACCAAATGTTTTCGAAAGTTTTTTTTGAAAAAGTTTTTTTTCGAAACTTCCATAAAAGGCGGACCATCCCATCCTCCCAGGGTCTTATCCGTTCTCGCTCCCTTAGCCCCGCTAAGGTAAGATACCAGGTGCAGATCACTATCAAGGAAAATCTCCCACGTTTGTTTCACCAAGTCAGTAACACTGTCTGAAGTGCCGCATCTCTCTCGATTGCGGGTGCAAAAGTAGACCTTTTAACGCTAACAGGCAAACTTTCACAAGACAAATTATCCGGATTCCCTGAAACTTTTTTGTAATACGCTGAATCACAGATGTCTTACAAAGAAGGTTTTTATAACGGAGGACACGGGAGGAAAAAGACAGACACATTATAATATTCGCACGCGCGTAAACAAAAACGGAAAAAGGAACTAAAGAAAGGGAAAGCGCGAGTCCGGAGGGGCAACCAAACACCGTAAGCCAGGACAGGGAAGGGAAGACAGCTACGGAAAACACAGGACGATGTACGCAGCACACACAACTGAGTTAGCAAAAACAGATGCCAATGCTACCACTCTTGAAAAACTTTAGGAAGGAAAAAGCAGCATAGACACATCCGGTATTCACCCCGCACTAAAAGAAACACACTTCGTGGTAGCATGTGATGTAACCAACCCTTTCTACGGTCCTGACGGAGCGGCATATATCTTTGCACAACAAAAAGGAACCGATCCTAAAATGGTGCAAAGGCTGGATGAAGGCATGCAATCATTAGCCGAAGTTATAAAGAAAACGACAGGAAAAGATATCACGAACTACCCCGGTGCAGGTGCAGCCAGAGGCATGGGTGGCGGACTGCTGGTTTTTTTTAACGCAGAGCTAAAACCGGGAACAGAATTATTATTGAAAGCCATCGACTTCTCCGAGAAAATAAAAGGAGCAGACCTCATTATTACGGGCGAGGGAAAAGCAGACCGACAGACAGCTATGGGAAAAGTTCCATACAGGATACTAAAGGAAGCACAAAAAGAACATATCCCCGTTATTGTACTGGCAGGCAGTATAGAAAACCTGCCGGAATTAAACAAAGCGGGATTCAAAGGTATATTCTCTATAGCCCCCGGCCCCATCACCCTGGAGAAGGCAATGGAACCGGAGTTTGCTAAAGAAAATATCACCCGGCTGGTTTCCCAACTCTATTCAGTTATAACTAGCTTCGGCTAATTTGCAAGCCTTTGTCGGACAAAGCCATATCAACGAAACGGGCACAACTGTTGGGTGGGTTCTGAGCAAGAATACTTCGAATACGTATAGCAGCCTCAGGATCTTTAGCCACCATATAAAGATAGCCTCCTCCCCCCGCACCTGGCAATTTATATCCCAGGCAATAATCATCAATCCGGCGAATGATAGCCTCAACTGCCTCGGGATTAGTGCCGGGATCCAACGCTTGGTTCAGCTTCCAGCTTTTACCAACCAAACGCCCCATTTCATCGAAATTCCCACGCTGAATGGCTTCGTACAAGTCAAGAGCATGCCCCTTCATACCGCCAAGTATAGACAAATGCTCTGTGGAGTTGAGGAACATGCTACGCACGATTTCAGCTAAAATTCCTTTGGCTGTACGGGTAATTCCCGTGTAATAAAGCAAATGGCACTTCTGATATTCGCCACCTGTAAACAAATAATCGGGCAACCAGCGCACTAATGGACTCTGATCCATACCTGCATGGGTCTGCAATAATTTCACACCACGAAGCACACCTCCGTATTGATCTTGCCACCCCCCGCCGGTAGTCAGCAACTGTTCCAGAATAAGCGTACGGTTACATATCTCGTTCTTATCCCAGTTCAGCCCGCAAAAATCAGAGATTGCCCCCAGCACAGTCGATGCAAGAATAGAACTTGTACCCAGACCGGAGCCCGCAGGAATCGCAGAAAGCAGAGTAATTTCCATTCCGGAACCAAACGCCTTCAACTGCTCTTCCAGTGAAACATACGATTCGGTGGAAAAGCCCGGCTGGAAACCTGCCAGCACCAATGCCGCTTTAGGTATAGAGAATGGGGAGCCCACTTGCATGAAACCTCTTACCTCCCCATAAGTTGTAACCACTTCCATAGCGCCTAAGTCTATAGAACGAAGGATTATTTTATATTCCCGACAAGGTTTCACGTAAACTTGTAAAGGAGGCTGCCCGTTCAACTCAATAGCAATATTCACCACATTCCCCCCTTCATTCAAGCAATAAGGTGGAGTATCCGTCCACCCGCCGGCCAGATCAATACGGACCGGACTGCGCCCCCAGACAATCTGATCAGAGTACACTGACAAATGCGGTTGCTGCCTCTTGGCTAAAGCCGAAGCAGTAAGTCCGTCGCGCATCAAACGAAAAGCCTCATTTTCATATTCCCGATAAGCCAGCCCCTTAAGCTGCTGCACCCGGGCACGGAACATATTGTCACTGATACGTGTCATCAACGGAGCCGATTCTGATAAAGGCTCAGGCAACGACAGGTCATACCGGGCAAATTCTCCGGCAGCATTCTCCAAATTGAGCTGATAAAAGACACTTCGTTCATAATTGTGCGCCAATGCCGGCCAATTCTTTATCCGGAAAGCTTCACGCTGTTCTGCCAGACGGTAAAGATTAGAATAAGTGGATATATCATCAGCAGACAATTTACGACAGCGTTGCCATATTTCTTTTCCTTGCTGTAATACCGGTTCAGAAACCATCCAGCGCATAACTGCTCCCAATTCCTCTACAGATGAGCAAACCGGAAACAAACGCGCGGCCTGCAAGTCGTGACCGTTTTCTATTTCTTCCACCGAAATGCCGCGCACAGCACACCACTCACCTACAGACATTCCTTGATAATATGTTTCTTCCTTGGCCAAAGATCCCTTGAAAGTATCATTGAAGCCGTATGGACGCGCTACATAGCCCGATTCTCCAAAAGGAACCACATCAATACACACACCAGACGGAACCTCCAAGTTCCAATTATTAACGGGAACACCTGTTATGATAGTCTGGTGATGGATATTCCATCCTGCTCCTACACAACTGTTCTCTATCCATATTTCCGAATTTTGTGAGGTAAGTTGATAACCTACCTCAGCATTCTGAACAAACATGGCCGGATGCGGTTTTACCTTCTTGTGCATAATCTCCCGCTGGTCGTTTACCAGATTTTGTACAGCCAATGTAGAAGAAATAAGTTCACGACTGGTTCCGTAATGATAAAACTCCCCTCCAGGCAACGGCAGAATAGCCACACTCAGCTTGTTAAGCTCATCGTCCATCATACGCGGATGCTCTCCCAATGTAAGTCCGAAATCAGAATACATGTCATAATAAGAGAGTTTTCCTTCCTTATAAGATCGTTTTACCAACAGACTAACCGCACGGTCACTTAACAGCCAAATTCCGATATCCATCAGAAAAAGATGGGTTTGCATTAATTTCCCCAATTCCTCCACCGAAGGTTTTTGAAGCATGAAATCAAGCTTATCGGGAGTGACTCGTGAAGAAACAAAAACACCATGGTTCTTTGCCAGATTAGGATCTACCCATAAACCGTAACACACCACATCCGCATCAGGAATAGTCTGAAGCGGTTGGCCCGCACGGATATAAACATCCCCACTTGCAATCAATGTATGAAGAGAAGACGGAGCTTTCTCCATGATTTGTTCATATAAAGGGAGCTGGAGGGAAAGCAGATTTTGTGACAGCCGTTGTCCTCTGGCCCACCGGAATACAGGAATGGGGGTAAGAATTTTGCCGGATGGCGCATATCCGGGCAAACGACGACTCTGCCCGCCTGCATGAAGTAAAATACGTTTTTCTTTTCCCAACCAAGTAAGAAAATCGCTGTCAGGAGTCACTTTCTGATGACAAGCCTCCAACAGCCATGCAGTCCCCCCACCTGATCCCAGCTTACTGCCTATAGGATCGGAAGTACAAAACCACTCTGTCCGGTCTGCTTTCTCTATATCATGAAAACATTCCACCAGATTAGGGGGAAGGGATAATAATTTTTTCATAGCACATCTTTATTTTATTGCACACAAAGATGCTTATTTTCCCCTAATAAGCCAAAAGATGAGACATGAATTTTAATCAGTAAATTCAAAAACACGCTCATCCAATGACATCACTTCCTTAGAGCCCGGTTGTGCAACAGGCACACCGAATGGCATCTGCGCTACCAATTTCCAATCACCAGGCAAATTCCAAGCTTTACGTACTTCATCATCAATCAGCGGATTATAATGTTGCAAAGACGCCCCCATTCCTGCATCTTCCAGCATGGTCCAGACTGCCAACTGATGCATAGCATCGGTCTGCTCTGCCCAGATAGGGAAATTATCTTTATAAGTGGGGAAACTTTCCTGCAAAGAGCGAACGATAGCCATATCTTCAAAATATAGAATAGTACCATATCCACAAGCAAAACAGCCATCAATCTTTTCTTCGGTCTTGCCAAATACCTCAGCCGGAACCCGCTCACGCAAGACATTTTTTACAATGTTCCACAACTTTTCATGCGCCTTACCTGTTAATAACGCAACACGGGTTGGTTTGAGAATTGAAAGCTGAGGGGACAAATTCTACAGCAAAACGAATTAAATCTCTTATTTCTTTATCAGACAATGTCGATTTGTTTTCGATCTGATAAAATGTACGACGGGCTTTCAGAGCCTCTTTAAAACTTTTTGTCATATAATACAACGTATTTATAGGTTATTATAAATGAAGAACAAACAGGCAGCAAAAGATGTTCACTTTTTTTGCTTTTTTCAATGCAATAACCTATTTTTGTTAGCTAATTATTAACATTAAAAACAACACATTCAATGAAAGATTTTCTAAAATTTACGTTTGCCAGCGTTATCGGCGTCATTCTGGCAGGCGTAGTGTTCACTATACTAGGGATTATCACTCTGGTTGGCATAGTCGCATCATCGGATACTGAAACGGTGGTGAAAGACAACTCTATCTTCGTACTCGACTTTAAAGGCAGTCTATCCGAACGCGTACAGGAAAACTCACTCCAACAACTTTTGGGGGAAGAATTTGAGGCATACGGTTTGGATGACATTCTAGCTTCTATCAAGAAAGCAAAAGACAATGACAAAATCAAGGGTATTTATATCCAACCTTCTTATCTGGAAGCATCATACGCTTCCTTAGAGGAAATACGCAATGCATTACTGGATTTCAAAGAAAGCGGTAAATTCATCGTTGCTTATGCAGACCAATATGCACAGAAGATGTATTATCTTTCCAGCGTGGCCGATAAAATAATTATCAATCCGCAAGGAAGTATCGGATGGCACGGAGCAGGCATGCAACCTGTTTTCTTCAAAAATCTGGTTTCCAAACTAGGACTGGAAATACAAGTATTCAGAGTGGGTACTTACAAATCAGCCGTGGAACCGTTTATCGCTACAGAAATGAGTCCGGCCAACCGCGAACAGATGACCGAATGTCTGGAATCTGTCTGGAATCGTATTCAGGCAGATGTATCCGATTCACGACACATCCCGACAGATACTCTGAATGCTTATGCAGACCGATATATGGATTTTTGTCAGGCAGAAGAATATGTTCAATGCGGACTAGCAGACACCTTGATGTATAAAGATGAAGTTATTTCCTATCTGAAACAATTAAGCGGTCGTGACGAAGACGACAAGCTGAACAGTCTTTTCATAGAAGATATGATAAACGTCAAGAAAAATGTGCCCAAAGACAAAAGTGGAAATGTAATAGCCGTATATTATGCATACGGTGAGATTCTGGATGCTCCCGGCAGTTCCACAGAAGATTGTATTGATGTACAAAAGATGTGTAAAGGCCTGCGCAAATTACGTGATAACGATGATGTAAAAGCTGTTGTATTACGCGTCAACTCACCGGGTGGCAGCGCATACGGTTCAGATCAAATATGGCGTGAAGTAGTAAGACTGAAAGAGAAAAAACCGGTAATCGTTTCTATGGGAGATTATGCTGCATCAGGAGGCTATTACATTTCCTGCGCTGCAGACCGCATTTTCGCTGACCCGACTACGCTGACTGGTTCTATCGGCATATTCGGCATGATGTATTCAGGTGAGAAACTGTTTACTGAAACTTTAGGATTGAATTTTGATGTAGTGAAAACTAATAAAATGGCAGATCTGGGTGCCAGCCTAGGTCCTATTCTTACCCGTCCATTAAACGCATCAGAACAAGAATTGATGCAGAATTATGTCAACCGAGGATACAAGCTATTCGTAAGCCGTTGCGCCGAAGGTAGAAAAATGTCTACAGAGGCTATTGAAAAAGTAGCTGAAGGCCGTGTATGGACCGGTGCTATGGCCAAAGATCTCGGTTTGGTAGATGAACTGGGAGGTATAGACAAGGCATTAAATGCCGCCGCCACCCAAGCCGGCATAGAAAATTACAGTATTATCGGCTATCCCGAAAAAGAAAATATTTTCGCAAGTTTGCTGGGCAATCAGAAAAAACATTATGTAAACAGCGAAATCAAAGAATATTTGGGAAGCTATTATAACAGCTTCAAGGCGCTGGAGAACATAAAAAACGCCAACTGCATACAGGCACGTATGCCGTTTGACCCTAATATCCAATAATTTGCGCATGGAAGGTAATCTTATCAAGATAAACAAGTGGCTATATCCGGTTTCATGGCTTTATGGGACCGGTGTATGGCTGCGTAATAAATTGTTTGACTGGGGAATATACAAAGAACGTAAGTTTGATGTCCCAATCATCTCGGTAGGCAACATCACCGTGGGCGGAACCGGAAAGACCCCCCATACAGAATACTTGATAAGATTATTGCAGAAAGATTACAAAGTGGCCGTACTGAGCCGCGGCTACAAACGCAAATCCAAAGGTTTTGTACTTGCTGGGCCGGATACGTCCGTACAGATGATAGGTGACGAACCTTTCCAAATGAAACAGAAGTTTCCGGACATCTATATGGCAGTAGACCGAAACCGTTGTCATGGCATAGAGCAGTTATGCAATAGTCACATTGCCCCCGGAACAGAAGTGATTATTTTGGATGATGCTTTCCAACACCGATATGTAAAACCCGGAATGAACATCTTATTAGTAGATTACCATCGACTGATTTGCGAAGACGCCTTGCTGCCTGCCGGACGAATGCGCGAACCTGAAAATGGAAAAAGCCGGGCACATATTGTCATTGTCACTAAATGCCCTAAGGACATCACCCCGATGGATTTGAGAGTCTTGAGCAAGCAAATGGAACTTTACCCCTATCAGCAGCTCTACTTCACGACATTAGCATACGGCAAGCTGCATCCGTTGTTTACAGTAGGGAATGCAGTTCCATTAAAAGAGATAGAAAAAGATAAGCATATCCTATTGGTGACAGGCATAGCCTCACCAGCAAAACTCATTCAAGATTTATCACCATACAATGAGCACATTGAGTCACTGGCTTTCAGTGACCACCATAACTTTACGGCAAGAGATATGGAACTGATAAAGAAACGTTTCATGAAACTTCCGGAAGGTAAACGCATGATTATCACCACTGAAAAAGACTCAGTACGATTAGCAGCCCATCCACTGATGGACAAGACACTAAAACCTTATATATATATGCTGCCCATTGAGGTAATCTTCTTACAAGACCAACAAGAACTGTTTAATTCAAATATAACCAACTATGTTAGAAAAAATTCAAGAAACAGCAGATTTTCTTAGAGAAAAGATGCATACCAGTCCCGAAACTGCTATCATATTAGGTACCGGCTTAGGAAGCCTAGTACACGAAATTACCGATAAATACGAGATCAATTACAAAGATATCCCTAATTTCCCTGTTTCAACCGTAGAGGGACATAGCGGTAAATTGATTTTCGGCAAATTGGGTAATAAAGACATCATGGCCATGCAAGGACGTTTCCACTTCTATGAAGGATACTCCATGAAAGAAGTTACCTTCCCTGTACGGGTGATGCGTGAATTAGGTATCAAAACATTGTTCGTATCCAATGCAGCTGGAGGTACGAATGCAGACTTTGAAATTGGTGACCTGATGATTATCAGAGATCATATCAACTTTTTTCCCGAACATCCGTTGCACGGCAAGAACATTGAATACGGCCCCCGTTTCCCGGATATGAGTGAAGCCTACTCCAAAGAACTGATAGACAAAGCACTGGAGATCGCTAAAGAAAAAGGTATCAAAGTACAACAAGGAGTATATATCGGTACACAGGGACCTACCTTCGAAACTCCGGCAGAATACAAGATGTTCCACATTCTTGGAGCTGACGCCGTAGGTATGTCTACCGTTCCTGAAGTTATTGTAGCAAACCATTGTGGCATCAAAGTGTTTGGAGTATCGGTTATCACCGACCTAGGCGTGGAGGGAAAAATTGTGGAAGTTTCACACGAAGAGGTTCAGAAAGCGGCAGATGAAGCGCAACCGCGCATGACTACCATTATGCGTGAAATGATTAATCGAATTTAAGGATATGCAGGAAATAAACAGAACAGAAATAGCGACCTTAGGTGAGTTCGGCCTCATTAAACATCTGACGAAGGATATTGAGTTAAAAAATCCGGAAACCCAATATGGTGTGGGAGACGATGCAGCCGTATTGGAGTTTAAAGATAAAGAGGTATTGGTGACCACAGACTTACTGATGGAAGGGGTACATTTTGATTTGGTTTATACCCCATTGAAACATTTGGGATATAAATCGGCCATCGTAAACTTCTCGGACATTTATGCTATGAATGGTGCTCCAAAACAAATCACAGTTTCTATCGCACTGTCCAAACGCTTTTGTATTGAAGATTTAGAACAATTCTATGATGGGCTAAAACTGGCTTGTGAACTACACCATGTAGATATTGTGGGTGGAGATACAACTTCATCCGTAACCGGGCTCGCCATCAGTATTACTTGCATAGGTGAAGCGGACAAGGACAAAGTGGTTTATCGCAACGGCGCACAAGATACAGACTTGATTTGTGTCAGCGGTGACTTGGGAGGAGCTTATATGGGACTTCAACTTCTAGAGCGTGAAAAGGCTGTTTTCCAAGGAGAAAAAGAAGCAAATCCGGATTTTTCCGGAAAAGAATATATTTTGGAACGTCAGTTAAAGCCTGAAGCACGTAAGGATATCATTGAGAAACTGGCAAAAGCGGGAATCAAGCCCACCGCTATGATGGATATTTCCGACGGCCTTTCTTCGGAACTGCTGCATATATGCTCACAAAGCGATACCGGCTGTCGCGTTTACGAGGAAAGAATTCCCATTGATTACCAAACGGCTGTAATGGCGGAAGAGCTGAATATGAATGTGACAACATGTGCTTTAAATGGTGGTGAGGACTATGAGCTATTATTTACTGTACCTTTAACAGAGCATGAACGAGTTTCGGCTATAGAGGGTATAAAAGTGATTGGTCACATCACCAAACCGGAGCTGGGATGTGCCCTGATTACCCGTGACGGACAAGAGTTTGAGCTGAAAGCGCAAGGTTGGAATCCACTAAAAGAAAAATAATTTTAATTAAACAACACTGATAATAAACACCTTATGTTTTTATCAGTGTTTTTTTTTAGAAATAGTTTGCAGTTTAAAAAAGTTTCACTACCTTTGCAACCGCAAACAAGAAATAATGGTGCCATAGCTCAGTTGGTAGAGCAAAGGACTGAAAATCCTTGTGTCCCCGGTTCGATTCCTGGTGGCACCACCAAAAAGCTTTTCAATTTTAGAAAACCCTTGAATTAGAGATAGTTCAAGGGTTCTTTTTTTACCCTCGCTACGCATTTCATTACATATTTGTGAAGTTGGATTTTGCCAGTTCAGTGGCTTTTTTTAAGGCTTTTGAAAAAGCCATAAATATGTATCATACTTCATTGTTTTTCAACTGTTTGACAATTTCAATCTCCGGTGTGAAAAAGTAATTTTGCACACATGACCGGATGGAGTTGAAAATGTGAAATAAATTTAAAAATTCGGTATTTCCCATCGGGATAAAAAAAGGAATCGAACCCGGGATACAAAAGGCAATTCGAACCTGATAAAAATGGGATTTTTATGGCTATTCCACAAGTCCCTCAAAAAAGCCACCGAATTTAACATTTCGTTTCACGTCCTCATGCCATCCGGTTTTGACGAAACAATTGGATGTAACACCTCTAAAAAAACAAAAGTGATGAAACAAGGAACAATGAACATTCTTTTTTTCGTGCTCAAAACGAAATTGTTGAAAAACGGTGAGGCCCCCGTACTGATGCGGATAACCATCAACGGGAGCTACGACGATGCCCGTATCCAAAGAAGCGTGCCTCTGAACTTATGGAATGCGGCCAAAGGATGCAGCAAGGGCAGGGACAGGGCATCCATCGCATTGAATACCTATATTGCGGAGTTACACGCACGTGCCCTCGAGAAACACAAGGAACTGGTATTGGAACAGGCCCTGATTACCCCGAAACTGATCCTGAAACGTGTTTTCGGGAAAGACACCGAAATGCGTACATTGCTCGGTACCATGCAGGATGGCATCAAGGAAATGGAAACACTGACAGGCATAGACTACTCTCCCGTTACGATCAACCGGTACAAGAACGTGGTGAAGAAATTGCAGCGGCTTATCCCCTCTTATTACGGCAAGGAGGATATCACCTTCCATGAGCTGACACCGGAGTTCATCCGCGCGTTTGACATTTACCTGAAAACGGAGGGGGGACTGTGCCGTAACACGATAGTCCGCTACATGAAATGTTTCAAGAAATTCACCAACATGGCATTGGCAAAGGAATGGATGCGTAAGAATCCCTTTTACGGTTACAAGATGGAACAGGACGAGACCGATCCGGTATTCCTGACCTACGACGAGTTGCAGGCCGTCATGAAAAAGAAATTCACCATCCCACGGCTCGAGCTGGTCAGGGACATATTTGTCTTCGCGTGCTTCACCGGTCTGGCGTTCTCCGATGTCGCCACTCTGAGTGGTGAAAACCTGGTACAGGACAATCTCGGTGACTGGTGGATAAGGAAGGGAAGGGTCAAGTTGGAACACCGCAGAAAAGCGTCTTCCATCAGCAACATCCCGCTGCTGCCCGTTCCACTGGCCATATTGGAGAAATACAGGGAACATCCGATCTGCGTAAAGAAAGGATGCTGCCTGCCTGTCATGTGCAACCAGAAAATGAACAGCTACCTCAAGGAAATCGCCGATTTCTGCGGCATAAAGAAAAATCTGACCACGCATGTGGCCAGGCACACTTTCGGGACCACCGTCACGCTCGCCAACAATGTACCCTTGCAGGACGTGTCCGTCATGCTCGGACATGCCTCCACACGCATGACGCAGCATTATGCGCGGGTCATGAACAGCAGCCTGAAAGAGGCGATGAACAATGTGAAGGAACGTCTGGAATGGTAAACCTAATTTCCGCAAGCGAATGAAATCAGAGATTGCCATGCATTTTTTAGTGAGTTTATTATCTTTACATTGTGTTTTAGTGAAACGAAGGTGCCAAAGGTCCACTCTTTTGCATAACTTCCCCTTACCCCATGAAGCGACTTGAGGCAATACGCATTACCCACCATTAGAATAAGGATTAGCCAAAATCCTGTTGAAAGGCTATTTTATACGCTGGATTCTCGGTATAGATGTTTAGCACGTACGTCCTTGAAGTCCTAATCCACTTTGCGGCAACCGAGATGTATTTGAAAACGAAAGTCTTAATACGACTCGATATGGATAGGCCAAAATCCTTAACGTTTAATTTTCGGATGATCGTTTTGTAGAAGTTCCTTATCAATGCAGTCATCAGCAGGTATACTGCATTTTCTGCCATGAATGACTTTGGCAAATGTTTCCATCCAAACCCGTTGTTCATGTCATCGAGGATTCTTTCCTTCCCACCGCGCAGGTTATAGAACTCTACGACATCCCTTATATCGGATTCGAAATCATTGGTAAGGATACACCGGTAGGTATATTCTCCTTCCCATAGCTCCCGTATGTCATCTGCTCTTCTTTGTCTTTGGATGACAAGACGGTATGGTTTCCCCTTCCATTTTTCTACGACAATCGAGTTCAACTCAAACCTGATCCCGTTGATTTCCTCAGCTTTCCATCCCCTGAGAGCGAACATGTCTTCATAAAAAGCGGAGCATCTGTTGGCTCTGATATAGAAGTACTTGCAATGGGCCTTGACGGTATCTACAATCTCTTCGGAGCACGACCCACAATCCATACGGGCTCTATTTATATGAATGCCGTTCCATTCCAGCCTGGTGAAGATTCTTTCCAATGTACACTGCTGACAGAACCGGACATTCGTGTTGCCATCCCGATTTTCAATGCCGACAATATGGTCACCTATAACGGCCACTCCCGGGCTGTATCCTGTGAACTTCTTGTATGTACGTTTGGCATCATACTTCTCCGTTTCAATGAACTGGTGGTCAAAATCCAGATCGTAACCCTGCTCCTGACATAATTCTCCGGTAGCAATGAGAGACTTGACCAACAATTCGGTCATTGTGTCAGCTGTATTGAAGTCATATGATTTACCTGAGTCTGGAGATGAATACGTTATGTTGTCTGTAGTCAGTTCTTTTATGGCGCGAAGAATCGTGTCTGCGCTGCAGGTTTTAAGTTTGGGATGCAGGGAAAGATGGGGCATGAGATGAGTGGATATGTCTTCAATGCACGAGCCGCCACAGAAGAATACGCACATGAGAGAACGGATGATTTCACTGTATTGGTAACCATAGGTTCTGCTACGCAGTCCTAATGTGGAGTCGATTACGTCCGATAAAAGAGCATCAAATTGCTCCATGATTGAAAATATTCCGCCAAAAGGTGTGATTGAATCGAATTTTATTTGTACTTTAGCCATGTCTGCTGAAGATTGGTTTGATTTTTACGCAACACGAAGTTAAGTAAATCTTCGAACATGACAAAGCACTGAGTAATATATTACTACTCACTGCTTTAAATTATTCTTATACAAAAGTGTTGCGGAAATTAGGTTTATGTTGATAATAATCACTTTCTGATGCAGGAATTCCTACGGCTAATGCCACTTTATCCCAATTACATGAACCTATCCTGCCTGAAAACGGCTGCAAAAGTAACGATTTTCCACGAGCATCCAGCCAACAGTCTGTCACAAAAATAAGGGTGGATAGAAAGTGGATAGCATTAGAGTAGTCAGGCGGACAAAAGATATCCTAAACTATTTTCAACACACGTAATCAGCAATCAATCTTTATTCAGATCGTATAAAAAGAAGGATATAGAAAAAGATGGGCTGCAAATTTATAAAGAAGGTAAGCTCATTGCAGATGTATCCGTTCCTACGAATTTTAGAGTAATGGGATATATGGCACCCTATTATTATTCGTATATCATACCCAATATGGACGAGGAAGACAATTCATTAATGCTATATCGTTTTAGACTATAAGTGAAAGTCACAAAATAGGCTGAAAGCTCAGTGGTCTTCCTCGCCCATTTTGTCTCTTTTAACCCAATTCGGTCGTTAGAACGAATAAAAATAGTCAGTCGCTTTACTTTTCTCGTTCTAATGACTGATTGAGGTTTATCCGCTAAAAGCCCTACTTAGGCCACATATCTACTATAAATTCTTTATTCCAGGCATCTTTCTCCGCTAAAACATATTCCGTTTCCCACTTGCCTAACGAATATCCCACTATATGCAATTCGGCTCCTGTCTTACCGGCCAGCTTAAACTTGCCGCTGGTGTTGACCTTGAACTGATAGTCGGAACCCGTTACTACACTTGCAGACAGATCTGTTGAAACAGAAGGACCTACTTTAACGAAAGGACCTCCGCAATAGGCTATATTGACTTCCGTCTTGAAATATACACCCAGGCTTGCAGCCACTTCACCAGAGTAAGTGATGTTGGTTCGATCTACATAGCAGTTAAACGAATGGTTGTATTCTTTATAAAAGACCCAGCCTCTGTCTCTTGCATAGGAAGGACCCAGCTTAAAGGAAGAATCAAAAGTCATGGGCAGAGTTATGCCTATCGTGCCTTTTGCATGTGCATTACAGTCCATAGTTAAAGTGGGTATAACCATGACCGAAATGTGAATGGGACCTGCTATCGGGAATACAACTACAATAGGAGGATAATAGACTAATGGGACTTCACCGCCGCTTGATTTATCCTTCACATCCCATTCAACGAACAGAGGACCATCCAGTTTGTACTCACCTGTGAAGTAGCAATCAAAGTTACGTAATTTGAACCAGGAAATGTTGATGCCGATTTCAAGGTCTAATGCTGTGTGGGTCTGTACATCCTTCAGTCCAATGCGTAAGCCTTTTTCTTCGTATGAATAATTGGTTATTCCATCCTTGTTGAAAATATGCCATGTAGCTTCTTGGGCCAGCAGCTCTTCGGCTGTTGCATACTTTTTGCCATTGTCTTCTGTACCGCTGAAGATAACCACGCTGGGATGATAAACGCCGTCTTTGGAATAACGGTTCTTCAAGCCTTTCTCGCCGTAGTTAACATACAATTCCGTGCTCAGCTTGAAGTCGCCATGCTCTATCAGGTCTGCCAATGTACCTTGGGTTGTCGTCAGAATAGCATCCTTTCCGTTTGCCGATACATTTGATACCTTCCGAATGAAAGGTGGCGTGTCAATGCTGCGCCATATAGACAACACATCGTTCTTGTTTACCTTTGTCTTTATCTTATCCAGGTATGCCTGGCTCACACGAATCTGTGTTGTGTCAGCATTTAAGATCTCCACATCGTTCGGATTGATAAAATCAAAATAGTTGAGAGCTTGGGCATTTTCTGCAAGCTCAATTTCGCCTTTCTCAATAGGCGGATCGGGAGAAACATTGTTATCGTCATCGTTGTCACAAGATATTACCGTAAGTGATACGAAGAACAAGGCAAGAAAAGCAAACTTGCCCGATTTGAAAAAAGACCAATACTGCTTCATAAATGTGGATTATTTTACGCCTTCCAGGTTTCTTGGAAGAACCTGATAATACATGGAAGCGTGAAACCGGAACACCGCATTTTGAGTGGAGTCACAACAAAACAAGCATAACGCTTCCTCAATTGTTGATATACCTAATTTCCGCAACACTTTTGTACAAGAATAATTTAAAGCACTGAGTAGTAATGTATTACCCAGTGCTTTGTCATGTCAGAAGATTCACTTAACTTCGTGTTGCAATAAAAATCAAACCAATCTTCAGCAGACATGGCTAAAGTACAAATAAAATTCGATTCAATCACACCTTTTGGCGGAATATTTTCAATCATGGAGCAATTTGATGCTCTTTTATCGGACGTAATCGACTCCACATTAGGACTGCGTAGCAGAACCTATGGTTACCAATACAGTGAAATCATCCGTTCTCTCATGTGCGTATTCTTCTGTGGCGGCTCGTGCATTGAAGACATATCCACTCATCTCATGCCCCATCTTTCCCTGCATCCCAAACTTAAAACCTGCAGCGCAGACACGATTCTTCGCGCCATAAAAGAACTGACTACAGACAACATAACGTATTCATCTCCAGACTCAGGTAAATCATATGACTTCAATACAGCTGACACAATGAACGAATTGTTGGTCAAGTCTCTCATTGCTACCGGAGAATTATGTCAGGAGCAGGGTTACGATCTGGATTTTGACCACCAGTTCATTGAAACGGAGAAGTATGATGCCAAACGTACATACAAGAAGTTCACAGGATACAGCCCGGGAGTGGCCGTTATAGGTGACCATATTGTCGGCATTGAAAATCGGGATGGCAACACGAATGTCCGGTTCTGCCAGCAGTGTACATTGGAAAGAATCTTCACCAGGCTGGAATGTAACGGCATTCATATAAATAGAGCCCGTATGGATTGTGGGTCGTGCTCCGAAGAGATTGTAGATACCGTCAAGGCCCATTGCAAGTACTTCTATATCAGAGCCAACAGATGCTCCGCTTTTTACGATGACATGTTCGCCCTCAGGGGATGGAAGGCTGAGGAGATCAACGGAATCAGGTTCGAGCTGAATTCGATTGTCGTAGAAAAGTGGAAGGGGAAACCATACCGTCTTGTCATCCAAAGACAAAGAAGAACAGATGACATACGGGAGCTATGGGAAGGAGAATATACCTACCGGTGTATCCTTACCAATGATTTCGAATCCGACATAAGGGATGTCGTAGAGTTCTATAACCTGTGCGGTGGGAAGGAAAGAATCCTCGATGACATGAACAACGGGTTTGGATGGAAACATTTGCCAAAGTCATTCATGGCAGAAAATGCAGTATACCTGCTGATGACTGCATTGATAAGGAACTTCTACAAAACAATCATCCGAAAATTAAACGTTAAGGATTTTGGCCTATCCATATCGAGTCGTATTAAGACTTTCGTTTTCAAATCATTGCTGTCCGCTAAAGTTTAGTGTAGTACGATTCGCCTACCCGCAGTGTCACTTGATAGGCATTGCGGGTGTTTGTTTTGTCTGGTAAGCCCCTCTATCCAAAGAGCAGGAGTTCCTTGGGTGGCGATTCTGCCTCGGCTACCAGTTTTGACCAGTCTTTGTCGGGTTCTTCGAGGAAGGTGTAGAGGTTGACGTAATACATTAACATGATTCTGACCATTGTTGCCAATCCCGAGAAGCTCCAGCTGCGTTTGATGCGTTTCTTCAGCACCATCAGTAGAAGGTTGGCGATGAGGGTTATCCATATCTGGATTTTGATGGCATTGGCGCTTTCGCCGTAAAAGTACCGAAGGGGGAAGTTCTGCTTTATCTGCTTGAACAACAGCTCTATCTCCCAGCGTTTCCGGTAGATTGCCACAATATCCTCGGCGCTCATCTCCATGTCGTTTGTGAGGAGGGATATGAGCTTGGCCCCTCTTTTCTTTTGGTCGACGTAGGTGACTATGCGTGCATGGTGCTTTATATCGTCGCCATCTTTGACCTTCTTCGTGAATGTCACATGGCGTTCCCGAAGTGCCATCAACCCACTTTCTGTCATGTATATCGTATCAGCAGAAACCTCATAGACAAGATTCTTCTTCATCTTGGTGACATATATGACACCTGCCCGGCTCAGCTCCTCGAACTTGGCGTAATCGATGTAGGCCCTGTCCAGGGCAACGATGTCTCCGCTTGTGTAATTTGACGGCTTGAGCATGAAACTGTCATTAGTGGCGGCAGATGTGAACCTGATATCTGAAGAAACTCCCTCGTTTGCATGGATATTGGTGTGGACCTTTATGCCGCCTTTCTTCTTCCCCGTCTTCGGATGGCGTCCGACTCCCGTGAAGATAAGGTTGGAGAACAGGCTGATTGTCGTCGAATCGATAATCTGCAGCCGGTTTATCCAACTGGAAGATGGATTGTTTCGGCTGTCCGATGAAAGTTCGTTGCGGTATGTCTTGTACAGGTCGCGATAGATTGCCTCAAAGATTCCCTCTGACCTGCGTGCATTTGCGTCAGACAGAGTACTGCGCCGGGGCATCATGCTTATCCCAAGATGGGCAAGCTTTCTCGCTTCAGGGAACATCGAGTCCGTGATTTCCCGCAGCGAATCGAACCGTTTGATCACGGCATACAACATTATCAGCAGATGCTGCCAAGCGTCAAAGTGTTTGACATACCGTTCGCCGCCCTTTTCTTGACTGATTTGGAGAATTTTTGACTTGTCCAGCAAATTTATCAGCTGACCATATGCCGGCTGTCCGTTGAAATGACTACCTTTGTTCATCGTTATTGATTTATTTTTTAGCAGAAACAAAGGTAACGAAAAAGGCTGGACCTCCGAGAGGGGATTCAGCCTTGTATTTTTGATTCGGTCAAACTTTTACCGGACACCAATATTTTCAAATACATCTCGATTGCCGCAAAGTGGATTAGGACTTCAAGGACGTACGTGCTAAACATCTATACCGAGAATCCAGCGTATAAAATAGCCTTTCAACAGGATTTTGGCTAATCCTTATTCTAATGGTGGGTAATGCGTATTGCCTCAAGTCGCTTCATGGGGTAAGGGGAAGTTATGCAAAAGAGTGGACCTTTGGCACCTTCGTTTCACTAAAACACAATGTAAAGATAATAAACTCACTAAAAAATGCATGGCAATCTCTGATTTCATTCGCTTGCGGAAATTAGGGTAAATATGCAACCGGCCCGTCATTGAAGGTATCTGAAAAGGATACCTTCTTTTTGTTATACTGTCTGTTATCCATTTTCTCTGGAAAACATCTTTGATCTTCATAATCATCCTACGCTGGCGAAATAATTCATCATGGACACTACATATCCAAGTAACGGTATCAGTACACCGATTACATATACCATAGCGTACCCCAAAAGGACGAGAGGTAATATTTTACGGTAAAGACCGGCGATAACAAGAAATATAAACAAAAAACAAGAACCATAAACTCCTATTTGAAAACCGGGCATCAATTCATAAACGGGTACGGGCTCGGGGTTAAGCATGGCTCCGGCCACAATGGAATAAAGACTTGCCAACAATATAAATAATGTATACAGGCAGCTCTTAAAAATCCCGGGATCGTTTCTTTTACAATAGAGAATTGTTTGGATATCACTCCTAAGAAACTCAATACCCAGCAAGAGAGCTACCATGACACCCGTATCAAAAGCAGAGAATATATTCATTTCAATCAATCACCTTTGACGCGAAGACATGTATTTATTCCGGAATGCCACGCCTTCGCTTGTTTTACGATATGATATTGATATCCGATAGTTTGGAAAATATTTGAAAAACCTTCGTTGTATGCTTTTAAATTTGCTCATTACACTTATTACATGTTGTATCCGACAAATTGAAAATCCCAGCCATTCTTTCAATTTCTTACCTGCAAATATAGCCCTTTGCCGGGTTGATTGCGCAAGGCGGCCCCTTTCAGGGGCTGGTTGGCTAAAAGAAAATCATCCTCGCTTCGCTGCGGTATTTTCTTTTGCCAAGCCTTGCGCAATCCCCGGCAAAGGACAGTCCGGCAAGTAAGAAACCGAAAAACCGGCTCCACGGAGCCGATCATGTCAAACAAACTAAAAAAATGAAGGTATGAACAGAGAGACAACAAGCAAAGTCCACAAAGGACAGCAGGGTGCCAATCCGAAAATGAGAATGTTGGTTTATCGGGAAAGGAGCTATCCCGCACGGAAGGTGCAAGGCAGGGACGGAAGCTATACGGTTGCCGCAGACAGCCTGGTGCCGGAACTGCTGGACGGCATCAGAAGCCTTGACCCGGCAGCTTTCAAGCTGGACGAGGAAATCGCCTGCTATTGCTCGGACGAGGAAATCCAAAAACTGGCGGACGAAGAACTGGTAGAAATAATTTATGAATGGCAACGGTTATGACTGAAACAACAACAGCAAAGGTCCGGGAAGAACAAGTAACGGGCCTTACCGCAGAGAATGCGCACCGGGTCACGATGATCCGGGAAAAGGGTACGGACCATCCTCCCGTACCGTTCCATTTCAGAAAGGAGCATCATGGAACGGGCAACTATGTACACCTGTACGGAAATCCGGAAGATCGGAATGAATTGCATTCCAGGGACTTCAAAGACTGGGAAGCCGTAGCGTTCAAACATCCTGGCTATCTGGAGGATATGTGGAAACAGGCTTGCGACGCATACGCCTGGAGTTCCTTCGACCCGGAGATTCGTGGCGAGACGGACATCATGATTTACGGGGAGGAGCTGCACAACGACCTGCAACTCATGCAGGAAGAGGAACGGGATACATACATCGCCGCCTACCGGAAAAAGCTATCCGCCCAGCTCTCGGCCCTCTCACGCTGCGCCAACCCGATGGTGACGGGACGAGGCGGATTTGATTACCACAGGCAGGAGAATACGAACAGAAGCTATCAGAACCGCTACGAGGAGTTCCGCAATTGGCGGCAAAAGGTTCTTGAAGCCGTCAGACGAAAAAAGGAAGCCGCACGACCGGAGGAAGAAAAACTGGAAAAGGCATGGCAGACGCTCAAACGCGACATCAAGAGCAGCGCCGACACCATCCACGGGATTGACACCGGACAATGCCGGGGTTATAACCGTGCCCTGTTCGTCAGCAGCATCCTGAACAAGGTATCCACCTTCGCCAATCACGGGGAAGTGGAAATCGTCCGCAGGGCCGTGGACTTCATTTCCGAATATAACGCAAGGCTAAGGAAACCCGTCATCACCCCGAGAAACAAATTCTTCCAATTGCCGGAACTTGCGGAACGGATGCGCGAAAGGCTGAAAGCGGTGCAAAGCCGGGAAAACAAGGAAGTGCCGTTCGAGGGCGGGACACTTGTATGGAACTATGGGGAAGACCGCCTTCAGATCCTGTTTGACAGGATTCCCGAAGACAACAGACGAAAGGAACTGAAATCCTCCGGATTCCGCTGGTCACCCAGAAACAAGGCATGGCAACGGCAGCTCACCTCCAATGCCCTCAGTGCCGCCAAGAGAGTGTTGAACCTTCAAAACATCTGAACCATGAATAACGACAAACTGAAATTCGTAGTCGATTCACGCAGTTTTGACGGCAGCTGCGTGACCACCATGTCTGACGGAATACACGGCGACTACCATCATGAGACACTGGAGGAACTGAGGGACAGGGAAAAGAACCCGTACCTCACAGCCGTGTCCGGAAATACCGTCCGCAAGATGATACGCATCCACCTGCAATCCCTCTGCGCCCCGTTCAGTGAGATTACGGAAGAAAGATATTTCGACTACATGGATGTCTTGCCCCCCATCCGCCATACCCGGAATTTCTTTTTCCTGGGAGAGCCTTATCATGCGGACATCTACCGGTTCTGCTTCCGGGCGGGCGGACGCTACTTCACGGGACTCCGCTCCGTTACCACGCCAAGAAAGGAGCTGGAACGGCAGATGGACAACCATTACCGGAACATTACCTTCAAAGGAGACATCCTGAAAGAAAAGCCGATGGTCATCTCCGGCCACGCACGGCATGCTTCTATAATTATAGTTCCTTATCTGTTTCTTGACATAAATGGCGAGAAGAAGTTCATCTGCAACCTGATGAGAGGAACGGACGAATCGTCAGGCAGGGATGTAAGGCTGGAAACCGCCAAAATCCTGCGAAGCCTGCGCCGTCATCATTTCCTCTACTTCTCCGGCTATGAGGGAAACGACGATATGGACAAGTTCCTAGGCGAAGTGATGAAGAAAAAGCACACCCTGCTGGCAAACGGCAACTTCCTCCAATATCCCGTGAACCGGGAGTCCGTGTCTTTTACCGGAACGGTCAGGGAAACAGGCGAGCCGTTCTTCTTCCGGATTTACGACAGGGAGCTGTTCCTGCACCTGTTGTACGTCCTGAGAGGCATCAAAAGGGAAAAAGCTAAAATATAACGTGACACATAACGACGGTATGGTGACTGTCTTTCCGACCCGTCACCATACTAAAAAAACAATGAAATCATGAGAACTGTGACCGAAGAATCGTTGCGACGCAGGCTGGCCCGTCTGGAGTCGGCCCTGGAAAGCGAAAAGGCACGCCTGAGAAAAGTATGCGGCGGCATCCCCTGGGGAGCCGGGATGAGGCGTACCAAATGTACCCCCTCATTCCGAAGGGAGGACGAACTGATCGGGAAAATCAAGGCGGTGAGACAGCAACTCTTCCAAATGTCCGCAGGCGGTGACAATCACACGTTTAAAGAAACAGGCAGGTGAATGCCGGCCAATTAACTTGCAAGTCAATAATTTTAAAACCAGTTACGAATATGAACACCCGATTGGCTATAATCCGTTCAGAGGGAAAAGAACATCTCTGCTACCGGGAAGAGGAATGTTTTGTCGATGTATCCTATCCGATGGTGACATTTACCAAAGGGGAGGATGATTTTGAAATTGTCAAATGCGACCATCCGTCCATGGAAGAGACTTTCCTGTATCAGGAAAGCCGTCTCTCAATCGTGATTGAAATGTACCATAACGGCTGGCCGGCATTGTCTCTGAAAGATCCCGTGACCCATGAGATATACACGGTCCTGACGGTCAACTTAGAAGATAAGGCGGCATTCTCACTGCCTGACAGGGCATTCGTGGACATCAACAACAATCCTGATGCCATGGAGTTCCTTCTGTCTAACAAATTGGCTGAGGATACAGGTTATAGACGTCAGAGCGGCCGGGTAAGCTACCCGATGGTCACACTTAACCTTCCGACGTTTTACAGGCTTGACCCACATGCCTTTAGCGCAATATTGAATATCCGGTAATCCTTCCGGGCAATGAATCTGGTATCAACAATCAAATGGAAAGAATCATGAAAAGATATGACATAAGAGTAAGGTATTCCTTCGAGGGCACTTACACGGTAGCGGCAGAAGACCGCGATGAAGCAAAAAGAATGGTAAATGACGATTGCGGTCTTGTTTTGGGCGGCGATATCCACACGACACGCGATGACGATGAAGTGTTGGACTGGGATTTCTGTATCCATCCCGACACGCGGATTCTCTCCTTGCAGGAAAGAGGCGGAAAAGGAAGTTTACCGTCAGAAGCCGTTGATTTCAGCGGCAGGATCAAGGAACTGCGGGGGGACATCATCGACGCGATACGGCAGTTGCTCCATGCTCACTGCGTGAAAGAAATTCGTCTTCCGGAAGAGGATTATGATCCGGTCTGGGTGATATGGTTTGGCAAGAACGGAGAACCATATGAATGCAGGGTGACAGGACTCCGGGTAACAGCGGACAGCCTGACCGTCCTTGCCGAAGAGAAAGAAAGCGGTGACGAGGTGCAGTGTCACAGCCCGTTTGAACTCGGCGCGAAGAACATAGACTGGCTTTATGAGATGTATGAGGCTGTGTGGCATCAACTGAGAGAAACAAACAATGTAGAATCACAAATAGAAGAACCATGAAATATCAAGCGGAAAATACCGTCTCCAGTTTCTTCTACTACATGTGGAACGCCTGGAGCGAGGAGGAATGCAAAACCGTGTATGGCGGCATGTACCCGCATTTCTGGGAAAAATGGTGCGTGGCGACAGACAAGGGCACATTCGGCGCGGCGGAACGGTTCTATCTGGAACTTTCGGAAGACAACCGCAGGCTTTTGGTGGAACGGGCCGTCTCGATATACGACGGACGAGGCCTCAGAAACAGGAACAGAAACATAAAAAATCAAACAGCATGCAGGGAAACATTATCAGTCTGATCTGCAACTCATGCGGTTGCGGTCAAACGGAAGCACAGGAATACCTGGACTCCGAAATCCGGTACCTGCGCGAATTGCAGGAGGCGGACGACCTGAGAGAAGATGACATGGAAACGGCCTGTCTCAACCTCGGTCTTGACCTTGACTACCGGGAATATTTTATCAACCGCCTCGCAGGGGCATAAAAAACTTATGGCTATGACTTATTTTCAGAACATACACTCTCTGACGGACTTGAAGAAAGAATACCGCCGGCTGGCATTGGAGCACCACCCGGACAAGGGTGGTGACACCGCAATCATGCAACAGGTGAACACCGAGTTTGGAAGGCTTTTTGAGGCTTGGAAAGAAAAACCGGATATTCCCTCGACCTCAACCGGATATGAATATGACTATCCGGGAGCCACGGCAAAGGAATACACCAAGTATGTGTATAACGAATACCGCTGGAAAGGCCGCAATTACAAGGGGCAGCACGCTCCTGAAATTGTGGGACTGGTACGGGCATGGCTCAAGGAGACCTATCCGGGATACAAGTTCTCTGTCAGACGGGAGAATTGCCACTCCATCCATATCCGGTTGATGAAAGCGGATTTCGAGGCGTTCACCAAAGAGTCCGGAAAAGTTCAAGGCGATGTCAACCACCATCATATCCATTCAGACAAATCCTTGACGGACAGGGCAAAGGATGTAATGGTGAATATCTGCGATTTCATCATGTCGTACAATTTCGATGACAGCGACCCCATGACGGACTATTTTCACACCAACTTTTACCTGACGCTCGGAATCGGAAGTTACAAACAGCCGTACAAGGTGGAACCGCCCAAACTCGGCAGCAAAGACAAGCCGGAGGTATTCAAGCATCCGGAAGGTCCGGCACACAAGGCAATGCGCCGGGCATTGGGCAAAGCGCGTTTCGGCTTCATCGAAAGCCGGAAGTATGCCGGGGAAATAATTCTGGGGGAAGACTGTTTCGGCTCACGGGGCGAAGTCTATTTTTGGCCGAAGGAATATTCAAGCGCAAAAATGGCCCAAAAACGCATCGACAAACTGGAGGAAGCCGGAATAAGGTGCGAACTCACCGGCTATAACGGAGGATACATCCGCCTGCTCGGATACACCCCTGAGATGAGAAATTCCCTGGAACGGGAACGTCAGGAGTATGCCGCCGCGTATCAGGCATGGTACTCAAAACAGAATTTAAAAACAATCTGATTCAGAAATTATGGATACAAACAATTTGGACAAGTGGTGGTACGGACTTCCGGAAAACACCAGACAGGCTATAGGAAACGATGGGATATGGGAAAAACTGGATATGCCGTCCCGTTCGGCGCTACACCGGTATTCCCGGCTTAGAATTTACGGAACGGCAAAGGACAGGGATGAGGAACGCACGCTGCTCAATGAAATCGCGTGCGGACTGGGCGACCTTGCCCTTGTCCGTAAAAACGGCATCGCTTTGGAGAAAATGTGCAACGGGAACGGGGAATTTTACGATGAATACCAGGAACAGTTCGACATATTATATGACAATTACGGACATACAATAGAAAATATAAGCTGGCCGGACTGGATCGGACATACAATTCCGACAAACAGGGAACTGGTCCGGTTATTGGAACATCACGGTTACAAGCGTATGGAAATCGATACCGACAGAAGAATCCCGAAAACTTTCTATGTTTTCCGTCGTGGGTTGCACATCAACGCAAGCGAGGACTTGTCTTACCACATCGTACCGCAACAGGACAGTTTCGGACTGGGGCGTTTTGCGGTATGCGCTACCAAAGACGGTGAAAGCTCCCAGCTGGGAACTGACTGTGCCCGGCTCTTTTTGAGGCGCTTCCTTGCCTTCCTGAAGGGTGAAAGAAGCGGGAAAGAGATTATAGATGAAATGTAAGCATTCGATAAACTCCCCCTTTCATTCTAAAAATGTGATATTACTTTTGTAATCAAAGTAAAAAAGCTCAATTGTTATGTCACATCAATGGACCATGGAAGATTTTGAATCTATTTATTCCCGTTTCAAGTCGAGCGGACTGTCAGTTATGGATTTTTGTTCGAATGAATGTATTCGTCCCAAACGTTTCTACGAGTGGCGTTCCAAGCTGTTGCGCAAAGGCGGCTTTATCCCGGTAAAGGTAAACAGTAAGGGCCAGGTCAGTCTTCCCCATAAGGAGAAATCCCTGCTGTCTGCCCCTCCGGTCAGCCCGTCGCCAATTCCCCAGCCGCTATGTGAGATCTCCTATCCCAATGGCGTCACAGTCCGCTTGAACAGCCCTTTGTCACCGGAGGTATTGCAAACCCTGATATTTTTGAATTCAAACCGTTAGCCTATGTTTTCTTTGAATGAATCCAACAGATATTATCTTTACCCGTATCCGACAGACATGCGTAAGAGTTTTTATACGCTTAGCGGCATCGTGACCAACCAGATGGGAAAGAATGTACGGGACGGTGACGCTTTCATTTTTATCAATGCGAATTGTACCTGTATGAAAATCCTCCATATGGAATATGGTGGTCTGGTGATATACCATATGAGGCTGGAACATGGGCACTTCCATCTGCCGGTCATAAATACGGAGGAAGGTCGGATTAAAGCGATTGAAACCTTCTGGAATGACCTTGTGATGATGGTTCAAGGAATGGACGGCAGCAAGGTCAGGCGTTATAAAAGGAGTGGTTTCCATGGGTTGTAGTTGTAACAAATTATAACATATACAATGCCGTATTCCGGCTGTTTTTTAGTATCTTAGCATCATATTTAAACGATTATGCCAACCGATAAGGAATTACTGATAAAGGATCTCATGCACAAATGCGACTGTCTGTATAGAGAAAACAGCCGGTTGAAGGAGATGGTGTCCACGCAGCCCCTTAAAGCTGCGGACAAAGAGGTGTATGAGGCTTTATTGTCTGACAAGGATGCCATAATCGCCCAAAAGGAAGCAAAAATCAACAGTCTGGAGCAACGTGTATCCTATCTTGAACGGCAGTTGTACGGTAAGAAGGCGGAAAAGTTCATAAAGCCTGACGCCCAGGACCGCTGGCTGGATTTTGAAGGCTTTGACATGCTTCCCCAGGAGGCTGAAGCCGCAGAAGAAGCAGAAAAGGAGTTGAAGGCTACCAGAGAAGCGATCATCGCCCGTAAAAAAGCGGGGAAGCAGCATCCTGCGAGAAAATCCCTTCCGGAGAATCTTGAGCGTGAGGTGGTCCATATATATCCCGAAGGGTATAATCCGGAAGAGTGGACGCTCCTTCCCGGAGAGGAAGTGACCGAGATCCTTATGCACGAGCCCGAGAAGTTCTATATCCGCAGGATAGTGCGCCATACAGCCAAACGGAAGGGTACAAACGAGTTCAAGACCGGCCCGCTTCCCGTCATGCCAATAGCAAAGAGCTATGCCTCTGCCTCATTGCTGGCAGACATGATGATAGGGAAATATGTGGATCACATACCGTTCCACAGGCAACTGGAACAGTTCAAACGTGTGGGGGTACATCTCCCCGCGTCAACGGTCAACGACTGGTTCAAGGATGTGGCGGATTTGCTAAGGCCCCTTTACTTCCGATTATGGGAGCTGGTGATGCAGACTGACTACATACAGTCGGATGAAACGACAATCCCCGTGATGAATGACGAGAGACACAAGACGGTCAAAGGTTATATCTGGCTTGTGCGCAGTGTCATGACCGGACGTCAGTTCTTTTACTATGACAAGGGTTCCCGAAGTGGAAAGGTGGTGCTGAAACTCTTCGGCAAGTTCCGGGGAGCCATACAGACGGACGGATACGAAAGGTACGAGATGCTGGACGCCAAGAAAGGTATTATCCTTCTTGGCTGTTGGGCCCATGCACGCAGACATTTTTGGGAGGCAAGAAAGAATGACATGCAGCGTGCCGACTATGCGCTCGCACAGATACAGTTGCTTTATGACGTGGAGCGTAAGGCTGACGATGAACGCCTGACTTACGAACAGAGGGCTGAACTTAGGGCACGTCTTGCATATCCCATACTTGTGCGCTTCGAGAAATGGCTGGTCAATGAATATCCCAAAGTAATGAAAGACAGTCCGATCGGAAAAGCCATAAAATATACATACGGAAGGTTCGACAAACTCTCCAGGTACCATCTGGACGGTCGTTACAGACCGGATAATAACGAGATAGAAAATAAAGTGCGGCCTGTCGCGTGCGGCAGACGTAATTACCTGTTCTGTGGCAATAATGATGCCGCTGAAGATGCGGCGGTGCTCTACTCGTTCTTCGGCTGCTGCAAGGCTGCCGGGGCTGACTTCCGCACGTGGCTGATCTACTTCCTTGAACATATACATGATTATGACGATGACTACTCGATGGATCTGGCCGAATTGTTACCTGACAATCTGTTATCCAAGGGCAAGATATTATCCGTTACGTCACCGGAATCTCCCAAGAAAGACTCCTGATACCTTCGTAAATCTCGCCTAAACACGGGAAAACTACCGTTTTATGCCAATCAAGACGGGAAAATAGGGAATAAAGTGCCGTTTTTATCTTCATTATCCCCGATAAATAGGGAAAATAAGGGAAAGAATACCCTTTTATACCAATTATGGCGGGAAAGTAGGGATAAAAATATCGCTTTATCACATTTGTCACAGGAAAATAAGGGGCAAAGGGGAAAAACTTCCTTTTATCCGCTCCATTAGTAGGGATAATATCAATTACTATAGAACCCGCACATCTTTGGGTTGAATTGATGTAACAATAAATCATAGAACGATAAAATGAATAAACGACATTATGAACATACGTTACCCAATATACGAGGGAGTTTATCGAATACTTACAATTAAGAGTGGCTAAGACTAAAGCCGTGAACGGCGATGGCAAGCGTCCGTTCACGGCTTTGCATAATTTCAATCTACGGTATATAGAACAGTTCAAACTCCTCTTTTCTTCTTCTCTCTATGCCTGGAATGACTTTCCCCCGATAACAGCGGAACGATATATATTCCTTGTAAATATTCCGGTTACCATCGTCCAGTTTCTGAATCAGTCTGCTTTTGGGTATCTTGCCGTTTCCGATCAGACGGTAACAGCCCACATTAAAACCTAACAGACTTAAAAGAAGCGAGTCTTTTCCATATTTACGGAATACCTTCAAACACCGTTCAAGGTCGCATCTCAAAAGTGAGTCCGCCTGTGCCTCACTCAGGTTCTCGGTCAGCTTCTCATGGGGGAGCAGGCGGTGTCCGTAACCGATGTAAGGCATTTTCCCCCGGTGCCAGCCTTCCCACCGCTTGATGCAGGCTACCGCCTTATCCTTGTCAGACGGGGGATTTTCCGCCTTGCCATACAGAACAAGTGACAGAAAAATCATAATAACCGGTATTCTTTTCATGCGGCCTCCGTATTATTGTCTTCCTCCTCCGCATCCTTTCCATTGAAATCATATGTCAGCTGTTGCAAGTTTCCCCAATTGTCTTCAAAATAGAGGTCTATGGTCTGTGATTCCTTGCCGCTATGCGAGGTATAGTAAAGACGGAATTTCCATTCGTTCAGCAAATAACGGTCATTGGGTTTCAGTACCGTTCCGTCCTCCATCTTCAGACTGCCCTTTCCGTCGGGCTGGAAATACCTCAGCGTATAGACAGTTCCGGAAAAGTTTCCTTCCGGCTTGATTTCCAGACGGATTTCCACCGTCTCACCGTTTACGATTTCGTCCGCCACCGGCATGGACTCCACCGTGAACGGGTATTCTTGTCTGATATCCAGCTCATTGTCACAGGCGACAAGGGCAAGAAAGGAAAATACCATGCAACAGACTGTCATCATAAAATCAAGGATTCTTCTTTTCATGGGTATATGTTCTTTTTAAGGTTAGAAAATGTATTTGACTCCGGCTCCATACTGGAAATGGCAGCGGCCGGAAGCGCCGCCCCATACAAAACGTTCACGCAGACATAGCAGCAGGGCTATGCTGTCCGACAGGTATCCTTCCGCCTCCAGCGTTACCGCACCCCCATAGATGAAGGACTCATACTTGCGCAAGGAAGCTCCGTCATCCAACAGGCGGTTTCCGTTGTTCACGGCCTCGTAGCCCAGCAAGGCGGAAGCACCGAGGTTCAGAAAGAAAGACTTGCCGGATGTGGAAAGGATTGTATGATAATAACCGCCTTCCCCTGTATATTGCGACAGTGGGACATATGTGTTCCGGTAAGGGTTATTACGTTGTAGCATCTCACAGCCAAACACCCACTGGTTCCCTTTCTTTGTGTAAGTGGCAACAGCCAGCGAAAAGGCGTAGCCCGCATCATGGCGGTCTGCCCGGCTGTAAAAGCCGTCGGCCATTTCAGCGGTAAAGCGGACGGATTTCATCCCCGGCAGCCGGCGCTGGGCTTCCGCCTGCCCCGTAAAGAGGGCAAGCAGGAGGATAATGAAGATGAAGTTTCTTTTCATGGCACTCATCTTACTTTCAGTTCATTGACAGTCCCGGCACGTACAAGGTCTTCGTTCTCCACCTCAAACGACTGATGGCGGCCACCCTGTTTCTCGTACATCTCCACGACCAGCTTCTTGCCGTCGGGGATGGTGAACTTGGGCAGGGCGAACACCGTCCGCTCGTTCTTCTTCCCGTCCACACGGGTCACATAGTTGAAGGCACGCAGCGGATAGATGACCTGCTCCTGCATGGCGGTACGCTTCACGATTTTCTTGTCTACAATCTTGAAAGTTACGAAGTCCACATCGAAAGGCACGTGCGTGGCGTTCTTCACCTCGGTATGGAAATAGAGCAGCTCGCCGTGTGCGTAAAGCCCCTTGAGCAGGTATTGAACCCCGAACCGCTTGCTGCCGATGTGCTTGACCTTGCGTTTGTCCTGCCCATACACGGATTTCATGATCAGCCGTACCAGACGGGGCGACTCCCCGGCGAGTTCCTGCAAGTAGATTTCCATCGCATTGTTCGGACGGTTAACCGACTCCCCGTCATGGATGAAGTCGCACATCTCCACGTTCAGCAGCAACGGCTCGTCGGCATACTTGACGTTGAATGTGTAAAAGTTGCCGTCCTCGGTTATCACGCTCATATTGGTTTCACTGCGGAAATGTTTCCGGGTCGCCTTCACACGGATGACGTTTTCCGCACCGTCCGCCTTGCCCGCTATCAGGTTGGGGGAACCCAAATCCACGTATCTTACGGGAGAGGGGAAAATTATATGTACGGTCTTGTCATACGTGATTTCCAGACCATGCGGGGGAATCATTTGGCTGAAGCCGATCTTGCGGCTCAATCCCTCGTAATAATCCCCGCTGCCTTGCTGCGCGTATGCAGCCACTGCGCCCATAATCAGGGCAAAAATCATCAGAATCTTCTTCATGTGCGTTCTTGATTGGTTGGTGAATAAATGGTTGGTTTCTTTTCTCTTTTCATTTTTCGGGAGAGTGCAGCAACAGCCGGTGTCCGGCTTTCAGGGTGATTTTCACCGCACGCATTTTCTTTTCCACATATTGCGACACGCCCTGTATTACCCCCTTGCCCACGTCCGAGGCAATCTGCGCCCCGGCATCCGTCGAGATGTTGATGCTGCTCCCCATTGAGGTGCCCATACCCGCGGCTATCTCACGCGCCGCATCATACTCCATCGAGTTCGGCACGAGGATTCCCCGCTGTCCGTCGGCATCATATACCTCCAGTTCCACCGGAAACAGCGTGCCCTTGTATTCCACCGTCTCTACAAGGATGTCCATCCGCTCCCCCTGGATGCGTGTACCGCCGGTCAATACCGTCCCTTGGGGAATGAGCCGGTCGTCCACCGCCATCGGCTCCAGCAACCGGATGCGCAACACCTGCCCGTCCGATACGGTCTGCGTACCGTGTACACAGGCGGCGATGGTATTCCTGCCGGAAGGGAGTGTCCTGCCTATAGGGGTGTGGAAACCGGTATTCCTCTCTCCCGCAAATTCGGCGATGAAATCCTCATTGTCCATAGGTTGTGCAAGCGATGACACCACCTGATTCCGTACCTGTTTCACCGGGCGGACGGCTGTCCTGTCTTTCCGGTCGCTCCGGCCATTCACGGCAGCCGGGGCATCCGGCTGCTTCCCGTTGTACCGGGCGGCCAGCTCGTAAGACTTTTCCAGCAGTGCCATCTTTTCTTCCAGGGTCTGTCCTTCCGGCTGTCCTTCCGCCGGTCTCTTTTCTTTTTCCAGTTCCTCTATACGGCGGAGCAGATCGGCATTTTGTTGGTTTTCATTCCGGGTATATACAGCACCCAGCGAACGGTTCATATTCCGGTAGGCTTCCGCAGAGGAATGGACAAAGCCGGGGGATTTCCCCGTTTCCGGTTCCGGCGGAAGTTCCGTGTTGGCTTTTCCTGCGGTAAGGCCGGCAGTATCCTGACTGTCCTTGTTGAGCAGCTCGGACATCTCCTGGAAGGTTCCCCTGCGCCATTTTTCCTTTTTAGCCAGTGCTTCCTGCTCGTAGGCGCTTACCTTGTCGCCCTCCATTTCCGAATCTTTCGGCGAGGGCATCTCCACGTTGAATCCCTTGCCCTTTTCCTTTTCCGCCTTGTCCTTTTCCGACGGGCTGAATACCAGCAGGAGGAATCCGGCGCACAGCAGGCAGAAGAACGGATAGACAATATACCTCGCGCGTCGGCGCTTCTCTTCGGGAGTCAGCGGCTTGTCACTCGACAGCCCCAGCCGTTCCCTGATTTTCTGAAAGTCCATTTTCATGTTTCTGGATGTTTGAATGAATGGTTGTTGTTTCCGGCCGTAACATGACGGGCCGGATATGCCCGGTTTTCATGTCGCCCTTCCGTTCCCCCAAACGGGACACGGAAGAGACAACCGAGTACAGACAGGCTGCCGTGAACAGAAGCGAGACGACACTTGTCAAGACAATGCGCTGCTTCCCGGTCAGCCGGCGGCAGAACAGCCGGATACGGCTGTCCGCACGTTTTAAGACGGCAGGTTTCCCTCTCATCGTTCCACACTCCTTATATCCCTGTTCTCCAGTATGGTGAACTGCTCGATGATGAACCCGTTGGGATTGTCGTCCGAACGCCCCGTATTCTGGAGCGAACAGGAGGTGACAAGGCTTCGCTCGGTCACGTTGCTCTCACGGATGATCAGCTGCCGGGCGTATGTACGCGCCTTGTAGGGATAGGCGGCAAAGTCGCACACCACGCTGTCCACGTGTACCACCTGGTTGATGTTGCCCGAAATCAGCCGGTTGTAATATCCCTTTTCGGCAAAGTCCACATAGTAGTGATAGGCGCTCTTGTCCGCCAGCTGCAGGGCACGGCCTATATTGTGTTCGATCGCGTCCTTCTGCGGAGAGAGCGAGAAGAACAGCTCGTGAAAACGCCGGACGTGTTCCCGCGCCTCGGCGGGGCGGTTCTGTGAAAGATCCTGCGAGAGGGCGAGCATCAGCGACTTGCCCTTATCCAGCACATAGATCTTTTCCCGTTGCTTCTCGGCGAAACGGTACGAGCTCCACAACGCATAGCCGGTAATGAGCGCACAGCAGCCGGTAAAGACAGCCAGCATCAACCGGATACGCCTGAAGCTGCTCTCAATGTTGGTCAATGACTTGAATTCCATTTAGCGAATGATTGGTTTGAATGAATAAATAAATGTTTCCGGTATGACCGGGCGGCTCCTTCCGACAAGTCGCCAACCCGGTAATCCAAGTTGCCGACTCACGGAAACGGGTTGCCATAGAGCCTATTTGCCCCGCAGCCTTCCCCCGATATTCCCCAGTACGGCACCGCCCGTCCCGGCAGCGAAACTGCCCGCTTTCGTGGCCGTGCGGTTCAGGTTACGGCTGAAGTTTCCGGCTCCGCCCGCCTGTACGATCCAGCCCGCCACCGTCGGGACGGTGAAGTACCCGATAATCCCTATCAGCATGAATATGATATAGACGCTATTTGAGTTGTCTATCGAGTAGTCGGGGTTGTTCTGTAATTCCAGAATGTCATTTTGGAGCATCAGCACCTGGAGCTTGGCGAGCAGGGTGCTGAACAGGTCGCTGACCGGAAGCCAAAGGTAGACGGATATGTACCTCGTGAACCACTGCCCGAGCGTGGACTGGAAACCGTCCCATACGCTGAAGGCGAACGCCACCGGTCCCAGAATGGAGAGCACGACAAGGAAAAAGGTCCTCACGGTATCTATCAGCAGCGATGCCGCCGCGAATATCAGTTCCAGCAGGCTGCGGAAGGCGTCACGGATTTTCTTCTCCAGATTGTACATCCCCACCTCCACGTACATGCCCAGGCGGGAGGCGGTATCTATGGTTGACCAGCCCAGCTCGTCCAGCTGACGGTCGAATTCCTCGTCGCTCACCAGGTAGGCGGTTTCGGGATTGCGCAGCATGGCCTCCCTTTCCAGTTCCTCCTTCTGCGCCCTGTACTGTTCCATATCCAGCGTCTGCCCCTCAAGCATCTTGTGCGTACCCTGTACTATCGGGCTGAGCACGGTGTTCAGCGTGCCGAGCACCAGCGTGGGGAAAAGCAGGATGCAGATGCCGATGGCGAAGGGACGCAGCAGGGGATAGACATCTATCGGTTCGGCACGGGCCATCGACTGCCACACGCGGACGGCGACATAGAACAGGGCACCCAGCCCGGCAAGTCCCTTTCCCACGTCCATCATGTCCTTGCAAAGGGGCAGCATATCGTCATACAGGGTCGCCAGTATGGTATGCAGGTTGGCAAAATCTATCGACAACGGCATCATGGCTACCAGTATTTGGAGATTTCATTCCCGTAAAGCCGCATCACCCGGTCCAGGTCGTTCTTCTTTCTGGCACGGAGATAGCTCACGGCGATGTTCTTGTTCGTGTAATAGCTCACCAGGTTGCGGTAGCGGCGCATCTCATAGTAGCAGCGGTCCACCACGTCCATGCGGTCCTTGTCGGTCATGGAGAGCGTGCTCACGTTGATGACCTGCCTGAGATCCTGTAGCACGCCGTTGCTCTCCTCCAGCAGGCGGGTGTAGCCGAAGGCGATGGCGTCCAGCTCGCGGGGCGAGAAGTTCCCGTCGTTCATCATCTTGCCGAAGTTCGTTACATAGATGTCGGACACGTCGCCCACCATCAGGATGATGTCGCGCACCTTGCGGGCGTCCTGTATCAGGTCGTTCACCGCCTTTAACTGGTCGTAATACTTCTTGGCCTGCTCGTAAATCTTCACCGTCTCCGCAAAGCTGTCGGCCGTATTGACCGCCGTTTTCGAGGTATGGGCGATGTTGTCCGACATGTTGATGATGCTTTGGGCAAGGTTGCCGGGATCGGTCACCACCCACTGGGCATTGGCGCCGGTGCCGCACAGGGCGAGTACCGTTCCGATCAGGAGTGACTTCGCTTTCATGGGCGTTCCTCCTTCCGCACATAGTCACCGTTCGGGGAGAAGGTCAGCACGTCGGCGGCCTCGTTGTAGGAGATGTCGATGCGGTGCCCCGTGTTGATGAACAGGTTCCCGTTCTCCTCAACCAGCAGGTAGGTCTGAGGCCTGAGACGGCGCATCTTTCCGCTGCGGGCGAACACCGTCACCTTGTAGGCTTCCCCTTCCTTATATACCAGCACGTCCGGCTTGCCTTCCACGCTGCTCCACGAGCCGCAGAGCTTGTCACGGTCGGTGCCGCTCTCCGAGCAGCCTTGTAATACCATGGCGGCCATACCGATCAGGCACACCGCCAGTCTCATAAGGGATTTGTTTCTCATTGTTCTCTTTTTGGGGTTGATACTTGTCTTTGTTCCTCTCGTTTTCTCTCTGCCATCCGGCGGATGGCAAGTTCCAGGTTGCCGTCCAGCTCCTCGGCAAGCCGTTGCACTTCCAGTTTCTCGGACTCTTCCGTCGTGAACGTGAAATACTCTTCCGCGCTCACTTCCGTAGCATAGACCGCCGAACGGGTGCCGCCAAGCCCTATCCAGACTTCACGGTAAAAACGTCCGGGATGGTTCGCCTGGTTGATGGAGAGTATCTGGCTTTTCTCTTTCTCCGTCAGGCCGAGCAGCCGCTGGATATGCTCGAACTTGTTCATGTATTTCCGCTGGTCCAGAAGGATCTTGCAGTCGGAGTTGTTGATGATGGCCTCCTTCACAATCGGGGAGCTGATGATGTCGTCCACCTCCTGGGTCACCACAACGGCCTCACCGAAATATTTCCGGACGGTCTTGAACAAATATTGGATATAGCCGCTCATGTTGGCGGACATAAGGGCTTTCCAACACTCCTCTATCAATATTACCTTGCGGATTCCTTTCAGACGGCGCATCTTGGCGATGAAGGTCTCCATGATGATCAGCGTCACCACAGGCAGCAGCACCTTGTTGCCGCTGATGTTGTCCAGCTCGAACACGATGAACCGCCTGTTTGTCAGGTCCAGTTCCCTGTCGGAGTTCAGCAGGAAGTCGTAGTCGCCACCCTTGTAGAAAGGCTCCAGCACGTTCAGGAAACCGTCGATGTCGAAATCCTTCTCGCGTACCTTCTTTTCCGCTATCATCCGGCGGTAGTCACCGTCCACGAACTCGTAGAAGCCGTTGAAGTCCGGCCTTGCCTCCCGATTCCCGGTAATTTTACGGATATAGGCGTTCACCGCTCCCGAGAGCGCCACCTCTTCCGAACGTTTCGGTGCCTCGTCCTCCCGTTTCCACAAGGTCAGTATCAGAGTCTTGATGCTCTCGCGCTTTTCCACATCGAACTGTCCGGAATCGGTGTAGAACGGGTTGAAGGATATCGGATTGTCCTCCTCATACGTGATGTAGATGCCGTCCCCGCCGCGTGTGCGGTCGTGGATCATCCGGCACAACCCCTGATAGCTGTTGCCCGTGTCCACCAGCAGGATATGCGCTCCCTGCTCGTAATAGTTGCGCACCAGATGGTTGGTGAAAAAGGACTTGCCGCTGCCGCTTGGTCCCAGGATAAATTTGTTGCGGTTGGTGATGATGCCCCGTTTCATCGGAAGGTCGGAAATGTCCACGTGCACCGGAATGCCGTTCTGCCGGTCCGCCATGCGGATGCCGAACGGACTGGGCGAACTTCTGTAATTGGTCTCCCCGGCAAAGAGGCAGACCGCCTGCTCCAGGAACGTGTAGAATGACTCTTCGGCAGGAAAGTCGCCCGCATTGCCCGGAATGCCCGTCCAGTAAAGCACCGGGGTGTCGACGGTGTTGTAACGGGGGGTGCATTCCATCATGGCAAGCTGGCTGCCCGTGTCGTTCCTGATACGGCGGAACTCCTCCGCATCCTCCGCCCAGGCGATTACATTGCAGTGGCATCTGACGGGAAGCACTCCCTTGGTATGCGCCTCGTCCAGATACATCTCCGTCCATTCCTGGTTCACGGCATTGCTCCGGCTGTACCGTGACAGAGAGAGCATGTTGCGCGAGTTCTTCTCCATCATCTGCAGGATTTCCTGCGCATTGTCGATGAACACGTACTGCGAGTAGATGTGGTTGCAGGAGAGCAGCAGCCCCACGGGTGCGGCGAAGGAAAGGCGGCAGTCACTCCTGTCGGTGGACATACGCTCGTAGCGCATGTCGGTGGAGAGCTTGCCCGGCAGGTCTTCCGTATCCGAAAGTGTGTGCAGGCAGAGCCGCTTGTCCCCGATACGCATCCGTCCGGGCTTGAGGCAGATGTCCTGCAGTACGGCGGTTTCGTCCTCCATCGAGAGGGAGAGGTATTTCTCCACCAGCCCGGGACGTTCCTTCGTGCCGGTAATCTCCTCCGTTTCCAGGCGGCGCAGCCGGATATGGGCGGAGTCGTTCACGATATGCTCGAACTGCTCCACCGCTTCCAGAAAGCGGGCCGCCATGTCCTTGTCGGTAATCTCCCTGGGCAGCAGGAATCCCCGGCAGAGGGTGCTGAAGTCACTTTGCCGGCGGTTGCGCTCACGGGTGGTCTTTGTCAGATACAGGTAACAGCGGTGGTTCAGGTACGGCCTCTCGTTGAAGTGCCGCTCATAGCTGCGCGAGAGGAAGCTCTGTTCCTCCCCGCCGTTTTGGGGACGGTAGCTCTCCTTCGTGAACCAGTCCTGCTTGCAGACGATGCTGTGCTCGGGCAGTACCCTGGCGGCCTTTATCCAGGTGGAGTGCATGGCCTCATACTCTTCCGCCGTCACCGTGTACAGCTCGGGAAGCTCCACCTCGAAGGCCACGGTCAGGTCGGCGTCCTTGCTCACGATGCAGCCGTTCTCCACCGAGAGCAGGGGGAACTTGCGTTCCAGCGTTTCCGCTTTCAATACATTTCTCATGATTGTCGTTTTTTTCTTTTTGCAAATAATCTGAAAACTCTCTTGCGGTGGATCAGGTAGCGCGGATGGCGTTTCTCCGCCAGCAGCTTCATAAGACCGTGTTCGCCGTAGCGGGCGTTCAGCCGGAACACCGCCCATGCCAGCAGACCGCCGGATACGGTCCCGAAAGGGATGCATATCCATTGGTCCACGCCTGCCAGGTAAAGGATGACCACCGCCAGGAGCACCGTCACCAGACCGCCCGCGAAGACGAACAGGTATTGTGACTTGAGCCCCTTGAACTCGACGGGATTGCCCGCCCCCTTGTTTACAGGATACTCCATACCGCTTAGAGGAAGAAGGAACGCAGGATGGTGGCGGCTACAATCAGAAAGATGCAGGCAAAGAACCAGCTGGCGGCGGTTTTCGAGGTGTCGGGATCACCGCTGGAGAACTTGCCGTAGGTCTTGATGCCGCCCACCAGGCCGAGCACCGCACCGATGGCATAGCACAGTTTGGTGGCGGGATCGAAATACGAGGTCATGAGGCTGGTCGCCTCGTTGATACCGGCAAGGCCCTGACCTTGGCCCTGCGCGAAAGCACCGGCGGCAATCGCCGCGCACATCACTGAAAAAAGGATTCTTCTCTTCATTGTCGAATCGTTTGGGTAAGACATAAATTTGAATTCGACGGCGAAGATAAAAAGGGATAATACGCTGTGATTCAGAGGTGTCATCAGATGTCGCCAGATGTCATCAGATGTCATCCAACAAGTGCTTTTGCGCGTCTCTACAGAGATTTTCAACATTGTTTTACGTCATTGCGGAGACGCTTACCTCAAGCATAATACATGATTAATTGATGATTTTGGCACAAACATGGATTGTTCAAACGGTTACATGTTTTTCTGTACCATTTATATAATTGCCATACAAAAGCCAGCAAATTCCATAAAGTTGATTTCTTGTCAAAAACGACTATTATTGATATTGGATTAAAATAGCTATATTTGCATATCAAACGCAGTTTTATGGCCAATGTAAACAGGTTAAAAATAGTGTATCATGTAGTAGTGTATAAAGAGAGTAACAATATCACACCTTGATAAGGCATTTTTAAGTAATATATCTGTTTATATTCAAGAACAGCCAAACAGAGAACAATAACTTTCATACTTATAAGTATGAACAATGAAATTATTGTGCCTGAAACAAAGCGAACAAAATATGAGGCCGTAAAATAAAGCATGATGCAACAATTGCTTATGGGCAAAATATTTAATCAGTTAGTGTATGAAGAAAAACCTTAAAGATTTGTATTGCCAACGCCCTCATGTCGTGATAGTTGGAGCTGGTGCTTCAAGAGCGGTCATGGGAAAATCTTGCCCGACGATGAATGAAGCCATTGAACAGGTCGGGTTAGATAGAATCCTTGAAGGATTTATGTTAGAAACGAAAAGCAAGAATCTTGAAGATATATATAGTGAGCTGTTTAGACGTGGTGATGAGTGTAAAAACGCACGGATAGCAATGGAAAAAAAACTTTATGAATATTTTTCAAATGTGCAGCTTCCATCTTTCTTGACCATCTACGACCTTTTGATTCTTTCGCTCACAGAAAAAGACTGCATTGTATCCTTCAACTGGGATAGTCTGCTTATCCAAGCATATAACAGAGTGGCAAAGATTACCTGGAACAGACCAGAGATTCTGTTCTTGCATGGAAATGTGGGGGCTGGTGTGTGCAAAGACTGTATGACCTTTGGTCTTATACAAAACTATTGCAGAAAGTGTGGCAAACCATACAACGCTGTTCCTTTGCTGTATCCTGTAGAACAAAAGGATTACAACAGCGACAGCTTTATCCGTGACCAATGGAGTGTTGCAAAGTACTACATATCGAAAGCAGGCAAGGTAACAATCTTTGGGTATAGCGCACCTTCTTCTGATAAGGAGGCAAGTGAAATACTTAAAGCTGCATTCTCTAAACATGATGGTGTTCATAGATTGGATGCAGTGGAAATAATTGAACGTCCCGGATTCAACGCGAATGAAATATCAGAAACTTGGCAGTATTTCTTTTCATTGACCAATTACCATTCTGACATTGTGGACTCCTTTTATAATAGCTGCTTGGCGCAGGCACCTCGCCGTACCTTGCAATACCAATACCAACAATTCATTAGAGGATGGTGGGGACAACCAAAGATACACTTCTCAAAACAAGATACTTTTGAGTCGGTGGAAACGCTTTTAAAGCCACTTCTTGTAAATGAAGAGCAAGGAGATTATTCTATAATTTAAGTCAATAACACTAACATCATCATTACAACCGAATGAATAGACTTGTTATCATAGGAAACGGATTTGACATGGCACATGGCTTTAAAACAAGTTATATGGATTTTATCAACTGGTATTGGGACCAACGAGTGTATACTTTTTCCGGTAATACTACAAATGTATCAGAAGATTGCCTTTGCCGTTTGGTTATCAAAGATAATGTAGGCATTAATTGCTGGAATGTTTTTGTCTTCAACAACTCATGTTTTTTTAAGGATATCTATTGTAAAGAAAGATACTCAGGAAGCGAAGTTATTCAGTATATCAAGGACCAACCAAACATTTTCTCTATTGAATGTTGCCCTTTTTTTAAAACTATTCTGCAATCAATAGAAACCAAAGGATGGGTGGATATTGAAAACGACTATTACCAACTGTTGAAAGTTGGCATGGATAGCCCTGGTTGTAATTATACAATCAGTGAGTTGAATGAACAATTTGCATTCCTTCAAGAAAAATTAATTGAATACCTCCATACAATAGAAACAGACAATGTAAGGAATGACCTTCAAAATGCAATAATTGACTTCTTTGATCCTGCTGATTTCTCAACAGAAGGAAAAAAGAAAGCTCTGGATAGCATTGGGCTGAATATATCCAGCCTTGCAGATGTTGAATACAATTATGGAGAACGCGATAAACTTATCCCTAAACGTATCATGTTGCTGAGTTTCAACTATACAAAAACAGCTAAGATGTATGGTAACTTTAATATTACCCACAATTATATTCATGGCGAATTAGAAAAACCTGAAAATATAATTTTTGGCTATGGGGATGAACTTGACAAAAGTTACCAGTCTATTCTTGATATGAATGACAATGAGTTACTTAGATATGTCAAATCCGTTAAATATTTAGAAACAAGACATTATCATGATTTGCTCGAATTTCTTTTAGCTGCACCTTTTCAAGTTTTGATAATGGGGCATTCTTGCGGAAATTCAGACCGAACATTACTAAATACCGTCTTTGAACATGAAAACTGTGTTTCCATAAAGCCGTTTTATCATAAATGGGAAGATGGCAGAGATAATTACTTGGAACTTGTTCAAAATATTTCCCGAAACTTTACTAATATGAAGTTATTCAGAGATAGAGTTGTGAACAAGGAGCAATGCAAAACCATGTAATGGAACACTAAATTTAAATGTGATTTTTTCTATGATATCTTGTTATGCACATAAAGTACGACAAAAATATTGTGCAAAAGGAAGCAGGGAAACGGATTTTCATCCATTAGAAAAAGTAAGGAGCTGGCTTGGTAAGCAGCTCCTTACTTTTTTATAGTCGTTTATAGGTCTCTTATAAAGAAATTTCATTTAATAAATTGAGTCACTAGTGTCCCGTTAAAATCGGGACGAGTTATTAATTAATCAAATAATCCCGGAATAAGGGGATTAAATTGTTCTTTGACATCATTGAAATTAGTCTTATTAAACAGCTCTTGTAAATGCGTTTTATCTGTTAATGAGATGCTAAGAATCTGCAAGACCTCATAAGTTGAACGATTCAGTTGCATATCATATTGTACAATAGCTACTAAACAATAGGTGATGATAGCAACACTAATCTGTATTCGAACCGCATTCTCGGTAGTACCCCAGAACCTTTTTATCTTAAGGTGTTGTTTCAGCCATTTGAAGAAAAGTTCCACGAACCATCTTTTCTTATAAAGATTGGCAACATCAAGTGCAGATATGTGTTTGGCATTCGTCAGGAATGTGAATTCACGATCATCCTCTTCATCATAGAAACGGATGACTCTGAATGATTCAGGATACTTCTTTTCAGAAGTGTACCCTATCAGTTTCACTTCCGCATCTGAAAGGATATTCTTCGGCATTCTACGCTTCCATTTACAGAACTTGCATTTCAGATTAGACTTCGCTCTGACTACAAAGAAAGAACCTGTAAGATGAATCCGATAAAGTTCTTTAAACGAGTCATACGCTCTGTCAAATATATAATAAGCATTTGGCTCATAATTAATTGCGGACATTTCTGTTGAATCATGCCTGGATGCTGTAGTTACTGTATAAAAGGCTGGAAGTTGTGCTTCTATGTCATAAAGGACATGAGCCTTAACTCCACCTTTTTTCTTACGGAACTTCGCCCAAGGGAATATAGCCAAACATAAAGGAATCGTAGTGGAATCAAACGCATACTTCCTTCCTGGAATATCCAAGATGTGAGTCGATCGTTTTTCACATGCTTCCTTCATCATATAGAAAGCAAAATCTTCGAAGATTCTGTAATCCCGATTCTGATTGGCAGATGCAAGCGTAGTTTTGGCAATGGGCTCACGACCCAATCCCAAATGATAACGCTTTCCTTGATGTGCTTCCAAAGCTACAATCAAGTCACGAAGACTTTCACGATTACTGAGTTGACCGAACATCATTGCAAGTAACTGACTCCAGCAAGTGAAATGTTTCACATAACGATTGCCATCATACTTGTCTACAAGTCTTCTGAACTTATCATTGTTCAAGAATTCTACTAACTGAGCGAAAACATATTTATCTTGGTTCATTTGAGGTCACCTTAATTGACCTCAAAGGTATGATTTCAAATCGTCGCGCCTAAAAAGTAGTATCTAATAGACTATATTTCAATTATTTCAAAGAACTATTTATCCACTTTTACGGGACAGTAATGAAATTGAGTTATAGTTTTTCCTGTCAGCAAATCAGGATAATTTCATTCTTTTACTTTTGAATCGTAAGCAACAGTGAGGAAGTATCCGATTTTCTGAGTTGTCCCCGTGATTTCTATGTTTTGAGTGTTTGTTCCTTTCTATTACCCTTAACAAAAGACAAACTTCAACCTTTTTCATAGATTATAGAAAAATACAAAGTTGGGTACATAATGAATATCCTATATATAATATTCAACAATATGGAATTTTGTGGCATAATAGCATATTACTTTCAGACCAGCTTCCTCCAATCTGCGACAGGTTTGGAAACGTTCCTCTCTTTTTTTAAAGGCAGAGCATTCCCTTCCTCATCCACATACCTTTCCATCAGCTCCTCTATCAGTTTCTTGTTCTCCACCTGGGAGGAGAACAGCTCGAACATGTCCGTTTCCCGGATGGCACGCAGTGTCATGGCGGCCCGGTATGATTTGTCCTCATCCGAACCGGCACCGTCCAGATTAAGCAGCACGTCACCTACATTGAGCAGGTCGGCAGGAGTGACTGCCGGAACAATGGCTTCCGCCTCGGGAGAACGGCTGTCCAGCTCCTCCTGTTCGTCTTTCAGCATTCTCATCTCCTCCAAAGGCAGTTTGCATTCCACCTCATCTTCCGGAATATCCTCATCCTTGCCGATAAGGTCGCTTCCCATTTCCAACTGCTGGCTCATGTAAGGGGCAACGGTCTTTCCGGCATTCTCATCCAGATAGACAAAACGGGTGGCCCCCATCACATCTGCCGCACTTTCCGGATTCCGGCGGTGGTCCTTTTCCGTTTCCGTTTTTTTACGGGGAGTATAAAGCAGATCGCATATCTTACCTATTCTCTTTTTCTGCTCCCATACCTTATATAATAGATAAGCGGTACAGCCGAGCCGTATTGACAAATAAACTATTTCTTCCATTCTATCGGTTTTTGTGTGGCTTCCTGGTTATATATCTCGTTGATGATGTCCTGGTACCTTTCCAGATGGTCTGACAGGACACAGCTTAAAAACATCGGGACGGACATATCCGGTGCAATGACCGGCAATACTTTGGCAACAGTCCTGTATAATGCATCGTTAACATAGGTCTGCCTTCTTGCTCCCGACAGTCTCACTTTCAGAAACCGTCTCCGGTATTCATCTGAATCAGCCACTCCATCCGGTGATTTCTTTATTTGCTGTCTGGAAAGGCCGCTTTTCTTCTCCTGTTTCTCCTGAGAAGGCCCAGCCTGACTTTTTGTTTCCGATTCCCCTTCCGGAGAAACCGTTTTTTCCAAAGCGGTTACATCTCCTGCCATCATGCGTTTCAATGCCTCCTCGTCCACTTGGTAATCCGTTCTTCTTTTGGTAGCCATAATTGTTTTATTGAAGTTTCAGTACGGTTTCTATTTCCGCTACCAACAGGTCCAGACCGCTTCCTTTCACTGCGGAGGGAGATGGAGGGAACAAGGTGCTGCGGAACAGGGGCCCCTTCATCCCGGAATCTTTGTTGTAGCGTTCCGCACTGGGAATGACGGTCTCCAGCACCGGCAGTTTCAGAGAGCGGAAAATTTCGGTATAGCCGTTATACAGCCCTTTGGACACCCGTTTGTCCATCCGGTTCCAGAACATATGGATGCCACGCAAGGGTACGTCCGCATGCCGGTGCATGTATTCCCTGATGGCAAGGACAAAAGACATGCTGCTCCGCATTACCATCCTTTCCTGTGTAATCGGAGTGAATACATAGTCCATATTGATCACGGACTGGAAGACACCGGGCACATTCACGGTACCGGGGAGATCAAAAAGGACAAGGTCATAGTCCAGATCCGACTTTTCGAGAAAGCGGCCGGCCGTCTCCCTAGCTTCCTCCGGGGTGGAGTTCAGGATGCTGTAGGCTTTCCTGCCGCTTGTTCCGAACTGTTCCACCAGCTGGTTTTGCAGATGCACGTTCTTTTCAATGTTCCCCACTTCCCAGTCCCGCATGGCACTGATGCTGTGCTGTGGATAATCACAATCCACCACAAGTACGTTATATCCGTTCAGGTAATGGAAATAACTGGCGAGCAACACGGTGAACGTGGATTTTCCCACACCGCCTTTCTGGTTGCTCAAAGCGACAAATAAAGGTTCTCTCTTCATAGGCTTGAATTTAGAGTGTATGACTTGTTTCATATCTGTCTGGATTTTTTCGTTTCATCACACGGCAATGCATCCGTTGGTATATGGCAATTACGCATTGCTTGCCTGTTTGCATGAATACATTGCATACCATATTGCATCAGTGTAATGCCGGTTGCCGGAGGGTGTTGCCGTATAAGGTGCATTGCATTCATGCAATATGGAGTTCAATGTACCCCATACTGCATTGCACGGATGCAATGTGTCCCGTCATGCAGGACTGCCATGCGGCATATATGGCATTGCGCATACATGGATGATACCGCATTCGCGTCATGCACCACCTGTGGCAGGCAAGCAATACACCTTACAGGACAATGTTCCAATGTATGCCCTCATGCACTGTGCCAAAAGTAGCGGCTATTCTTGAAACTTCCGCCAACATTTCCCCTACCTGACATCAGATGTCGTCAGATGTCATCAAATGTCATATCAAACGCTGTTTACCAATCGGTTATCACTGTCTAATTTTGCAAAACCGGAATCAGACAATGGAAAGGAACTGACTTCGCCGGACCACAGCACGCCGTGAACGTCGCGCAGCAATCCGACGAAGGAGGATTCTCTGTTCAAGCGAACAGAGCAAGTTGTGTTTTTGTCCGACAGAAAGTATTCTGTCAGACAAAAACCGACTTGCCCTCCCTCGCGGTCGGAGGATTTTCCTCCAAAGTCGGAAAATTTGACGAAAGGAGTAAAAAGATAATTCAAATGTAGAAAAGCAAAATAACAATAGTCGTATGATGGATTATCAAATGAGACGACAGGTTAAGGGATCTTTTCTTTCAATAATTAATATAAATCGCAAGATGTCTCGAACAAAAATATAAACATTTTGAATATGTAAAAATAACTGTATGGAACTTATGCAATATCTTATATGCAGGGAAAGCTTAATTGATTTTTTAAATATACTATAATTGTAAATCCCTTATATATGGTTATTTACATACCATTCAATTGTTTTAATCAATCCTTCTTTAAATGAGACTAAAGGGTTATAACCTAATAACAATTTTGCCTTATCTATACAAGCAAAAGAATGTTGTATATCACCTATTCTATTTGGACCATATATTGGGTCTACAGATGATATGAAAGGATCATATTGAGATAAAACATCTTTTATTAAATAGTCTAATTGATTGATACTTGTCTGTTCGCCACCTGCAGTATTATATATTTGATTAATAGAAGATTGATTGCTGGAATTTAAAGCAAGCATATTCATATGAATTACATTGTCAATGTATGTAAAATCTCTAGTATTGAGGCCATCACCATTTATTTTAGGTTGTTGATGATTTAAATATTGCTTAATGAACAATGGTATAACAGCTGCATACGTACTATTAGGATCTTGTCTCCTTCCAAATACATTAAAATAACGCAACCCGATATATTCTATGCCATAAGTTTTAGCAAAAACTTCTGCATACAATTCATCAACATATTTCGTAAGGGCATATGGAGATAATGGTTTGCCAATACGATCTTCTACTTTAGGTAACTCAGTACTATCCCCATAAGTTGAACTACTTGCAGCAAAAATAAATCGTTTTACATTATTATCCTTTGCAGCAACAAGCATGTTTAAAAAACCTCCGATATTTACATCATTAGTTGTAATGGGATCATCTATGCTTCTTGGTATACTACCTAAAGCAGCTTCATGAAGTATAGAATCAACACCTTTGGATGCTCTGATACACGTTTCTATATTACGAATATCCCCTTCTATTAATGTAAAGTGAGTAGGAAAATTATCCAATAGATGTTGTATATTACTCATGTGACCTGTAGAAAAATTGTCTAGACATATAACTTCATAACCATTTTCCAACAAATGTTCACATAAATTTGAGCCAATGAAACCAGCTCCTCCTGTTACTAATATTTTCTTCATTTTATTATTTCAATGCTATTTTATTAATTAAGATTTTATTCTTATTAATTGTTATCAGATTAAAACCTTCTGCACCATGTTGTATTTCATAATTTGATAGTTTACTACTAAATGCGAAACCTAGACCCGGAGCTGTGCTATATCGAATGCCGTTTAAGGTTCTGTCAGTAAACTCATGTATATGTCCAGCTAAAACAATGCGTACATATTCTGAATACTCAATTATTTCTCTAAATTTATCTCGATTCTTAAGGATTTTCAAGTCCTGCCATCCACCTATTTCTAAAGCAGGATGATGAAGAACCACTATAGTTGGTTTTTTTAAAGTATATATTTTGTTTTTTATTTTAATCATAGTATCAATATCAATTACACCTCGAGAACGGTTTTTCCCAGGTTGCTCTTCGTCATGTGCTATAGAATTTAATATTATTATTTGCCATCCATAAATAGTGGCTTCGCATACTAACTTACAATAACTTAGTAGATTGTTGTTTTTCAATAAATCAAGATTATCATGGTTACCAAGACTCCAGTATGTAGGAATATTAGTGCTGGAAAATAATCTATCTGCAAAAATATAAGATGAGAAACTCCCATCATTGGAAATGTCTCCTGATACTAATATGGCATCAATATCCTGCATTTTTTTAATCATATCAATTGCGATAATGAACTTCTCACGAGTATCTTCTCCCCATATAGTGGAGCCGTCTTGTGTAAGATGCAAATCAGACATATGGATTATTCGCATATAGAAATCATTTAGTATTAATACTATTCAGGTCTTTTGTTATTATTAAAGTAGCATTCTTTATTCCATTCATGTTCAATTGTATTTGATTAAAGTTTTGAAAATCATGTATGGAATCTATGGTGGTTTCAACCAACGTATTAAGTGATCTAATTTCTTTGATATAGTAATATTTGCTTAAACCTCTAATATTGTTTACCTGTTCATCTTCTTCTTCATAATTCATAACAGAATAGCTAAACACATGCTTTTTTATGCCTTGCATTGTTTCAGTAAGTGTGTTATATCCTCCTGAACAAACAACACAGTCAGCGGAAGCATGAAGAAGATAAAGGTCTTTAATCCACTTATGAAAAGTTACATTTTTAATCGTATAATTATGAACATCGCCAAAAGGCCATAAGATGGAACTATAATATCCAAATATAATATCTACTTTCCAATCTTTAAGCCTATTATCCCTAGATAATTCAATACATTTATTAATAAACTCTTCACCTTTCTTTCCACCTCCTGCAGAACATACCATCCATTTTTGATTAGAAGGACTTAAATAGTTATTGCGTACAATTTTAATGTCATTGTCAGAAACTGAATATGTTACGAAGCCTATATAAGAAATCATTTCTTTTATTTTAACAGGTAACCATAAATATTGTTCCATAGGTGTAATAGCAGGATCACTTGCAATAAGAATTCTAGTATAGTACTTAGCTAATATATCAATATTTCTTACCGAAAAGACGTCTTCATGAACAAGTCTTTCACCACCAATTTCACTTCTAAGGATAAAATATTTAAGACAATTTGCCTTAGTAATTATATTCGCAAGTTCACATCTTTTGCCATATGGTAAATAGTCTGTTACAAAGGCATCAGGGTCAAATTCATTGAATATTTTATCGATAATATTAATGCGAATGTTATTTGTCTGTTCATTGCTATAACCATTTTTGTCTCTCATTTCTACAAAGTTAGGAATAAGAGCATATTCAATACCATCAGGAATAATATTAGGAAGGGCCTTGTGTCCCGAAACAACCAGAACTTTACAATAGTTAGACAATCCTAAGGCAATTTTTATCAATCGCATTAGATGGCCGAGACCTGTGCCATCATACGCAAAAAACATAATCTTCTTCATGGAGACAACACTATAATTTTAGGATTCGATCTATTGCTGTCATATTCCCAGGAGTAAAAACATTTCTTTTATAAGTTCTTTCCATCATACTACTAATAATATTTGCAAATACATCTGGTTCAATTGATATCTCTACGGTTCTGATATATTCTAAATTAAGTGCATCAATGTTTTGTTTCTGCTCTGATTTTCTATACTGACAGCCAGATAATAATGATATTGACGGTATACCTAAATAAGCCAGCTCACTTAAAGTATTCCGGCCTGATCTAGTTATAATTAATCCTGCATTTGAGTAATAGTCTTCAGCATTAAGTATCTGATTATGAAGAATTACATTATCTTCTATTTTGATACTTATTAATGCATCATAAATATTTTTCGATGAACAAATTATGTGCATTCTATATTCTTTCAGTAGACCAGCAACCTCAATGCATAATTTTGCTATCTGAATTGTAGATTCTACAAACGAATAGTCTACGTTAACAGTTCCTCCCCCAAGAGTACAATATATATTTTTAGACGGCCTATTAACTATATTTAAAATTTCTTTTCTTAGAATGGTATTGATAGAGATAAATTTGTTATCGCTATTATTCATGTAGATATTCTTTAACCCATGAATAATACCTAAATCAGCAATGGAGTACATTGATTTGAAAAATGCCATCGCATCTTGATCATTTTGTTGATTTTCTATATCAGCAGGATTGAGTAAGGCAACAATCTTAATGTCAGGATGTGACAATTTAAGAGATTGAATCATTAATGGCTCTCCATCCACAAGGATTATATCAGGTTGAAATGAGCGTATTCTTTTATGAAGATAAGAACCTGTAATATAAGTAGGCAACAGACCCATTGAACAATAATCCATAGAGACAACATCATGCTTAATATCAAATCCTTTCAATTGAAGATACTCTTTTCCCTGCAAATAAGAAAAGGCTTCTATAATACATCCATATTCATCTCTTAAAGTCTCTAGAATTGAAACACCAGAGACAACACGTCCTAAGCCAGGGAAACCTCTAAAAATACCCAATACTTTCCTCATACTAATTTATCATTTTATAAATTTCTGTAATGGAATATCTTTTTAATTGATACCTATCAATAATCATTGATGTGCCACCTTGATCAACAGAGAAAGCGTACCTGTAATACTTTTCCACACATCTACGAATATATTTGTTGTATGCACCATAAGGATAAGCATATGACTCACAATACCCAATTAGGTTTTCAAGTCTTTTTTTTGATTCCGATAATTCATATTCTATTTCCGGATCGCTCAGTTTAAGAAGATTTTTATGGAGTACACCATGTGAAGCAATTTCCCATCCTGCATCTTTAAGCTTTTGTATATCATCAACATTTAGGTGTTTTCGAAGTACGGCATCCTTATTATTCCAAGTATTATCACAGCCTATCAAATCAGTACATATAAATACAGTAGCTGAAAAATCATATCTTTTTAATATCTCATAGGCTTCATTAGTCAGACTTTTATATCCATCATCGAATGTGCATACAATCCATTGACGCCTTTCTTCTTTACTTTTTTGAATATACTCATGCATTGAACATAGCCCATATCCTTTTTTAGCTACATGCTTTACAAAGTCGTCAAAGACTTTAACAGGGGTTGTTATACTATCATGAATATCTCCTAATACATCATGTAACCCCACTGCCACAATATTTTCGATATTCACATCTTCTTTCTTTGTTTTATTATAAGATAAAAGATTTAACCATTTATTCGAAACTTCTAATTTAGAGCAATGGCTTTGAAGTTCATTAAAAGCATCACGATACTTTATTTCTTTGTTAGTCATCTTGATGAGCGCTATGAGCGAAGTTGCTATTGCGACTGGCTCAAAACTATCAAAGAAGAATTCAGGATAATCATTACTAAGTATCTCTGCAATATAACCAGTATTGCTACTTATAAAACCTGTTCCGCATTGCAAACATTCAGCAATAGCATTTGGATGTCCTTCACATACAGATGTTTGAATATAGAAATCCCATTTGCACATTATGTTAATCAGTCGCTCACGTGACTTATATCCATAAAATTTAATATTGTCCTGCAATTCATTTACCTCTATTATAGAAGAATATTCATTAAACAAATCCGAATCTATATCTCCAATAAGTTCTAGTCGAATATCAATATCTGACATTTTTTTGAAGATAGATAACATCTTTATTAGATTTCCTATTCCTTTCTTTTCATTGAGATGAGCTGCTGCAGTCCCTATTACAACTGAAGATGGTAAATGAGGGAATGTTACATTACAAGTCCCTCCTTCGTATTCATTGGGTATAATGATGGCATTTCCATTAACAGAAGGACAAAGACTAAGTAGATTTTTAACCATCTCTTTTGATAGACAGATTACTTTACTAGACCTTGAAACAGCTTCCCTAAGATACCATGTATCTTCTATAGACCATTTTACAATGTTTATATCACTACCTCGAAGTGCTATTATAAAACGCTTACCTAGTCGTTCTGCTAAAAGTGAAGCATAGTAACCATTAAATCTCGCACCAAACGCAATTACTACATCAGTTTCAGAATATTTTAATGCATCTTCCTTCAACTTATACTCTTTTCGTATTCCCGTTTCAGTAAGAGGATTTATGCCACCCTTCGCAGTATAAATTGGGTAATAAGTAGAAGATAAAACATGAACATTATGTTCTGTTGATAAAATATCAACTATGCGTCTACAAGAGAGAGCCATTCCTCCTCCGTCAGTACCTATTTCTGTTGTAACAACCAATATATTCATTTCTTTTCTATTAAATATAGTGTTTTACTTTTCAAATTTTGTGGATACACATAAGTAGGCCAAGATTGAATTTTAGCTATAGGGAACATTTCCTCTACATCAACTCGTGACAAGCGTATATATTCAGGAAACTCATCATCTTCTTTAGTATAAGAAGAGTCAATAGCTTCCATTATGAAATATTTGGGTTCACCAGCCGACGAGTAATAATTCATCATTAGTTCTTTATAACTTTGTTTAGAATCTGCCAAATCTTTATAAGCACAATTCACCAGTACCAATACATCACATAAACCATATTTAGGATTCGGGTATTCTTCTTGGATTATTATATCTTTACGATCAAAGAGATTTTCAATCCTACGTTTTGCATTTTCAGCTAATTGTGGTACTTTTTCAAATGAGCAAACGCTATGAAAACCTAAATAACAGAAAATGGTTGTAACATCACCTTGACCACAACCAATCTCAAAAACTTTTAGTTTTCTATCTATTTTTTCCATTATATCATAAACCTTTTGCCAATATAGTGGAAAAGGAGTTCTACAATATTGTTTACTCCAAGGTGACACAATAAGATCATCTATATGTTGCAAATTGTAATCCATTAGCAACTTTTCAAGTTTTTCCATAATTCTCTGAATTGTTGTTTTATACATTCTTTTTCTTTAGTAAAATTCAACTTTACTGTTTCCGATTCACGAAGAATACATGGCTGAAGACTGAAATCAGGTAAAATCCTTATTTCTGAATAATTACGACATCTTTTTATATCATGAGAAAAACAGGGAGAATCAATATACAAAACGCTCGTTCGATGATTTCCTTTTTCCAATAGCCACCTGATTGCACCTGTTCCCTTGTCACTATAGCTAACCGCATACTCTCTCAAAATGGGGAATATAAATTGCTTAAAATCTGAACTACCTGGTAAACCTATCTGAGGTAGAAGTTTTAACGGAAGTTCTTCCTTGAGAGCAAATTCAACCATCTCTTTGACATCCTCTTTAGAGTTACTTTGTATAACACTATTAAGTCCAACCCCTAAACCGGACTCTCTCACTAGTCTAATATTCTCCATAACACGACTTAAGTTGCCGGATCCTGTGCTTTTCTGAAATTTAGATGCATCAATAAATGGGAACTGAATATTAAATTTCAAAGGGATGTTCGCAAGTTGCTGAATTCTCTCTTTGGTAACTAAGGACAAATTTGAAGCACAACTAACTTCCCAGTTTGTTCTTTCTGATACATATTTAATCATCTCAATAAGGTTCGGATTCAGGAAAGGTTCACCACCGCTAAAAGTAATTTCTGATATTTCTTCATCTTTCAGATAATCAATTAATAGCTTGAAGTTATCGAGATTCATTACGTTGAATCTGTCTTTCGAAGTCTGGCCCTCATTATGACAAAATGGACATCTGTAGTTACATCCATTGGTAACTAATATTCTAAGTTTATCCCAAAAGATTGTATTTTTCATGTTAAATAAATCTTAGCTTTGTAATATTGTTCAAGAATCTCCATCTTTTCTCCTTTTAGATCTCTCCCTTCAGAATTATACATTTCTTCTGGAAGTAACATAACATCATTTCTATCAGGATGGAATTGTTCTCGTATGTCATCATGATTTAGAAGCCCTGATACTGTGACAGATCCACCATAAAGATGATTTTCAATCAGATTTGTTTTAACATTGGGATAATCCTTAAATGCTTTAGTAAAATATTCATATCCGGACATAGGACAGATAAGGTTTACTATTGTATCCTTAGGCAAACCTGAGATAATCACCTTCTGCCTAGCAATATGTTCTTCTGCCTCAATAAAATATTCATTGCTACCACCTCTAAAACTATCTTTCAGCACGGGAACAGTAAAAACGATATTAGGATAATTGGATGATAACCATTCAATACATCGTTCATAGCCATCTATACTTGCTTGTGAAAGAACCTTTAATCGTTGTTGTGAAGTAGCTGTATGCTCTATTCTTCGAACCAGAATCTGTTTTGCTTTTTTTTCAACCCCTAAGCTGTATAATAACTCGATATCACGTTTTAGATCTTCCAAATTCCCTGTAAACATCAATGTACATTTATTAATAGGTCCATTCTTAAGGAGGAACAGAGTTCTCTCCCGTTCTGAACGTGGTATAATAGACTCTCTTTGTTCTTGCATTGTAATTAAAGACAAGTCTATACCATAGTTAGAAATACCATTTAAGTAGTCTATCATATTCTCATCAATGTAAGCACCAGTTGTTACAGTTGTAACTTTCTTTGTTGGAAAATAATCTGATGCCATCTTGATAAATTTATATATATTCGGATGGAGAAAAGGGTCTGTATGTGGTGCTACGAGTACTCCTGCACCTAAGCGGACATAATTAACCTTTGGATTAATGAATTCGAACCCCTTTAAAAGGTCTTCTTCATCAATAAATGGTATCTTCGGATAATGACCAAGGTAAGAATCAGTATGAACCTTACAAAATACACAACCAATACCACAATATTGGCTGCAGATAGGTATATTTCCGAAGGTCGATATCTCCATAGAAAATGCTTCGAACTGTTCTTTATTTAATTTCATGATTGTATTCTGTTTTGTTTTATGTCATAATCTCTAATATACATTATAATCTTGATAGTCGTTACATCGACTACAGATAGAAATTCTCTTTCCTTCCAACAAAGAGAATTTAATTTCTTCGATATCAGGATTATTCCAGCAGTCAAGTATATTATCTACCATAACATTCCCAAAATTGGTATCATAAAGAAAATCATCACAACAAAGCAAAATATTGCCTGTATAACCTATAGTAAGTTTGCGGAAAGGATAATTGCAGAATCCAAAATCGTCAGGATTGAATACTTGAGGAATATTACCCGCATAGTTTGGTAAAACTTCATCAGTTCGTCTTTTCTGAAAAGATACTTTAGGATTATTATAATAAGCCTCGTATATTGGATTCACAAATGAAGACCATTTATCAGGGTATTTATCCCTGTCTCCTCTATAATCATTGATGTTGATGTTATCCAAACCAAGTTTAAAGAAACGGTCTAATTTCTCGACTGTTAGTAAGATTCCATTTGTTGTCATATCAAGAAAGAAACGTGGTGATTTTTGACGTGCATAAATAATCATATCTTCCATTCTTTCTTCAAGTAATGGCTCGTTGGAAAGCATAAGTGCTATTCGACCATTATAGTTTAAATCAGAGAGTTGATCGATAATTTGCTTATAGCAATCCCATGACATAATACCTAAAGGTTTCTTACAGAAAGCATGAGGACAAAACTTGCAATGATTATTGCAATCAGTTCTAGTCTCAATTAAGACCTGTTGAAATAATGGGAAATGTTTATGTGTATTATAAAATGATTTAAGATAATCTATATCAGATGCCCCTTTTTCTTTAAATCTAACAGATTGATTATTTATTTGCTGAATCATAATATCTCGTTTATATCGATGAATTTGGTATTTGGAAATTCTATTTTTTTGAATGCCTTGTGATCCACTAATTTAACAACTAAATCATAGTTTGACCGATAGGCATCTTCTGAAGTTATTATAGAAATACCAAATTCATTTTTTATGCTCTTTTTATCAACAATTGGATCAAAGCAATCAACAACTGTAAAATATCCCTTTAGTTCGTTATAAATATCAAGAACCTTTGTATTTCTATAATCAGGTGTATCAGCTTTATAAGAAAAGCCTAATAATAAAATATTATGTGCTTCTAATGATATTGCTATATCCTTAATTTTATTTGCTACAACATGAGATTTCTCCTCATTAACATTTCGTGCAGTTTGAATTATATTCAATTGATGTTTTTTTTCTTTTGCTCGCTGAAGGAGATAGTATGTATCAACGCCGATGCAATGACCACCAACAAGGCCAGGATAAACTTTTGCAAAATTCCATTTACTTGCAGCACACTCTGTCACTTCATTAATATTTATTCCTTCCACATCACAGAAAGAAGAAAATTCATTTGCCAAAGCAATTAGCACGTCACGCTGAACATTCTCATACATTTTAGCAGCCTCTGCAACCTTTATACTTGATGCTTGAATAATAGGTGCAGAAAGAATAGTAGAATAAATATTATTCATTAATGATAAAGTTTCATTATTTGATGCTGAAATGATTTTTGGGATCAATTCTAATTTATGACTTTTATCACCCACATTTATTCTTTCAGGAGAATATCCAACTGAAAAATCTATATTGACTTTCATAGAAGAGCATTCTTCTAAAATAGGAATACAAATATCTTCTATAGCACCAGGGAACACTGTTGACTCAAAAATCACAATATCACCATGTTTTAGAATTTCACTTAGTGATTCACATACTTTCTTTATAGGGGTAAGATCTGGTTCATTATATTCATCAATACCAGTTTGAACACATACGATATATATATTACAATCTTTTATGTCTGAGTATAAAGATGTTAGCATCCCCCTTTGAAGTGCAAATATAATATTACGACGTTTTTCACATTCACGATTATCAATGCCTTCTTTTAATAGACTTATACGATTAGAATCATTATCTAAACCTTTGCAAGTAAAATGATTTGAGATTAAACAAAATAAGGGTAATCCAACATACCCTAAACCAATAACAGCTATTCTTATATCTTTCTCCATTCCAAGAAATAAAATTTATTTATAATTTTAATTACCACTCCCATGCTCTTTAATCTTGCCGTACAAGTTCGGACATTTTTACTTTCAAAATATTAGCTATTTCACTAAGAGTCTCCAATGAAGGCTGGGAAGAATTAGTACACCATTTGCTGACTGTAGATGGATCTTTTTTAAGCTCAGAAGCCAACCATTTTGCAGTCTTCTTTTGTTCCACTAAAACGACTTTCAGTCTATTTAAATCTTTTGTCTTCATAAAGGTTTTATAATTTGAACAAAATTACTACTATTTATTTTACTTCCATATGAAAATGTGATTAATTGAAAAAGTAATTTGTGTATTAGTACTATTTTTTGAAAGAAAGAACACATATAACCTACATAAAAACATACCAGTATATCAGCACTACTGTTATACCCCAGTATGCAGGTTAGGGATAGGAGAATAAAGCCCACAGGAACGAGTACTTGGAGCGGATAACCCGACAGCTTACCGTAACACCCATAATAAAACAACAGGGAAAAAGATGAGATTTCGGGAAAGGAACCTTAGAGCAGGGAAAAACAGAGTTCAATAAAAGATAAAGGAAGGATGTATATTGCTGATACAGTGGAAAAAGATAAATTTGCAAGAAAAAAATAACAAGAAACATGGAAGAGCCATTCAAGGATTACGGAGAATTTGAGAACCTGGGAACGGAAAAGATTATATGCGTCAATGTCAGCAGAACCTACCTGGGAGGAGAGAGGGAAAGTCTGTATGAATGTACCAGAAAATACTGGAGACTGAACGGAGAGAGAGCAGGTTCGGCAGATCTGGTGTTTGCGATATGCTGCGGATACATAGTGGGAGTATTCAAGCCCGTCAGGTGGTACCAGACAGAGTGTGAGCAGCTGAAGGGAAGATGGGAGTTTGATGGCAAGCAACTGGATGATTCGCCATACCTCAATCAGAGCATAAGGAAACTGTGGGGAAGGAGACAGAATCCAGTGATGTACATAAACCTGTAGACTGGAATGCACTTTTATGCACAACAGAAGCCGATAACACTGAATATAAAATAACAACTTTACTTCTGAATAATATTTCTATCGCAAATTTTCTATATATAGAATAAGAAAAATTTGTAGATATGAACAGAAGAATTATCTCAATCGAAGTGCAAGACGAAAGTGATAGGAAAACTACTATTATCACCAAGGGAGAAAGAAACAGTCAGATGATGTTTGAAGAAACTTTTTCTTATAAAGACGAGAAAAAGCATTCATTGCGACTTAATCTTTTAAAAGAACGATTATTTCAGGGAACACCAGCTAAAAATAGTCAGTTATCCCTTCCATCAAAGATAAATCCCAATCCTGATTTGCCAGCCGCATTTATTCCTTTTTTCAGGAGAATTTTCTTTATGGCTATCGCCATGAAAATTCACCTGAAAAAGAATGCGGCGGCAAACGGATTAGTATTAATGGAAAGATTACAGGGATTAACTGCGACCGACGTGACGCATAGCCGTAAACCAAAGGAGGCTATCCTTATATTCCATATATGACCTCACAAATGCTGTGAAAATCCACCTTCCCAAATAACAAAACATAGTCTGCTTATCAAATCCCAAAATAAGACAGGGATTTCAGTTTCCTCCGATCTGCATAGCATAGTGGCTTCGCCATGACATCTGATGTCATATTATGAACTTTGATGATAGTCTCTTGTGTTCCACAACCTTCTATTCTATTTTTGCACCAACCACTTAAACTAATGATTATGGAGATAGTGAACATAGAGGCCAGCGCATTTATGGAAATGAACAACATATTGTTCAAGATAGAAAAACAACTGAAAGGACTGAACTCTTCTAAATCCGATTTGAGTGAATGGTTGGATAATCAGGATGTATGTATTCTTATGAATATATCAGACAGAAAACTATTGTCTTTAAGGCAGAAAGGGCTAATCACTTTCAGTCGCATAGACAGAAAAATATATTATAAAAAAGAAGATATTCTAAACTATATGAAGAGAGACCTTAAAACATATACAAATAATGGAAATGGGACAGATGATATTGAATAAGGATAGTAATGAGGTCAAGAGATTTATTGAAGTCATGGAAGGTATATCCAAAATGTTGGATGCAAATTCTTTAATCTACAGACCTATATTGAATGGAAACCGCTATATAACAGAACAAGAGTTATCAAAGGCTCTCAAAATAACAAAAAGAACACTCATTGAATATAGAATGAATGGAAAATTGCCCTATTACAAAATAGGAGGAAAGATTCTGTATAAGGAACAGGAAATTATAGATATATTGGAAAGAAACAAAGTTTTGGCATTTGAGTAATATTCCTTAATACATTTATAATCAAAGGCTAAACTTTATACAAATATCTTGTAATCACTCTAAATAACTATATAAATATTTGGAGGAATAGAACCGAACACTTACCTTTGTAAAGTCAAAGGATGATTAACGAGAATCTATCGAAAATTGGTGAATTTGGCATATGGCTGATTCAGTGGTTCGGGGATTTTTCCAAAGATATTAAAGTGCTGTAATTTAGGATTTTGAATTTAGATATTCGATTCCTGGTGGCACCACCTTGAAGAAAAAAAGACAGTAAAATCCTGATTTCGGAAATCAGGATTTTTTATTTTCTCACAAAACACAAAATACGGCAATATAGACTGGATGACGAGGTATACGAGCTTTCAGCTCGATTATAACTTTCTCCACTTCTGACCTGCCTCCATATTTGATTAAGTCTTGGAGCAAAACTACTCCTTCCCGATATAAATCCCAATTTGATGCATATTAAAAAAACACCTTATACTTGAAGCATAAAGCTGGATGAATTCATCTTTGTAGAGTTCCCGAACATCTTCGGGAGCATCATCAAGAGTATAAGCAGAAAGATTCTTACGCAAAGATTCCATATACCTGCCCCACATCTTTTCCTGCGTATAGCTGGCAGGATTTAGTTTGAATACAGTTTCTCCGCCAAATGCAAGAAAACGGTTCTGAGATTGTTTATCATTCACACATTCTTTTTTTATAAACTCGTCAAATCACCTCTGAGCTTCTACTACAACAAGTCTATTTTAGACTGCAATATCTCAAACTTATATAATATGCATATAAATCTTAATCATCGACGAACTGCAAAAAGTTCAGCTTCAGTTTCCCAAGTATCATCCGGACACTTTACCATACGTTGCCAACGGAATGAGGTCGCTGTAATTTCCGAAAACACCCACTGTATATTCTTCTCATTAATTTCCGTCTGAACAATCCTGTTTCCTTCTCTTTTTCCTTCCAGTTGTGTAGCCCCTCCTAATTCCGTATATAAAATATCCCATGCTTCTGTATTAGGATTATACATACGTACCGTAGTCGCATAAGCTGCATCCGGTTGATAATCTTTAATCCGCGCCTTACGCGAAGGACAAATAAACACATCTTGAATTGCAGTCCCTTCCAGTACCCAAGCGAATATCCACTCTCCCTGAACATGTCTTTCGCCTGTTGTACCTTGGTTATCAACCCATTCAAAATCCCATTCACCGACAAACTGTCCATACAGGTTGTCTTTTTCCGGTATCAAATTGCTTTTCCCTTTTGACACTAATACGTTTATAAATTCTCCCATACTTTACCTTACTGACTCTAGATTAGACAAATATAAGATTTATAATTAATAATCACTAATATTAAAGCAATTATCTGTATGCAATATTCATGTCGAAAGCAAACAGATACATAGTACAAAAAACGGATTTCCCTACTCCCAAACAGATTTTTTATATTACACCTCAAGAACATTTCATTTACAAACTTATTGCAAAAAAAGTATTTGGTCATTAAATCTCAATTATTCAAAAAAGAAATACCGATAAAAAGTCTTTTTTCCCTATATTTGCTAGACTAAAAAAAGAAAAATGTCATTAACTCAATTAATATGAAAAAACTATCATTTATTACCGTATTTGTATTCCTGTCCATTCTTTTTGTACAGGCACAGCAAGCAAAGTATGTATTTTATTTCATCGGAGATGGAATGGGTGTTAACCAAGTTTTAGGAACAGAGATGTATCGTGGGGAGTTGGAAGGCAAAATTGGTGTGACTCCGTTATTATTCACCCAATTTCCTTATGCAACCATAGCCACTACTTTCTCGGCAACCAACGGAGTGACAGATTCAGCCGCTGCAGGAACAGCACTTGCTACGGGAAACAAAACAAAAAATGGCGCATTAGGTGTGAAAAAGGATCTGGAAACCAAAGTTAACAGTATTGCTTCTTGGGCAAAAGAAAAAGGTTGCCGTGTAGGTATCAGTACCAGTGTCAGCGTAGACCATGCCACACCGGCTGCTTTTTACGCACACCAAGGACAAAGAAGCAGCTATTACAACGTGGGTCTGGATTTGATTGATGCCAACTTCGATTTCTATGCAGGATCAGACTTTTTAGATCCCACCAACAAAAAAGCCGCCGGTTCAAATTCAGAAAGTTTGTATACACTAGTGGACAAAGCCGGATATACCATAGCCCGTGGCTACAAAGACTATCAGAAAAAAGCAAAAAAATCGGATAAACTGATTCTCTTACAACCTGCGACAGCAACAGACAATAGTGCTATCCCCTATGCTATCGATCGAAAAAAAGGCGATATGACTTTAACTGAAATCACCCGTGCCGGAATCAATTTCCTATCTAAAGATCTATCAAAAGGGTTTTTCCTTATGGTTGAAGGAGGTAAAATAGACTGGGCTTGCCACAGCAACGACGCCGCTACTGCATTCCACGAAGTGATGGATATGGATAATGCCATAAAAGTTGCTTACGAATTCTACGAACAACATCCTGATGAAACCCTGATTGTAGTAACAGCCGACCACGAAACCGGAGGAATCGTTTTAGGAAAAGGTCCGTATACTTTGAACCTACAAGCTTTAAAATCACAAAAAGTAAGTGAAAGCGGATATACCAAAATTGTAAACGAATTAAGAAAAAAATACAAGAATCAAGTACCTTGGGAAGTTATCAAGCAATCATTGAAGGATAATTTCGGATTTTGGGATAGTATTCAACTGAATGAAAAGCAAGAAGCATCCCTGAAGAAAGTATATGATGAATCATTTAGCGGTAAAGAGATAGATTTAACCCAAAGTGAATATCAACAAGACGAACCTTTGGCAGCTGAGGCCAAGAGAATTCTGGATGACATCGCTCTAGTAGGTTGGACCAGTGGAGGGCACTCAGGAGGTTATGTCCCCGTATTCGCTATCGGAGCCGGCGCCCAACTATTCCAAGGCCGCATCGACAATACCGAAATTCCGGTAAAAATAGCAGAAGCTGCTGGTTATCCCAACAATTAATCGAAAGCAAGATAGTGCGACAAACGTTCCAAGTCTTTCTCAGTGAATTCCTCATACAAGGATAACTGGGAAAGACTTTTTAATTTTCCCTTTTTCCTCCTATATTCTATAATCACCTTTGCCTGATAAAAATTCATATAAGGATGAGAGCGAAGTTTGTCAAGCCCAGCCTTATTGGCATTTATCCGATGAATTGGTGTATTTCCGAGTTTAAACCACTTCAACATATCCTCATCTACATAGTTCACTTCCTTTAACTGAACCGTGTCATAAAAACCTCCCAAACGTTTCCGGTAAGCCACAATCATGCGTGCAATGCCACTGCCTATTCCCGGAATCTTTTTCAACTCGGTAGTGTCCGCTTCACTCAAATCGACTAAAGTTCCTTCCGGATATTTATAAGCTGCCAACGTATCTTTCTCCACCTTTTTGATAAAGTGCAATGTATCCTGTTTCCGCCGAAAAGCCTCTGAAATCTGGATATAGGGTTTTAAGATATTAAATTTCTCGGACGACAAGCCATAAACACGAGAGAAATCATCCGCTGTCCTGAATTTACCGCCGGCTCTCCGGTATTGCAAAATAGTATGTGCAATAAAAGGAGGCAATCCACATTGCAAAAATTCGATGGAATCAGCTGAATTTGGATCAAAGGCAGCCAATACCACCTCTATTCTCTTAGGCTTATCATAGGAATATTGCAGAGATTCCTTCTCCTCCATTTCATGTACTCCGGCCAGAAAGTTTTTTATTTCTTCTATTCCCTCTTGATCCTGTTCCAAAGACTCTTCCTTTACTGGAAAAAGAACCCATATACACATAAATATGAAAAGCAAAGTCAACAAAAAAAGTATAGCTCTGCGTTCGCTTTTCGAGAAATAGAAAAAGTCTTTCCACATTACAATTCTAAATTAGCCCTAATTCATTGATAAAAATCAAAATGATAGCCACAGGTGCCACGTATCTCAACAAAAAGATATACAGATTGAAAAGACCTGCTTTCAGCTTTCCTCCATTGGTCAATTCCTCATAAGAAACGGAACGTTTCAAATACCATCCTACAAAAATACATACCAGCAAACCACCCAAAGGAAGCATTATTTTTGCAGTGACAAAATCAAGCAAGTCAAAGAATCCCTTATCAAACAGCGTATATTTCTGCATAACCCCCAATGACAAGGAAGAAATGACCCCAATTATAATACACCCGAAGGTGACCAATCTAGCAGCACGGCCACGAGTTAAATTGAATTCCTCGTGCAGAAAAGCCGTCACCACTTCATGTAAAGAAATAGTAGAAGTCAATGCAGCCAAAGCCAGCAAGACATAGAACATCACCGAGAAAATATAAGCTAATATCGGCACACCGCTAAAAGCTTGTTGAAAAACATTAGGCAATGTAATAAAAATTAATGATGGTCCCGCATCCGGCTGGATACCTACAGAAAAGGCTGCCGGAAAAATAATCAATCCGGCTAAGACAGCCACAAAAGTATCAATCACACCGACACTCAGAGCCGTATTTCCCAGTTTGGTTTCTTTCCCAAAATAAGAAGCATAGGTTGAAAGACATCCCATTCCCAAACTTAAGGAAAAGAACGCCTGCCCCATAGCCCCTAAGAAAACATCTCCGTTCACTTTACTAAAATCAGGCTTCAGCAGAAACTCCAAACCTTTTTCCGCATTGGGAAGCGACAATGAACACCCTACCAAAACTACTATCAGTATAAACAAAACAGGCATCAGCACCTTCGAAGATTTTTCTATTCCATCTTTCACTCCCTTTACTATAACAAAATGGGTAACCAATAAAAAGATGACCAGCCAAATAAGTGGACGAACAGGATCCTTCGAAAAACTCTGGAAAGCAACCACAAAATCTTCCGGCTTCTTATCTGCAAAACCATTAACTCCCGCTTCCAATATATACTCCAAAGTCCATCCTGCCACTACCGAATAATATCCTAGAATAAGAAAACCGGCCAAAACTCCCAAATATCCCAACCACTTCCAATGAGTTCCGGGAGCCAAAACCTTATAAGCACGTCCCGTACTTGCTTTTGAATGACGACCTACTGTGAATTCGGCAATCATAATAGGCATTCCCAACATAAGAACACACGCCAAGTATACCAAAATAAATGCCGCACCTCCATGATTTCCCGTCTCATAGGGAAACCTCCATATATTACCAAGTCCTACAGCCGAACCTGCCGCCGCCAGAACAGCCCCAATCTTACTTCCGAAATTTACTCTTTCGCTTTTTTGCATAAAAAACTATCAAATTATTATAAATCAACACTAATTAGCCTGCAAAAGTATAAAATTAATCGTACTTTTGCGATGAATCACAAAAAAATTAAAGTATGCTATATTATTTTAGAAAATATCCGGTATCCTTGATCATTGTAGCTATCATCTTTTATCTTTCCTTTTTCACTCCTCCCAAAACAGATATGGAAGAAATCCCCTACATAGACAAAGTAGTGCATATATGCATGTATGGGGGACTCTGTCTCATTTTATGGATAGAATATCTGAGGAATCATAAGACTGTCAATTGGAATCATGTAATATGGGGAGGCATCATAGCTCCTGTAGCTATGAGCGGGTGTATCGAACTGATGCAAGCTTATTGCACAGATACCCGCAGCGGTGACTGGCTGGATTTTCTGGCAAACAGCATTGGAGTTGGACTAGCTGCCTTAATAGGATATTACTTACTTCGCCCCCTTATATGGCGTAAATCCTAAAAAGAAACGCCGACGATTCTTCGCGAACAGTCGGCGTGATGATAAAAGTCAAAGTTATATAATAAAGATAGAGAGTCAACTTAACGGAAATCTTTCAGATCATTCTGCAACCTCTGACGAGTGAAAAAGATACGGCTTTTCACTGTTCCCAACGGAAGTCCCAGTTTCTCGGCAATTTCCCTATATTTAAATCCTGATACATACATAGCAAACGGCACGCGGTAATCTTTAGGCAACGCATTCACGATACGATGTATCTCTTTCAAATCATAAGCACCTTCTGTAGAATCGAATCCTGATTCCTGTGGAAGATTCAAATGAAACAAGTTATCCGTCTGATCGACGAAAGTCTGATCACGCACTGTTTTACGATAATTATTTATAAATATATTACGCATGATGGTGTACATCCATCCTTTAAAATTCGTATCTGGAGTAAACTTCTCTTCGTTGTCCAAAGCTTTAAGTGAAGTTTCCTGCAACAAATCATTAGCCTCTTCTCTGTCAGCTGTCAATTTAAATGCAAAGCGAAATAATTCGGTTTGTATACTTAGTAAATGCTGTGTAAAGTCGACTGTCTTCATATTAATCTATTTTTAAGTTGTTATTTTCTGTTTTTGTTTTCTGTTGCAATATTAACGACTTCTTATAAAAGTCATGACAGAAAAACTAACAACAAAGGGGGTATAAACTATCAAATAACAGTTTTTACCCCCTAAATTAACAGTTAACAGGTGGTTTCGTTTTAACTTTTAATTAGCCGGTATCCCTCCACCGGTCCCAGCATTACCTCCTCCACTTTTCAAATCATCATTATTAATGCTTCGCGCTGCTTTTTTTACCTGAGCCTTCAACTCCCCAAAGCGCCAACTAATATTAAATCCATAATAACGCATCGGAATTCTGGTAGAAGTAGAAGAGCAGAAAGTAGAAGTATTGATATTATTCTTAAAAGTAATATATTTATTAAATAAATTGGACGAGTTAAGAGAAATAGTCAGCCTCTTTTCCTTCAAGAAAGAACGACTGAACCCTATCGCATAATAATAGAAAGAGGAACTTTTACCTTGCAAAGAGATATGCGGAGTACCACCCCCTCCATTCAGACTCAGACGCAGGTCCCAAGGCAGAGTCTGCTGAAAGCTTCCGAAGAGATTTCCTTCCCAGCCATGATTCTTTAAATCAAGCCCTGAACTTCTATAATCCACATAAGCTCCCCGTCCATTGATATTAAAGCGGGTTTTAGGAGACATATTCCAGTTCAGGAACAAAGACAAATTAATATTCTTACTTTTTCCTATATTATCATAGGTAGAATTCATCACACCATCTTTTATAAAAGAGTATTGCTCTATACCATTATTGACAAAAGAATAATTAGCACTGACATTTACATTAAATTTCTGCGAGAAACTACCGAAAGTAACACTAAGCGAATGGGCCTTTTCACTTTCCAAATCAGGATTACCGTAACTGATCGCAGTGGGGTTGCTGGTGTCAGTAAACGGATTCAAAAACCAAATACCCGGCCGACTGATACGCATATTATAAGATGCCCTCAAACTTTGAGTAGGAGCCAATTGGTAAGAGAACATCAAGGATGGAACCAAATCATCAAACTGAGCATCAAACTTCTCATCCTTATTTTTATAATCCGCATCCATAAATGTATGCTCATAGCGAATTCCCGCCTTTCCACCGAGTTTTTTGTACTTCATCTGATAGCCCAAATAAGCAGCCAGAATATCCTGCTTATGATCATATTGCGTGCTCATATCCTGATCATACTTATATTCTCCGGTTTTATCGGCCAGATAATATTTACCATCACTTTTACTTCTACGAAAAATATACTTTATACCAGTTTCAATGCTGTGTATCGAATTTATCGGATTGGTATAGTCCAATTGAGCCGTATGCTCTTGTGTGCTGGCATCATTTTTAAAATATTGGTTTTGCAAAAGATAAGGAACATTCAACGTATCCTCATAATCCGTATTCGCCTCACTGTTATTGGGTGAATGGCTAAAACGATAAGAAAAAGTAAGAAGTTCCCCTTTCTTTTTGAACGAATGCTGATAATCCATATTGCCCCCCACTTCGCCAAAGCCCGATTCATTATTTCCTAAAGAACCGTAACCGTAAACCGGATTACCGGCATAATTAGTCATCTGTGTATTTCCAATCCTCTTATTCGTAAAATTGCCAGTCATCAGATTCATAGAAAAACTGATCAGATTCAAAGTGTCAATCTCATAACTTCCTTCCAGACTGCCAAATTGAAAATTGCCATAGCTCTTGCTTCTTCGATGCGACTCCAAAAATTTATTTTCCTGAGATGTGAAATCCTCACGATATGAATCTTCAAATCCCTTTTGAGATCCCTGGTAGTTATAAGAATAATTACCGGTAACAGTGAACTTGCCCGACTGAACCGTACCATAACCGCCACCATACACACGCGTATTGCTTGCACCACCATTCAATGTCACCGTATATCCTTCCATTCCAGCTCCTATAGTGATAATATTCAAGATGCCCGCCACCCCTTCCGCGTCATATTTAGCCCCAGGCTCGGTAATAACCTCTATAGATTTAATGGAATTGGCCGGCATACTCCGCAATACCTCGGTAGGATTATTGCTCATCATGTTATTCGGCTTGCCATTAACATGCACTTTAAACTTACTGCTACCGTTTACTTGAATTTTATCCTCTCCATCTACAGTCACCAGCGGAACTTTACGGAGCATTTCAAGAGTCGTATTGGTTTTAGAATCCGGATCATCCTCTATACTATACGTCACTTTGTCTATTTCTGCCTTTACCAAAGGTTTCTGCGCTACCACCTCCACTCCTTTCAACATTTCAGTCGCTTCTGCTATCAGAATCTTACCCAAATCAACATTCTTACGATTGGTCGATATCGAGAATTCCTTCTGTACAGGAGACTTTCCTACAGAAGTAAAATGAATGAGATAAGTCCCCGGCACGGCAAGCCGTTCGTCAAACCTGCCGTCCGCTCCTGTCACAGCCAATTTCACCGGCTTTGCAGGATTATTCTTCAATGAAATACGGATTGTAGAATACGGTTCCCCTTCATTAGACAAAGAATCTAATAAGATTCCCTTGACTGAGAACTGGCCTTGGACAACCTTTTGCGCCTTCGCCGTAAATGACAAACTTGCTACAAGCAAGATAATGCCCCATAAAATGTTGTGTTTCATATATCAATAATGAGTTTGTGTTTGTTACAAAGGTAGGTAAACGATAGCAAGTAGTTTATTTTCAGACGTTAAAGAAGCCTATATATTATCTACCAGCGAGTATAAGGATTCTTCATCAAAAAAGAATTATAATAACGAATATCTCCCGTTACCTCTTTTTCGATGAAATGGGGCTTTTTGAACAATTCGTCCTCGCTATTCAGTTCCACTTCCGCTACAGTCAAGCCCTCATTCTCACCATAAAACTCATCCACTTCAAAGATATGCTCTCCACTTTTCACCAAATACCGGATTTTATCAATCACCCCAGGCTCACACAGTTTCATCAACTCTTCGGCCTCTTGCAAACTGATCTCCTTCTCCCACTCATAACGACTTGTACCGGAGTCATTGGAAGCCCCTTTGATAGTAAGATACCCTTTATTATCCCGAATACGCACCCGGACAGTTCTTCCACGAGCACTACAGATATAACCTTGCACAATATGACTATGCGCATAAGCCTCTAGTTTATAACTATCATCCTTTACTAAAAATTTTCGTTCTATTTCTTGTCCCATAGCGTTTTAATATATAAAAAAGCCCCGCAAAGAATAACCTCAGCAGGACTTCACTATTTCTTCTTCTTCTGTTTTTATCCATACATGGCATAGCCTACCATAATAACAAGGGCTAATACGATTAATCCGATGAACAGACCTTTTACAATCCTATTTGCTTTCTCTTCTTCCCGCTTACTATAAGCAGCTTTCTTATTCTTTCCCATAAGTATTTCATTTTTAAGATTAAACCATCTCCTTTGAATATCCCAAAAGTACAAAGTTTCTAGAAGAAAACAAATAAATTACGAAGAAATTACTAATTCTCCGAACCGGAAAACTCCATCAAGTATGCCTTGATAAAGCCATCAATCTTTCCATCCATCACTCCGTTCACATCCGAAGTTTGAAAATTAGTACGATGATCCTTCACACGACGGTCATCAAAAACATAACTGCGTATTTGTGATCCCCATTCAATCTTCTTCTTGCCTGCCTCCACCTTGGCCTGTTCTTCCATGCGGTGCTGCAATTCCTTATCATATAAAATTGAGCGCAACTGGCGCATCGCATTTTCCTTATTCTTCGGCTGGTCACGGGTTTCAGTATTCTCAATCAAGATTTCCTCTTCCTCACCGGTATATGGATCTTTATATTGATAACGCAGACGTACTCCTGATTCCACCTTGTTCACATTCTGTCCGCCGGCCCCCCCCGAACGGAAAGTATCCCAAGACATACGGGCAGGTTCAATTGTCACTTCAATACTATCATCCACCAACGGCGTTACAAACACAGAAGCAAAAGAAGTCATCCGTTTCCCCTGAGCATTATAAGGAGACACGCGCACCAAGCGGTGAACTCCATTCTCACCTTTCAGATAACCATACGAAAAACTGCCCTCAATATTCATTGTCACCGTCTTGATTCCGGCCTCATCCCCATCCTGAAGATTAGCCACGCTCACTTTATAGCCATTGGTCTCCGCCCAACGCATATACATACGCATCAGCATGGAAGCCCAATCCTGACTTTCAGTACCACCAGCACCACAATTAATTTTCAATACACAATCCATTTGGTCAGCCTCCTGGCGAAGCATATTCTTCAGTTCCAATGCCTCCACCGCAGTGACAGCCTTTTGATATGCTGCATCCACTTCTTCTTCGGTAACCAAATCGTCTTTACAAAAGTCAAAAGCCAATTCCAGTTCATCTGCCATCGTCTTTACCTCACGGTAACCGTCGATCCATTTTTGCAGATCTTTGACCTTCCTCATTTGTGCTTCTGCTTTCTTGGCATCATCCCAAAAACCGGGCGCCTGCGTACGCAGTTGTTCTTCTTCCACCTGAACCAGTTTATTTTCTATGTCCAGATATCTTTCAAGTGCCGCAGTACGTTCTTTTACGTCTTTCAGTTGCTCTATTGTTATCATCTTGAGAATTTTTGCATTTCAGGATGCAAAGATAGTGGAAATCTATTCATTTTCCCATTATTCTTCGTACATCTTTTCTATTTCGGCAGCATAGTTCTTGTTCAGCACATTACGTTTTATTTTCAACGTATTGGTCAGTTCACCACGCTCCATACTGAAAGGATGGGGCAACAAGGTAAACCTCTTGATCTGTTCATAATGTGCAAACTGCTGCTGCAGTGTATCAATCCGCTCTTTAAACAAATCGATAATTTCCGGTTTCTGCAACAGTTCCTCCATACTTTCATAGCGAATACCTTTTTTTGCGGCATACTCTTTCACCAGTTTATATTCAGGAATAATCAAAGCAGAAACAAATTTACGTTCATCGGCAATAATAGAAATCTGATCGATATAACGGTCTACCACCAATTTGGCTTCAATGGCTTGAGGAGCGATATACTTTCCGTTTGAAGTTTTAAACAAGTCCTTGATACGCTCTGTAAGGAACAAATGCCCATCTTTTATATAACCCGCATCACCGGTATGGAACCATCCGTCTTCAGTAAACGCCGCCTTCGTAGCAGCTTCCTTTTTATAATAGCCATGAGTGATTCCTTCACCACGTAACATTATTTCGTTATTCTCCCCTATTCTGACCTGCACATGGGGCATGATACGCCCCACCGAACCAACCACATGGTCATTATCATTCTCACAAGCAACCGTTGCAGTAGATTCCGTCAATCCATAACCGGCTACCATATTAATTCCCACCGACAAAACAAACTCCTGTACAGCCGGTGGAATAGCCGCACCGGCAGTAGGGAAGAAACGCCCGTTTTCAATGCCAATAGTCTTTTTCAACAAGCTATAGATCGTTTTCTCATAAAATTTATATTTCATGTGCAATACAGGCGGAGGAGTCAGCCCTTTGTACACATAATCCAAATTATGTTCACGCCCCACTTTAATAGCATCCAGCATCAACTTCTTTTTCAATCCGGTTGTCTCATTGATTTTTTCTTGCACGCCGGCATACACTTTCTCCCAGAAACGGGGAACACTGCACATAGCCGTAGGACGGATCTCCTTTATTGTCTTCTGGATATCAGCAGGACGCAAGTTGATAGACAAAGTACACCCCATCGAAAGACACCAGCAAGTCCATGCACGCTCAAACACATGAGTAAAAGGAAGGAAATTCATAATCACATCCTGATCACCCAATTGAGGGAAACGTTCATCATGTGCCGGAATGGCCGCCTCATAGCAAGAATGATGCAACATCACCCCCTTGCTGTCTCCGGTTGTTCCACTGGTATAAAGAATATTGGCAAGATCACCATTACCCGACTCTGAAGTACGCTTGTCTACCTCAGCTTGATGCGGATGCGCCTCACCCAATTTCAGAAAGTCATCAAAATAAATGGAAGTCTGGTCCCGCTCATCACGCTTTACCTCCCTGTCGAAAATTATAATCTGTTTCAGTTGGCTTCCCAGTAGCATAACCCGGAACGCCACATCATATTGCAACTGTTCACCTACAAAAATATAACGTATTTCGGCATCACCTACCATATAATGTACCTGCGCCTCGGAACTGGTAGCATAAAATGGTACAGTAACAGCCCGTACCCCAAAAGCTCCAAAGTCCACATACAGGCATTCCGGTTTATTTTGAGAAAAAACTGCTATATTTTCCTGTATGCCTATACCTAATTCTATCAATGCATTCGAAACTGTTTTTACAGTTGCGGCAAACTGGTTCCAAGAAACCGGAATCCATGTTTCTGTTTTATAATCGCGGTAACGCAACGCTACACGATCACCATATTTCCCTGCCTGACGTTGTATCAGGACAGATAAGAAAGAACTACTCATTCCAAAGATTTATTTTTAATTCATCGGCAAAGTTATCGTTTAATTTGGAATTATCCTCTATAAACAGGCATTAATTTTCCCAATTAGTCAAAGAGTTAGAAGAAATCAGCCGAAAGCTTTAGTTGCATATCTAACTTAATTACCTACTTTTTTCATCACCGTTTACCACGCAAAAATAGTATCTTTGCAACACATTAAATTATTAAAATCAAGATGATTGATATAGAATATTACACTTCCGAAGCAACCACATTGCTGAATTCGTTAATCGGTATCCCCTCATTGAGCCGGGAAGAAGAAGCTGCCGCTGACTTTCTGCAGAACTATATTGAAGAAACAGGTATCATGACCGGTCGTTTGGGCAACAACATTTGGTGTATCAGTCCGATGTTCGACCTCAACAAACCGACTATTTTACTAAATTCCCACATCGATACCGTAAAACCGGTAAACGGATGGCGGAAACATCCTTTCACTCCGAAAGCCGAAAACGGAAAGATTTACGGTTTGGGAAGTAATGACGCCGGCGCCAGTGTAGTATCCTTATTTCAGGCGTACCGCCATCTCTCTACAACCGAGCAGGCATACAATCTGATCTTTCTTGCCTCATGTGAAGAAGAAGTTTCCGGAAAAAACGGAATAGAAAGCGTATTGCCCCAACTACCTCCCATCACCTTAGGCATAGTGGGTGAACCGACAGAAATGCAGCCTGCTATTGCCGAAAAGGGATTGATGGTGCTGGATGTTACCGCATACGGCAAAGCCGGACATGCCGCACGCAATGAAGGAGTGAATGCTATCTACAAGGTACTGGAAGACATTCAGTGGTTCCGTGATTATAAATTCCCAAAGGAATCTTCCCTGCTGGGGTCTGTCAAAATGAGCGTGACACAAATAAATGCCGGCACGCAGCATAATGTCATCCCCGATACTTGTACTTTCGTTGTGGATATCCGCAGTAATGAATGTTACTCTAACGAAGAACTATTCAAAGAAATAAGTGCCCATCTAAAAAGCGAGGCGAAAGCTCGTTCTTTCCGCTTGAACTCATCTCATATCAGTGCCGAGCATCCCTTTGTGAAACGCGCGGTAAAACTAGGACGTGTACCTTTCGGTTCTCCTACTTTGTCCGATCAGGCGTTGATGAAGTTCCCGTCTGTCAAAATCGGTCCGGGAAAGTCCTCCCGTTCACACACGGCTGATGAATATATCATGGTTTCGGAAATTGAGGAAGCGATAAGGCTTTATATCGAGATGCTGGACGGACTGGTGCTGTAAACGACTTACAAAGACGCTATTTCCCCTATAGACAGACCGGTAACCTGTGCAATTACATCAAATGCAATACCGGCCTGTTTCATTTTTTTGCATTCTTGAAGCATTCTTCCTTACGACCTTGCCCAAGACCTTTTTCAAGGCCCTCTTTAAGACCTTCCTCACGCCCTTTTTTCAACTGGGTGGACATCACGCTGTACCAGTCGCGGAAATTCTTCAAACTTTCCCAATACTCGCCTAATTCCTTAGGATTGAACTTAGCTATCTCGGCAGCCTCGAAAAGTTCCTTGTTCATTGCCGTGCCGAAAAGCAGCTTGAAGCCGAAATCGGTATAAGGGTTGATGTATTTATCCTATATGCCTTCTGTTCCCATATCTATCCGAGGTTTAATAAGTTATGATACAGGATAAAAGTAATCAATATACTGCAATTCCCCGTCTTAAAAGAAAGATTTAACTATTTATCATTCATAGTAGCAACATATCCTCATCATAACAATAATTTATATCTTTCATTCCCCTTTTCTAGATAAGGTTTAATAATTCCTCATTATTCCATCTTTCAGCATATTCACTGCTTAAGTCTGCCGTGATACACTCGTGCTTATTTTCCCCTTTTTGTAAACCGATAACTCTGATGTCAGGAATAGTTTTAGCATACTTTCTTATTGCGAGTTCCAATAAAATTCCTAAGCTTATCGATTTCATATTAGGCGGATAAAACGGTTCCGCACTTTGAGCATCATTTAAACAGGAAAAAATAACATCTATTGCCTGTTCCCACGTAATAAAAAACCGGGTAGCTTCAGGATCTGTCAATATAAGCTCCTTCCTATTTTCTAATGCATACTTCCATTTTACCAAAACAGATCCTGTAGAATGTAATACATTTCCATAACGAACGATCCTATAAGCGCAATTCGATCCGTTTATTTGTTCAAAATCCTCAAAAAGATTCTCCATAAGCAATTTAGTAGCCCCATACGTTCCTGAAACTTGAACAGCTTTATCAGTGCTTGTTGCCAGAATAAATTTTATGTTCTGCTCCTCAACAGTTATTTTAAGAAGATTCAACGTACCAAGAATATTAGTCTGAACAGCTTTCAGAGGATGTTCTTTTGCCAAAATGACATCTTTAAACGCAGCCAAATGAAATATCCCATCACAACCATTCAATGCCTTTTTCAATAAAAGATAATCTTCAATGGGGCATGGAAAGATTTGAACGCCTTTAAATTTCTCCCTCAGAGCAATCAGTTTTCCTTCATTCCTGGCTATCGCATGAATAGTATGTCCTTGGGTAATCAACCGTTCTATCAATTTCTCAGCCAAATAACCGGTAGCCCCCGTTACTGCAATGGTTCCCATACTCAAGCTATTTTTTATCATTCATCAACACATCCCTCGCAACATAAGGCTGTGGAGAAAACTCAACAGTCAACACATTCGACTCTCCTAAAGCTGTTAATGTATGGACGCACCCCGGTAAAGTCCTTACCAAATCCCCCTTTTCCCAAATCTCTTCTATTACAGCCTCACTATCATCATATTTCTGAAAAGTAGCCTGCATACGCCCCTGTAAAATAAGCATATATTCCACCTTTCTAAAATGATAATGATTACCTCTGAGAACCTTTGGGACGAATTGCAAGAATCCTATATATTTAGCGGCTTCCACCGCTGGAATTGAAGCACTCAAAGTAGTATCCTCGCCAATTACAAAACCAGTTCCCGCCTCCAGCAAGCTATAATTTTTCACATTCCCTACGGATTCCACTTTTATCAAATCTCTGACAGTTATTTCATCAAACATTTTTTTCGATTGCTCACGCACGTCAATTTTACATAATCCGGCACGATACTTTAATAAAAACAATTTATGATGAGGAGCAAGATTCTCCAATCTCAAACACTCATCCATATCCAGCAAGACAAAAGATTCACCTTCCAAAATACGGATATCCGCTGCATCGTCCATCAAATAAGTATGATGAATATATTCCCATCTATCATAGTCTGCTCTATACTCAGACCCCAGATAGGTTATAGAACTAAAATGTACCTTTGAGGATTTCTTGTGTTCAAATTCTTCCTTCAGTTCTCTGATAATACCGTCTAGAGGGGTTTCCTCCTCCTCAAGGTAGCCAGAAACAAGAGAATAACATCCGGAGTACTCTATATCCGGATTCTCATCTCTTTTTTGCAACAATACTCTATTATCTGTTGTAGTAATAATCGCAGTAGTCGAATCCATCATCTTTTTCATCTTCATTATTTTTTAAATTTTCATTCTGTTGTATTTTCACCACACCCACGTGATGAATAATATTTTCCTTATTCAGCATATCAGTATAAATAGCATGGTTTAACACTATAATAAGCAACCAAATAAGAGACAATATGGCAAAAAAAGGTTGAGTGTATGATTTCAGCCATAACTCCCAAGATTTTTTCTCTCTTTTCAAATTAGAAGGAATCTTTGTGAAAAGTTTCACATACTCATCCGGAAAAGTCTTTTCCGCTTCACATAACATATTCTTCCAGTGCTCATGATAACTCCATAATCTCTGCATTACGTAAATAGACCATATTGAGAATGACAATCCTCCAAATGCAATAATAAATGTCAGGTATTCAGAAGTTTGGCATACAGAGTTAAACAAGACGGTTTCCAATCCGAATAAAGAAACATTTATTCCGAACATAATATTAAAACGGCTCCAGATACCAGCTCCTTCATATTGTAATTGGCCAAGAAGGTGAGTATAATGTTCCATTAATTTAGTGTTCTGCAAGGAATCCCTATCATTTACCGCCTTCTGATGATCCACATCCGCATAAAAGTTTATACCGCATCGAACTAACTTCGTCATTATATCAAGAATCTATTTTTATAATAAAAAAGGAGAGGATATTCCTCTGTTATCAGATTCATATCCCCTCCTCGCTTGAGGTTATCAAGAAGAAAGCATATCAAATTTAAACTATACTTCCTATCTTAGCCCAAATGTTTACTGTACTTTTCTTGTTACAGTTACCTTGAATGTCTTGGTTACAACACCCCAGTTATGAGTATAAGTAATGTTCAAGTTTACATCATGAGTATATACTGTACCTGTCGGAGTTCCCTTCCAAGTAAGAGTTGCAGTAGCTGCATCATAAGTAAAGTCTTTTTCATTCTCATCCAAAGAAATTTCCAATCCTGTAGCTTCAGCAACAGCATTACCAGCAGCATCTTTTCTATACAATGTTTCAGCTATGGTTTCTTCAGCAGCAATCGTAGTGGCATTGTATTTTACCAATACATTTTTAACAGCATCTTTCAATGTCAGTTCAGTCCATTTCTTCTTGTCTGCTGCACCTAAAGCATTAATCAAATCGATAATCTTAATCTGATCGTTTGTAGCCAATGCCGGATTATTATACTTCAAGTCTACTATTGCAGAGAATTCTAAGATAGGTTGTTCCACCTTCCAGTCTTCAGTTGCAAACAATACACGCTTAGCAGAACCAGCTGTAGCATCATAGATATCAACTTTCAAAGTTCCAACCTTAGCCAAATCTACACGCGGAGTAAAGGCAATCTGATTAGTGCTAGTCCATTCAATGTTATTTTCTTTCATCATTTCCTGAACATAAGCATTCTGCTTCTTATAATCCAATTCAAACTCAACTGTCGCATCTTCAGGAACAACATTGTACATCTTGTCGAATTCTTGAGATTCCATGATGAACTTGCTATAAGCACCGCCAGTTTTTGTCCATGTACCGATAATAGTACGACTCTTGTATTCATCCTTGATAGGACAATCAAAGTTATAGGTTACAGAGAAGTTATCTACAGAAACCTTGAACAGTTTGTTTACGAAGCTGTTGTAAACACCATACGGTGTGTTCACTCCGTTAGTCATTTTCTCGGTAGCTCCCCAACCAGGATAATAAGAAGAAGCTCCAGCCAACAAGGACATATTCTTGAACTGTACAAAGTCAGCACCCGGTGTCAAAATCAAGAACAAAGAGTCTTTGTCAGCATTGTTTCCACCGTTCTTATAATACAAGACAGCTTCATTTTTAACCGTTTCAAGATTTTTAGCCAAGTCTGTAACTTTTGCAGGAATATTAGTCGATAAATTGTTATTTTGATAATATTGATTACAGTTATCAGATATTGATTGATAACTTAACAACTTGCCACCAGCATCATATACAGGCTTGTTCAATGTAATGAATGTGCAATATTCCTGATTTTTATTAGAAATAACATCACGACCTTCAATAGCAGCCTCAAAGTTACGAACATCCAAAGTAATGATCCGAGCTTTTGAGCTATTGTATGCAAATGCAAAGTTTTCCTTAGCATCCAACGGTTTCAAAGCAACGGTTCCGAATACAGGATTAACAGCAGGACGAACAGCCTTGATGAATACTACATTTCTCACCTCGTATTCTTTAACACCTTCTTCCTGTGGTTTAACTGTAGTAGTCACTTCTATTGCAGCATATTCATCAATAGCAGATGCCTGGTTAGTCGATTTTACAGACAAAACATTATCTTTAAAATCAAAGATACCCTGACGAGTTTTAATAGGTTGTCCATTAAATGTATAATCCTCATTCTGATCCAACAATCTGAACACTCTGGTATATGAAATATTGGTTGACTTCAACCATACTTTTGCTGCTCCGGAAATGTAAGCGTCAATAGAATCATTTACATTATAAACACCTTGATAGTCAAAGCATCCATAAGATTTACCATCATAAGAAGCACCATCTGCATTGATTATTGCAGGGTATTCATCTTCTTTCATATTAGTAGAGGTAAAAGCATTTACAATGCTCTTTACAGATGCATATGTTCTACTTACCGTGAAATAATCGGAAGCTGATGTATATTGACCATACATAGTTACATCCAATGAGGTTGCATAGGTATTATTTCCAATACCTTCATTCGGTAAAATAGCAAGGCTCAAAATACCGTTTTCTAATTTTGCAGAACCTTCCATATAGGTCAAAGCAGGAGCAACACTACGAACCTGATACGTATCAACAAAGGAGAATTTCGCATTATTCAATGAGAAATCACCCGGATATACCTTGAATGAAGCATAAGCAGGAACAGATGCAAACAAAACATCCTTATCCGGGTTAAAACTTCCTTCATTTTCCTGCCAATAGATATCATAAGCCTTACAAACATCACTATAATCATCAACAGCCTGTTTTCTGTAAACCACAGTCTGCAACCCTTTGAATGCAGAACCTTCCTGCAGCAAAGTATAGTTCTGTCCGTCGATAGTCACAATTACAGTCTTGCTTTCAGCATCTACAGCAATGTTAGGAAATTCATTGTTCTGCTTCAAATCAGTAACTTTGTCACCGATCTTGATGTATTCCACACCGTCCACTGTCACCCAAGACACGTTTGAACCAGCGGCTTCACCATCCTGACCTCTGGCCGGAACTTTGTTACCTTCGGTATCTTTCACATCCACCCAAGTAGCACCTTTGTCTGTGCTAACCTGCCAGTAATTGCCTTCCACACGGAATTCAGGGATAACAGTAGTACCATCTGCTCCATTAGTACCATTCTTGATAGTAATTTTGGAACCGTCAGTGAAAACCAGTTCATATCCACCGGTAACCTCATTACATGACTGAACGAATTTACCTGCCTTAATTGCCGAGTCAAGACTTGCAATGGTTTCCTTGACTTCGCTCAATTCCTTGTCGATGCGGTCAATGTCATCATCATAGTCCTTACAAGACACAAATGTTCCTGTTGACGAAACCATTAAGGCTCCGAACAGGATTGCACTTAAAAACTTTTTGTTCATAATAGAAAAACTTTAAATTTATAAATTTAAAAACTAAAATTGGTTATACATATTAACTTCATTATTAATAGCTTAGCTAGTTTATCACCTGTAAATACCGTTTCCTCCTTTCCCTGGACTGATAAGATAAAGGTGATATGCCCACAATACGACTGAAAGCCGAGTAGAAAGCACTTTTAGAGGCGAAACCACAACTACAGGGCAAGTCATTCAATGTGCAACGACCGGAATCAAGAAGTTCTTTGGCATATTCCACGCGATAGCTGTTCACAAGTTCCTTCAAGTTGCAACCAAAATACTTATTCACTACATTACTCAGGTAGGTCTGGTTCGTTTCAAGCAGTTCACTCAGTTTTTTCAGAGAAAGCGAGGTGTCAAGGAATACCTGACGTATCTCAAGCTGGTACAATATACCTTTATATATATTGCAATCCACCTTGCGAATGTCTGTTCCCTTTCCGGCAAACTCCTCTTTCCATTGCCGCTCGGCGGCCTTGAAAAGCAAAGTTTTCTGCCGCTCGGAAGTAGCGGTCGTGCGTTTACGTCTCAGAAATAGATATTCCATCTGCTTTATGTTGTTTTCATTTAGTTATACCGCTTCAAAGACCAGGTATATTCTATATATAAAAAGGTCTTAAAAACGACATTTTTTGTAGATCTCTTGATAAGAGATCTACAAAAAGCATTAACACACATTATATCAACATATTACAGAGCTGTTGAAACGGAATAAAGAAGAATATAAATAAGTGAGAGAACTATTTTTTTATATGTATCTATTATTAGTTGATTATCAGTATTGTACGCTCTAAACGATAGAAAAGTGACTGTGTGGATTCTATATAGATACGAAATGGCTAAAATTTAACGTATTTAACTTTCAGTTACATCAAAATTACATAGATATGGATTGGATGGAGTCGTTTGAACCGACTACATAATATGATAAAACCGAAACAAAGAAGACCATGTAAGGAAGTGAATTATCAGTAGCCATTCCACATGTTATTACCTCCATAACGGTTCCGTTTCCCATCCCTGTGGAAAGCCGAGAGCTTTTAAGTCAATTTCAGGAAACCGAATGAACAACCATGTTAGTTTGGACTGCATATCATTATTGGGGGATATAACATTAAGAAAGTACTTGATGATGCAAAGATCAAAGTAAGCACGCATGGAATCTGTTGGCAGTGTTATCCATTCTCCTTCTGGATTATTGGGAATTGCTGGCTGAATAGCATTCTGTTTGTTCCATACTCTTGAATGATGGCCACAGGCATTTCGAGTAACAGCAATAACCGTAAGCCATGACTCAAACACATTTATAGGTAAACCAAAACGTTTTGCTATGCGTTTGCGTATACGATTTTGTTTAATGTTGCGATAAATGGCATTGACATTTCCAATAGTAAGCAGCTCTCCTAAAATCCACGATGGTGGGTAAGGTTCTGAGTAGGTTCGTTTGAAATGGAGAATGAACTCCTCCTTGGATTTGCTATATTCCTTGGATATAGCTCGCATTGTTTCATTAAACTTTGAACTATCCAAGAAATAAGAAGAGTCAGTAAGCCAGAAAGAATTGCCAGTCATATCTGCTGTTATTTGCATCACCGCACGTCTGATAGCAATTTCAATCTTTTCTATTTCATTGAACATGAGCAGTCTCAGTTTCTTGTCAAAGCGATAAAGCATCATCACCTTTTTGAAGGTTGAACCTTCCTTGTACAAATGTGCAGTCTTGGGCATCTTCAATAAAGGATACATATAAGCCGACAATCTGTAATAACCAATGTTGTCAAGGTACTGTATTGCTTTGTTTCTATCACAAATTTGTAAACCTCGAGATTCAAGCAAATCAACGAGATTTTCTGAAGATTCAAACCGTTTTGTAAAGGGAATAAGACTCGCCATATTCAAATGTGTATAAACAAAAAACGCCTCGCACGATTTGAGCATTGTTAAGAGGCTTGGCGAGGACTGACGCTGCAAAGATACGAATAATCATTGATAATACAAACTTTTCGGCAAGAAAAATCACGCAAAAGTGGAATTCTTTGACATATTTATATTTAATAATGTTAAATCAGACCTGAATGTCATACTTTACCTGCCAAACAAGGTGGTTTTCAAAGTAAAAGTGTTATCTTTGTAACGTCTATACCCATACCTGAAGCCCCGATGGGCAGAGGTTGGGCAGACATACATATGGTAAAAGGCGTTTTTGTACGCTTTGGTTTTGACGCTATAAGAATCTCGCAAATTCAACGACAAGTCAAGAACAAAGCAACAAAGAACGCCTCATGAGGTGTATTATATACAGCCCTCATTGGCTTCGGACGATTCCATTGTTCGTTGTTAAGAGTGCTTTCTATATACTTACACTGGCGTGGGGCTTTCGGCGTTGCTCGTTTCGACTTGTCGGGCAATGCGAGAGCCTTTATAGCGTGGAACGAGTGACAGAACAGGCTCCGCGCTTTTTCGTATGTATTCAAAACATTAATCAGTCAAACAACACAGAGTGGAGCTGCTGTTCTAATGGAAATGGCATGAGATTAGAAAAGTGGTTTATATCAAACTTAGATGATTCTCAAAGAAAAATCATCGTTCAAAGTATAGACGAAGATATCATAGTACAAGGGGCTGCAGGTAGTGGAAAAACTAACCTTGCTATCCATCGTGCACTACAGGCAAAGAACAAAGGAAGTTACGCCATAGTTATTTTTACTGTGGCTTTGAAAAGAATGATAGCTTATGGAATGCAGGCTCTCGGTTTAGACAAAGAGCGCATTGCATACGAATGGGCTTGGACTCATCGTGGCTTTGACCTGACAGGAGATGTATTTTGGGAAAAAGGCAATAGGAATACCCTCTATCTGGTAAATGACTTAAATGTCAGAAAGTTTGAACGTACCGAAAAGGACAAAACGGCTTATGGAATAGATTTTGCAGATTGGGTGGATTACAAATTTTACTCAGCCTTTGGACGCAGGGTTAGTTGGTTTAAAGAAGTTCCATATCTATCAGGGTTTAGTGTGACTAATACTAATAAGTTCGAGTTGATTCCAAGTGGAACAATTTATAAGCAATCAGAAGATAAAATTGATTATCTTATTATAGATGAGGCTCAAGATTTTAACATCTCAGACTATCAAGGAAGGATAATACCTCATAAGGGGAAGAGTCTTTCTTTATTTGGAGATTCTGTGCAACAAATGAATTTTAAAGGAAGTTCAATAGATGAGATTGCTAACACTTTAGTCTACAAACGTCTCTCTTTGGATTACAATTATCGTCTACCAAAGACAATTGCTAAAGTTGCTCAGCAAATTCAAGATGTCAAGGTGGACTTGTTGACAAATAACATGAAAGATGGTGGCAATAGCGACTATCCTAATTATCCCAAACCGATTGTCACGAAATACTCATCTAGAGAGAAAGAATTGGAAGGCATATTAAATCGAATAAAAATGGAAGATTTAGATGATGTCGCAATTCTTGTTCCTGACGAGAGTGATGTACGTGAAGTAAATGATTTTCTGAATCAAAGAGGAGTAAATACACAAGTTCATTATCGAACTGGAAATGTAGTTCCGTTTAGAACTGTCAACACATTGGACTTTTCAAACAATGACCTACCATGCATCCTGACATACTATGCAGCAAAAGGGTCTGAATTTGATAATGTCTTTGTGCCTTTTGCTAATGAGGCGAACACTTGTAAAAGAAATGCTTTTTATGTGGCATGCACTCGTTCTTCACGCAATCTGTATATCTCCTACACAGGAAAGCGAACATCCTTTTTGAAAGATGTTTCAAAGGAAAATATAGTTGAAATTGAAAATAATTAGACCTATGTTTTATTATATAAGTACAAACTCATGGAACTTACTGGAATCTTTCGTTTCAGAAAGTATATCACCATTCTCTTTCTACCAAGTCAGAGGATATGGAAATAATTTGAGCCGTTATTTAGATGGAACAAATGAAAGGGCTAATTATCTAATTTTGTCAACAAAGGAAATTAATGGTGATTATGTCTTGAGAGTCAATGATGAAATTCTAGACAAATCAAATATAGCTCCTGTCAAAAATAGTAAAACTCTATTTACATACAATAAGACAATCTACTACAAAAAGGGAGCTATTGCTTTTCTGTTCTCTTCAAGAGATTTACTGGAATCTCTTGTTGCAGAATCGCAAATATTGTTTGAAGTAAAATGTATTGAAAAGTACAAGTCTGAATTTATCGTAAAGATGAGCAATGCGTTGCCTATATCCACAGGAAAAATAGCAAATGCCATATCTTTTCAACTTCAAGAATATGTTGCACAAGACTGTATTTATGACAGATTAAAGGGGATGATTGTTGCCTTTACTCGTGCAATGGCGTTTGCAAAAAATCCCCAAGAACAAAAACTAATGTGTATATTGCGTGATTTAAAAAATTCATTTGCTGGATTAAATACACAAGTTATGGTTTCTGAAATCGCTGTTTCAAATGAGAGTAAATATATTTCTCTAATCCAAACAGCTAAAGGGATATATAATGGTACTGTTAAGACAAGGACAAACTTGTTTGATATTCTTATGCAACATTTCTCTGAAATTGTCAAATTGGCAAAGGCTCGTGCAGAAGAAATATCTCAGAATAAACAAGCAAATAGTACAGACAAAAGAGATTTCTTAATAACACAAAAGGATGCGCTAGAAAGCAAACTTTACAGCATGGAATGTCACGATGGTATTTCTGATTGGATAGAAGAACTTAATTCTATAAAAAAGAAAGAACGTGATAATGGTATCAAAAATGGGAAAAAACGTGAATATTTCAAAAAGGGAACTTGGGAATATGAGCGTAAGAAGTATCTCAAACAAGAAATCAAAAAATACGAAGATGAAAATTACGAATTTAAGTCCATAAAGCAGCAGATTGCAGATATAAAACAACAGATAACGAACATAGAATCTGGTTCTTCTATGTATGATACGACTTTAGGAGCTTTGTTTGTCCGTGTTAGTGATATTATGAATGATCTTATCGGTAAAGCAAAAGTATCTGGTGAGGCAAACGCAAACATTGATTACTCTTGTTTCTCGCTAAAGAACTTAACTATAAGCATTGATGTACTGAATTCTTATGAAGAAAAAGTATTTCTTGATATCATAATGAATGAAGCTCTTATGTGCAAACAAAGAGGTTTGTCTGACGAAGTTGTATTGAACCTTATTGTTGAATCAGCCAACAAATATAAGTGCTTAGAATGCTCTAACACAGAAAAAGGTAAGCAAATACTTAGCACTCTTCGGGAATTTTGGTCATACAAGCACAACCAATGCTCATCATTTAGCATTCCCGCCAACTTGGTTGTATTAAAATCCTTGATGGCTTTCTTTATCAAACCTTTTGGTTTTGACCAAATTGACCGATATGCCCAAAATAGAGGCATTGATAGTAAAGAGTATGGATATATGCTCCGAGGGGCATTAATCGGTTATACAGCCTTTCCAAAGACTTTTACCGATGCACTTTATACCAACACGGATATATACATTCCTATGGATGAATATTTAACAGCAATACACAAGCAAGTCGAAACGCAACACCCCTGCGATTGACTTGTACACAACAAAAGGGGGTAAAAGAAATATTTATGGGAGTTTTAAAACTGTCTGTTATCGAAGAGCAGAACAAACAACTCAAAAATAGACTAAGAGTTGTTGGACAAAAAGGACATATTGTTCGCATTAGCAACTGTTATTGTCCTTGTGAGTGTTTCATCAGAGAAGGCGAAGTTACAATGTGCGACGATGTTGCCTCTGCTGGAAGTTGGAACATTGATTAAAGAATCACTAATTAAGGGAGAGCCATTGTTTGACACTTTGGCTTTCCTTATTTTATGCATATGGAAGCTATAGTATTTCAAACTCAAAACGAAAATTATTATTTGTATAGTCCTTTGAAAAAGGCAATATTGCCATTATCAAAGAATATGTACGATATAATTTCAAACGACAGAAATGAAGGAGACGAAACCTTTCGTCAGTTAAAGCAATATGGATATCTTGACAAATATACTTCATCATTTGATAGTTATATAACAGGGAATACTATACAAGGAGTATTGGTAAAACTATCACAAATCATATTTGAGACAACAACACTCTGTAATCTTAGATGCGAATATTGTTGCTATAGCGAAGGATATGATACATTTGATAGCCGAAGAGGTATGTTGGGGAATCTGAAATTTGAAACAGCCAAAGGCATAATTGATTATTTGGCAATTCTTTTTCAGAAAGAACCTCTATCAAATGCACCTAAAGAACCTTTTGCCATTAGTTTCTATGGAGGTGAGCCATTGATGAATTTCGCTGTAGTGCGCCAAATTGTAGAATATGCAGAACGTATAGAATTTCGCAACCGTTCATTGTTTTTTACAATGACAACAAATGCAATGCTTCTAGCAAAATATGCAGATTTTTTGTCACGTCACAAATTCAAAATGTTAATTAGTCTTGATGGCAACAAGGAAAACGACTCTTATAGAGTAACTCCTAAAGGGAATCCTTCGTTTGACATCGTAATGATGAACTTGAAGTGTGTTGAGAATTTATATTCAGAATGGTTCGCAACATTTCGCTATAATGCGGTTTTCACAAATAAAAGTGATGTAAGGGAAATTGTTGATTGGTTTAAGATGCAATTTAACACAACGCCGAATTTTAGCCCCCTTCATGTTCCTACAGAGGATGCAAAAGATGGAAACAGAATTCTATCTATGCTTAAAACTTTTGAAATTCCAGAGGATATAGAGTTTGTTCCAAGTTTAATCACTCAAAATCCGCTCTTTAATCGAATTTTGGTTTTTACTACAAGGCTGTTGAACAATTCAGTTAGCAAAGAGAGTGAGCTAGTCGTAGATGAAAGTATAGAGAATAGTACCTTGCCAACTGGTACATGTATTCCATTTTCAAAACGACTTTTCGTAAGCTATAATGGGAAAATACATCCATGTGAAAAAGTCAATAGGGATTCACCGTTAGGATATATTGATAATAGTGGCTGTGTTCATATTGATTGCAATGAGGTAGCAAATGGATTTATGAAAAGAATCACAGAAGTTTCATCTTTATGCAAGAAATGCTACATGCAATTTTGTTGCACTAAATGTTCTTTTTGTTATAGCAATGGTAAATGTGATGAGTTTACTTCAAAAAGTAAATTCGCAAAACTATTGTCAGATGCTGTATCATACATAGAATCCCATCCTGACATAATAGAAGTGGTTGAAGAAAACATTATAATAAAATGAACAGACTGTACATAATTTTTCCACATTGCTATATCAAGGCAACATCAAAAGAATTGCTCATATATGATACAATAAAGTTTAGTAGCATATATATGAGGAATATTGTCGTCCCATATAAAGCCGTCAATACATTAAATCAGTTCGGTTATATAGATGATTGCGATGACAACAAGTCTATTTTGCAAAAAATCGCCAACAACGGAGTCGGATATTTCATACAACCAAACAAGTCAATGCCTTATTTCCCAAAACGAGGATTACAAATAATGACCTCCTTAAATAAAGAAAACAAAGCTTTAGGGCACAACTTGGCATCATATACAAATATGATGTTGAAATCTATCACTTTTTTACTTAATAATACATTGTCTATAAATCTCAATTCATTTGCTTACAAGCAATTAGAGTATCCAAACGTTAATCATATAGAGATTGACATAGACACAATATTACTGCAACTTATTTCTTTTGACCTGGAAAGAATTGTCTTGTCCGGAGAAATTTCATGCGATAAGTTGGAAAGAATTTTAAATCTTGCCCAAACAAGAAACATACTTGTTGTTTTTAGAGTCCATTACTTGGCTTATCCTATTCAACATATACAAGATATGTTACGCAAGTATAGAACAATAATGGTAGAATTGCTTATCGATTCAGCTACCCCCTTAGATATTATAAACCTAAGAGAAGAAAGGTTAATTCTAAAATATATTGTAACAAATAATTCTGATTTAGACAAGCTTACGGGTGCAAAAGAAAATATAGTATTATGCCCTATATTCTTGGATGAAAAGAATATTACCCTACAACCACAAATGGTTATAACCAAAGACGAGGTTCTTAAAATCAATCAAAATCTAAAAGACTGTTATTTGAAAGATTACATAAATACATCATACTTTGGTCATATAACAATCAATTATGACGGGATGGTCTATTGTGTAAATCAGCAAATTGAGTCTTTACAAAATCGAGACCTTGCTTGTATTATTAATAATTGGGTTGGTTCACAAGACTGCTATTGGTATTTCACACGCAATAAGAAATTGGAATGTAAGGATTGTGCACTTCAGGTTCTATGCCCTTCCATTTCAATTTATGAGCAACTAAAAATATACAAATGTCCTTGTAGGGTTTAGACTTCACTTTGTTATACATGAAGTCTTGTTTTAGCAAAAAACGAGGCTTCATGTATTGTTTAGTCCAAATTCTCCGACGTAATATCTATCGTGTTTTAGGTATATAACTTATCCATACAAACAGAATCCTTTATCTTGATTGAGATTTCTTTTTTTCTTTATAGAATATACCCAATCCCACCTTTTGTGTTCCGTCCCAATTCGTAAGTTGGTCGGCACAGCCATTGGAGCCACCTAGCGAAACGTATGTGTCTGCACTACATGACATATGGTCAACAAAAGCGAGAAAGTTGTCAATGGCGCTGTCTGTGAATTGAACTTCATTCGTGGCGAATAGTTTTGTCCAACTGGTGACACATTCCTGCTTGAAGTCTGTAAAACCATGCCACGACATACCAGATAAGAAACTTTTTGCTGCCGATTCTATACTGGCTTTAGAGTCCAATCCAATGTTATGCTTTACAGCAGATGCCATAATGCTATAGTATATGAAAGCCGATTCTTTCTCGTTGAAGTTGACTCTGTCTGTTTTTGCAAAGGATGATAAAGCTTCATGCCCCTCATGGATGAACTTGTCAAGCACTCCTATGTATCTGTTTTGCCGAGCCATACTTTCACGTTTGGCTTCGGCTTCTTGCCGAGCCTTTTCTTTTGCATCTTCCTCCTTTCGTGCTTCCACCCGTCTCCATGCATCAGTCATTTCTGGCTCCTGCCAAATGGCATTCCAACGAGCCTTCAAATCATTGTACATTTCCATAAGTGTAGTATTATACCTTTTGGCACTGGCGAGTTCTTCCTTCGCATAGACAAGTTGAGTAGTCACTCGCTCCACAGCCTTCTCGTCAAGTTGAGAGATGCGTTGTTTGACAATGTTGTTTTCTGCCTTTAGCGCATCATTCTCGGCACGAAGCGACTTGTTCTCCTCTATCTGCTTATTGAGATTCTGCATATAGTAAGTGTATGTCTTGTTGACAGACTTGCGTACACCTTCATTCTGCTTGTCACGTTCTGCATTAATGGCTGCTACAAGAGCTTTGATAGCATCATTGATATTTGTTGTCCGCTCCTCACGCCACGCCTTTTGCCCGATAATAGTAGGAATCGGAATGGCAAGTTCTTTCTTTACGGCATTCATTACTTCTTGAACTGGAGCCTTGATGTTGAGAAAAGGAATGGTCAGCTCCTTCTTGTCGATTGTGGCAAGTACAGCATATTTCTCCACTTTGTCAAGAGCGACTCTCGCCTGACGTTCAGCTTCAAGCACCACCTTGTTCTTATGCTTGCGTCCTCGCTTTTCTTCCTCTGAAAGTTCATCATAGGAGAAGCCTCTTGCCAAGCCATACTTATGCCCTACCTTGTTGTAATAGTCGGTATGAAGTTGGGAAAGGTATTGGGATTTGTCCTTTGCTCGCTCTCCCCACACTTTGGCATAAGAGACCCTTTCAACAACACCCTTTGCCGCTTCCGATTTTGTGTAGTTGTCACGTTCTTCTTTTGGAAGTGCTCTCCATTCCTTGGTAGAGAGAACCTTTTCTGGATTATCCTTGTGAATGTACTTGCTTCCGATGCGCCCACGTTTCCTTACTTGTTCAACAGGCACGGTCTGCACATGGGCATGGATGCTTGTCTCGTCACAATGCACATCAAAGCCGATGACATTCTCTTCTCCCCATTTCTCACATGCAAAGTGGTAGGTGTCCAATGCCCAGTCATAGATGCCTTTTTGCAATACAACTTTGCTGTGGTCAGCATTTGGATCTGATGTATTGAGTTTCTGTTCACCAAAGGCAAGCCTGTTAAGCACATCATGGTCACCACTGAAGATGATGCCGACAGTGCAGTTCGGACTGTTCCTTGAAACTTGGTCGGGACGCTTGGCATCCATATACGGCTTGAAGCCAAGTTCATCAAGTCTGTGCTGCAAGCGTTCATGCAACGGCACCGACTGGGAACCAAGAGGCACTATCTTTCCATCCTTGACTATCTCAAAGTTGAGTCTCTTGCGTGAGTAGTTATAATGGTTGTTCTTATCTATGTCTGCGTTTTTTAGTTGGTAACGCTTCTCGTCCCAACCTCTGCGTTCCGCCTCGTTGCCCACTTGGGACGAGAACGATTTCTTGTCTGTGCCTACATGGATGGCGGCACGTGGTATGTTTCTTTCCATAAGAATCTTGTTTGAGTTTGTAACGTAGTTCTTGTATAATTGGAGACAGGTCTCGGGCGGAGCCTGAGCATAATAGAAGGACTTTTTAAGTGAACAGCGTCAGCAGGTGAATCTAAAAGTCCCAATTATGTTTAGGACTTTTGTGAAAGTCCGTCACGCAAGCGTGCCCGCAGATCCTTACCCATTCTGCTATGACTCTTCCACCAACACCAACCCAAGACAGTCTATCAGATGTTGGAGTGGCGGATGTTGCTTTATCAGCCTTTGTAGCGCCATCTGCGGTGTTTCCGCCATCAGTAGGAAGTCGGCAATGTCAAGACCTTTGGTCTTTTGTTCATCGGTGGCATTGTCTTCCAAGATGTTGCTTATGACAACCCTTTTGCAAACAGATTGCAGCAATGGAATTTTTGATTTCCATTTGTCCGTTGCTCCAAGGTCAGGGAACAGAATGATGTCCCGACCGCCCAATACCTTGACAGCGATTTGGTTGAGACAGCCATGCATACCTCCAGTTGCCAGCCAGATGAAATTGGGGATGAAATGGGATGCGATTATGGCAGTTTTTTCACTCTCGACAATAGCGACCGACATTGTGGGATGCTGTGCCAGCAAATGCTCACCAAAGAAACATTGGCACAAGTTGAAATCTGGAAGATGAAGAAAAGCATGCGCCCATCCAACATAAGAACGTGGCTCTTTCACACGATGTCCGTCTTTGGGATTATATAGCATAACCTTGCCAGTCCTCACCTTATCATCCTTGTCAACTTGCCAATAAATGGTTGAGCCTCCCCACTTATAGGATGTTCCGACATGATACATCTTCATCAGCCTTTCTGTCTCTTGTTCACCAAAGACCTTGGAAAGGTACCGGTATAACGGATTGATTCCATAATGAGACAAGGAACGCTCCATAATAGCGTTGGCGATATAGGACATAGGCTTTTCTACGACTTTCGGTTGGGTATTCCTTTTTGTCGGATATGGCAATTTGTCCTTAGACAGAAAGTCTGGATGCTCACGGAAATAGTCTTTAGGAGTATAGTGATAGCCACAACTATGCTCATGGTCGCATTTGCCTACATTGCCAGGGAAGGATACTTCTCCCTCATCATCTATGTATCTTGTGAAACAACGCTTGCGCTCACAATTCGGGCATGTGTAACGATTGCCCGATCTGTATTTCTCCAAGTGAAATCTATACTCGTTCATCATCGTAACTGAAATGAATTATTGGTGAATTTCAGCTTTCAGTTCTTTCATGTTTTCAGTTACGCACTTGTCAACTGAAAAACTGAAACAAATGAATACTGAAAACAGGTTGGTTTATGTTTCAGTTGCCTGTCCTGTTTCGAACTTTACTTTTTCGTAAAATCCTTTTTTTGCCTTTGTGATTAGTCCAGACTTCATAAGCTCCTTTATATAGTTCATCACAGTACGGTCTGTAACACGCAGATTCTCCTTTCCTGTTTTAATGGCAGTTTTTGTGTCAAAACTGTCTTCCAACAGATACAGCAACTCCTTGGACATAGAATCACAGGTGTCTTCAGCAACAAAGGCTCGGCAGCGTTGATAGCAATTCTCACAGTATTCATTGAGTCGTAATGCTCCTTCTATGGAATCCACATCAATACTTTGCAGATGGCTCTCGCCACAGGCGTATCTTAGAGCTTGGAGCAATAAGGCAATGCGTGCGACGTGGGTATTGTGCTTCATCACCCTCGTTTCAACATCCTCATCGTCCTCTATGGCATTGATGGCATCCACATTTCTGTTCCACCAACCAAAGAAAAGGGAGTGTGCGTCCTTGTCCATATAAAGGATATTTGGACAACATTCATTTGTGTCATTACACCTTGCATAGTCAAGTCCAAAGATTTTCCCGATGATGTCAGCCCATTTTCTTGAAGCCTCGCTCTGGCGCACATGGCCGTCTTCCTCATCCAGCCAGTGTGGAACTTTCTTGGATTTGGGATATACAACCAGAATACGGTCAAGAAAACCTGTATCCATGAATTTGGAAGCCATCAGTTCCTTCATTCGTTTGGTCTGTGTTGTACCGATGATGTTGACACATGGCTCTTCTACACGTTGTGGGCGGTCATTCTTGACACGTGTGTTCTCCAAGTAGCATCCGCTCCAGATGGAAAGTAGGCGTTCAAGCATGGGATTTTTCCCATACCTGTCTGTATTGGCAAGCAGTCCGAGAATTTCATCATAGTTGATGGCTATGCCACGCAAGTTGTTGTAATGCTCCAATACCAGAGCCTCCAATGTAAAGTCATCCAATGTGACCCTTTTCAGAATAGGCTTCTTCATTTCCTTGCTTCCGCTTTCCTTTGTTGCACATGCTGCCTCATATAGGTCAAGTTCATAGCAAAACTTGTCAAACAGCTTTCGTTCATACTCCCGAATTGGCTTGTATGCAAGCTGTAATGGTGGAGTTTTGCCCATGCCAGGTCTGCCAACCAATATGATATAAAGGGCGGCATTCGTGTCCCAATCCTGCTTAATGTGAATACGATAGGTATTGCCAAGAGCCGCTGATGCTGCCGACAGCATGGACATGGCGACATAATCCACCTTGAAATTGCCGTGCACCACCATGTCTATGATGATGGACTGCATTTTTTGTGGAAATACCTCAAGAGGGAAGCCTGAGTCCGCTAAAGACTCGGCTTCCATGTTGATTTTGTTACAGAGTTCAAGCGCATCCATAGCATTACCAGTTTAAGGGTTTCGGCTTGCGCTTGTTTCCTGCAAGAATGGCTGCGTTCTCCTCTTCTGCTGTGAGAGGTACAGGATTCTTGCGGTTAGTCTCCAGCCACTTGTCAAGTTCATCCTGATAAAGGCAGTAACGTTTGCCTGGCTTGGTGGCAGGAATGCTGCCGTTGCCAAGTTTCATGTAGAGAGTTGCCATCGGCATTTTGAGATATGCCGATGCTTCCTCCACACTCATAGGTATGTGCGTGTTCGCCTTGTATGGCTTGTTCTGTGATTGCAGACTGACGATCATCTGCTTCATGCCCACCACTTCGTCCCGAAGCTGGGCAACGACCATTGGAAGGTCGTTGAAAGTTAATTCCTTATTCATTCTGATACTTTGTTAATAACTGGTGCAAAGGAACAGAATGATGCTTCCGTTACTGAGGTTCGTGACAGTCATTTGTCATTCACGAAGGAATAACTCTAACAATGGGAATTATTCGGGAGTTTCCTCTTTAACATCATGGAAATCATATCCACCATTGTCTGGCTCATCAATAGGAATGACATCATTGGAACATGGTGCTTTCAGGTTCTTCAATGTGCTGTAGTCCAAGCCTTCAAACGGCTTTGGAAATAAAGCCTTGACAAAGGCTATTCGCATGGCCATTGTGTAATCACGTTTACCCAAACGTTCTGCGATATTCCAGACAAAGTGTCTGAGTGGGATATTCTCAACCGTCTCCTTGAAACGGTTTATTGCTATCGGGGTATAGTTGGTGTCGTTGCTCCATTCCTTGACAGCCTCAATTACCTTGTACAAATCTTCCTCATAAAGGAACCTTGACATTGTACGATGCACATAGTCAAGTACGGCTCTTGTTCGCTTGTCCTTTTCCTCCTGTGCTTCTTTTTCTTGTGCCTCTACACGCTTGGCATAGTCTTCATGACTGTATTGTGCTGACTCTGTTTGTGGTAATGTTTGCATTGGCTGTTCTTGTTCTGTTGCTGGCTCTGCTTCCACAACGTTTTTCTTTGTCTTGCTGTTGCTGCCAATGGTCATCAGTTCATAGGGATAATTCACCATAGAAATGAATATCGCCCAAAGCAGGATGTTGCTCCCTACAAAGATGATTGACTCGACAAACAGACTTTGGTGAAAGTCATTGCCTACATACATAGCCACGACAAGAGAGATGGCGAGAATTGCAGTACCAACAAAAGCGTAGATGGTACAATCTGAAGTTGTCTTGTTTTCTATCATTATTGTATTCGTTTTATTGTTATTCGTTCAAAAACTTCCACAAAGTTAGATGCAGAAGCATGCAAAAACAGCATTTACGTTCTCTGGCACTCTTTCTTTTACGCTTTATTAGCGTTCTAATATGATATCATACTCTGAATCATACTTTAAACTGCTCGTTAGTGCCAGTTGCCGCTAATTGCTGACTACAAAGGTAAGGATGAAGAAAAGGGATATTTGCAGTTCCTCTTTAATATCAACAGAAATTGGAATGAATTTGTCGGATTGGTTCTATCCACGACAGCAAATAGAACCAACAAAATGAGAAAAGGACTATTGGAACACTATCATTCCAACAGTCCTTTTCTGCGTGTTATTGTCAAATGGTTACTTCTTCAAGGTGATACAGCCAACCGAAGCACGCTTCTGTGCATCGGAAATCTTGGCATACACCTCTGTTGTTGCCACATTCTTGTGACCGAGATAACGCTGCACTACGGCAATACTTGTTCCTGCATCGAGCTGGAGACAGGCAAAACTGTGGCGTGAGCAATGATAGGAGATATGCTTGGTAATCCCTGCATCTTTCAGCCAGTTCTTCAGTGGTGCCTGTGTCATGGAGTCTTTGAAATCAGGGAACACCTTGCCTCGTTTATCTGGTGAATAGCCTATCAGTTCCAAGGCTTCCTCACTGATTGGGTTATGCACGATGTCTTTTGTCTTCTGCATTCGTGTGGTGACATACATCACACCATCGCTGCCGTATGGCTGTATCTCCTCCCAAGTGAGTTTCTTGATGTCGCTCTTTCTCAATGCCGTTAGGCAAGAGAACAGGAAGGCTCGCTTCAATGCAGGGGCAGAGCATGGTGTGGATGCCAAGCGGATAACCTCGTCCTGTGAAAGATGCTCCTTGTCAGTCGGGATTGTCTCGATACGTTCCAAGAAACCATTTGGATTCTCCTTTATCTTGCGGTCACGATAGGCTGTGTGGATTGAAGCACGGAAAGTTGACCAGTAGTTGGCTGCTGAGTTTATATGTAGCTTTCTGTTCTTATGCAGTCCCTGTGGTGCTGTCAGCAGATACTCACGAAATCTGTTGCACAAGTCCACGTTTATCTCCCCAAAGGTACACTTGCCTTGCGTAAAGGTACGAAAGTGCATATAGACGTGCTGCCACTTGGAGTTCTTCTTGTCTGCCAGTTTCTTGAAGTAGGCGAGGAAATCTCCTTTCATCTTCTCCTTGTCGAAGAAATCATAACGCTCGTTGACGATAGCCTCAAAGCGACGGCAGCGTATCGCCTCGGCTCTTGCCGTAAGGTTGAGGTTGTACTTCTGTTCCGTCTGGTTCTTCGGCTTGGCATAGATGTAGATGCCAAGCGACTCATGGCGGATGACTTTCATCGTGCTCTCGTTACGATAGCCTGGATAATAGTCAAGATAATAGGACAGCATGCGTCCGTCCTTGATTTTGCGTGTACGCAATGATACGGTCTTGCAAATGTTGCTCATAACTGATATGTATTATTGATGATTATTCGTGGTGAAGTGTCTCTTCACGGCTGCAAAATAACTGAATGATACTTCCGTGACTCCCATTATTTGCAGTCATTGATGGATAATGCTGAAATCATTTGAAATCACAGTCCTTTTGCAGCCCTTTCTGCCATTGCCCGCTCCACATCCGTCTTCAAAAGCAGATTTTTTACACCCACTTTTACCTTGCTGATATGGTGAACTCTCACGATATGGCAGATGTTGGCACTTGTCAGACCATATAACTGCTGCACTTGTTCTGTGGTATAATAGCTATCATCGCTCATGAGGTCAGTCCTGCGAAGTTCTTCAAGATGTTCCTTGGAATAATAGGTGCGACCATACTCTCGCTTAGTCGGTATCTTGTGACGATAGGCGTATGCCCTGAGTGCCGACTTGCTCATGCTAAAGGCTTCCTCTACATCATCAGCGGTCACCCATTCCGTGATGCTGTTGAGGTCAACGGCAGTTCCGAAGAACTCATCTATATGCCGTTTGCTGTAATAGTTCTTGCCAGCGATACGGCACATCGGTATCTGGTTGCGCTTGGCAGAGGTGTAGAGCCAAGACTTCTTGACCTTATAAATGGACATCACTTCCTCGCCCGAATAATAGTCAAGCACCTCATTATCCTCTTTCCCTTTTGTTGATTCCAGGTTTTGTGTTGGCTTTTCTGTTTTTACCTTTTTACTGAGCTTGCTCTTGCTGACAGGAATCACACGCTTGTAGGGATTACCCTCAAACATCTTCTCTATATCAGACTTTCTAACGAATGCCATTCGGCTGCTCAATCTTGATGCCTTCAACTTGCCGTTAGCCACAAGTTTGTAGATATACTGTCGGGTGCATCCCATCAGAATGGCAGCTTTGGAGAAGGTAAGATACTCCTGATGTTGCAGTTCCATGATAGGCTCAATACCGTTAATCAAGTCCTGCTGTCTTTTTTTCCTAAGACGTTTTGCCTCTGCCTGACATTCCTCTGAACAGTATTTCTGCATACCGCTTCTTGGCACGAATGTCTTGCCACAAAATTCACATTTTCTTGTCGGTCTCATACTCTTTGATATTGCTATGTTCTACATACTTTGAGTATTCCACCGATGGAGTAAACGGAAGTGAACCATTGACAACCTTTGTCAACCCAGTCCACGATATAACGCTTTTTGCCTATCAGCTTCAAATCTGTCCTCCATCGTAACCACTCGTAAATCATTGTAAACTACGTTCACGATATGACAAAATAAAAGCTCCGCAAATTCTCCACGGTAGAAATATGCTGCAAAAATATGTGGAAAATCGGGAACTGCCAAAAAGCACTCAGAAAGTGTTAAAAAACAAAGAGTGTTGAAAATCAAGACTTTATGGTTAGTTAATCATAGTAAGTTATGGTTAGTTATAAGGCTCTAAATACATATTTTAAATTCCTATTTTTTTTGCCAAAAATGTATTAGTTCTCAAAACTTTGCTTATTTTTGCACAGAAAATATATATCTCTTATCAAGAGATATATAAATCGGGTCATGTAAAAGCGAAGCATAACAAACTGAAAGACAGAATATTGCTACTTATAAAGAGTTTATGTTAGCTTTAAAAGGAGAAAAGTTCATCATTTTAACTTTTTTTGTTTCATCAAAGAGAAATCCATCAACCAGTTTTTTTAAAGTTCTACTATAAAAGTCCAGAAGCATTTGGAATTATTATGGAAATGACAATAGATCGAACCCTGTTGCATAAACCTTTTCTATCTCCTGATTAAACCTTTTTATACGGATGTATTCTATCTCCATAGCCTTTGGAGCTATCTCCATAAGCTTTGGAGTTATCTCCCAAGGCTATGGAGTTAACTCCAAAGGCTTACGGAGATAGAACAAACAGGAAAAAAACCTTTAACCATACGGCGGGAAAGGTTTAGAAATATAGACAAGAGCTTTTAAGGATGAATCTGATTACAAAGCTACGCATTCCTTAAGCAGGGAGGAAAAGTCCCCAGACTGCCTTCTTATAAAAAAGCGAAACAACATATTGGCAGGAAGATATACATCTGACTACATGTATGTTATATAGCAACAAGTCGAAATGCTAAAGTGAGGGCATATATCCAATCCCAATCTTTACTTTTGCCTGTCATACAAACCATCCATAAAATTACGAACGCTCGTACAGGGGGGTATCACAAACAATTGTATGAAATAAATCCCCACTAAATTTCTGCTGACCCAAAAGCCGGATAAGCCCTCATTTCAGCAGGCTGAAGGATTTATATCCGGATGAAGGAAATAAAGTAAAAATGGTTCATCATAAACAACTGAGTAACAATATATTACCTTACAATGAAGGATTTGAAGGAAAAAAAACAGGTTATAGAGCCAAATCTTCTCTATAACCTGCATATACTCAAATCACCTTGAAACAATCAGAGAGTGATATCTTTCATTATCTTTTCTAATGCTCCGGCATTATGGTTCACATAATTTCCGGCAGCTTTCCCTGCTTGTTGCAAGCAAGCCTTATCCGACAAAAATTTGTCCATCAGCCGTTTAAAATCATCATAGCCAGTCACTTCAAAACCGCCTTTCTGCTCCAACAAATGTTGCGCCTCGCGAAATTTCTTGTTGTTAGGTCCGAATACCACAGGAATACCATATACAGCCGCTTCCAGCACATTATGAATTCCAACTCCGAAACCACCCCCAATATACGAAATCTCACCATATCGGTAAATGGAGGACAGCAATCCGTAACAGTCGATAATCAAACAATCGGCCTGTGTCACATTTTCTTCCGTAGCCTCGGTATAGCGGATGCACGGACGTTTCACCTTATCTAAAATCTCTTTCAAATGACTGTCGCTCACCACATGAGGAGCAATAACCAGTTTCATCTCAGGATGCTCATTGAAATATTTGATAAAAATATCCTCATCCGGTCCCCATGAGCTGCCTGCAACAAAAGTCAACGAGCCACCTTTGAACTTCTCCACCAGCGGAAGCTGCTTGGCTTGATGGCAGATATCCAGCACGCGGTCAAAACGAGTATCGCCCACAACTGTCACATCGGTCACACCAATTGTTGCCAGTAATTTTTTGGAAACTTCATTCTGTACAAACAAATGAGCAAAAGTCCTCAGCACCTCACTATATCTCTTCCCATACCAACGGAAAAAAATCTGATTGGGACGGAAAATGGAAGATACGCTATAGGTGGGAATACCTCTCCTATGCAACTCATTCAAGTAATTCTGCCAAAATTCATACTTGATAAAAAACACCATACAGGGGTTAGCCAATTCTACAAACCGACGGACATTACGTGGAGTGTCGAAAGGCAGATAGCAGACAAGGTCTGCCCCCTGGTAGTTCTTTCTCACTTCATACCCTGAGGGAGAAAAGAATGTCTGCAATATTTTATATTCGGGATGCTCCTTACGGATACGTTCTATCAAAGGGCGTCCCTGTTCGAACTCACCCAATGAAGCTGCATGAAACCAAATATAACGGGCGTTTTTGTCTATCTTGTTACGCAAGATATCAAATACCTCCCGGTGTCCTTTTACCATTTTGGCAGGCTTGGCACTGAACAGGCCGACAACCTTCACCCCGAATAGATAAATATAGATGACTAAGTTATAAATCATAACTACCGGCTATTACTTGAGCACTTCCACAGCCCGACGAATGCGTCGCAATGTTTCTTCTTTCCCTAAAACGGCTGAAATATCAAACATATGCGGGCCTTTACCCTCACCTACCAAGGTTAAACGGAAAGCATTCATTATATTACCCAAGTGATAACCTTTATCTTCTATCCATTTCATGACCACAGCTTCCTGGTTCTCCAGCGAGAAGTCGTCCAAAGCCGCCAACACGTCCGCCAACTCCAGCATACGTTCGGGAGAGTCCTCTTTCCAACGTTTTTTACGGGTCTTCTCATCATATTCCGTAGGAGCGACGAAGAAGAATTTGCAAGTTTCCCACAAATCCTTGATAAAACTTACACGATCTTTCATCAAACCTACCACGGTCACTACTTTATCCATAGGAACTTCAATGCCGTGCTCTTTCAAGATCGGCATGAAAAGCCCGGCTACTTCCTCATTGCTTTTCTTCAATATATATTCATGGTTAAACCATTTTCCTTTTTCAAAGTCGAATTTCGCTCCGGCTTTGCTGCAACGGTGCAGGTCGAAAAGCTTCACCAGTTCATCCAAAGACATCAGTTCCTGGTCATTGCCCGGATTCCATCCCAACAGGGCAAGGAAATTGATAACAGCTTCGGGCAGGTAACCCGACTCACGATAACCGGAAGACACCTCACCGGTTTTGGGGTCGTGCCATTCCAACGGGAAAACAGGGAAGCCAAGACGGTCACCATCACGCTTGCTCAGTTTACCGTTACCATCCGGTTTCAACAACAAGGGAAGATGTGCGAACTCGGGCATGGTATCCGCCCAGCCGAAAGCCCGGTACAGCAGGACATGCAACGGAGCGGAAGGCAACCATTCCTCACCACGGATTACATGGGAAACTTCCATCAAATGGTCGTCCACAATGTTTGCCAAATGATAAGTAGGCAGTTCATCCGCCGATTTATATAAAACTTTATCATCTAAAATGGAAGAATTGATCACTACCTCGCCACGGATAATATCATGTACGTGTACATCTTCATTCGGTTCAATCTTGAAACGTACCACATATTGCTTCCCATCGGCAATCAGTGCATCCACTTCTTCTTTTGGCAGAGTCAAAGAGTTACGCATAGACATACGGGTAGAAGCATCGTACTGGAAATTAGAGATTTCCTGACGTTTGGCATCCAACTCTGCCGGAGTATCGAAAGCAATATACGCCTTATCGCTGTCAAGCAACACCTGTACATATTTCTTATAAATATCACGACGTTCAGACTGACGGTAGGGACCGTAGTTACCACCAAAGCTGACTCCTTCATCAAAGTTTATCCCCAACCACTTAAACGACTCAATGATATATTCTTCCGCACCCGGAACAAAGCGATTTGAGTCGGTATCTTCTATACGGAAAATTAAATCTCCACCATGCTGGCGAGCAAACAGATAGTTATACAAGGCTGTGCGCACACCGCCGATATGCAACGCTCCCGTCGGGCTCGGAGCAAAACGAACTCTTACTTTTCTTTCTGACATTGTTGTTTTATATAAAATACGCTGCAAAATTAATCTAAATTTCCCGATTTTTTCGTATTTTGCGCGCAAAAATATACGATTATGAGAAGTTTCAAGACCAGCAAACGGTTTTCATATAAAAATTTGATTTATAAAAGCCTTATTTTCATTGCCACAGTATCGGTAATAGTCTACTTTTTGCCCAATGAAGGAAAGTTCAACTATCAATTTGATATAAACAAGCCTTGGAAATACGGACTGTTACAGGCATCTTTTGATTTTCCGATTTACAAAAACGATCTGCAAGTACAAAAGGAACAGGACAGCATCCTGGCAGACTATCAACCTTATTTCCAAATAGACAAGGAAGCCGAAAAAAATGTCCTTTCCAAATTAAGGGAGGATTACAACAAGACCTTACGCCATTCACTGCCGGGCACGGACTATGTGCGTTATATTGAACGCACATTAAAGGCACTGTATGAGGACGGAATCATTGCCGGAAATGACTTGAAGCGTATGGAGGAAGACAGCATCATTGCCATACGGCTGGTAGACAAGAATGTAGCTACGAGCCGTTTTATCGACCAATTGTACACCGTGAAGGAAGCCTATGAATATTTGCTGAATGCGGATACCGCCCACTACAAAAAGAAGATATTACAACAATGTAATCTGAATGATTACATTACACCTAATCTGGTTTATGATGAAGAAAAGTCCGAAGCCGCGCAAAAAGATCTGCTCTCTAATATTTCATGGGCAAACGGCTTTGTGCTGAACGGACAAAAGATTATTGACCGTGGAGAAATTGTTGATGAGCAAACTTACAATATATTGGAATCCTTACGCAAGGAATGGGAAAAACGCAGCGACTCGGTACAAGAGAAAAGACTGACATTGGCCGGACAAATATTATATGTAGGAATCTTCCTGTTCTGCTTCATGGCCTATCTGGAGTTGTTCCGGGCAGATTATTATGAACGAAAAGGAACACTCACCTTGCTATTTGCGCTGATTGTATTCTTCCCCGTCCTGTCTTCCATTATGGTGGAACAGAACTTGTCAAGTATTTACGTGGTTCCATTTGCCATGATTCCGATTATAGTCCGTGTTTTCCTTGACTCAAGAACGGCATTCATGGCACATGTCACTATCATTTTGCTTTGCTCCATCACTTTACGTTTTCCACATGAGTTTATATTGTTACAGGTAGTGGCAGGAATGGTGGCGATCTATAGTTTGAGAGAATTGTCCCAACGGTCGCAATTGTTACGGACGGCTTTGGTTGTATTTATCAGTTACGCTTTATTATATTTTGCTTTCGAGCTGATTCATGAAGATGATTTGACCAAGCTGAATACGCGCATGTACATCTATTTTATGATCAACGGTATTTTACTGCTGTTCGCCTATCCGTTACTATTCCTTTTAGAGAAAATATTCGGTTTTACTTCAGATGTGACTTTGGTGGAATTGTCAAATATCAACAATAGCTTGCTTCGGGAAATGTCCGAAGTAGCTCCGGGCACTTTCCAACACTCATTGCAGATGGCAAACCTGGCTGCGGCGGCGGCAAACAAGATTGGAGGTAAAAGCCAGCTGGTACGTACAGGAGCATTATATCATGATATCGGTAAAATGGTGAATCCGGCTTTTTTCACAGAAAACCAGTCGGGAGTCAACCCACACAAGAGTTTAAGTTATGAACAAAGCGCCCAGGTTATCATCAGTCATATTACCGACGGACTGAAACTGGCGGAGAAGCATAATCTGCCCAAAGTGATCAAAGACTTCATTAGTACCCATCATGGACGGGGACTGACGAAGTATTTCTACATTTCATATAAAAACGAACATCCTGACGAAGAAGTGGACCAGGAAAAGTTCCGCTACCCCGGTCCGAACCCGTTCACCAAAGAACAGGCCGTCCTGATGATGGCAGACTCTGTAGAAGCGGCTTCACGCAGCCTGCCGGAGTACACGGAAGAAAGCATCAGCACACTGGTAGATAAGATTATTGACACACAGGTATCTGAAGGGTATTTCAAAGAATGCCCTATTACGTTCAAGGATATAGCAACAGTTAAAGCGCTGTTTAAAGAAAAGCTGAAAACGATGTATCATACTCGTATCAGTTATCCGGAACTAAAGAAGTAAGTAATCCAGCACAAGCATCTTCCAATATATCAAGCACGTTCTCGAACCCTTGCGCACCGCCATAGTAAGGGTCGGGAACATAGTCTGCCACCTTGACGCGACAATAATCCGTCATGCGATGGATTTTCTTTTCCGTTTCCAGGTCGGGGGCACGTTCCATCAAGTCCTCTATATTACGGTCGTCCATACCAATGATCATATCAAAATGATAGAAATCCTCCGTACAGACAGGACGGGAACGATGGGTCAGATTGTAACCGCGACGGGAAGCATGCATCCGCATACGGCTGTCGGGCAATTCCCCTCTATGATAACTCAGGATTCCGGCAGAATCCACCTCTATCTCGTGTTCCAGTCCTTCTTTCTTTATGAGAGTACGCATCACTTCTTCTGCCGAAGAAGACCTGCAAATATTACCAAGGCAGACAAAAAGTATTCTTTTCATATATAATCTACAAATGGAGATATTCTTTAAATGATTTCACATCACGGTTCATGATCAGCTCTTCAGGAAACCCGGTAAGCTGCAACAATTCATACAAATTATCGTAACGGGCTATATCAAACGAAATATGCGCGTCACTTCCCAAGATGACCGGAACTTCATATTTCTTGCATAAACGGAGAATGGTGAGGTTGTTCTCACGGGCATCGGGCTTGTTACGGGTGGGCTTTAAAGAACTGTTATTTATTTCCAATAAAGTATGGTGTTCTTTGGCTGCCAATACCATCGGTTCAAAATGCAACGCTGCCGTACCGTCTCCGGGGTGACTGATAATATGAATAAAAGGATTACTGATAGCCTGCACCATTCCATGAGTGTTTTCTTCTATCGTTCCATATTCATAACACAAAGAGTGGATACCCGCGATACGGATATCAAGCATCTTCATATAGTCCTCGTCCAAATCGAGGTTTCCTTTACCATCCAGAATATTAATCTCAGCCCCCAGCAACAGCTCCACCCCATACATCCGGCGGGGAACCACATGCAAGTTTCTAAAATAAATAGGATGGCAAGTACCGGGAATACCGGGCGAATGTTCCGTTATCCCTAAAACTTTCAATCCCTTACCGGCGGCAGCTTGCGCCATTTCTTGTAAAGTACTGAATGCATGCCCGCTGGCAATGGTATGGGTATGTACGTCTAATTCTATCTTCATCTTTATTTTCGTTTATCTTTTCTATTATCATCCAGTGCATGGACCAGTTACTGTGGATCTACATCATAATATACTAACAACGAACGGAAACGTTCATCTTCCAATATGGCACGTTGCACGGCAAGCAGATAATCACGCACTTTCTTTATAGAAGCATTCTGCTCCACTTTCACAATCATTTTCTTTATAAATAAGGTCTGGATACGGGCCACCGGCGGTTTGTCCGGGCCCAATACCCTGTCGCCCAATCCGGAACGGAGCTGTGCTGCCATGGTATCCGCCGCCAGATCCAGAACGTCTTCTTTGCGATGTTTCAAATATACATAAATCAAACGATAGTAAGGCGGATACTTAAACATCTGCCGTTCTGCCAATTGATCGTAGTATAATTGTTCATAATCATTATGTATCACTTGATGAATAACAGGCAAATCCGGCGATTTGGTCTGAAGGATGACCAGTCCTTGCTTATTTTTACGCCCGGCACGTCCTGCCACTTGGGCCATCAGTTGGAAAGCACGCTCATAGCTCCGGAAGTCCGGGAAGTTCAACATCGTATCCGCATTCAGAATCCCCACCACACTGACATGATCAAAGTCCAATCCTTTGGATACCATCTGAGTACCAATCAGAATGTCCGTCTTGCCCAGTTCAAAATTCGTGATAATTTTCTCGTATGCGGTACGGGTACGGGTGGTATCCAAGTCCATCCGGGCGACTTTCGCCTCGGGGAATATCAGTTTTATATCATCTTCTATACGCTCTGTACCGAAACCGCGATGCATCAATTCCACTCCACCGCACGCCGGGCAGGAACGGGGAACTTGATAGGTATATCCGCAGTAATGGCAAGTCAGCTGGTTCAGCCCCTTATGATACGTCAGACTCACATCACAGTTCTTGCATTTAGGAACCCAGCCGCAGGTATGACATTCTATCATTGGAGCGAAACCGCGACGGTTCTGAAACAGGATAACCTGCTCCTTACGCTCCAATGCCTCTTTTATCTGCTTGACCAGCACCGGTGAGAAAGGCCCCTGCATCCGCTTTTGATGCGCCAGTTCCTTAATGTCAACCAGTTCTATATGAGGAAGCCGGATATCTTTATATCTTTCTTTCAATTCTACCAAGCCATACTTTCCCGAGGTAGCATTAAAGTAAGTTTCCACACCAGGAGTAGCCGTTCCCAACAGCACTTTCGCCTTGAACATAGAAGCCAGCATGATGGCTGAACTACGGGCATGGTAACGTGGGGCGGGGTCTTGCTGTTTATACGTATTCTCGTGTTCCTCATCTATGATGACCAGCCCCAAATTACGAAAAGGCAGAAAAATAGAGGAACGGACTCCGAGAATCACGTCATAGCTCTTCTCTCCCAACTGTTTCTGCCATATCTCCACCCGCTCAGCGTCCGGAAACTTGGAATGATAAATACCCAGCCGATGTCCGAACACCCTTTTCAAACGCTCAGTTATCTGAGTGGTCAGTGCAATTTCCGGAAGCAAATATAAGACTTGCTTTCCTGTTTTCAGCACCTCCTGAATGAGGTGGATATAAATTTCCGTCTTGCCACTGGATGTAACACCATGCAGAAGACACACATTTTTCTCTCTGAAGCATTGAAGAATGTTGCTATAGGCCTGTTGCTGCGCAATATTCAGCGGATTAATATCACCGGTATCCAAAATTCCTTTATCCAAACGTCCTATCTCCTGATGATAGACCTCAAAGACTTTCTTTTCGACCAATCCGTTAAAAACGGCAACAGAACCTCCTGACTTTTCAAGCAGCTCTTTCTTTGTTACTTCCTTTAAAGCATACCCTTTGGTTACCCAACCGGACAATTCCACATACTTCATTAATATCATCAATTGTTTAGGAGCACGTGACAATTCATTGAACAGCCGTTGTAAGTAAGCCTCATCCGCTTCTCCGTTCACCAATCTCACCCTCGCCTCAGTACGCGGTTTGTAATTACGTTTCAGTTCCTCCTTGACAAAGATGGCTTCTTTGTCCAACAAAGACTTGATGACAGTCAACACATTTTTCAGTCCGCTGTTTTTTTCCAACTGGGTTACACACTGTTCTGTATCCCGACTCAACAAATCTAGAATTTTCTGCTCTTTCTCCGGTAACGGTGCGGTGGTCTCAAAATCGGGATTATATTCCACCAACGTTTCGCTTTCCAGTTTCATACCCGAAGGGATAGCCGCCTTGTACACATCTCCTAATGTACAAAGATAATATTCCGCCAGCCATTGCCAGAACTCATATTGTTTCGGTAACAGTACCGGAGATGAATCTAGCACTTCAGCTATATCCTTCGTTTCATACCCCTCCGGGGCCGCATAATGTACATTTGTCACTATTGCCGTATAGAACTTTTTCTTTCCAAACGGAACAATCACCCGACAACCAATCTGTACCATCTCTTCCATCTCCTGAGGAAGGGAATAAGTGTATTGGTTGGCAATAGGTAATGGAACTATGACATCTACGAATTTTTTCATGGTGCAAAATTACAAAAAAGGAGGCATTCTTTACTGAATGCCTCCTTTTTATCTTTTATTAAATAAGGTTGTCTAGAACAAGTATGCCAAAGAAACTTGCCAAGTGTTGTTCTTTATCTTCACATCCTGAGTAAGTGGTTTACCATCAAGGATTATATTAGGGTCAGCATAAAGAGTGGCAGTATGCCCCAAAGCAAAATTATAATTCACGCCAAGCTGTAAATGGCGGATCAGTTTCACACCTGCCCCCACATTGAAGCTGGTGTTGTTCTTCTTCAGATCATAATTCATAAATCCTTTCTTATTACCAATATTGAAACCGAACTGAGGCCCGGCAGCAATATAAGCACCCAACATACTTCCAAGTCCGAAAGACCATTTCAAATTTACCGGAATCTCAATCGTTTTCAGTTTTGCATCGGTGGAATATCCCTTTGCAGCCAGTTCTGTCTGTGAATACAAAGCCGCAACATCCGCACCAATCCCAATAATGGGCAGGGTGAATTCAGCCATCGGACCAATGAACCAACCGGTTTTATTATCTCCTTTTAAATCTGATTTCGAGAAACTAACCTTTGACAGGTTCAAGCCACCTTTTACTCCAAAGTGCAACTGAGCCTGAGCAGGAGCAGCCATCATCAAACATACAGCTACCATTAATACACTAATAATCTTTTTCATGTTTGTCTATTTTTAGTTTACGCCACAAAGATAAACACTTTTTCCATGTATAATGTTCAATCTCTCAGGAAAGTTACATTACGCTTTCCAATACCCCCTTCCAAGAAGAAATATCAAACAAAAAACGGACAGAATTTTTTATTCTGTCCGCTATGTTCTCTTTCTAATATTCTTCTTCGTTGAAAAAGAAATCCTCTTTGCTCGGATAATCCGGCCAAATATCTTCTATACTTTCATAGATTTCGCCTTCATCTTCCATCTCCTGCAAGTTTTCGATTACTTCCAACGGAGCGCCCGAACGCATTGCATAGTCAATCAACTCATCCTTTGTAGCAGGCCAGGGAGCATCCTCTAACTTCGAGGCCAATTCTAATGTCCAGTACATAGTTTTCTTATTTTTTAAGTAAATACTTTTCTTTTGTTCTCTAATTAGCCGCAAAAGTATAATAAATTATTTCATTTGCAACTTTTATCCCAAAAAATTTCATCTGTTTTAGTTAAATGATTTAACTTTCGGGTCAAAATGAATAAATAATCAGATAAACGGTTGACAAATGCTGTTACACGGGCATCTATGTCACATTCTTCAGCCAATGCAAGAATACGTCGCTCGGCACGGCGACACACCGTCCGGCAAATATGTCCAACGGCTGCTCCACGGTCACCTCCCGGCAGAATAAAAGCATTCAAAGGAGGAAGCTCATTGTCAATTACGTCAATTGCCTGCTCCAACATCCGGATGTCTTCATCCTCTATACGACTTTCCATACGCAAATCGATTTGTGTCTGATCCGTTGCCAGATACGAACCGACAGAGAATAATTTATTTTGTACACGAAAAATGATTTGCTTATCCTCCTCATCCGTCAAATACGTTTGCAACAATCCCAAATACGAGTTCAACTCATCCACTGTGCCATAGGCTTCAAGCCGTATATGTGTTTTCGGCACCCGAGTACCACCTACCAATGATGTGGTTCCCTTATCACCTGTTTTGGTGTATATCATGCTTTTCTTCATGGTTCTGGTTATAAAAAATTTACAATATAATGCTGTTTATATCTTGCTTTATCAAAAAAGACCAATCCTATGTCATACAAATCAAAAGTGATACCCGTCGACTCACTGGTTACAATTTGCTCCCACCATTTCCGTTTTTCCCTCGATTCATGAATTCCTCCGACAATAAAACAACTACGAGGTCCGGCATAAGGAAGTACCAGTTCAAAAACTTCTTTATAAAAAGGAGTATGCCCTATATGCAGACAATCTAATGTATGCACCTCCGACAGTTTCTCCTCCAGTTGTCGAGAAGTCTTTGTCCAATCCCTGCCTTTCAAGGTGATGGAATCCATGGTATGACACGCAGCCCGCATATATCCTATGGATGCCCCATTACCAATTCCCACTTCAATCAATGACTTTGGTCTGAAATAATTAACCAACCGGAATAGTAAACGGTTCACTTTTCTTCGATAATGTGGCAAATAAGCAGGAAATCCTCTTTCCTTCAATACCCGATAAGCATAATAGTGATATTTTTCATAAACGACAGAAGTAATCAGAAAAAAATCAGACGGAGAGTGTACTCCGTAACCACAACGGTGACGGAAGCGACTGCACCAATTCCATATACGATGAAGAAAAAACATATTTCTCGGCTTTATTAAGTAACACAAAGATAAAAGATTACCCGACAATATCGAAATAAAATGCTATTTTTGTTGCCAATTAGTTATTAAACCATTTATAAACAATGAAACACACACACTCTTTTATGTTATGGGCAATACTGGCCGTCTTGTTGCCTTTACAAATAACCCAGGCCACAGCTCCTCCCACTGAATTACAGAAAAGACTTCAAAATCTTCCGGACATCAGTGACATTAAACCAATGCAAAGTGATGCCTATCCGGAGAAATATGTATTCTTCATTAATCAACTATTGGATCCGCATCACCCCGAAGCAGGGAATTTTAAGCAAAGGGTTATTCTCTCGCATGTAGGTTTTGACCGCCCCACTGTACTGGTTACCGAAGGCTATGCCGCCCATTATGCCACCCATCCGCGTTATCAAGAAGAGTTATCCAAATTATTCAACGCCAATCTGGTATTCGTGGAATACCGTTACTTTGGTGAGTCCATGCCGAAGCCCTGCAACTGGGATTATCTCACGGTTGAAAATTCACTGTATGATTTGCATCATGTAACCACGACTTTGAAACAACTATACGATCAGAAATGGATAGCTACTGGAATCAGCAAAGGCGGACAGACTACGATGTTCTATCGCACTTACTTTCCCGATGATGTGGATATCTCCGTACCTTACGTAGCCCCCCTCAACCAATCATTGGAGGACGGCCGTCACGAACCGTTCATTGCCAATAAAGTTTCGACTCCCGAAAACCGGAAACGAGTTGAAAACTTTCAACTGGAAGTACTTAAACGCAAAAACCAGCTGTTGCCGATGTTCGAAAAATATTGCTCAGATAAAGGATATACCTTCCGCATTCCTATAGCCGAAGTATACGACTTCAATGTATTGGAATACTCATTTGCCCTATGGCAATGGGGAACTCCTGTAAATAAAATTCCGGAAACAGATGCCGATGATCACACTCTATTCAAGCATTTCATGGCTATTTGTGAGCCGGATTATTTCTCCGAACAATCTCCCTACCCTTCTTTCAATGTGCAAGCAGCCAAAGAACTGGGGTATTACGGATATGACATCAAACCTTTCAAAAAGTATCTGACGATAAAGAGTAGCCGTGACTATCTTCATAAGGTAATGTTACCGCCCGAACTGTCAAATCTCAAATTTGACAAGACACTATATAATAAGGTAGTAAAATTCCTGAAAGAGAATGATCCCGAAATGATCTATATTTATGGCGGCAATGATCCTTGGACAGCTTCGGGCGTTACTTGGCTGAAGAACAAGAAAAACATAAAAGTTTATGTGTTACCCGGCGGCAGCCATACCACCCGTATCGGCAGCTTTGACACCGACACACAAGAAGAAATCAAGACACAGATCAATGCATGGCTGAATAAAGAATAGCAAAGAGACGAGGTAAAAAGCTTTTCCGCCACAGGCTACGCAGATTTTCACCGGTTATTTCCATTGAGAACCAACTGTTTAATATTGGGCTGGTGTCAATCTGAATAATCTGTGGCAGAATCTTGATTTTTATCATAAAGGCATATTGCCGTGCTTTCTTAGGCGGATTGCTTTGGTTTTTGTTGTGACACATTTCCAAAGCCTGAATGAGTTTATAGCGGGTGTCACGGGGCATAATCACTTCATCAATCAAGCCGCGTTCTGCCGCACAATAAGGGTTAGAGAATTTATCTTCGTAATCTTTGATTATTTCTTGTTTTTCTTCAGGAGTGGATTTCCGATAGAGGATATTTACAGCTCCCGCAGCTCCCATAACGGCTATTTCCGCCTGTGGATAAGCCAGGTTCACATCGGCTCCCGTCGGTTTGCTGGACATGACAATGTAGGCACCTCCGTAAGCTTTACGGGTAATTAAAGTTACCTTGGGCACTGTAGCTTCGGCGTATGCATAAACTATCTTCGCACCGTGGCGGATGATGCCGTTGTGTTCCTGTATTGTTCCGGGCAGGAAGCCGGGAACATCCTCGAAAGTGATCAGAGGAATGTTAAAGCAGTCGCAGAAACGGATAAAACGGGCAGCCTTGTCACTGGCGTCAATGTCAAGGACGCCGGCCAGCCAGGCGGGCTGATTGGCAACAATACCTACGGAACGACCTCCCAGGCGACCGAACCCCACCACCACATTTTTAGCAAAGTGAGGCATCACCTCGAAGAAATACTGGTTATCCAGCACCGGTTCGATGATATCCTTTATATCATAAGGCATATTCGGATCTTCGGGAATGACAGTCTGCAACGCCTCCACCTGACGATGGATGTCATCGTTGCAGGGAACCAACGGCGCATCCTCCATATTGTTGGAAGGCAGGAAACTCAGCAATTCGCGGATACTCATCAGCGTTTCCTCCTCATTGTCGCACATAAAATGGGTCACACCGCTTTTGCTGCTGTGGGTATAGGCACCGCCCAGTTCCTCCTTGCCCACCTCCTCGTTAGTCACAGTCTTCACCACATCCGGGCCGGTGATGAACATGTGGCTCTTCTCTTTTACCATAAAGATAAAATCGGTTAGTGCTGGTGAGTAGCAGGCTCCTCCGGCACAAGGACCCAAGATGGCGGAAATCTGCGGGATAACACCTGAGGCGATAGTGTTCTGATAGAAAATAGAGGCATATCCGGCAAGGCTGTTCACCCCTTCTTGGATGCGTGCGCCTCCCGATCGTTCAAGAGCGATAACGGGAGCTCCGTTCTTTCAAGCCAGTTGCTTGAACCTTTACAATCTTGGCAGCATTGGTCTCGCTCAGCGAGCCGCCATGTGCGGTAAAATCATATGCATAGACAAACACCGGACGGCCGTCTATCTTTCCGTAACCGGTGACCATACCATCTCCGGCAATCTGCTTCTTCTCCATGCCGAAGTTGGTACAACGGTGGTTCACCAGCTTGTCCAGTTCATTGAACGTACCTTTGTCCAGCAACATTCCGATACGCTCGCGAGCGGTCATCTTCCCTTGGGCGTGTTGTTTCTCGATCTTGTCCACACCGCCGCCCAGCGACGCGCGTTTGTCCAGCTCTTCAAACCGGCTGTATATTTCTTCTCTTGTCATGATCAATCTTCTTTTATTATATCCAATACTATTAATACCTGGTTAGCATTGACGGAATCCCCTTCATTGACCAGGATATCCCTTACCGTGCAGTCCGAGGTCACTTTGTAGTTGCTCTGCATCTTCATGGCCTCCAGCACTACCACAATATCCCCGGATGACAGACGGTCTCCTTTCCGGACGGGAATTTTCACAACCTTTCCGGGCATGGGAGCTACAATCTTGTCATCCTGTCTCTCCTCGCCGCCCTTTTTCATACGCAGATACTTGGTCTGGGTGTCCACTATGTCCACATGATAGGAACGGTAGAACATATTCACATCATAACTCTTTCCACCCTCCCCACGGATCAGTTCGGCATTGAAGGAATTGCCATCGTGCAGGATGGAACAGCTTCCGTTCTCGGCCATAACGATATCCACATCATACGGTTTTCCGTCAATCATAAACTGTACCTTGTTTCCTTCCTTGCTCACCAACGTCACATCGGCTACGCGGTCTCCAATATGTATTTCCATACTTTTGCTTAATTAAATGAAGAATCAGATTCTCAATACTCCTTTCTGCAAGCCGAACTCACGCCAGCGGCTGATGGGACGGGCATCAGACAGCTGGGGACTCTTGTTCTCTTCCAGATTCATCAGATAGTCAATATAAGAGGCGATCATGGCGATATTCTCAATCTCCTCATTATTACCGTTGCCACGGAGCAGCATACGCGAGTTCTTCTCTATGAACAAGGTATTATACTCACCCTTTACAAAGTCGGGGGTATGCATGATGCGTTTCAGATAACTGAGGTTGGTCTTCAGCCCCGTAATCTTGTACTCGTAAAGTACCCGGCGCATACGTTCTATGGCATATTGGCGGGTCGTAGCCCATACAATCAGCTTGCCTATCATCGGGTCGTAATAGATGGGAATCTCGTAACCTTCGTAAACGTAGCTGTCAATGCGTACGCCGATGCCGTTAGGCTCCGTCAGCTGTTTGATGATACCCGGCGAAGGCATGAAGTTGTTCTCCGTGTCTTCCGCACAGATACGACATTCGATGGCATGACCGCGCTGGAAAAGTTCTTCTTGCTTCAGGTGCAGCACCTCGTTATTGGCTATACGGATTTGTTCTTTTACCAGATCCACGCCCACCACTTCTTCGGTGATGGGATGCTCCACCTGCAAACGGGTGTTCATCTCCAGAAAATAGAAATCGCGGTTCTTGTCCACCAGAAACTCGATAGTTCCGGCTCCCGAATAGTTCACCGCCCTGGCGGCAGCCACTGCCTTTTCCCCCATCTCCTGGCGGAGTTCCGGAGTAAGGAACGGAGACGGGCTCTCCTCTACAATCTTCTGGTTGCGACGCTGGACAGAACACTCGCGGTCAAACAGATGGATTACATTGCCATGATTGTCACCCAGAATTTGAAATTCTATATGATGGGGTTCCTCCACAAATTTTTCCAGATAAACCGTATCATCCCCGAAAGAAGACATGGACTCGGAACGGGCGGTGTTATATGCCTCCACCACTTCGTCTTCACTGTGTATCAGCCTCATCCCTTTACCGCCGCCTCCCATAGAAGCCTTCAGCATGACAGGATAGCCTATTGCATTACAGATACGTACCGCCTCTTCGGCACTTTGCAACGGTTGTTCCGTACCGGGGACCACGGGAACGCCTGCGGCAATCATACGCTTACGGGCGGCAATCTTGTCACCCATCGCTTCCATCGTCTCGGCGGAAGGGCCGATAAAGATGATCCCCTCCTCTTTGCATCGGCGGGCAAAATCAGCATTCTCGGACAAAAAACCATAACCGGGATGAATGGCATCGGCATGATGTTGCCTTGCAGCTTTAATGATATTATCTATATTCAGATAACTTTCTTTGGAAGCGGCAGGCCCTATCAGGCAGGCTTCGTCTGCATACATCACATGACGCGCCGTACGGTCGGCTTCCGAAAAAACAGCCACAGTGCGGATACCCATCTCTTTACAAGAGCGCATAACGCGCACGGCTATCTCGCCACGGTTGGCAATTAGAACCTTTTGTATCATAATCTTTCTCTTTTTACCCGAAATGTCACACAAAATTACAGATGCATTCATTATACATGAACACACCTTACATGGGTGGCATCTCTCATTAGTATTGATTATTTAACGAAAACTCCCTATTTTTTAGAAGCGGGAGCCATAATTGCCTGCAAAGATACTTGTTTTTTGCACAAAAACTACAAATGTGTGTCTAAATAATGTTTTAATACGTTGGCATGATTTCGTTCTTGTTCTTTTGAAGCGTAAAGTAATGTTACCTTCGAATAAGCTTTTATCTTATCAATGAACGCTTTAGCGGCATCCGATTCTTTCAATTCTTTTTGATACATATCCGCAAAAGCCCCCCATCTTTTTTCTACATCCGCATGAAACCATTTCCTTAAATCATTGGATGGAGTGACCTCTTTTGCCCAATAATCGTATTTCAAATATTCCCTCTTCATGCCACGGGGCCACAGACGATCTACCAAAACACGATAGCCGTCTTGTTCAGAAGGTTCATCATAAACCCTCTTAATGTTTACTTGAGTCATAGTTGGTTATTTTAATTTAGGTACAAGCTTATAACTCCATACAGTCCTAAAAAGTTCATTCCGGACAGCGGATTCAGGACAACAGCAACTCATAATCCACTACATCCAACCATCGTCCAAATTTCAATCCTACCTTCTTAAAATGGGAAACTTTTTTAAATCCCATCCTCAAATGCAAAGCATCACTGGCAGCATTGTCCTCTGTGACACAGGCTATCAGTGCACGGTACCCATCCCTACGACATTCTTCAATCAATCTTTCCATTAATTCCCTGCCTATGCCCTTCCCCTCGTATCCAGGAGCTAAATAGACCGTTGTTTCCAACGTATACCTGTAAGCAGCCCTCTCCTTCCACAGATGGGCATAACAATAACCCACTACTTTCCCTTCTTCCTCATACACAAAATAGGGAAAGCGGATGGCAATTCCGGCAATACGGCTACGCATATCTTCCTCTCTCAAAGGTTCCGTTTCAAATGTAGCCACACTGTGCTCGACATATTCATTGTATATTGTCGTGATGGCTTTGGCATCCTGAAGTTCCACTCGTCTAATCATAATATCATATCTATTATTAAAACGTAAGCAAGATATAATAAAATAATCAGTTATCTAGAGAATAATCACTATATTTACAGCCGATTCTAATTTCAGCTATAAAAATGACAGAAATAGTAGAACTAAAAGACTTTATCCCAGCCTACACCAATGCAGTACAAAAACTGCTGGAGCAGCTCACAAACCGCCCGGTAAAACTGACCGAGACAACCCTCAAAGAGATCATATCCCAAGAGAATACCCATCTGTTTTTCTTACTGGCAGATCAGAAAATTGCGGGAATGCTGACTGTAGGTATCTATCACAGCCCCACAGGCGGCAAAGCGTGGATTGAAGATGTCGTAATGGATGAAAAATACCGGGGACAAGGATTCAGCAAACAGCTGGTCACCCACGCTGTCCGGTTTGTGAAGGAACAAGGCATACCTCTTATTATGCTTACTTCAAACCCCACACGGATAACAGCCAACAAGCTATATCAAAAATTAGGCTTCGAACAAAAGCAGACCAATGTGTACAGAATGAATTTAGAATAACCCATTCCTATTTCAATATGATAACAATCAGACATTCATTACCCAAAGATTTAGATGCAATTATAGAAATATTCCATTATGCCCGTCAGTTCATGAAAGAACATGGCAACCCCAATCAATGGATAAACGGTTATCCTTCCGCTGAATTGATTCTGCGAGAAATAACCAACGGCACCAACTATGTTTGCGAAAATGAAAACGGAGAAATAATAGGCACATTCTGTTTTATTCCCGGAGAGGACCCTACGTATGCCCGCATTGATGACGGCAACTGGCTGAACAACGAACCATATTACGTCATTCACCGCATGGCTACCAACGGCAAACAGAAGGGAATAGCTGACGCCTGCTTCAAATGGTGTTTCGAGCATTGCAACAATATCCGGGTAGATACCCACCACGACAACCTTGTGATGCAGAATATCCTGAAAAAGTACGGTTTCCGGCGTTGTGGCATCATTTATACCCACAACGGCACATCCCGCATCGCCTACCAGCGGACATTGACCGAAAAAGAGTTATCTTTGCCGACCGAATAAACAAGAAAAAGAAATATGAAAATTCTCTGGATAGACCTGAACAGTTCATATGCCCATTCCTCATTGGCACTGCCAGCCCTACATGCACAAATCATGACAGACCCTTCTATAGAATGGGAAATCGTATCTGCCACCATCAACGAAAATGCAGGAATGATTGTCGACGAGATCTACCACCATCAACCCGACATCCTTGCCGCAACCACCTGGCTTTTCAACCATGAGCAACTGATACATGTCGCTTCCAGAGTAAAAGCATTGCTCCCCAAAACCTGCCTGGTGCTGGGCGGTCCGGAATTTCTGGGAGACAATGAAGAATTCCTCCGCAAAAATCCATTTGTGGATTGCGTTTTCAGAGGAGAAGGAGAAGAAGTCTTTCCACAATGGTTAACCTGCTGGAACCATCCGGAACAATGGCACACCGTGCCCGGACTCTGTTACCTCACTCCTTACAAAGAATATAAAGACAACGGCATAGCCCGCGTACTGAATTTCGCCGGACTCGTCCCTCCTGAACAAAGCCGTTTTTTTAACTGGAGTAAACCCTTTGTCCAACTGGAAACAACACGCGGATGTTTCAACACCTGCGCCTTCTGTGTCAGCGGCGGTGAAAAACCGGTACGCACCCTTTCCATCGAAAGCATCCGCAGAAGGCTACAACTCATCCATGCACATGGCATCAAAAATGTACGTGTATTAGACCGTACTTTTAATTACAACCCTCGAAGAGCCAAAGAACTACTCCGACTCTTTCTGGAATTCCATCCCGATATCCGCTTCCATCTGGAAATACATCCCGCCCTGTTGTCAGAAGAGTTAAAAGAAGAACTCAGCCTGCTGCCCAAAGGACTGCTTCATCTGGAAGCCGGCATCCAAAGCCTGCGCGAACCTGTACTTGAGAAAAGCCGCCGGATGGGCAAACTATCCGATGCACTGGATGGTCTGAGATTCCTGTGCGCTTTACCCAACATGGAAACCCATGCCGACCTTATTGCCGGACTGCCTCTTTATCATCTTCATGAAATATTTGAAGATGTCCGTACCCTGGCCGAATATGCTGCAGGAGAAATCCAACTGGAGTCACTCAAACTGCTTCCCGGAACCGAAATGCGCCGGAGGGCGGAAGAATCAGGTATCAAATATTCCCCTCTGCCGCCATACGAAGTACTACAAACCCACGAGATCAATGTCAGTGAATTGCAGACAGCCCGCCAGCTTTCACGCTTGTTGGACGGATTCTACAACACACCGGCATGGCAGGCACTGACACGTGAACTCATTTTGAATGACGAACAATTCCTCCATCGTTTTCTTACATATTTAACAAAAGCCAATCTGATAGACCAGCCCATGAGTCTGGAAAAACGAGGCTTGATACTCTATGAGTTCTGCAAACAAAACTACCCCGAATACCAGATACAGGCTAGTATTGCCTGGATAGAGGCAGGCATGTCACTGAAAAAGCTTCCCGCCGAGAAAGTATGGACCAAACGACAAATTCCTCCTGCTACTTGGAATATCATTTATGGAGAATACAAAGAAAGCCTTCGTCTGTGTTTCCTTCCTGCCGATGAAAAGGGAGAACATGGCTACTGGTTTGGCTTTGAGTCGGAGATACAAAAAGCAAGTCCTGTATTCAAGGCAAGAACGTAAAACGTTACTACATCAGGAGAAGCTGTTGGTTTCAAAAAGTGATGCTCGATTTTGATTTAGTATCACTTTATAGAAGTGAAACCAAGCGGCTGAAAGAGTCCAACAAGAGTAATCCGGGTAAGAACCAAAGGAAAAGGTGATTTCGTCTTACGTAAAACACAAAATCCTTCTTTCACATCATTCCACTCATTATCAGCAATTTGCTGTGTAAAAAACATCCATAATATCCCTGAACTGGTATGCAGGTGATGGGGATGGGAACATTCGCCCATTATTTGTAAAAGAGCCGCAGATATCAGATTAGATCTGACAGGACATGCCGTGCTTTCATTTAAATAAATAGGATGTCATTGTGTTAACTTCCGATATATACTGTTGCTCCATCTATGTGAAGCAGTAGTTCCACTTTAGTGACAACGGCTCTTCACACAGATGAAAAGCCCTCTTCACCCAAGTAAAATATCGAATTCCACCATCCTCGCATACGGATTCTAACGGGACTATGCAGTAAGTGCAACGCAAAATCGCACATCAAATGCAAAAATCCCTGTCGCTTCATCTGCGGTGTAGATAGAAGAGATGCGTCTGCAAGAGTAAAAATTAAACGGGTCAGTTTGAAAACTTGGGGAATTAGTTAAAGTGGTTATCTTTGAGGCATGAAATAGAAATGCCCCCCTTACTCCTATGGAGATGTTGAGCTTGTTCCTTCCTGCAGACATGCTTGATTATTTTGACCTAGTTAACCATGTTTCTCAAGAGACTTGCTTCATTCTTTTTCTTGAGGAAAAGCCTTCCATTCCTCAAGAGTATTCTCATTTGCACCTACATTCCAAAGGTTTCTTCCCGGATTTCCTATTCGCAGTAAAGCTGTAGCGTCAAGCGCCATCGTTAGGGAAACCCGGAAACAGGACAAACTTTTAGTCGCGATTGGAACTGTGAGTCTGTTTTGGATACTATTTTTTCTTCAGGTAACAGTCCTATTCCGTCTAGTATGGCTTAAATGTCCATGCTTGTTATTTTCTAAGTTAAAGACCATTACCCACACATTTTTTTCTCTCTACACACGGATTTTCGCAGGACCTTCTTCTGTTCTTTCCACAAGTTCTTTTAAACATCCTGCTCCCAGTGGTGACCATAATATAAGTTTGACCACAATATATCTTTTGGCTTTCCTCACAGGACTTTACTTTGACAACCTTTGATACATCTTGCACATTCAATACCTATTCCATCCTATACCACAATCAAATCTTTTGAGATAATCTTTAAAGATATTTTCAGCAATAGTGGTATCCTTATCACCCGATGTCATCGTATATTTACCAAACAATCCTACTCCCCAATATGGTCCGGCATTCATGAATAGCGAAATTTTTTTTGATACAGGCATCATATACCCTATGTGAATAGGTATATTAAGATAATGAAGATTTGCACTCCACATGTTTCCCAATTTGTCTTTATCTCCGATATGGGCATAATACGGTGTTTCCCAATTTTTATTGGTCAGCATAACTCCCATATCAAGATAAAACCCTTTATCTTCTTTGAAGAAATATTCGTCTTTAAATTATAATCTACCTTGTTCCTCTCATTTGTGATAGAATTCAAGTTCATTCCGCCCGTTATTCCAAATCTGAAATCTTGCGCATTTAACGAGATAATGCCAGTTAACGCAATTAATAAAGATATATGCTTCTTCATACCACCATCCTATCAATGATATTAATTATTCAGACCACTATTCTTACTGTCATAGGATACCAATCCTAATAATAAAACTCCTATTGCAGCATAAGAAAATTTTGCTTTTCTATTCGTTCCATTTTTGTATTTTGTATTTTGATTTGATGCAATTAATACGAAGTAAATAGCTTCGGTTTGTATATAGCTTGTTTTTGGAGAATTCAAACTAATAATACTCTAATAATCAATATATCATGATATAAGTATTTGTAATAAGTTCGAGTGGGTTGGAACACAAAATTTTGCATCGAAAAATAATAAGAATCACTGTTTGCGGAGACTTCTGAAAATATATTGCCAGTAGATTGGACGTTACGAACGGTAAACAAAGTGTAGTTGAAATACGGAAATTATATACTGTCCGTAACCTGGTGTATCCAAGTTGGACAAGTTATTTTCAGCCATCCTTTTAATAAATGGCATCACTTCTATCTTATTTTCAGATTCCACCCTATTGTGTGGATAGAGAGTTCTTTTCGGACATCTAGCTACAAAAGACTTGTAAAATGCCTCGAGTACTATGGTCTCTACTAATTTCTTGCAGCAAACTTTACATGACTCGTAAAAAACTGACCTTCATGTTTGTGTGACCTCCTTGGATAAAGATCTTGTCTTTTCATCTTATACTTATTTTATTTGCACCAACCGTTCTGAATAGCTATGAGGCTTTGGTCTGTTTGGTAACCTTGTCCACGATTAAATACCTTGTATGAAGTTTTTGTCCGTCAAGCCAAATGTTTGCTGCCAACTTCTTTCAGAAGCCATCTCACGATAGACACCCTTGCCATTGGTTATGCGATTCCTGCTATTAGGATTCACTCGGGATTTGCATCCGTCAGGCAATACCAACAAACGGGGAGTGCCGATAAACCGCCACTCCCCGTTTTCTTTTCACGACAGGAATTACACGCTATTTCTACTTTCCTTCCTCCTAGATTTTGGAAAGAAATTATTCATAAAAAAATCTGACTGACATTTGTTAGGATTTTTATATACATTTTGTTTCAAAGATAGTTCTAAAGACTTTTTTTCTTTGATAAACGTTTCTTTTTCAACCACAGATAATAACCGCTCAAAGGCAAGATTCCTCCGATGAAAGCGGCCAGAAAATAAAGGACCTTTGTCGTCATTCCGCCCCATGACCCGGTGTGGAAAGCATAGAACCACCCTTTCATCTTCTGTGCTCTGGGAACATCGCTATAAGCCGTAACGGTCGTGATTTCTCCTGTTTGGGTATCAAACGCCGCCGTGTCACTGCTTCGCATGTTACCGGGCTTGCTTATCTGTGCTTTTCCGGCCGTCAGCGAAATGGAGGCATACGAAGGATAACGGGCCTGCAGTTCGGAAACCACATTATCCCATATCCCATAATCGAACTCTGCCTTTTCTTTCTTTTCATCCTTATTTTGCTGCTGCGGAGCGGACATGGCGGGACGGGCTGTCGATACACCAAACAGTCCATAGGCTGCCGTGCGGTACCATTGGAACGACCATGTAAGCCCTGTCAGAGCCATGACCAGCAAAAACAGGGTAACATATATGCCCAGCGAGACATGACTGTCGTACCAAAAACGCCACCAACCTTTCGTACACGATACGACAAGACGGTTTCTCAGCGCCTTACGGGTACGCGGTATCCATATCACAATACCGGAAACGAGGATAACAACCATTACAAAGGTAGTAATACCCACGATAACCTTGCCGGCAGATTTTGCCCCCTTATAGGCAGGCGGGTCCATCAGCCACCGATGCAGTTTACGCATGGTCTGGAAGAAAGGGTAACTCTTGGTCCAACCGTTCACCTCTCCAGTGTATGGATTCACGCTTAACGAACGCTTTCCCGCACCTTTGAATGTTGCCATGCAGGCGACGTCCCGTTCACCCGACAGTTGCAGGGAGAGCAATTCCAACGAATCCGGAACCTGCTGGCGGATAGAGGCGACCAGTTCGGACGGCGGCAGAGGAGTGTCCCCTTCCGTATATGCGACCTTATAAATTTTAGGATTGAGGCTTTCCGTTATGTCCCGCTCGAAAACAAGGGCCGCCCCCGTAAGGCAGATAACCGTGATTATCAACCCGACGGGGACAGACAGCCATAAATGTATTTTTCGGAATACTTTATTCATACAAAGGCCTATTTTTGTTTCAACAGACTTGCTCCCTTGATGACTTCAGCTTCCACTTTCGTGCCAGGCGTGGCCACGCCATTGCGGTTGATGGTGTACAGGACTGCACCCGACGTAGTCATCAATTCGAAAGTCACTGTACCCTTGTCCGTGTCAGAAGCATAAGCAAGCGCAATGTCATTGATGTCGCCGGCTTCAGGCATACCGGTCACAGGCGTGTAATTTTGCGTTTCTACGTCGAAGATGCCGAATGTCTTGTGTGTGCCTTCCGTGTACCCATCCATTCCGGGGTTGGTGAAGAGTTGCAGGCAGAACTTGTTGTCACCCAGATAGTAACATCTCCACAAATAGCGGTCGCCTGTCTTATCGTTTAGGTCTACGTAGTAATCACTGTCGATATCTACGGGCTTGCCACTCTGAATATTGCTACCGCTGATGCGCAGCACAGCAGAAGGCACTCTTAGGCTGTTCGTTTGGAAGTTCTTGCCGCCTTGGCAGAACAGGTAGATTTTATCACCAACGACTTCGATACCCGTTTCCGTGCGCGACCTAGAATTGCCTTTGATCTGTCCGGCTTCTTTTCCCGGATGGTCTTCGCTCTTGCGGACAATCATGCTTTGGTATTTCAAATATTCTTTATCCGCATCTGTCGGGTCGAACTTGTAAACACCCAAATAGAAGTTGTTGTCCAAGTCTGTACCATAGGAAGCCTTCGCACGGGTGCTTGCTGCTTTTGAGGTGTAGTTACCATCCTGCACCAGATGTTTGGTGGTATAGGCCAGCAGCACGTAGTCGCCGTACTGGGCTATGTCACCAACCCCCCATGCCTCATTGCCCATCTGGCTGGCCGGTTCTTTGCTGTGGTCCTGACAGTTTATTTTTCCATCTACGACCACACTGCTGAACTCAGTCACCTTGACGTATTTCACGCGTGTATAGTGATTGTTGTCCTCGGCTTGGTCAGACAGACCGAGCAAGTAGTCATTGAAAAAGCCGCGTGCTTTCACGTCGCCATCCAGCATTATACCATTGCCATGTTGAACTAGTTGCCCGTCAATGAGCTTCCAAGCATAGGAGTAGCCACCTGTACCTCCCTGTGAGGGATAGTTCATGCCAATCAGCAGTTCGTTGTTGTAGTTGACAAAATCTGGGTTGCTTGCATCGAAAGATATACGCCCGTTCGCTTCAGTCGGGTCAATCGTACCTTTGGTGGGGTCGCTGGCCAACTGCAAATAGTTGGCCGTTCCGTCCGATGTGGCACTCATCACTACATATTGCACGGGGGATTTGTCACCGTCACCGGGTCCATCAACTCCTTCATTGTCATTACAAGCTGCAAATGCACATGCGCATAGAGCCATGCTGAATAATTTGAATCTGTCTTTCATTTTTACTTTATCGTTTTTAATTGTTATATAATGGTCACTTCATAAAGCTATAGCCGAACTTGATAGCGAAGGCGCGTCCCGGCTTCTGCATCTTGAAATTGTCGTACAGGCGGGCATTGAAGATGTTGGTACACTCGGCCGATACGGTAAACTCCGATTTTTTTCCGAAGTTGTAGCTGACGAAGAGGTCGTGAGAGAATTGGGTAGGTATATCAAGTTCCGCATTCTGGTACACATTCCACTCGTAACTGAACTTCTGGACATAGTTCATCATATAATGTATGTCCAGCACTGTTCCCTTCACAAACACATTGCGCAGGGTAAGCCCGGCTTCTCCGTTACCATACATATAGGGGATAGCAGGTACGCGTTCTTTGTAGTTCTTGCTCTCCTGCTGTGTACCCGTCACGTACCTGGTCAAGCTCCGCATGTCGATGTAGCTGAAGTTGCCGCCCACGAAGAAGGCATCCTTAAAAGTGTAGCGGATGCTCAAGTCCGTACCCAAATTGCGTACACGACCATCGTTCTGTGAACTGGCACGCCCACTGTCGTTGTTGGTCGTGCGGCGAATATAGTCCTTGATTTCTCTGTATTGAAAAGCTGCATCGATGGTCAGCCGGTGGTCGGTCAAATCCACAGCATTGGCTGTGACACTGATATTGACGTTATTGCTTGATTCCGGTTTCAGATTGGAGTTGCCTCGCTCAATGTCGTCGCCAGAACCGAACAACTCACGGCTGGTAGGCAGACGCAGGGCGTATTCATACGACAACCGCAGTTGTGTGTGCCGCCCCCAAAAGTAGGTACTGGCCCAACCTCCTCCCCAATAGGAAGTGGTGTTGCTGAAATCCTGATAATTGATTCCGCCTTCCGGATCGAGGTAGGCCTCCAGGTGGTTCATATAGTGCTTCACAAAGGCAGATGTGTTCCACTTGCCCTTGTAGTCATACTTATAACTCAATCCGGTAACGATTTTCATACTCTGCGATGGATGCTCATAGGTGGGTTTGTAGGCCGTTTCGTCCTTGCCGGAGCGGGAGAAGGTGGTGAGCGTACTGCTCAGCGACACGGACTGCCCGTCTGCGGGAAAGAGTGCCATGCGGAAGTTGGCCGCCCCATTATGGTCCCGGTAACGGTACTTCATGTACGACAACTCGCCCGGTACGCCTTTCGGTTGACTCTGACCCAGCCAGTTGTAGTTACAACTGGCCGTATCGGCAGAATAGGACTTGCCGAAGTTGTAGTTACCGTTCAGCGACACGTGCAGCCCCTTCAACACTTTGAATCTCTTTTCGTAAGTCAGTTGCGGCATCAGCGTATTGGCCGTGGTGTAGCGTGCACCATACACCCAGTCCATAGTGGAGGCATTCTGGGTCTGTTTATACTCGTAACCTCCCATGAAGCCTAACAACAGACGATCGGCAAACGTTTTGTCCACTATCCCAATCTTCAGAATGGCTACCTCGTTGTGATACTTGGCATGAAAGCGGCGCACGGTGAGATTTTCTTTGACCTCCTGGTTACTGCCATCCTCGTTGAACTTCGTGTAACTGTCGATATTGACTTTATAATCGTTATCCGAGTAGTTCTGATAGGCATTCAGAGAAACATAAAAACCTTTCTTTGTGGTATGTTCCGCATAGACATTGGTTTTGTGGGTGTTAAACGAACCGAACGAATAGGAGGCGTTCACACGGGTACACCGGCTGTTGTCCGTAACGATATTGATAGCCCCGCCGAGTGCGTCACCGCCCAGTTCGATAGGTACGACACCTTTGTACACCTCCACACGTTTGGCGAGACCTACCGGAATATTGTTCAGCCCGAAAGCGGAACTCATACCGTCCATCGGTACACCGTCGATGAAAATTTTCACATGCCGACCGGAAAAGCCGTTCAAAGTGACGTTGGCTTCGGAACCCACGCCTCCCGTGGAACGGATTTTCACCCCGCTGATTTTGTCAATGACATTGGACAGGTCCATCGTCGTGCTTTTCAACTTGGCCGTTTCCACCAATGATACATTATAGGCCAACCGCTGCACTTTTTCCGCAGGACTCAATCCTTTCACCACGACCTCGTTCAAGGTCTGCGAGTCCTCCTGCATCTCGAATTTGAGGTAACTGTACTCCGTAGCGGGGGCATATACTTTTTGTATTGTCTTATATCCCAAGAAAGAAACTGTGATACGAATTTTGGGATACCTCCCTTTCAGATGAAACTCAAACTCTCCTTTTTCATTGGTGGAGCTTCCTCCTATATAAACATCATCCTCGAAAGAACGTATTTCCACGGCGGCATAACTTAACGCTTCGTTTGTGGTACTATCGGTTACTCTTCCCTTTATTACTTGGGCACTTACATTCACACAAGATAAAAATAATAATATGGCAAAAATTAATACCATTTTGACCTGATTCATTCTTTCATTTATTTATTAAAAACGACTGCAAAATTAATTTTCATCAAAAATATCTGCAATACCTTTTTTTAGGTATAAATTTTACATAATCGCTGCGATTCAGGCGGGGAATATACCTATTTTTAATGAGTCTTCTTTTAGCCGATAGACACAGACCGTGTATAGGCAGCATAATTTGTAACCTGAAAAATGCCTATATACGGACAATGAAGATAGCATAAAAAAGCAAACGGAGAGTACCGATAAACCGACACTCTCCGTCCGCTTTTTGAATGGGAAATTACATGCTATTCTTGTTTTCTCTCAATTCAGAAGAACAAATCAAGATAGGCAATGAAACGAAGGACTACAACCTTTCCAAACTCCCACAGACCACATCCGAAGGACAGGATATCAAGCGTTTGGAAGGTGACAAGCAATTAGTCATAGAACTGAATATCAATAAAAACGGTATCAGCGTCAGCGGTGTAACCATTCAGGGCTGGGAAACACAAGGCAACGGTGTCGGGCGACATCACCATCGGATAACAAAGTCCAAAGGACAAACCTGTCTCATCACGAGACGTAATACCTATCTGATAGAAAAAGGATTGCATGTAAACCCATTTTGCTGGTACCATAAAACCAACAATTATGAAAATAAAACATTTTATTTTAGATTTTTCTCGGTTTAACTTAACCAATTGGGGAATAAACTTTTAGCGAATTATTTGAGAAATAGAGGTAACGATTTAGCAACTGTACGAATTTCAACATTTTGCATTGCTATGCTGTCAAATAACTCTTTCTGAATACAAATATAAAGCAATTATTTGAATACACAAAACAGACACGAGCAATAATTTTTGTTCGTGTCTGTTTAACAATATAAACGGGAAACTTAAAAGAAATTTCCGAATACAAAACCCGATATTGTTGCCATGATGATAACCAAAGCTACATAAACAATGGTTTTCTTTGTCCCCATAACACCTTGAATAACCAACATATTCGGTAGCGACAGCGACGGGCCGGCCAGCAGTAACGCAAGCGCAGGGCCTTTTCCCATGCCTGAAGCCAACAACCCTTGAATAATCGGCACTTCGGTCAGGGCGGCAAAATACATGAACACTCCCGTGAAACTTGCGAAGAAGTTGGATAGCAGCGAATTTCCACCGACAGCCCATTCAATCCACTCGTTAAAAATAACTCCTGGCAATCGACGTGTTATCATGTGTCGAACCCAAAAGAAATCCGGCTGTCACTACGCCGACGGCCAACAAGGGTAATATCTGCTTGGCGAATCCCTATGATGATAATGCCCATTCTCTATTTTCCTCGTTTCGTTTATCAAACAGCAAGATGATGGAAAGTGAAGCCATACCCACAACCATCGGAACGAGCGGTACTAATTTGGCTTTAGCAATAAGGGCGTCTGCAAGGAAAACAGAAACAATCGTTATCACGACTCCGGCACATACCCATAATGGACGCAATTTCAATATTCGGACAAGCGACCAACAGAGCATCAGAGCAAGAACTCCCGTAATATACCATTTATAGGTGAAGATGAAAGTCCACAAACCTTTGTCTAAAGCAAAGGGCGCACCCCAATTTACAAAGACGAGAATCAGTACCAATGTAAAAAAGTGAAACGAGGTTTGCCACATCGGGCGTCTTTCCAGCAGTGGAACAATAATCATCTGTTCCTCTTGTTTGGCTTTCTCTTCCTTACGGAAAATAAATGCCATCAGCAAGGCTATCACTACGGAGAATCCGATAGCTCCAACCGTTCGTGCAACACCCATCTCTACACCCAAAATACGGGCTGTCAAAATGATGGATAAAATACTGATGGCTGGGCCGGAATAGAGAAAGGCTATAGCAGGGCCTAACCCTGCGCCCCGTTTGTAAATACTCGTAAACAACGGCAGAATCGTGCAGGAACAGACTGCCAATATACTACCCGAAACAGCAGCTGCCGTATAGGATAACCACTTCTTGGCATTTGCTCCGAAATATTTGAGAACCGAACCCTGACTGACGAAAACGGCAATCACACCTGCGATGAAAAAGGTGGGAAGCAGACATAACATAACGTGTTCCTGCGCATACCATTTAGCAAGGTCGAGGGTTGCATCGACAGCCGTCATGAACCTCTCATTGCCGAGTGGCATGAAAAATACGGCTGCATAAACCACAATCATCCAAAAGAGGATTTTCAACTCTTTTTTAGTATCCATAACTGTACCTTAAATACCGAGTATTTGTTTTACCTCTTTTTCGGACGGGACGTGTCCCTTGACTTTAACGGCTCCATCCACCACAACGGCAGGTGTGGCCATAATGCCGGAATTGAGTATTTCCACAATATCCTCTACTTTCGTAAGTTTCACGTCTTCGAGATTGTTCTCGCTAATTACTTTCTCGATTGTCTGATAGGTTGTCTTGCATTTGGCGCAACCCGTTCCCAATACTTTGATTTCCATGTTTTTGTTTTTTATAAATACATAATCACACAATAATACAAACCGATAATCGCAAATATGCTCCCGACAATCCGGTTCAGCCATTTCTGTACAGTCTGCATTTTACCGTAAAAACTGCCGATATGTTGTACACTGAATGCCAATATCCAAGCGACAATCAAAACCGGCAACGCAGTAGCTATGGCAAAAGGACGGGCAGCAGATAGCCTGCAACAGTCGTTGCCGACATCGGAATCAATATGCCGAAATAGAAAACTCCGCTGGTGGGACAAAATGCCATAGCGAACAACACGCCGAGCAAAAACGCTCCCCATCCTCCTTTACGGGCTAAGCCCTCGCCATTTCCCTTAAAACCGAAAGAGGGTAATTTCAGTTTGCCTCCGAACAGTATGAATAAACCTATCAATAACAAGGCAGGGCCGAGTACGAGTTCTCCGTATTTGCCGATAAACTTCTGAATACCGAAAAGACTTGAACCCTCTTTGAGTATTAGTATCAATACGATACCCAGCAATGTATAGATAATTACACGACCGAGCGTTATAGTAAGCCATTGAGGAATATCCGACGGCGGGTTTCAATGTCCTTACCTATAAATCCGATAGCAGCGATACTCGTAGCCAATGGGCAGGGCGAAATCGCCGTAAGCAATCCCAAAAGAAAAGCCGTAAGTGCAGGAGCCGTGCTGCTGTCCAATAATGTCTGTAACCACTCCATAGAACTTTATTTCAATAAGGTACGGACTTTTTCAGCTACTCCGTTCTTGAAAGTGGCGGGAGCAGTTCTGGCGTTGGCAAAAGCATATTCGGTCAGATTTTCATACGTTTCTTTGCCGGCTTTCCATTTGCTGATGAAAAGCGAAGACCATGTAACCTCATATTTCTCGGCGATAGCTTCGTTCTTCGGTTCGGAAATGTCGATAGTTCTGAAAACGAGTGTTCCGTTTTTCAGTTCGTCAGCAAATTCTGCCTCTACCGCTTCTTTGGCGTTCTTTTCTATTGCCATGCAGGTAGCGCATCGCTATTTGCTATGAAAATACAACACCTCCACACGGTCTTTCTGTTCTTGTGGCTGGGTTTGCTCCACATCAGTAGAAGCACTCTTCTTTGTCCCATTGTTACTGCAAGCAGTCAATCCGCAGCTGATAATCAAGACTAAAATCAATCTGTTCATACGCTTTTGTTTTTATTGGTTGTTATTTGTGTTTGTTATTCGCAAAACAACGAACAATAATCCTAAAAAAATTGTCCCTATTCGCAACAACTCTCCTTTTTGCATACACATTGTCCGAAGAATTTAGAAAAAAGCATCGAAGCTATTTTCCAATTCTCTCGATTGATACAATATTTCACTTTCGGCGTTTCTATCTCTCCTTGTATCAAACCTGCTTCTTTCAACTCTTTCAGATGTTGTGAAACCGTCGCTTTCGCGATGGGGAGTTCTTCGTGAATATCTCCGAAAAAACAGCAATCCTGCTTGGCTAAGAATTCAAGAATAGCCATTCTTGCCGGATGCCCCATCGCTTTGGCAAAGCGGGCTATCTGCTCTTGTTCCAATGTATATTTCTTGGATTCCATAGTCTTCTTATTTTTATGTTCGCAAATATACGAACAACTTTATTCTTTCTAAATAAAACCGATGAAAAATATTATTCTTTCTTTCAGCGGTTTTATGAAAAAAGTTCCCAATACGATTGAGAACACTGGATTGAGGACTAAGAATAATATCATACAATGTCATACCGTTATATTCTAATGCGAGGAGAGTGCCGCAAAAGGTAAAACGAACATTCCTATCACGATAACACATAAACAAATAAACGTATCCCTTATCATGATGTCCCATACAGATATGGTTTACGTCCTCACATTGGCTTTATTGCTTTGAATTGTACATGAGATACACCGTCAATCGTCATAGGCTTATCTTCGTGGAATCCTACTTTCTCTAAAACACGCCTTGATTTCAAATTGTCGGCTTCAATGAGGACATAGACACACGGAATCTTCAGTTTATTGAAAGCATAATCCATCAAAGCGGCAGAAGCTTCTGTGGCATAATATCCTTTGCCCCAATATTTCTGTGTAAACCTATAGCCCAAATCATAATAGTAAGGAAGAGCCTCCATCGGAAGAATCATAGTTATCCATCGTGTAGAGGTACTTGAACCCATAGGGCGGATTGACTTTTTGGGCTTCTCCGTTGCGCACGATGTCGAAACTCATTGGTATAAGGCCACAAAGTGGTCTTTCGGCGGCTGGGCACGCTGTGGTTGGAGGTTATCTTCACCTTCACCGGGAGGAGTTTTTCGGGATAGCCTTCCGGGATGCTGTACTGCACCTCGTATATTTTTCCTTTCTGTATGTAATTTGTAACTTTATCAGCAGGAAAATGGAAAATGCGAATACCGCACTTTTCCGGGGATGTCTATCTTTGCCGGTTCAAAAAGACAGACATCATTATGATAACAACGAGCCGATTTTTTAAAGAGAAACAGTATATGTGGTACAAGGTTAGAGAGCTTCAGTCGAAAGGATTAAACAAGACACAGATCGGGAAGCACCTGGGAGTGGACAGAAGCACCGTGCGGAAATATCTGCAGATGTCCCGGGAAGATTTTGTAAGGAGGCGGAATTCGCATCGCAAATACACGCTGAAACTGGCAGGATACGAGGATTATGTGCGGGGGACTCTGGAGGAATATCCGTACATATCGGCCGCACGGATGCATGACTGGCTTAGAGAATGCTATCCGGATTTCCCGAAAGTGTGCGACAAGACCGTATTCAATTTTGTAGAAAAGGTGCGCTGCAAATATGGCATCGGAAAGAAGTCGGAGGCCAGGATACGCAGGGACTATGAGAAACTGCCGGATACCCCCTATGGGAAGTATGCGCAGGCAGATTTCGGGGAGAAATGGATGTCCGCGGAAAACGGCAGAAGCACGAAAGTCTATTTTTTGCGATCGTCCTGGCACGTTCACGCTACAAGTTCACCTGTTTCAGCCGTCGCCCTTTCGACACGGAGCTCGCCATCTATGCACACGAGCGCGCCTTTGAGTATTTCGGAGGGAAACCGGAAAAGATCCTTTATGACCAGGACAGGGTGCTGATTTCCCGGGAGAACCTGGGAGACCTGGTGCTGACAAGGAAGTTCCAGACGTTTGTCAGGGAGCAGCATTTCCAGCCGGTGTTCTGCCATAAGGCCGACCCCGAGTCAAAAGGCAAGGTCGAGAACGTAGTGAAATATGTGAAGGAGAACTTTCTGGTGGCACGTGTGTTCCGTGATATCGACAGTCTGAACAGGGAGGCCCTCGAATGGCTCGAAAGGACGGGGAACGGGAAGGTGCACGGGACCGCCCGTCTTGTCCCACGGGAAGAGTTTGCCGTGGAGAAAAGTTTTCTCATACCCTATCATGGGACGCCACAGCCACCGCAGGAGGAGATGAGGGAATACCATGTCCGCAAGGACAATACAGTGCAGTACAGGGGGAATTATTACAGCCTGCCATGCGGAACTTACCGGAGCGGGCAGACAACTTGGCTGCAGGAGACGGAAGGGAATGTGGAGCTGTACAACAAGGATACGGGGAAGCTCATCTGCCGGCATGTGCTCTGTACCCGGAAGGGAAGGACCGTTTATGACGACTCCCACAGGAAACCGAGAAACGCCGGAGTGAAAATAGCCGAACGCATCCTTTTTCATGTGTCCGACAACAGGGAGGTAGCCATGTGGATGGATAATCTGAAAAGGAGGAAAGAACGTTACTACAGGGATAATCCGGAGGTGATCCTGCGCATAATTCCCGGATATGACAAGAACACGCTGATAGAGGCCATACGCATATGCCTTGACAAAGGCATCTATAACGGGGACTCGGTTAAAAGCCTGTGTGAATATGTGTGCAGGGGGAAGGACAATGGAACGGAAACATACGGACTGGAGGATTGCCTGCCCCGACAAGGCGGCTTGATACAGTCTTATAACGAAATACTTAGGGAATATGACAAGACATAAGAAGGAACTCATGGAATGTGCACGTATGCTCAAGCTGGGCAATCTGGCCGAACATCTGGAGGAACTGCTGCATCAGGCCCAGGAAAAGCAGCTGACCTATCCGGAGTTTCTGCTCGCCTGTCTCAGGGAGGAGGTCCGGAACAGGAAAGACCTATATCGTCGCCAGGCTTGTCCATGAGGCGGTGAAAAACGGATACAGGGCGTATATGGTTACGCTGGAAGATCTTCTGACCTGCCTGAAGACAAGGGATGTTTCCCGGCATGCGATGAAAACTTACAAACGGATCACGAAGGCACAGCTGCTGGCCATTGACAATGCCACACTCTTTCCCTTGAAAAGAGAAGATGTCATGTTGCTGTTCAAACTGGTGAATGAGTTTCAGGAAAAGACATCGCTTATCGTTACAGCCAACTACTCCCTTACAGAATGACTGGTAACACCGGGAGAGGAAGCTGTCGCAGCGGCATTGCTTGACAGACTGCTCTACTGTTGTGAGATTATACAGCTGTCGGGAAACAGTTATCGGATGGAAAATAGGAAAACAATTTTTAGCAATCGGAATGAAGATACGGACACTTTAAAAGAGTTAACAACTGTAAAGTAATATCTTGCTAAAAGTAGGATATGTTAAATTACATAAAAATGAGGTATGTAAATCTGCAAGGTACAATTAGCAAAATTGCAGATAGAGAATGAAAAAATAGCATTAACTAAAAAACAAGAATTATGAATGCAAATGTAATAATATATTATAGAGTAAGTTCAAATGAACAAACATTAGGAGCCAGCTTAGACGTACAAGAAGAACGTCTACGGAAGTATTGTAACCAAATGGGATATAATATCATTGACAATATCCCATACAGAGAGGATGAGAGTGCTAAAACATTTGAAAAGCGTCCTGTCATACAAGGAATAATGAATTATATACGTAAAAACAAAAGTAGAGTAAACAAATTACTATTCTTGCAGTGGGATAGATATTCACGAGACATTATCAGTGCCAGTGAGAACCTAAAAGAATTACTTAAATCGGGAGTTGAACCAAATGCAATTGAAGCACCTTTAGACTTCAATTCAGACACCTGGCCCCTATTATTGGAGTACAGGCACAATGCGACAACATCAAAAGGTCAAAAGACGCAATGGACGGTATTCATGGAACATTGGCAAAAGGAAAATGTGCTAATAAAGCACCAAGAAGGATATAAGAATGTACGTATTAGCAAACATGAAACCCATGTAGAAATAGATACCAATACAGCACCATTTATACAAGCCATGTTTAAAGAAGTGGCTAAAGATATTGAAACATCTTGCTATATCCGTAGGAAATTTGCAAGAAAAGGATATAATATACCTGAAAGTTCATTTCTTGAAATGTTGCGTAATAAATTCTACATTGGCAAAATACGTGTGCCAGCATACAAAGGAGAACCCGAATATTATGTAAACGGTGAACATGAAGCAATTATAGACGAAGAAACATTCTATAAAGTTCAAGAGATTTTGGACGGTAAAAGAAAGAAAACACCCAAACTATCCAAAGCCATAAATCTCGATTTGTATTTGCGGAAGTTTTTAATCTGCCCCGTATGTGGTTGTGCCTTAACTGGTGCGACAAGTTCGGGCAATGGCGGCAAATACACCTACTACTTTTGTTGTAACAATCAAAAACATATAAGGGTGAGATCAGAAAACGTAAATGAAGAGTTCGCTCGATACACAGCCCAATTAAAGCCCAATAAAACGGTATTGGACTTGTATAACGAAATTCTAAAGGATTTGCAAAGTGAACGCAAAGGAGAAAGTAAAAAAGAAGTAGCAGCACTGCAAAATGAACTTTCTACCGTCCAAAAACGCATCAACAGCATTGAGGATAAATACCTGGACGGAGATTTAACCAAAGAAGAATATAACAGAATGTTGGAGAGATACACCAAAGAAGCCTCAACCATACAACAACAAGTTGAAATGCGTGAGAACCCTAACCGCAGTAATATCGAACCCAAACTAAACTACTCTATCAATCTGATAAACAATATAGATAGCTATATAAGAAATGCGTCTGTAGGGATGAAGATTAAGCTAATAAGTTCGATGTTTCCCGAAAAAATCGAATTTGACGGAAAAACATATCGAACCAATTCTGGGTCAACGTAAAATCCTGAGGGGTATATCCGATAAAATCCTATCTTTGTGTGAAACAAACGAATCATCAGCGATTATGGAAACTAACGGTTACCGTCTCCTTCTTCCCGAAGGTACCTTGGATTATTTCAACATTTCCGATGTAAAGGAAAGCAGTAGTGAAATCGTGATTTACCTGGAAGAGAAAAATGAGCTTCCCGGTGAATATTCGACTGTCAAAGTGGAAAGCAAAGGCTTCTACGACCCTGTAGTAGTCCGGGACTTCCCCATCCGTGGCAAGAATCTTTTCCTGAATATCCGCCGGCGCCGGTGGATTTTGAAAGACGAGGGGCGTTACGTAAGCCGTAACTGGAAACTGGTAGCGGAAGGCAGCCGTATGACGCATGAGTTTGCGTCTTTTTTAAAAGAATTATATTGATACGCTTCCTGTCAGTTGTAAGCTGCTGGGAACCCTGTTCGGTGTGGACGGTGAGCTTCTTGAACGTCAATACCGCAACCAATTGAGCGGTTATCTGAAATGGGAGTCTCTTCCTCATGCCGGGGACTGGCTTCTCTTTGAGAAGAATATAGGGGCCTATGTGGGTATAGATGAAGTCTGCCTTTCGCGTGGTGAGCTCTATACTATCCTCATAAACAAGGAAAAGACAGGCCGTTCAGGCAGCATCATCGCCATTGTAAAAGGTACAGATGTAAGGAGTGTCACCTCCGTATTGCTCCGTCTCTCCCGGCGCAGACGGTTTCAGGTAAGGGAAATCACTATGGATATGGCTCCTAATATGGAACAGATCGCCCGTGTCTGCTTTCCTGCGGCACGCCGTGTTACTGACCGTTTCCATGTGCAGAAGCTGGCTTTTGAAGCTTTACAGGAAATGCGCGTGAAGGCACGCTGGGAGGCTTTGGACAAGGAATCAATACAGATCGCATACGCAAAGGCGTGCGGGAAGATATACCATGCCCCGACCTTTGAGAACGGGGATTCGCGCAAGCAATTGCTCGCCCGCAGTATCTATCTGCTGTATAAAAAAGAGTCATTATGGACTGAATCCCAACGCATACGTGCCGGTATCCTCTTCAGGGAATATCCCGACCTGAAGAAGGCATACTATCTTTCCATGAGGCTCGGGTTGATATATCACCAGTGCAAGCACAAGGACACCGCTCTGACAAGACTTGCCAGATGGTATGACGAAGTTGAAAAGTCCGGCTTTCTTGCGTTCGGAAGGGTGATACGTTCCATACAGACACATTATCTGGAAATCGTCAACTTTTTCGACAGGCGTTCCACCAACGCAGCTTCCGAATCGTTCAATGCCAAAATCAAGGACTTCAGAACACAGTTCAGAGGAGTAAAGGACAGGACTTTCTTTCTATTCAGACTGACTAAAATTTATGCTTAATCTATGAATCCCTCAGGTTTTTACGTTGACCCTAGAAATCGAAGTTTCCAAACTGAACCGAGATGTGGGAAGCGTTGTAGAATTTTCAAACTGAGCCGCAAATATGGTGCAATTTACTAAAATAAAAATCACAAATATCTAATAACTAGATATTTGTGATTTTATTTCGTACTCGAAGCGGGACTTGAACCCGCACAGCCGCAATGGCCAAGGGATTTTAAGTCCCTCGTGTCTACCGATTCCACCATTCGAGCATCCTCGACGAGAGAGAGCGGAAAACGAGGCTCGAACTCGCGACCCTAACCTTGGCAAGGTTATGCTCTACCAACTGAGCTATTTCCGCCTTTTGTTTTAACGGATGCAAAGATAAGTCATTTTATAATACCAACCAAACTTTGCACCCATTTTTTTATTTACAATCGTAAAATTCCCTCTATTTCGGCCAATTCTTCATTAGTAAAGTTCAAATTATCCAATGCATGAAGATTATCTGCCAACTGTTTCACAGAACTTGTCCCCACAATAACAGAAGTCATTCGTTCGTCTTTCAAGACCCATGCCAATGCCATCTCAGCCAAAGTCTGGCCACGACGAGCGGCTATTTCATCCAACCGACGTGCTTTTCCTACTTTATCTTCTGTCACTTGATCTACTTTCAAAAATCCGGTAGAACGGGCCGCACGAGAATGTTCCGGAATACCATGCAGATATTTTTTAGTCAGCAAGCCTTGCGCCAAAGGCGAAAATGCAATAAAACCGGAGCCTTGTTCTGCAGCCAATGGCAATGATTTCTCCTCTACAGTACGGTCAAACATACTATAACGATATTGGCTAATGAGACACGGCACACCGGCAGCCCTCAACATTTCATAAGCTATTTTAGCTTGTGCTGGAGGGTATTTTGAAATACCCACATACAATGCCTTTCCTTGTTTCACTATATCAATCAATGCCTGCATTGTTTCCTCAACAGGAGTCACCCCATCATAACGGTGACTATAGAATATATCAAAGTAATCCAAACCGGTACGACGCAAACTTTGATCAATGCTGGCCATTAAATTCTTACGCGAACTGTTTCCTCCATAAGGTCCATCCCACATTTCATGCCCTGCTTTTGAGGAAATAATCAATTCATCACGATAACCTTGAAAATTTTCCTTTAAGATTTTACCAAAATTAATCTCAGCACTTCCCGGAATGGGGCCATAATTATTAGCCAAGTCAAAATGCGTAACCCCATTATCGAAAGCGTATTTAATCATATCGGTTGCCACACCGAAATCGTCCACACTGCCAAAATTATGCCACAAACCTAAAGAGATACGAGGCAAAAGCAATCCGCTATTCCCACAGTATTTATACTGCATCTTGTCATAGCGCTCTGCTGAAGGTTGATATTTCATGATCATGCGATTTATAATTGTTTCTATCTACCCAAAAGGGATTGTTCTGCCTGCTCCATGACTGAGAAGTTAAAACCATCTACTACCTGTTGCATCAGATTTTCAATTCTGTCATTACACAAATTACCTATACTACCCTCATGAGTATGATGTACCTTCTTGTTGTGAGTAAATTTTCCGGCTTCTATATCCAAGCCCACCTTCTTATAAGCATCACGGAATGGCATGCCCTCAGAAGCCAGACGGTTAACCTCTTCCACACTAAATATATAAAGGTAACGATCATCATCCAGAATATGCTCGTTGATTTTAATCTTGTCCATAATATAGGCAGCCATTTGCAAACACTCCTTCAGCTCCTGAAAAGCAGGCAGGAATACTTCTTTTATAATCTGCAAATCACGGAAGTAACCCGAAGGCAGATTGTTCATTATCATCATAATTTGTTGGGGGAGAACCTGTATCTTGTTACACTTAGCCCGTGTCAGTTCGAACACATCGGGATTCTTCTTATGGGGCATAATACTGGAACCAGTTGTACACTCGTCCGGAAGTTTCACGAAGCCAAAATTCTGACTACTAAACATACAAGCATCAAAAGCCATCTTAGAAACGGTTCCGGCAATAGAAGCCAAGGCAAAAGCTACATTACGTTCCATTTTGCCACGTCCCATCTGCGCATATACCACATTATAGTTCATCGAATCAAAACCCAGCAGACTAGTAGTCATCTCACGGTTTAGCGGGAAAGAAGAACCATAACCGGCAGCAGACCCCAACGGATTACGGTTGCACATTTTGAATGCGGCCTGCAGAAACATCATATCGTCCACCAAACTCTCTGCATACGCACCAAACCACAAGCCAAATGAAGAAGGCATCGCTATCTGCAAATGGGTATATCCCGGCATCAGCACATCTTTATATTGATTGCTTTGAGAAATCAGCACATGGAAAAGCCGCTCTACTGCTTCGGCCACTTCTTTTAATTCCGCACGAGTAAACAGCTTCAAATCCACCAGCACCTGGTCATTGCGTGAACGTCCACTATGAATTTTCTTCCCGACATCTCCCAACTTACGCGTCAACATCAATTCTACTTGCGAGTGTACATCCTCTATACCATCCTCTATTACAAACTCTCCCTTTTCGGCAGAAGCATAGATATTCTTTAATTCCGCTAACAGCATTTCCAATTCTCCGGCCGTAAGCAAACCAATACTTTCCAACATGGTGATATGTGCCATTGAGCCCAATACATCGTGTTTAGCCAGATAAAGGTCCATTTCACGGTCACGTCCTACTGTAAAACGATCTATCTCCTCATTTACTCGGACATTTTTTTCCCAAAGTTTCTGTGCCATATTTTTCTTTATTTTTTAATAAGGAATCATCGATAACATCTCAGCCAGTTTATCCACCCCATCCTGTAAAGGTTTAGTAACCATTGCCTTCATAAACATATTCACTTCTGCACGAATAGTTACTTTCAGTTTTGCCTGCCCAGCCTCTACAGGCAAAATCTGAATCCACAAATTCATAGGGACCGGAGATTTTTCACTTTCGAATTTAACACATTTACAAGGTTCACGTTCTATAATACGCAAAGTAATGCTTATGCCTTGTACCGTAAAACTTAAAGAATCACAGTCGAACTCCATACCTTGTACCTTGTCAGCCAATTTATCACGTACAGATTCCAAGTTACTTAAATCCGACAACTTATTAAACACCTGCTCCTGACTATAAGGAACATATTTCACACTACTCTCAAATTGTGCCATAATACCTGCTCTCTAAAAACACGAAAAGAACAATCCGGAAATCCATAAAAATTTCCGAACGGTTCTCTTCATATTATATTTGTTTTAAAACTATAACTTATTTGCCTGCCTCCCAATGAGCCGGATCCTTTCTCCAGTTATCTAAAACAGAAACATCCTCTTCATTAATATATCCGGTTTTCAAGGCCGAATCCAATACAGCTTCATAATTAGTCAGAGTAACCAAGTTCACTTTTGCTTCCTTGAACGCTTCAATTGCCACCGGGAAACCATAAGTAAATGCAGCGACCATACCAATCACTTCACATCCGTCACGACGGATAGCTTCAACAGCTTTCAAGCTACTGCCGCCAGTTGAAATCAAGTCCTCAATAACTACGACTTTCATACCAGGACGAAGTTCACCTTCAATCAGGTTTTCCAAGCCATGGTCTTTCGGAGTAGAACGAACATACACAAACGGCAGATTCAATTCTTCAGCCACCAAAGCTCCTTGAGGGATAGCCCCTGTCGCCACACCGGCAATAGCATCTACCTGACCGAACTTCTCCAGGACAATACGGCTAATCTCAAGTTTCACAAAATTACGAAGAGAAGGATACGAAAGAGTTTTGCGGTTATCACAATAAAAAGGCGACTTCCAACCGGATGCCCAAGTAAAAGGATTAGCCGGCTGCAACTTGATAGCCTTAATCTTCAGTAATTTCTCTGCGAATAATTTTTCTAAAGTCTTCATAACTCAACTATATCTGATAAATATTGTGCAAAAATATAGAAATACATCGAGATAATGAAAAATCGGACAAGGTATTTTTCTAAAAAATAGTTGTTGTTATCAAGATTCCCCTGCCAATGCCAAAGTAAGTACACTGATACGTAATCCGGGTATGCCACGAAAGGCATCAGCGCAAGAAACAACCGTAGCCCCTGTTGTCAGCACATCATCCACCAACAATAGATGCTTTCCTTCCAAGCCATCGGGGAAAATACAGGCAAACAAATTTCGCACGTTTTCCCATCTTGCATATTGTCCTTTATGCGTCTGCGTATCAGTATATCTGCTTCTTATCACAACTTTAGTGTTCATAGGAATACCTGTCACCACCGAAACTCCCCGTGCCAAGCATTCACTCTGATTATACCCCCTTAAACGTTTTTTACGTTGATGTAACGGGACAGGAACAATCAAATCTATCCCATCAAAAAAATGAGAACACATAAGTTCAGATGCCATCATCCGCCCCATCACTTCACCCACTTCTTGATTACCATGATATTTCAGTTCATACAACAACTGTCGGACATTCCCTCCCTTTGCATAATAAAGAAAAGAGGTGGCACGCTCCACCGGTATTTTTCCCCAGAAGTTACATTCTACAATATTATCTTTCCGTAAATGAAATTGAGTACGCGGAAGCCTTGACAAGCATTTCAAGCAAAGCACTCTCTCCCCTGATATAAGCTGCCGCCCACAAAGCAGACAACTATGTGGGAAAAATAAATTCCAAAGATCAGTCCAAATAGACATCATCTTCTCCGGTTTGTTTCACACAACGGCAAACAGCCTCTATTTCAAATCCTCTACCAACAGCAAAACGAATCAATTTCCCATTCCGTTCGTATTCCGTACATGCTTTCACTCTACTTCTTTTCTGCTCGATCAAGCCAGACAGAATCTCCACATACTCCCGTTCATCTATCTCCTCCAACCCTTCGGCTATAACATCCGCAGGGATCTTCTTCATGCGCAAAGCCTGACTGATTTTCACTCTGCCCCATTGGTTAAAGCGATATTTATCACGAACAAAAGCCGAGCAAAAACGCTTCTGGTCAATGTATCTCTCATCCTGCAAATGCCGAACGATTTTCTCCATCACTTCCGGAGTTGCCCCCCATTGTGATAATTTAGCCTCTACATCCGTTACACAACGTTCCATTGAAGAACAATAAGCTTCTGCCTTATACCTCAACTCATTCTCACTTAATTCTCCTTTCATCTCATTTTTCCGCTTTTATCATTCTATCATTTTGAAAGAGATCTTTCCTCAATTCTATATTTTTGTATCCCAAACCAGCTAGCATATCCACCGTCTCCCGGCCATATTCCTGATTAATTTCAAAATAAAGCCTTCCACCAGACACTAACATATCCCTACCCAATTCTGCTATTTTCCGATAAAACAGCAATGGACTATCATCCGGCACAAACAAAGCCAATTCCGGCTCCCACTCCAAGACATTAGCACTCATATTCGCTTTCTCCTTTTCTGTAATATAAGGTGGATTGCTGACAATGACATCAAACTGCTCACCGGCAGGAGAAGCAAGCAGCACATCCCTTTGCTCAAGAGTTACACGAACGCCGTTCCGCCTGCAATTACGTTCTGCAACTTGCAACGCCTTTTCTGAGACATCCCATGAAACGACCTCCGCCTCTTCCAGATTCTTGGTCAAAGAGACAGCGATACAACCACTCCCCGTACCAATATCCAATATTTTAACCCGACCATACTTATGTTCCCGTATAATCCAATCTACCAACTCCCCCGTTTCCGGACGTGGAATCAATACATGTTTATTCACTTCAAAAGTAAGACCATAAAACTCTTCAGTGCCTATTATATATTGAATAGGTTCTAGTTTTTGCAGACGGACCAGAATATCATCCAACCGTTTCTGCTCATTCACTGAAAAAGTAGTATCTTTGCCTGCATACAATTCAACAACAGACATACCGAAGACTTGTGTAAGCAGCAATTTAGCCATAGGTACAAGTTCTGTATCGGGGTAATACCCCTGCAAGGTTTGTTTTATGTAAGATACAACAGGATTCATAGTGTCATTTTATATGCAAAAGTAAGAATTTAAACAAGACTGTTATGACAAAAGATGAAAAATATATTTCCCGTTGTCTGCAACTGGCACACAACGGACTCTGTAACACAGCTCCTAATCCGATGGTAGGTGCTGTCATCGTATATCACGATACCATTATTGGAGAGGGCTACCACATCCGTTGCGGAGAGGCACATGCCGAAGTAAACGCCATACGTTCCGTTAAAGACGAAAATCTGTTGAAGGAATCAACCATTTACGTAAGTCTGGAACCATGCTCCCATTATGGGAAGACCCCTCCCTGCGCCGATCTGATTATAGAGAAGAAAATCCCCAAAGTCGTGATAGGCTGCATGGACCCGTTTTCTCTGGTAGCCGGCAGAGGTATCGAAAAACTGCGCAAAGCCGGTATTGAAGTAACTGTAGGTGTATTAGAGGAGGAATGCCGGCACCTGATAAGACGCTTCATTACATTCAACACACTCAAACGCCCATACATAACCTTAAAGTGGGCAGAATCTACCGATGGTTTCATCGATATAAACCGCACAGGAGGAAAACCGATCAAACTATCCAATCCACTGACCAGCATGCTGGTACACAAAAAACGCGCCGAACATGACGCTATATTAGTAGGACGACGCACGGCATTACTTGACAATCCCTCCTTATCCACCCGGAATTGGTACGGCAAGCATCCCGTACGCCTGGTAATAGACAAAGAATTGACATTACCGCGAGACCTGGAACTTTTCAGTGGCAGGATAAAGACATTCGTGTTCACCCGAAAATCCCCCCATCAGCCAAACACATTAACAGAATACATATCTTTGGATTTTAGCAAAGACATCCTGCCGCAAATAATGGAAGTATTATATCAGAAAAAAATACAATCACTTCTAGTAGAAGGAGGAAGTATTTTATTACAGTCTTTCATAGATTCCAGTCTATGGGATGAAGCCTTCATAGAAAAGGTTCCACTGTGTTTGAAGAATGGGATAGAGGCACCTTCTATTCAAAAAAAATACTTTAAATTGAATAAAATATACTTTGGAAGAGAAATAATGCATGCCGTCCATCCACAAAACCAAAGACAAAATGTGGCTGATTGACAGAGAAAAAGGGCTAGTTTATCTATAAATTAATATAAAACTTGCCCTAAAACTTCTGTATAGAAAAAAATCTTCCTACTTTTGCGACTTGTAACAATAGACTCATTTGCAAATGAAAATAAAGTTTTTGACTGTCATCACAAGTCTGCTTACTGCAGCTTTTATGATTACATCTTGCTTGGACGACAACGAAGTAGAAACAGAATATAGTTCAGAATCAAGCATTACCGCTTTTGCTATAAAAGATAAAATTGAAACTCAATATACCGAAAAGGTTAATGGCAAAGATACAACGCTGACATTCACCGTTGATGGTACCAAATACCCTTTTGCCATCGACCAAGGCACAAGACATATCTACAATGTAGACTCCCTGCCAGTCGGTACAGACATCAGCAAAGTTGTAGTCAGCATAACATCAGATGGTATCGGAGTTTTTATTGTTGCAGAGGACAAAGATTCGTTGTGGAATGAAACCGACTCCTTGAATTTCGAAAAACCTATCCAATTTAAAGTTATGGCAATGAGCGGAGTCTATGGGCCTATTTATAAAGCTGAGATTAATGTACATAAACAAGTTCCCGACTCATTGCAGTGGAGCCATAGAGGAAGTAGTTTCGACAACACCATCCAGGCACAAAAAGCAGTCACATTAGGAGATTATATTTATGTTTTCGCACAGCAAGACAATGGTGCCGCTGTTACAAGCACCCACATCAATGATGGAGGAACCTGGACACCCTTACAGGCTTTACCTGAAAATATGCTAAATGCGGACTATTCTTCTGCCATGGCATGGGGAGACAAATTATACATACTTGCCGACAATGACCTGTACTGTTCCTCTGATGGAAAAAGCTGGAGCAAGATTGGCACTAACACCAAATTCGAGAAGCTGATTGCCGGCGTTCATTCAGAATATAACCGCAAATTGTACGCCATAGACACCAACAATCATTTTATGGAAAGTACGGATGCTATGGCGTGGGATACTAATGGAGAGGTTCCGGCCAATTTCCCGAAAAATCAGATATCATACACAGCTTACCCGTTGGTAACCAATAAATCCATAGACCGTATGGTACTAATGGGGGAAAATCCCATTGCTACCGACACGACCTCTACTGTATGGACCAGACTGACCACAGAAGACAGTTGGGCAGATTATCCTACAGCCGCATACGATAGTTTTTATTGTCCCAAGCTGGCTAATATAGCCATGATTCATTACAACGACCAATTATACGCTTTCGGTGGTCCGGGCAAAAGTTTCGGTAAGGACATTCCCGCCTTCAGCCAATTCTATGAATCAACAGATCAAGGCGTTACATGGAAACCTGTTTCTAGATATGTATTTTTCCCAACAGAATTCCCCGATCTATACCATCAGGCAGACGGCAACTATTCTTATGTTATAGACAAAAATAACTTTTTGTGGATTATATGGAGCCGAAGTGGAGAAGTATGGAGGGGAAGAATCAATAAGTTGGGATTCGATTCCAAGGAATAAAGTCAAAGAGAGTCATATAAAATAGATTGCGACATGCCATATAGAGAGCAAATAGACAAAAGCCGTATACCTGCCCATGTAGCCATTATAATGGATGGAAATGGAAGATGGGCTAAACAACGTGGACAGGCACGTAGCTTCGGACATCAAGCCGGTGCAGAAACTGTACACATCATAGCAGAAGAAGCGGCTAGACTGGGAGTCAAATACTTGACACTATATACTTTCTCTACCGAAAACTGGAATCGCCCGGTAGATGAAGTCGCTGCTCTGATGAGTCTTCTGATGGACTCCATTGAAGAAGAAACTTTCATGAAAAACAACATCAGTTTTCGCATTATCGGTGATACGGCAAAGTTACCGGTAGAAGTTCTGGAACGATTGAACCAATGTATTGAACACACCTCAATCAATACCGGCATGTGTCTGACACTTGCTTTAAGCTACTCTTCCAAATGGGAAATAACAGAAGCGGTAAGACAAATAACGATCAAGATTCAAAACAACAAACTAGCCATTGACGACATCGATGACAATTTGATAAGTGCGCATTTAAGTACAAACTATATGCCCGATCCAGATTTGCTTATACGTACCGGAGGAGAAATCCGCCTTAGCAACTATCTGCTTTGGCAATGTGCTTATTCCGAACTATATTTTTGTGAAACGTTCTGGCCGGATTTCCGCGAAGAAGAATTTTGCAAAGCCATTTATGATTATCAGAAAAGAGAACGCCGTTTCGGCAAAACCAGTGAACAAATATAAAGTTAGATAAAATGCTATATCGTATTTCACTTATACTATTAACGCTTACATGCCTATTTTGCTTTTCAACAGGCAGTTACGCCCAAGAAGCAAACGTAGAAGAAAACGACAATCCAGTCATACTTTATTCCGGAACGCCCAAGAAGTATGAAATCGGCGGAATCAAAGTAGAAGGCGTAAAAAACTATGAAGATTATGTATTGATCGGACTTTCAGGACTATCGGTAGGACAGACCATTGTTGTTCCGGGAGATGACATTACCACAGCTGTAAAACGTTATTGGCGACACGGACTGTTCTCTGATGTACAAATCATAGCTGAAAAAATTGTTGGAGACAAGATCTATTTAAAAATCATCCTGGCTCAACGTCCACGTATTGCCGACATTCGTTACCACGGCGTAAAGAAAAGCGAGCGTGAAGATTTGGAAGCCAAACTAGGCTTGGTAAAAGGAAGCCAGATTACTCCCAACTTGATAGACCGTGCTAAAATATTAATCAAGAAACATTTCGATGAAAAAGGTTTTAAAAACGCCGAAGTGACTATTGTAGAGCGTGATTTGGCTGACAATAAAGACCAAGTGGATGTTGATGTAATGATTGACAAGAAAGAAAAGGTGAAAGTCCACAAGATCACCATTGACGGCAACACTGTGTTGAGTGACAAGAAGTTAAAGCGTGTCATGAAGAAGACGAATGAGAAAAACAAACTTGTCAACCTCTTCCGTACCAAAAAGTTCATTGAAGAGAAATACGAAGAAGACAAACAGCATATCATCGACAAATACAACGAATTAGGTTACCGCGACGCACAAATTGTTGTGGACAGCATTTCTCCATACGATGACCGTACCGTCGATGTGTACATGAAAATAGAAGAAGGTGACAAATACTATCTGCGCAACGTGACATGGGTAGGTAACACCATTTATGCTTCGGACTGGTTGAACGAGCAACTCCGTATGAAAAAAGGAGATGTTTATAACCAGAAATTAATGACCGAGCGTCTAACCGGTGATGAAGACGCTATCGGTAACTACTACTATAATAAAGGATACGTATTCTACAACCTTGACCCGGTAGAAGTAAACATAGACGGTGACTCCATTGACTTGGAAATGCGTATTCAGGAAGGTCCTCAGGCCTCTATCAGCAAAGTGCGCATCAACGGTAACGACCGTTTGTATGAAAACGTGGTACGCCGTGAGTTAAGAACCAAACCGGGAGATCTGTTCAGCAAAGAAGCATTGGAACGTTCCTATCGTGAGATAGCCCAAATGGGACATTTCAACCCTGAAAATATCCAGCCGGATGTTCAACCGGATCCTACCAATGGTACAGTAGACATCAACTGGAATCTGGAGTCTAAAGCAAATGACCAGGTAGAGTTCTCGGCAGGTTGGGGACAGACCGGTGTTATCGGTAAATTAAGTTTGAAGTTCACGAACTTCTCTATGGCAAACTTGTTCCATAAGAGTGATAACTACCGAGGATTCCTGCCACAAGGTGATGGGCAGACATTGACCATCAGCGGACAGACCAACGGTAGTTACTACCAGTCATATAGTGTATCGTTCTTTGACCCGTGGTTTGGCGGGAAACGTCCGAATTCATTCTCTGTTTCGGCTTTCTACTCCATACAGACAGATATCAGCAGTAACTACTATAACTCAGCTTATATGAATAATTACTATAATTATTACAGCGGTTATGGTAATTATTATGGTGGATATAACAACTACGAGTCTTATTATGACCCCGACAAATCTATCCAGATGTATGGAGCATCCATCGGTTGGGGTAAGCGTTTGAGGTGGCCGGATGACTACTTTACCCTGTCAGCCGAACTCTCTTACCAACGATTTATATTGAAAGACTGGAGCTACCTGTATATCAAGTTGAACAACGGAGAGTATATGTCAACCGGTAATTGCAACAACTTGAGTTTGAATCTAACTCTGGCACGTAACTCTACGGACAACCCGATTTTCCCGCGTCGCGGTTCTGAATTCTCGGCTTCCGTACAGTTGACTCCTCCGTACTCATTGTTCAGTAACAAGGACTACTCGGTATACGGTAAAGATGATTATGATGAAGCGGCAAGCATGTTCAACTGGATTGAATACCATAAATGGAAATTCAAATCAAAGACCTATACCGCCCTTACAGGAGGTCAGAAATGTCCGGTTATTATGACACGCGCAGAATTCGGCTTGCTGGGTCACTATAACAAATACAAAAAATCACCTTTTGAAACATTCTACATGGGTGGTGACGGTATGACAGGCTATAGCACCAGCTACGCTTCCGAAACCATTGCACTGCGTGGTTACGAAAACGGTTCATTGACCCCTTATGGTAGTGAAGGCTACGCTTACGTACGTTTAGGTGCAGAATTAAGATACCCGTTGATGCTGGAGAATTCGACCAGTATCTATGCGCTAGGCTTCATCGAAGGAGGTAACGCATGGACAGATGTAAGCAAGTTCAATCCGTTCCAGTTGAAACGCTCGGCAGGTGTCGGTGTCCGTATCTTCCTGCCGATGATTGGTATGATGGGTATTGACTGGGCATATGGTTTCGACAAGATTAACGGCTCCAGCCGTTATAGTGGAAGCCAGTTCCACTTTATCCTAGGACAAGAGTTTTAATAACTAAAAACAAAGTGATTATGAAAAAGGCTATCCTATTATCTCTATTGTTTGTGGCTTGTGTATTCACAGCCAGCGCTCAAAAGTTTGCCTTGATTGATATGGAATATATCCTGAAGAATATTCCTGCATACGAACAGGCGAATACCCAACTGAATCAAGCTTCACAACAATATCAAAGTGAGGTGGAGGCGAAAGCAAAAGAAGCGGAAACACTTTATAAAGAATACCAGAAAGCCTCGGCTTCCCTGTCGGCCGCACAGAAAACGCAAAGAGAAGAAGCAATTGTGGCAAAAGAAAAGGAAGCAGCCGAACTGAGAAAGAAATATTTCGGTCCTGAAGGAGAAATGGCCAAAAAACAAGAAGCATTAATCGCACCTATTCAAGATAAAATCTATGAAGCGGTAAAACAGATTTCAGAGCAAAAAGGATATGCGGCAGTAGTAGACAGAGGCTCTGCCCAAAGTATTATTTTCGCGTCTCCAAGCATTGATATCAGCAATGAAGTGCTCTCAAGATTAGGATATTCAAATTAATTTCCTACATTTGCAACCGATAATCCAAATTTGCAATAACTAATAAAAAATAGAACTATGTTGAAAAAAATTGCTTTACTACTTTTACTCATCGTTCCGATGAGTGTATTTGCTCAGAAATTCGGGCATCTTAAATCTGCAGATGTACTTACTGTCATGCCGGAATTTACAAAGGCTCAGACTGACATCCAAGCTATGCAGAAACAATATGAGGATGAAATGAAACGTGCGACTGATGAACTGACCAAAAAATATACTGAATACCAACAGGAACAAGCCAACCTTCCTAAGAACATTCAGGAAAGACGCCAGAAAGAATTGCAGGAATTACAGGAAAAAGGAATGCAGTTCCAACAAGACGCACAACAGCAATTGCAGAAATCATACGCTGATATGATGGAACCTATCTACAAAAAAATTGAGGATGCCATCAAAGCAGTAGGCCAGGAAGGTGGATATACTTATATCTTTGATTTGAACAGAACAGAAATTCCCTACGTAAATGAAGCGCAGTCCACGGATGTAACTGCTGCTGTCAAAGCTAAAGTAGGAATCAAATAATTAAGTTAAAGACCTTTACAGGCACGGATTACACAGATTTCATAGGTTTCGAAACCGTGAACATCCGTGTAATCCGTGCCTGTATTATATAGCTATACTGCCATGATCCCATCTCTCCCCCCTTCAACCGGCCCTATCGGTGTATTCGACTCCGGCTACGGTGGTCTAACCATTCTGGACAAAATACGCGGACTGATGCCTGAATATGATTATATCTATTTGGGAGACAGCGCACGCTGTCCATACGGACCGCGCTCCTTTGAAGTTGTTTACGAATTTACCTTGCAAGCCGTAAGCAAACTGTTCGAACTAGGATGCCCTTTGGTGATATTAGCATGCAACACAGCATCGGCAAAAGCCTTACGCACCATCCAGCAGATCAATCTTCCGGTAATAGACGCTACCCGCAGAGTACTCGGGGTCATCCGGCCTACAGCAGAATGTATAGGAGAAATCACCCGAAGCCGGCACGTAGGCATACTGGCCACAGCCGGTACCATCAAATCCGAATCCTATCTTTTGGAAATACATAAATTATCTCCCGACATTGTGGTAACAGGAGAAGCCTGTCCCATGTGGGTTTCCTTAGTAGAGAATAATGAATATCAATCGGAAGGAGCCGACTATTTCGTCAAACAACATATCAACCGGCTGCTGGATAAAGACCCGGTGATTGACACCATCATACTGGGATGTACCCATTATCCGTTACTGCTTGATAAAATAAGACAGTTTACTCCCGGACATATCCGCATCATCGCACAAGGAGAATATGTAGCCCGAAGTCTGCAGGACTATTTGAACCGCCATCCTGAAATGGACGCACGTTGCGAAAAAGGAGGAAAGTGCCGCTTCCTTACCACCGAAAGTGAAAACAAGTTCGAGGAATCCGCTTCCATCTTCTTAGGTCGGCAGGACATAAAAGTAGAAAGCATAGCATTGGAATAACTTTCTTCCGGTTTACCTGTTATATATACCATCCATAACGCTTAATTCATGAAGATATGTATACAAATAAAGTAAAGAAGATAGCTGCGGTACACGATTTATCCGGTGCAGGACGAGTATCTCTCACCGTCGTTATCCCTATCCTCTCATCCATGGGCTTTCAAGTCTGCCCTCTGCCCACAGCCGTATTATCCAGCCACACCCAATACCCGCACTTCTCCTTCTTGGACCTCACGGACGAGATGCCCAAGATTATCAACGAATGGAAGCAACTGAAGATACAGTTTGACGCTATCTATACAGGCTATCTGGGCTCTCCCCAGCAAATACAAATCGTATCCCGGTTTATTGATGATTTCCGACAACCTGACAGTCTGGTTATGATAGATCCTGTTTTGGGAGATAACGGGAAATTATATGCCAACTTCGATGAACAAATGATTATGGAGATGCGCCATCTCATCCGGAAAGCCGATGTTATCACACCTAATATGACCGAACTCTTTTATCTGCTTGACAAACCTTATAAAGCAGAGAATACGGACGCGGAACTGAAAAACTATCTGCACGAAATATCAGAACACGGTCCCGGTATCGTCATTATCACCAGCGTACCCGTACAAGGTGACCCGCACAAGACTTCCGTATATGCATACGACAGGCAAGGAGACCGTTATTGGAAAGTTACTTGCCCCTACCTGCCTGCTCATTACCCCGGCACAGGTGATACATTTACCAGTGTGATAACCGGCTCACTGATGCAGGGAGACAGCCTGCCTATCGCCTTGGACCGCGCCACACAGTTCATCCTGCAAGGCATCCGCGCCACTTTCGGATATGAATATGATAACCGAGAAGGAATTCTGCTAGAGAAGGTATTGCACAATCTGGATATGCCAATCCAGATCAGCAGTTATGAACTGATTTGAGGATCCCGAAAGTAGAAGATTTGTCCCCCGGGAAAGAAGCTTGTACCAAGCCCTATTACTCCGACGATTAAGGTCGTTTTTCCTTATAGCTAACCCTTATCATACAGTTAACTACTACAGACTCCGGCAGTGGACTGTACAGTCTACTGCAAGAGTTTATACAGTCCACTATATCAGACTGTACAAACCACCGGAAGAGACTATAGTACACAACCATAAAAAAGAACTTAACCATAAAACAAAATAGGGTTAACCACAAAGAAGAAAAGACTTAACCAGATAAAGCCATAAGGCCAAAAGACGAAAAGAGTAAAACCAAAGAAAGCAGCCAAATCGTACCGTGCAAACCAACAAACATCAGCCGTATCAACAATAATAAATAAATTACCTGCCCAGCAGCCTGCGGCTGAGATAACGCACGGGATACCACACAGAAAGAAAGCCCACCACCAGCACAGTGACAAAAACTATAACAATATCCCATGCATGGACACTGACCGGATAGGCATCCACCACAAAATTGCCACCGGAGTTACCACCTCCCAGCGAAAGCAATCCGAATTCCTGCTGGATAAAACAAAGGATCAAGCCCAGTGCCACTCCGATAACCGCACCCATCAATGAAATCATACGCCCCTCGAACAAAAAGATACGCGTAATCAACTTGTCGCTGGCCCCTAAATTGCGCAATGTCACTACATCTGCCTTCTTATCTATAATCAGCATGGACAATGAGCCTATCACATTAAAGCAGGCTATCATCAGGATAAAGGTAAGGAAAATATAAGAGATCAGCTTCTCTATCTCCATAATGCGGAAAGTATCCGCTTGCTGCTCATACCGGTCCTGCACCCGGAAATCATCTCCCAATATTTTCTGTATCTTCGATTTTACACTCCCTGCATCTACATCCGGCTTCAATTTCAATTCTACCGAACTCACTTCTGTGTCATACTGAAACAACCTACGGGCAAATTGGAGGGAAGTCAAAATGTAAGAAGAGTCATACTTCTGTTGGTTCACCGCAAAAACAAGGCCGCTGGAATATAAATCGGCAGAGTTAAAGCTGGAAGCAGGATTGGCCATATTGACTTTAACTCCCCGTTTGGGAGCATAAATCTCTAGCGGATCGAGGAATTTGATACCCGTTCCCAAGATAGAAACCAATTCTATGCCGGGAATGGCATAATCTACCACTTCATCATGCAACACGAATTGCCCCCGGCCGAAAAGGATACTGTCAATAGCGGTCAGATCCTCGAAATTATCTTCAATTCCTTTAATCACCGCCATGGTCTGACGATCTTTATACTGAACCATCGCATTCTCTTCCAAAGACTCAGAAAAAACAGCGATCTCCGGCATCCGGCGCAAAGCTTCTATACGCGCTTCTTGTCCGTCAAAAACCTTTCCGGTGACAGCCGTAATTTTCAGCTCCGGGTCAAAAGCCGTAAAGAAAGTAGCTACCAGATCCTGGAAGCCGTTAAAAACAGACAAAGTGCATACCAATGCCAATGTAGCCAAAGCCACTCCGCAGACGGAAATGGCTGAAATAACATTAATGGCATTATGCGACTTCTTGGAAAAAAGATAACGCTTCGCTATATAAAAGGGAAAATTCACCGTCCGGTTCTACTTTTTCAACAGTTCGTCTATACGTTCGGCATAATCCAATGAATCATCCACAAAGAATTTCAACTCGGGAATGATGCGCAACTGATGGCGTACCCGTGTTCCTAATTCATAACGGATGGATTTCATATTATCATTGATATTCTTTACTATTTCCTGGCTCCTCTCAGAAGGGAACACGCTGAGATAGACGCGTGCAATACTCATATCGGGACTGATGCGGACAGCACTTACCGACACCAAAACACCATTCATGGACTTAGTCTGAAGCAGGAAAATCTCACTCAACTCCTTTTGGATCAAACGAGAAATCTTATTTTGTCTGGTCGTTTCCATAATTAATAATTATTCAGTTTGCTAATTTGCTAATATGCCATACGGTTCATAGCGCAAGCTATGAGCACATTATTCAACATTTTTTTATGATTGTCAGCCCGTCGCGCAAGGGAAGAATCACCTTTTCAACCCGTTTGTCGGCAGCTACCAAATCATTAAATTTCTTTATTCCAATAGTCTGAAGATCTGTATGATGCGGTTCCTCCAATACATGTCCGTCCCACAATGTGTTGTCGGCAATGATATATCCGCCGGGTGATAATTTCTCCAGTACCATTTCGTAATATTCAATATACTTCCGCTTATCACCGTCTACAAACGCTAAATCAAAGGTAATGTTCATGCCAGGCAGCAACTTCAGCGCATCACCTATATAAAATTTAATCTTGCCGGCGTAAGGCGAACCTTCCAGCCAGGGACGTGTAAAGTCCTCCTGCTCATCGTTTATCTCAAATGTGTGCAACATGGCCCCCTCTTCCAACCCTTCGGCCAGGCAAAGTGCGGAGTAGCCACTGTAAGTCCCGATTTCCAACACCTGACGGGGGCGTATCATTTGCACAAACATTTTCAGCATACGTCCCTGCAAGTGGCCGGAAGCCATACGGGGACGTAAAAGCTTGACGTGCGTATCGCGATAAAGTGCCTTCAGGTAATCACTTTCTTCGTCAATGTGCTGAAGGATATATTCGTCAATAGCGTCCGTTTCTTTCATTCCTATCTTCTATTTTTATAGGTAACGGTTGCGGTTGGGCAGCACATAGTCCATAGCATACTTCAACACATCTCCCACTACATTGATTTCAAGGAAAGAAGTCTGAGTACCTTGCTTACCGCTGCTCAGATAGGCCACCATGTCGCTTTCACTCAAAACGCCATCATCCAGCAATTTACGCAAAGCAGCGAAATAATATGCCTGTCCGTTAGCCTTTTCGGGCATATAGATAGCCTCCACCCCATATGACAAAGCCAGATGACGCATCGTTTTTTCTTTATAACAGATGGCCAATACAGGATATTTGCCACGGAAAGCAGCAATATTACGTGCGGTACGCCCGCTGAAACTGTCGGTAATAATGGCGCGGATATTCAGTTTGCTGGTAGCCTTTACTGCCTGTTTTGCCAGGAAAGCAGTTACGTCATTGGAGTTTTCATCCAAAGGAATACGGATGTCATTCTCGGCCAGTTTATCTTTCTCAGCCTGCGCTGCAATCTTGGCCATCGTCTTCACGGCTTCCACCGGATACTTGCCGTATGCCGTTTCTCCACTCAGCATCAATGCATCCGTGCGGTAGTAAATAGCATTGGCAATATCGGTCACTTCAGCACGGGTAGGACGCGGATTATTAATCATGGTATGCAACATCTGGGTAGCAACAATCACCGGTTTCTTTGCCAGAATACATTTCTTTATCAACAAACGCTGAATGCCGGGGATTCGTTCCTGAGGAACTTCAATGCCCAAGTCACCACGAGCCACCATGACTCCGTCGGCCACTTCCAATATTTCATCAATATTGTCCACTCCTTCCTGATTCTCGATCTTGGCGATAATCTTAATGTCGCTGCCGTATGCATCCAGTATCTGGCGGATATCCAGCACATCTTGCTTATTACGAACAAACGAATGTGCTATGAAATCAATGTCCTTTTCAATAGCATACAGTATATTGTTACGGTCCTTTTCTGTCAAAGAAGGGAGATTGATGCGCACGCCCGGTACATTCACACTCTTACGGTTACCCAAAGTAGCTTCATTCTGCACCTCGCACAACAAATACTCGTCTGTCTTCTCAATCACGCGCAGCTCCAGATCACCATCATCAATCAGAATATCGCCATCCACCTGAAGATCATGCACAAAACCGGGATAAGATACAGCAATACATTCACGGGTCGTTTCTTGTGCTGGATTGCCTACAATCTTTACTTTGTCACCAATCTGATAAGGAATAGGCTCGCCGCCTGCAATAGCAGTAGTACGCACTTCGGGACCTTTTGTGTCCATCAATATGGCAATACGGTTGGAAACCTCACGTACATTGGTTATCAATTTTTCAAAACCTTCACGTGAAGCGTGAGCCGTATTCATACGGACCACATTCATACCAGCCTTGAAAAGATCTCTTATAAACTCTACCTCGCAACGCTGATCTGAGATGGACGCTACGATTTTTGTTTGTTTCAACATCATAATCTTATCACCTTATATTATACCTAAACTTTTTATTTTCTCATCAACAAAGCCTCAATCGCCAAACGATATGAATGAAGCCCGAACCCACAAATTACTCCCACACAAGCGCAAGAAATCATCGACTTATGGCGAAACTCCTCACGGGTATGTACATTTGAGATGTGCACCTCAATCACAGGAGCTGTCACGGCGCGGATAGCATCCTGTAAAGCAATGGAAGTATGCGTATAAGCCCCTGCATTCAAGACGATGCCGTCATAATCAAAACCCACTTCGTGTATTTTATTGATCATCTCACCTTCCACATTCGACTGATAATACGCTATTTCAATGTCCGGATAAGTACGGCGCAATTCCACCAGATAGTCTTCAAATGAAACAGCACCATAAATGGAAGGTTCCCGTTTGCCTAATAAATTGATATTAGGTCCATTAATAATTTGTATTTTCATATTTATACTATATCTGAACTTTTTCTACCTTTGCAGGGAATTTGGGTACAAAGGTAGAAAAAAGAAATGAAAAGAACCGAGAAAACAGACAAGATATTGGTGAAATACAGGCAATATTTAAAGTTGGAGAAATCGTTATCTGACAATACGGTAGATGCTTATCTTACTGACCTGGACAAGTTACTGGCTTATCTTACATTAGAAAATATCAACATTCTGGATGTCCGGCTTGAAAATCTGGAAGATTTCTCAGCCGGATTACATGATATCGGCATCCACCCCCGTTCGCAGGCACGCATCTTGTCAGGCATCCGCTCTTTCTACCGTTTCCTCATTATGGAAGATTATCTGGAATCCGACCCAACAGAATTACTGGAATCCCCCCAGACAGGTTTCAAACTGCCCGAAGTAATGACGGTGGAAGAAATAGACTTATTGATAGGCAGCATAGACCGCGGAACCAAAGAAGGTCAACGCAACAGAGCCATATTGGAAACACTTTACAGTTGCGGACTACGTGTTTCCGAACTCTGTAATCTGAAATTATCCGAACTTTATTTTGAAGAAGGCTTCATCAAGGTGGAAGGGAAAGGAAGCAAACAGCGGCTGGTCCCTATTTCACCGCGTGCCATCAAGGAAATCAGGCTCTACTTCACCGACCGTAACCTGATGAAAATAAAGCCGGGATTTGAAGATTTTGTCTTCATCAGCAATTTCGGGAAGAACATCTCCCGCATCATGGTTTTCCATATCATCAAGGAACTGGCAGAGCGCATCGGTTTGAAAAAAAAAAATCAGTCCTCATACCTTCCGCCATTCTTTTGCGACACACTTGCTGGAAGGAGGCGCCAACTTGCGTGCCATACAGTGTATGCTTGGACACGAAAGTATCGGGACCACAGAAATTTATACACACATAGACCGCAATATGTTACGCAGTGAAATCATAGAACACCACCCCCGTAACATCAAATTCAGAGAAAAAGGTAAATAAAGGTTCTATATTCTAAAATATTTTAAGATAAATTGAAAAAAAAGCAGGCTAAGAAGCTAGCACATAATAGAGTTTTTCCTATCTTTGTCCCCAAAGAGACGCACAAAAACGTACTATAGCGAATTTTACATTACAAACGTTAAATTAATAAAGTAACTATGATTAAAAAGTTGTATTTGCCCTTAGTGGCTTTATTGGTCCTTGCCCTGTCATCATGCGGCAAGATGGGAGAATTGTCTTCTGACTATTTCACAACTAACCCTGAAGTGCTTGAAGCAATCGGTGGTAAAGTGCCTGTGACAATTAATGGTAAATTCCCCGAGAAGTATTTCAAGAAGAACGCAACTGTTGAAGTTACCCCTGTTCTGAGATGGAAAGGTGGCGAAGCTAAAGGCCAGCCTGCTGTATTCCAAGGAGAAAAAGTAGAAGGAAACAATCAGACTATCGCTTACAAAGCAGGTGGTAGCTATACGATGAAAGCTTCTTTCGACTATGTTCCCGAAATGGCAAACTCTGAACTTTATCTTGATTTCAAGATTACAAAAGGAAAGAAATCATACACTATTCCTTCTGTGAAAATCGCTGATGGCGTTATCGCGACTTCTGAACTGCCTACTGCTGCCAGCTCTAACGCATCATACGCTAACGATGCTTTCCAACGCATCATTAAAGATGCTCAAACTGCTAACATCATGTTCTTGATCCAGCAAGCTAACTTGCGCAACAGTGAATTGAATTCTGACGATATCAAAGAATTCCATAAGAAAGTGGCTGAAGTTAATGCTGACACCAAGAACTACAAACTGAATAACATTGAAATTTCTGCATACGCTTCACCTGATGGTGGTGTGAAACTGAACACCGGTTTGGCTGAAAACCGTGAAGCAAACACAGAAAAATATATGGAACGCCAGTTGAAGAAAGGCAAGATTGATACTAACCTGGATGCAAAATACACTGCACAAGATTGGGAAGGTTTCCAAGAACTGGTATCCAAATCAAACTTGCAGGATAAAGATTTGATCTTGCGTGTTCTTTCTATGTACAATGATCCTGAACAAAGAGAAGCTGAAATCAAGAATATTTCTTCTGTATACAAAACTTTGGCTGACGAAATCCTGCCTCAGTTACGTCGTGCCCGTTTAACTGCCAACTATGACATCATCGGTCGTAGCGATGATGAAATCAACGAAGCATTCAACTCTGATCCTAAAGTATTGAGTGTAGAAGAATTATTGTACGCTGCTACACTGACTAACGACAACGCCCGCAAAGAAGCTATCTTCAACAAGACAACTCAACTTTATCCGAACGATTTCCGTGCTTATAACAACCTGGGTGAATTGGCATTCGCTGCCGGTGATGCTGCTAAAGCAGAAAACTACTTCAAACAAGCTGCTTCTAAGAACGCTAGCGCTCCTGAAGTAAACGCTAACCTTGGTCTTTGCGAATTGGTTAAGGGCAATGTTGCAGCTGCTGAAACTTACTTAGGCAAAGCTACAGGTGCTAATGCTGCCGGTGAAGCTTTGGGTAACTTGTATATCAAACAAGGCCAGTATGACAGAGCTGTCAACTCATTCGGTGACGCTAAGACTAACAGTGCCGCTCAAGCTCAGATTTTGGCTAAAGACTATAACAAAGCAAAAGCGACCTTGTCTGCAATCAAGAATCCGGATGCAATGACTGACTACTTGATGGCTATCGTTGGTGCTCGCACAAACAATGCTTCATTGGTAAGCAGCAGCATCAAGAGCGCAATCGCAAAAGATCCTTCAATGGCTGAAAAAGCTGCTAACGATCGCGAGTTCGCTAAATACGCCGACGCTATCAAATAATATAACTAGATATCATCTTGTCTAGTTTTTAGATGATTATTACTGTAACCGGAGGCTTCGTGATGAAGCTTCCGGCTTTTTTATGTAAAATAACCTTCATTTATACCTGCCTTTAGCCACAAAATGCGTATTTTCGCAAAAAATATCTTGAAATGAAAAAATTACTATTCTTTCTTTTCACTCTTGTTGTGCTGGCAAGCGGCTGCGGCAAGAAAAATACATTCACCTTAGAAGGAAGCATTAAAGGACTCCCTTCAGACACTATATTAGTATTTTATCAAGAGCCCGATTACAAGCTAGATACCATACTCCTCTCAAAAGGCAAATTCACTTACACTATTACCCCTGACACATTTACTATCTTTTCATTACTATTAGGAGAAAAACAAATCTTGCCGATATATGCTGATAAAGGAGAAAGTGTCACCCTAAACGGAATGGTCGGAGAGATAGAGGTTAAAGGAAAGGGAGAAAACGCACAACTGGCAAAACATATCCAGTATCTTAACACATTAGAAAATAACAAAACTGCCGTTATGGCTGCTGTGGATTCATTAATTAAAACCAATCCACACTCGTATAGCAATATCTATCTGATAGACAAATATTATGTACAGGACTCGCTTCCTGACTATAACCACATAGATCAACTGATAAAAGGATTAAGCGGTATCATAAAAGACACACCTTATATTATAGATCTCCAGAATAAATTAAGTGAGAAAAAAGAACTGACAGATCATCGCTACGTTTCCAACATCTCGTGCACGGACAGAGAAGGAAAGACCATCAACTGGAACAGCGTAAAAGGGAAATATGTCCTTTTGGATTTTTGGGCAAGCTGGAACAAAGAAAGCATTGCCACACAAGATTCTTTAGTACCCGTACAAAAGGCATTGAAAAAAAATAAGTTTGTTATTATCAGCCTCTCCCTTGACTTGGACAAAAAGGAATGGATGGAGAAAATCATTCAAAGAGACACCACACAATGGAAACAAGTTTGCGATTTCAAAGGCTGGGACAATTCCATTGTCAAACAGCAAGGCATAACCCGGATTCCTGCCAATATACTTATAGGTCCTGACAAGCGGGTCATCACGCAAGATATACGAGGCAAAGAACTGATAGACAAAGTGAAACAGCTGATAGAACAAGATAAAGAGAAAGAAAAAGCCGCCAAAGAGGCAGAACGTACTCGAAAGAGACAAAATAAAAAATAAAAGAATGCTGGTAAAAGTCTATGGAGCAGCCGTTCAAGGTATCGACGCTACCATTGTAACTATTGAAGTAAATAGTTCACGAGGTATAAAATTCTTCCTTGTCGGTCTGCCGGACTCGGCCGTGAAAGAAAGTCATGAACGTATTATTTCCGCTTTACAGGTAAACGGATATAAATTCCCTACTTGTCAGATTGTAGTGAATATGGCCCCTGCTGACATACGTAAAGAGGGGTCTGCATACGATCTTCCGCTAGCAATCGGAATATTGGCCGCTACCCAAATCGTATCGGAAGAAAAACTTTCACGCTATCTTATTATCGGAGAACTTAGCCTAGATGGAAGCCTGCAACCCGTCAAAGGAGCTCTCTCCATAGCTATCAGTGCCCGAGAACAAGGTTTTGAAGGATTCATACTTCCCAAACAAAATGCGCGAGAAGCTGCTGTAGTAAACAATCTGAAAGTATATGGCGTAGAAAATATCAAAGAGGTCATCGAATTTTTCAATAATGAACGCAATCTGGAGCCTAGCATCGTCAATACACGGGAAGAATTCTATGAAAACCAAAGTAGCTTTCCATACGATTTTGCTGATGTAAAAGGACAAGAAAGTGTAAAACGCGCATTGGAAGTAGCCGCGTCTGGAGGACACAACTTGATGAAATTATGATATAAAAAGCAGGTGGCAAAATGCTAATTCATTATATTTGCAAAGTGTAACATCTAATATTGTATATATAATGGACTTAAATACTCAAAATTGCTGCATCGTTTTGACGCGTGTTAGTACTAATCAACAAGACTATACAGCCCAAGTAGATGATTTAACGAATTGGGCAAATAGTTTAGGATTTACTAATATAAAGGTTATAAGTACCAAAGAAAGTGGATTTAAAACTTTTGATTTAAAAGAGGGATTTAAGCAAGTTGTAGATTTCATATCTTGTAATAAGGAATATAAAACTATACTTGTAACAGAGCTAAGTCGTTTATCACGTAGGCAGACTGTATTATTTCAAATTAAACAATATTTAGTTGATAATAAAATACAGTTATTTGTTAAAGATATATCTTTCTCACTGTTTGATGCCAATGGAATGAGTAATTTTGCAACAGATATTATATTCAATACATTTGCAAGTATGACTGAACACGAAATGAATACAAAAAAAGTAAGATTTAGACGTGAATTAGATAGTTTGCAGGCAAAAGGAATATCAATTACGGGGAAAGAACTATTTGGATATAGACGTGAGTATGATGAAACAATAAGAAAGAATAGATTCGTCATAAATGAACATGAAGCCAATGAAATAAGAACAATATATAATTGGTATCTATATGGAATAGATGGGGATAAAACTAAATGCAATATGAAAGATATTAATATTGCATGTATTTCTAAAGGTTTTAGTCGGTATTTGCATTCAAAGAGAAATGTTACTAAGGCTTTAGGAGAAAGAGCTTATATAGGTCACAAAATTACAAATAATTGGCAGAAAAATACAGAATATTGGTCGTATGGTGATAAGACAAAAGAGAAATATGTAAGAAGTCATACAAGTATAAGCTATCCAAGAATATTATCAGATGAATTATTTAATTCTGTTCAAGAGAAAAAACTAAGAAATAATACCACTGCTGATAAATGTAATAAGCACATTACATTGTTATCCAAACTTATAAAATGTCCTATGTGTGGATTATATTTAGGTGGAAATTATCGCTATATAAATGGGTATGTTGCCCACAGTTATAGATGTACAAGGCGGCAAATGGCAATTAACTGTTCATTTAAGGGAACTTATAGCATGGCTTTATTAGATAGTGCAATATGGTGTTATATTAAAGGTGATATAACTAATTTAGTTGATAAGATGCAAAGATATTATAGAAGTGTATCAACTAATAGTATAAATAAAGAGATAGAAAATCTAAAAAATAAAATTAATGAGTTGGAAAATGATAAGAGGCATGAAGTAAATATATATAGAGTAATGTCAAAGAGTGATGAGAACAAAGCGTATATAGAATTTTGTGATAAAGTTTCGTTGATAAATAACGAAATTGAAATATTGAAAAATAAAATAAGCGATAAAGCTAAGCTAATTGAACGTATTGAATTAAATAGACGAACTAATAATGAGCGTGATTTAAAAAAAGAAATTCAAAATATTGAAAATGATAAATCAGAATTGAAGAAATATATAAATTTGTTTGTAAAAGAAATAAATATACTTTATAATAGTGTTAGTTATTTGGTTTTAAACGTGTCTATAATTAAAGATGTCATTAAATCAACAATCAAAATAGATAGTATGGAAATAGATACATTTAATCCATATTATAATACTTATATCATTATTGATAAGCATGATAATAATAGAATCAAAATGAGATGTATTAGCGGAGATATATGTAAATTTGAGAATGATTGTTTCGTTATTAATCGTTATAATATTTTTCTCAATGAGATATTTACAACAAGTTGTATTGACACTAATGGCAATTTACAAAGAAGAAATAGAGAGTTGAATAATGAAGAAATTCGTTTCTTTTGTTCATTAAATGAAGTTAATTATAGACGTTTAAATGTATATAATAACGAATAATATATATATTTGCATATTAACTAATTAAAATATAATGTCATGGTAATAGAAAAAAAGACTCCAAAGTACACCAAATCCAACATTAAAAGGTATGTAAATTCAGATAACGGAAAGCGTTATAATGACTTTTTAAATGAAAAGGGCTATCAGAAAGAAGTATTTGAAGCAAAAAGTATCCAAGAACAAGGTGAGGAATTAAAATCTTTCTATGATGAAAAGAAATGGAAACTTAACACAAATAAAAAGGAGAACAAATCACGAAAAAACACACTTAATGATGATAAAGATAACCTTATAACAAAAATTGCTAATAGCGATAAGTGTAACAGTGATACGAAAGTTCATTTAATTAAAAAAGCTATGGAATTGGAAGAAAAACAAAAAGCATTAGCAACATTACAGCAAGATATAGATGAAATATCTAAGGAAATAAATGCAGTTATCTAAGTTTATATAGTTTCATAATAAAGGAGTTACGGACAAAAGTAACTCTTTTTTTTTGTATTATAGTTAGACTGCCATATATTAAAATAAAGATTAAATTAGGTATTTAAAGAACTATTTTGTATATTTGCAGCGTTCTCAAGTGTGAGTGCAGTATTTTGATGGCATTTAGGCTATTGTTCTGCTGAAAAAACGACCAAAAAAAGAAGCGAACGTAACAATAAGCACATAAATGCCCATGCTATAAGCGTGGGCGTGCTTTTACGTTCGTTGGTTACTTGGTCGTTTCCCTCAGCAGTGAGGCATGACCCACGTTTTTTTTAGTTAAACGGTTGCTGTCTTTAACAGTGTTTATTTATTTTATCAATTATATGTTTAACTAAAAAAGTAAAAAAAATGAGAAAAATCTTTTCTTTAATGTTGCTGTTGGTAACAGTTAGTTTTTTATCTTCTTGTTCTAAAGATGATGATAATAACGGTGATAATGGTAATAACGCTATTACAGTCAATGGTAAAAGTTTTCATACCGAAAGTACTCCAACTATAAGTAAGGGTAGCAATTCACTCTACTTTGAAGTGTCTCTTATTGAGAATGATGTAGATTACTTAACGATGTACGACTTGGGCATAAGAGCCAATGTAACGGAGGTTAAAGCGGGTCAAGAACTCAAGGTAGAAGTTGAACTATATCAAGAATACACAGATGTAGGTAGCTTATATAGCTATAATACTTTTATGGGAAAAGTTATTGTTGAGGCTGTTGATAGTAATTCAATTACTCTTAAATATGATAATTTTTCATTTAATAGAAGATATAAAGACAAAGATAGTAAATACACTGTAAATGGTTCTATTAAATATCAATATAACTAATATATATGATATAACATCAAATATAAAAGGGAGATTATTCTCCCTTTTTTTATTGATACCTTTTTATCAATCTACTTACAGCAATAGGCGTAAATAAGCAATTCTTAGAGGTTCTAAAATCATTTTGATTCAAGTATGAGGCAATATACTGTAATGTCATATTTCGTTCAACTAATGAGCTAATAACAGTATATGCACGTTTGTTATTTGCGTTATTATCAGCTTTACGTTTTAAAGCCTCAGCAGATTTAATACGCATATCATTTGTTATACTCGCATTTGGGCACCCTAACTTAATACCCCTTTCTTTTTTTGCCTGTAATGCTAATTTAGTACGTATGCTTATAGTCTCACGTTCGCTTTGTGCGATAGTTGCAAAAACGCCAAGTGTGAGGGTATTACATTCGGGAATATCGCAGCAATAAAAATTAATTCCTGCATCTTTTAGGGCAAATATGAAAGATACATTTCTACTTAATCTATCCAATTTAGCAATTACTAAAGTTGCTTTATTTGCTTTACAATAATCAATTGCATTAAGCAATTCAGTTCTATTATCACATTTGCCGCTTTCTTTTTCTTCATAACTATTAATCAAGCTACCGCCAATATTATTAATGTAATTAGTGACTGTATTACGTTGAGCGTCTAACCCTAAATTTTGACGCTTGGTTGAAACTCTATAATAAGCTACATATTTCATATATTACTGTTTTAATTAATAGTATTACAAAGATATGAATAATATATCAAATAGCAAACGAACGTATGCAATTTGATAAATATCTAGCATTTAATAACACTTCGCATATTGAAGTAATCTATGATATTATTTTGTGTTAATGATTGTAAATCAGTTTTCCGAGCTAATATTTCTATGATTTATCTATTAAGAAAGTGGTAACTTTAATTTCTAAGTCGTATATTTGCATTAGGAGCAAGAAAGTATATATGAAAGGTAATTATTATCGGTTCTATACCTTTCTTCTTTCCTATATAGATAGAAATAATATAATATAAAATGAGATAGAAATGAATAATATAAACAGTAAATATACGCAATGCCCCAATAATTTTATTTATATGTTGGACGGAGATTGTTTAAAGCTATTCTTAATCTTAAGTCAAAAGGAAAGTTATTGGAGAAATAAGGGAATGTTAGATAACGATTATTTTTCTCTTACTATCAATGAAATATCAGATAATTTAATGTTGAAAAATAAAGATGATGTACGATGTGTAATTGAAAGTCTTTATAGAAATAACTTAATTGATGTTATATGTTGCATAGTAAAAGGACGTAATACACCGAATAAATTTAAAATAAATTGGAGTAAAGTTGAAGAATATAACAAGTTATCATTGCATGATATTATAGAGTTTAAATACCGAATAGTAAAACTTGAAAGAGGAACTAAAACAACTTATGATAAAAAATGTAATATGAATAATGAATATGAAATACAAGATGTAGTACAAGATGTAGTACAAGATGTGGTACAAAATGTATCCACTACAATAGATAGTATAGATAGTATAAAAAGTATAGATAATAATACAACAATATTGAGAGATAAGAATAATATTAAAAATGAAATAGATAATATATTTGATATTGAAACATACTTTGAAAAACACTCTGTTCCAAATGATATGAAACCTTTTGCAGATAAATTGAAAAGTAAAGCTATTTCATTTTTAAATAAGTATAGTTTCAATAGTGAATTAATGGTTTATGGAGAAGAATATATTAGTGATAAAATGAAATACTTAACAGAATTTATTGATAAGTTTACTATGTTAGAACGTGAAAGAAACATATAACTATTCCAATAGTATATATTTAATATAAGCCTCAACTATACTTTATGTTGAGGCTTATTTTTTTTCATAGATTGGCTTATATGTTCCTTATGTTCTTTAGTCAAATGCCTTCCAATTAATGATTGTTTAATGTGCTTTATATGTGTTGCATTTTTCTTTTTATTTTTCAATTTTAGACTAATCTTTTTCTTTGTTGTTTCATCCATATATTTTATATCTTACTACAATAAGTAGTAGATAGGTTTAATATTTACAAAAAAATATATGGAATTTTTTTACACCTAACAGTGTTATAGTAGATAAGTTAATTCTATATTTTCTTTTATTTGAGTGGTGGGTTACACTGTTATTATATATCTATTAATCCGATTTGATTAAGACTTATTTTAATACTAATTATGTTGTTGTATCTCAACTGTTTATCATAATATTGTAATTATAAATTTATAGAAAGAAGCTTTATTACCGTACTTGTTTAATATAGTATTGAAATATAGCATATTACATTAGTGTTAAATAGAGCATAATATTCTTATGATCGGTTCACCCGGAAGTGGAAAGTCCATGATGGCAAAGTGTATGCCAAGCATTCTCCCTCCCCTGTCATTGGGTGAAAGTCTGGAAACGACTAAAATACATTCAATAGCAGGAAAATTAGGAAAAGACAGCTCACTGATTGCTATTCGGCCTTTCCGTAGTCCCCATCATACAATCTCGCAAGTAGCAATGGTAGGTGGCGGCACCAATCCCCAACCGGGAGAAATCAGTCTGGTCCACAACGGTTTGCTCTTTCTAGACGAGTTGCCGGAATTTAATAGAAGTGTACTTGAAGTACTTCGCCAACCCCTAGAGGACAGGTATATATCCATCTCACGAGCTAAATACAGTCTAGATTATCCGGCCAGTTTCATGCTGGTAGCTAGTATGAATCCCTGTCCATGCGGATATTATAATCATCCCACACGAGCTTGCGTCTGTAATCCTGGACAAGTGCAACGGTACCTGAACCGTATCTCCGGTCCTTTACTGGACCGCATAGATATCCAAATAGAAATAGTTCCGGTTCCATTCGAGAAAATGGCAGAACAACATCATGCAGAAAGTAGTGCAAGCATACGCAAACGGGTTATCAAGGCCCGGGAAATACAAGCTCAACGTTTTGCTAACCATCCGGGTATTTACTGCAACGCACAAATGGAAGCCGGATTACTCCATCTGTATGCTCAACCCAATGAAGCAGGGCTAAAATTATTACAAACTGCCATGACACGCCTCAACCTGTCGGCACGCGCATATGGTCGTATTCTAAAAGTAGCACGTACCATTGCCGATCTGGACAACAGCGAACACATTACTTCCATCCACCTGGCAGAAGCGATAAGCTATAGAAATCTTGATAGAGAAGACTGGGCCGGCTAGTTTAGCTGCCGGGCTCAGTTTCCTTTGCATGATAAATGACCTGCATCAATGAATCCAGTTCAATGTAATTTGCAAGTATATCCTCTTCTTCATCGGTCATTTCCCAATCTTTATTCTCACTCTTTTTAGAGAAAAGTACATTCAAAATGAATTTATACCACGCATTCATGATTCTTTCAATCTAAGGTTTTCATCAAAAACAGAATAAGAAAAGTTTAGTTCATTAATCTTCCCTATTTTTCTCTTTTTTCGATAGCTTTATCGAACCTTTAGGAGAGAACTCAAATTTTCCTACATACCAATGTCCACCCTCTTCCAACTTCTTTTGATTCATATCTTTGATTAAAACAGAATCTGATTTAAATGCACCACCATTTTCTTCGCCGTCTATATCATTAAAATAGACTTTCTGTTCATTAATTCCACCTATACTCAAGTCTTCGGTCTTGAATTCTCCTTTTTCATCTGTATAAATTGTATCGGCAGGGAAAACGCCATTATTCCAATCTTGCCTTACGATTACCTGAATGTTTTTCAAAGGCTCATCCTTATCCGAAGTCACTGTACCTTTCACTAAGAATTTGCTATAAGGAGTACCATATTCACATCGTATCTCCCAATTCTCATCTTCATTACTGCAAGAAGCGAATCCAAGTAAAACCAACGCTCCGGACAATAACCGATGTACTGTCATTTTCTTTTTCATGTTCATAATCCCTAATAGTTTAAAGTCAGTTTTTATGTTATTTATCTTCTTTAGAAAGTTTTATTTCCATGTTGTATTCATAAGTACCTAAATACCAGTTTCCGTCTCCTTTCTTTATTTGTTTACTTTCCATATCCTTCATACAGACAGAATCCGATTTAAAAGTTCCTCCATTTGCCTCACCATCTATATCATTAAATATCAATTTCTTCGTATCGACCCATCCGTCTCTCATCATCTGTGAAACAAACTCACCTCCAGAATCTGTATAAATAGTATCATTCATCCGGACCAACTCCCCTTCTTCATCATTATAATATGCATTCTCATTTTTTACAATTACCTGAATGTCTTTCAAAGCCTTTCCGTCATCAGATATCACCTTACCTCTTACCCAGAAATCCATAGTAGGAGTTCCATATTCCACTGAGGTTTCAGCACAAGCAGCAAAACCCAATAAAGCCAGCACACCGCATAAGCTCTGCTCCAATACTTTCTTCTGTTTCATCTTCTTCATTCCTTTCTTTTTTATGGTGTTTGCAATCTTTTTAAATGACAGAACAATAAATCTCCATTTTCATCGCGCAGGTGCATGCCATTCCCTTTACAGAAACGAAAATATTTACAATCAGCACATTCATCTTTTTTCATCCATTCTCGGTCACGGTAAGGTTTGAATCTATGATTCCATACTTCCATAAAATCATTCTCATAAATATTTCCCTGGTGATAATCGGCACGAATACTGGGACAAGCAGAAATCGCTCCATCAATAAGAACTGAGCCGACCGATATTCCCGCCCGGCAAGCGAAGAAAGTATCGCGCACTTCAGCCTCATAATTACCTAGAAATCCCTCACAACCGTAACTTACATGGATCCGTCCTTCCTTACGGCTCTTCCTAATAAATTCCATTACTCCTCTGAACTCCTCATTAGACAATTGAAGTTCAGGATCTTTGGCTGCACGCCCTACCGGGAATATAGTAAAAAGCCGCCAACCTTTTACCCCCAAACTTATCAAGAAGTCTTTCAACTCCTCCAAACGCATATAACTATGCTTATTTACACAAGTAACCACATCAAAAACAAAATCAGGAACCTGTACCATCAACTTGATCGCTTCAACAGCCCGTTCAAAACTTTGCGGGTTGCCCCGCATCCAGTTATGATCCGTCGCAAAACCGTCAAGACTGACCGTAGCCGTATGCAATCCGGCATCCAACAGCCCATTCAATCGTTCACGAGTCATATATAGTCCATTAGTTACCATTCCCCAAGGAAACCCTCTTTCATAAATAGCACGCCCACACTCTTCCAGATCCTTCCTCATCAAGGGTTCCCCACCAGTAATAATCACAAAGATTTTATGCGGATCATTTTGAGCTGAGACACTATCCAACACCCGAAGAAAATCTTCCTTCGGCATATCAGGATGACCAGCGATCTTTTTACAATCACTGCCACAATGTCGACAATGCAAATTACAACGAAGAGTACATTCCCAAAATAGTTGCTTCAACTGATGCTCTTCCGTACGCTCATTTTCCAACCGCCGGAATATTTCAAGACCCATCCGACGACGAATAGACAAAGGGGCATTTATATTCATGTGTTTTTCCTTTTTTATATTAAATGCAAAGAAGTGCAAATCACTGCATCACAATATAACATTTTTTGCAATTTCCCAGCTTCCGGCAAAGCCCCCGAATAACAATATCTTATAATAAGTATGGTCTGTCAGAAATTTTAAAGGAGAAATATTTCTGATTATTCCATATACTTACTAAAAATCACTAACTTTGCACGTTACTGGTAGAAATAACAAAAAAAGACATCATACAATGGAAAATAAATTCAAAAGAACCACCGTCACATCCGCTTTGCCTTACGCAAACGGTCCGGTACATATTGGTCATCTGGCAGGTGTATATGTTCCTGCTGATATCTACGTGCGCTATCTCCGCCTGAAGAAAGAAGATGTTCTTTTCATCGGAGGCTCTGACGAACACGGAGTACCTATCACCATTCGTGCAAAGAAAGAAGGTATTACTCCGCAAGATGTGGTGGACCGCTATCATACCTTGATAAAAGAATCATTCAAAGAATTTGGAATTTCATTCGATATATACTCTCGTACTACATCAAAAACACACCACGAACTAGCTTCCGAATTCTTCAAAACCCTGTATGATAAAAGTGAGTTCATTGAAAAGACCTCCATGCAATATTATGACGAAGAAGCCCATCAGTTCCTGGCCGACCGTTATATTATCGGTGAATGTCCTCACTGCCATGCAGAAGGAGCCTACGGTGACCAATGCGAGAAGTGCGGAACATCTCTTTCTCCAACCGACCTGATCAATCCGAAAAGTGCTATCAGTGGCAGCCAACCTGTGATGCGTGAAACTAAACACTGGTATCTGCCATTGGACAAACACGAAGGATGGCTGCGTGAATGGATTCTTGAGAATCATAAAGAATGGCGCCCTAATGTATACGGACAATGTAAAAGCTGGTTGGATATGGGCTTGCAACCTCGTGCGGTAAGCCGTGACTTGGATTGGGGAATCCCTGTTCCTGTAGAAGGTGCTGAAGGAAAAGTACTTTACGTATGGTTTGATGCCCCCATCGGCTATATTTCAAATACAAAAGAATTACTTCCCGACAGTTGGGAAACTTGGTGGAAAGATCCAGAAACCCGTTTGATTCACTTCATCGGAAAAGACAATATTGTATTCCACTGCATTGTTTTCCCTGCTATGCTGAAAGCAGAAGGAAGCTATATCTTACCGGATAACGTACCTAGCAATGAATTCCTGAACCTGGAAGGTGACAAGATTTCCACTTCACGCAACTGGGCAGTATGGTTGCATGAATATTTGCAGGACTTCCCCGGCAAACAGGATGTATTGCGCTATGTATTGACAGCCAATGCCCCCGAGACAAAAGACAACGATTTTACCTGGAAAGATTTTCAAGCACGTAACAACAATGAGTTGGTAGCTGTTTATGGTAACTTTGTAAACCGTGCTTTAGTGCTGACTCATAAATATTTCGATGGGAAAGTTCCAGTTTGCGGTGAATTGACCGATTACGATAAAGAAACATTAAAAGAATTTGCAGACGTAAAGGCAGAAGTAGAAAAACTATTGGATGTATTCAAATTCCGCGATGCACAAAAAGAGGCAATGAACCTGGCACGTATCGGTAATAAATACTTAGCTGATACAGAACCCTGGAAACTGGTAAAGACTGATATGGACCGTGTAGCCACCATTCTTAACATAGCATTGCAACTAGTTGCCAATCTGGCAATTGCTTTCGAACCCTTCCTGCCTTTCAGCAGCGAAAAGCTCCGCCAAATGCTGAATATGGAAACATTTGAATGGGACCAACTGGGACGTACCGATCTGCTGGCAGAAGGGCATCAATTGAATAAAGCAGAACTGTTGTTCGAAAAGATCGAAGATGAAACCATTCAAGCACAAGTAGACAAACTGTTGGCTACCAAAAAAGCAAACGAGGCTGCCAGCTATAAAGCTAACCCGATAAAACCGATAATTGCTTTCGAAGAATTTGAAAAGTTAGATATCCGTGTAGGTACCGTATTAGAATGTGAAGTAGTGCCTAAAATGAAAAAACTGCTGAAATTCAAGATTGCTGACGGACTGGAGAACCGTACCATCGTCAGCGGTATCGCGCAACATTATAAACCGGAAGAACTGATAGGCAAACAAGTTTTATTCATTGCCAACTTTGCTCCGCGCCAATTCAAGAATGGACTGGTGAGCGAAGGCATGATTCTAAGTGCTGAAAACTTTGACGGCACCTTAGCAGTGACCTCATTATTAAGGGAGGTAAAGCCGGGCAGTGAAGTGAAATAATATACACCCAAATACAGAAAAGGCTGAAAGCAACTGAAACGTCCGCTTTCAGCCTGACTATTTTATAATCTATCTATAAAAATGGCAGAACAATCCTTGAAAGAAAAAACAGCAAAAGGCCTCTTTTGGGGTGGACTAAGCAACGGAGTACAGCAGCTGCTGAATCTTTTTTTCGGGATATTCCTATCACGCATTCTGAATGCCGAAGATTATGGCATGGTGGGAATGCTATCCATCTTCTCTCTTATTGCAGGTTCCTTACAGGAAAGTGGGTTCACGGCAGCCCTAGCTAACAAACGGGAGATCTCCCACAAAGACTATAATGCCGTATTCTGGTTCAGTACCGGACTAAGTGCCTGTCTCTACCTCATTTTGTTCCTTTGCGCCCCACTCATTGCCGAATTCTATCATACTCCCGAACTGACAGCTTTGGCACGATACACTTTCCTCGGTTTCTTTGTAGCCAGTTTGGGTATTGCCCACAGTGCTTACCTGTTCCGCAACTTAATGGTCAAGCAAAAGGCAATGGCGGTCACTATCGGATTAACTGCCTCAGGAACTATCGGTATAACTATGGCCTGCTTGGGATTTGCCTATTGGGGCATAGCCACACAAAGCATTGTTTATGTAGGAACTATTAATATCTGTTATTGGTGCTTCTCACCCTGGCGACCTACACTTACTTTCGATTTCAAGCCTTTAAAAGGGATGCTTTCTTTCAGCAGCAAATTAGTAGTAACCAATATATTCAACCACATCAATAATAATATCTTTACCGTTATTCTTGGTAAATTCTATTCGGGACAAGAAGTAGGCTATTTTACTCAAGCTAATAAATGGAATTATATGGGACATTCATTAATTTCAGGAACAGTCAACAGTGTGGCCCAACCTGTACTTTCCAGTTTATCGGATGAAAGGGAACGCCAACAACGCGCTTTCCGGAAGATGCTCCGCTTCACTGCCTTTATTTCTTTCCCGGCTATGTTAGGATTATCATTAATCGCACCCGAACTGATTATGCTGACTATTACGGACAAATGGTTGCCCAGTGCCTCCATCCTACAGTTGCTCTGCATCGGTGGCGCATTCATCCCCATAACCAATTTGTATTCCAACCTAGTTATCAGCAAAGGAAAATCGGATATCTACATGTGGAATACCATCAGTTTAGGCATTATCCAGTTAACAACCATGCTCCTGCTTTATCCATACGGTGTACATACCATGATTATAGTGTATGTATCCATCAATATCTGCTGGCTGTTTGTATGGCACTATTTTGTATGGCAACAAATACGGCTCAACTTGTTCGCAGCACTGAAAGACATCCTTCCGTTTGCCTTCATAGCTACTGCGGTAATGGCAGCTACCTATTATGTCACTATCGGCTTTGCCAATCTGTATTTATTAATGGCAAGCAAGATTATCATAGCCGGCACACTCTACACAGCCATCCTGTGGTTGAGCGGCTCTGTCACTTTTAAAGAGAGTTTACACTATATAATCAAGAAATAATGGCTGCTACACGTCACTCCGGATTAGAATGTTTACGAATTATCAGTATCATACTGATTGTATCCATGCATATTCTAGGGAATACCTTCCACACCAGTAATTTGCTGAACAAAGAATTCATACTATTTGTCAATACATTGGGAAACACAGGAGTAACTTTATTCATTCTGATCTCAGGCTATTTCGGAATCCGTTTCAATACACATAAATTTTTCAAGATGCTGGTTGTCGTATGGTTTTATTCCATCGTTTCTTATCTGATCGAAACAATATGGCTTCACACTCCGCATACCTGGACAGGACTAGCCTCCTCATTGATACCGATACTTAGCAAAAAATACTGGTTTATGACCTGCTATGTAGTGCTTTATTGTTTCTCACCCTATTTAAACCGACTGGTTCAAAACCTCTCACAAAAAAGTTATGAACAACTACTGTTACTATGGGGATTCTTTTTTATATTTGCCCCGACAATCCTGTTTTTTGAAATTCAAAATGACACAGGTAAGGGAATTATCAATGTCACACTAGCTTATCTCATAGGACAATATCTGAAGGTCTATGGTCTTCCGGAAAACATGAAACGACATAGCTGGGATATTTTATCAGGGAGCCTTGCCGGTATTTTTATACTGAATTCCCTGCTTACAGCAATGAGTGGAAATATCATACTGAGATTCGCCCGAGATAATAATCTACTGATTATCATCGCCTCTATCATGGTTTTCTACCAGTTCACCCGATGGCATTTTTCATCCCGCATCATCAATTACCTAGCAGGATACGTTTTTGCCTTATATATGCTTCAAGGACTTCTTATCCACTGTTTACAACCCTGGTATATCCCTTATGCAAACAGCAATCTACTTGTTCTGTATTTTATGGGAACACTTGTTTCTATCTGTCTGACAACACTTGTTATAGAATGGAGCAGACGGCTGCTATTAGGAAAAATAGAAAACAAATTAGCAGATGCAATGGAAAGAAGAGGAGCAAAAATTAAAATGTTTACAGATAATCATTAAAACAATTATTTATTTCCGCAACTCATAATTTCAAAATCTCCAATGGAGTCCCTCCTATCTGAGCTGCCATATCCGAAAATGAACTCTGAAAAGAACCATATATTTTTTGTGTACGGGCCAATGTGTACATATCCGTGATACCCTCCCTTATTCCCTCCAAAGATCCACGGTCTGCCTTTTTTCCGGAACAGAATATCCGGTCACCATAACGCTCTTTCATCTCCCGCTTCACCTCTTCCGAATCTGTAGCCAAATAGATAGCCACCTTATCGTCCTCTTTTATCTCCTCATCCAGTTTCTGATAGAATAACTCGATAGGGCTTTGCCGGATAGAAGCCAGATTATCTGTACGACGGATATGCATACCAATCATGGTATCCGAAAAATTCCGACAACGGTTTTCCACCTCTTCCATAACCTCTTCTACCGGAACAAATAACCGACTGATCCATACATAATCATAAGGTTGAAAAGCGGTATATGATGCCATATAAACACAGCTACCTTCTTTAACCCACCGTTCAAAATCAAAATGCCGATTACATAAAGGAGTAATAGAACGCTCGTACAGGCAAGACTTGAAAAACAGTTTCTGAAACAAAAGCGGGAAATGAAAATTCCTGGAACGAGGTCTGTCCAACAATGCATAATCCAACCGCGAAGCATCCCGCAAACAGGCAATCTTCCTGTCCACAGGTTTGAACAATTGGCTAAACGGTGCATTTAGCGCCCAATCCTGAAACCAAACGATACTTAAATCACTATCACTCTTCGCTGCCAGTGTCACGGCCGAAGCCACCGCACGCATACGGTTAGCCAGTCCTCCTACCGGTACAAATGTAATTTTACCCATTCTCATTAAATTTTAAGGCAAATATAAACAACATCGCTTATAAATGCTAATTAATTACTACTTTTGCATAGTCCCCCGATAAACAAAAGAAATGAGAAAAAATATCGCAATCGTATTAGCAGGAGGTATAGGCAGCCGCTTAGGTCTGTCCACTCCCAAGCAATTTTTTAAAGTAGCGGGCAAAATGGTAGTCGAGCATACAATAGATGCTTTCGAAAGCAATCCGCACATCGATGAAATTGCCATTGTTTCCAATCCTTTTTATATTGCTGACTTTGAGTCCATCATTATCAAGAATGGATGGAAAAAAGTGAAGAAGATTCTGAAAGGCGGTCAGGAAAGATTTCATTCCAGCCTTTCGGCTATCAAAGCTTACGAAGGCAGCGATGTCAACCTGATTTTCCATGATGCTGTACGTCCATTGGTCAGCCAACGTATTCTAAATGATGTCATCAAAGCATTGGAAACATATGCAGCTATTGATGTCGCCATGCCTGCCACTGACACCATTATCGAAGTAGATGGAGATTTCATTCATCAGATTCCCGACCGGTCCAAACTAAAACGGGGGCAGACTCCACAAGCTTTTCATTTGGAAACCATCAGCCACGCTTATGAAATCGCCTTGAAAGACGAACATTTCAAAGTTACCGATGACTGTGGGGTTGTTGTAAAATATTTACCCGATGTACCTGTATATGTAGTTACAGGCGAGGAAAGCAACATGAAGCTGACCTATAAAGAAGATACCTACCTATTGGACAAATTCTTCCAGTTACGTAAAAGTGAGCTGAATGAAATTCCATTGAATGAAAGCCAACTGAAAGGCAAAGTAGCCGTCATCTTCGGTGGAAGCTATGGAATAGGAGAACATACAGCCCGTATGCTACAGGAGAAACAAGCAAAAGTATTCTGTTTTTCCCGAAGCATGAACGGTGTGGATGTAGGCAAAAAGGAACAAGTGGCCGATGCTCTAAAAAAAGTATTCTTACAAACCCACAGAATAGACTATATCATCAACACGGCTGGCGTCCTCAACAAAGAGCCTTTGATGAGTTCGGACTATCAAACGATATACAATGCGGTGAGCACCAACTATATGGGAACTATCAACGTAGCGATGGAGGCGTACACCTATTTAAAAGAAAGCAAAGGGAAATTAGTTTTCTTCACCTCCAGTTCCTATACTCGCGGCAGAGCTTTCTACAGCATCTATTCCTCTACGAAAGCGGCCATTGTAAACTTTGTACAAGCTATCGCACAAGAATGGGAACCGTTTGGCATTGCTGTTAATTGCATCAACCCCGAACGTACCAAAACTCCCATGCGCGTAAAAAACTTTGGAACAGAACCTGAGAACACCCTATTATCAGCAGAAAAGGTCGCAATTGCCACCATACAGTCATTGGTTTCCGAATTTACAGGACAAGTAATTAATGTAAAAAGAAATGAAGTATGAAAAATGAATTTCTATCTACCTATGTAGCCAATAACCTGCGAGCCTGCCAACTGAAGCAACTCTCCATATTAGAAGAAATGGACCGTATTTGCCAAAAGCACCACCTGACCTACTGGCTGGACGGAGGTACATTATTGGGAGCCGTGCGCCACGGAGGATTCATCCCTTGGGATGATGATATAGATATAGGAATGCCATTGGCCGATATGCAAAAATTCATAGAAGTAGCTCCTGACGAACTATCCGAAGGGTTATTCCTCCAAACCCCACAAAGTGATCCTTCAAGCAAGGAACCGATTATAAAAGTGAGGGACTTGAACTCTCTGTATGTAGAATTCGGCGATAATTTTAATGCGGATTATCAAAAGGGGCTTTTTGTAGATATATTCCCATTTATTGATTACCCCAGCATACCCAAATCATGGGTAAAGAAGCTAACCAAAGGAATCTCCAAAAGCTATTCCATTCTGCATACGCAACATTATTATTCTCTACGTGCCTTCGCAGAATTCTTTTACTTCGGCACAAAATACTGGCTGTTCAAAGGAATATGGAATCTGCTTGGTCTGCTCTACAAAAAAGATACTTATCTTTCCAATGTTCTGATAAACAATGGATACGGTATCATGCACCGCAAAGACTCTGTATTTCCCATATCAGAAATAATTTTTGAAGGGAAACCATTCAAGGCACCTGCCAACCCAGATGCTTACCTGAAAGATTTATATAAGAATTACATGGACATTCCTCCCAAAGACAAACAGAAAATCCATGCCATTTATATTCACCCCGAATTGATAAAGAAACCATGAAACCGTTCCTTGTAGATGTACCCGTACTCATTTTGTTCTTCAACCGCCCGCAACAACTATCACAAGTGTTTGAACAAGTCAGGAATGCCCGTCCCTCCAAGCTTTTCCTCTATCAGGACGGACCACGTGGCGAACACGACCTGCCCGGTATAAAAGCATGTCGTGAAGTGACAGATCAGATAGACTGGGATTGCAAAGTCCATCGCATGTATCAGGAGAAGAACTATGGTTGCGACCCATCGGAATACATCTCACAAAAATGGGCTTTTTCTATGGTTGACAAATGTATCGTATTGGAAGATGACGATGTGCCTTCCGTTTCTTTTTTCACATTCTGTAAAGAAATGTTAGACAAATACGAGCAAGACACCCGTATCACCATGATTGCAGGTTTCAATAACGAAGAGATTACTCCGGATGTACCATACGATTATTTCTTTGCCTCCACCTTCTCGATTTGGGGATGGGCCAGTTGGAAAAGGGTCATCGACCAATGGGACGAGCATTATACTTTTCTAGAGGATAAGTTCAATATGCAACAACTGGAGCAGCTCATTAAAGAACGGAAATTCCGCAAAGACTTTATCTACATGTGCCATCGCCATAAAGAAAACAACAAAGCCTATTATGAAACCATCTTCCACGCTTCCATGCTTTTCAACTCGGGACTGGCTATCGTACCTACCCGCAACATGATTAACAATTTGGGAGTCACAGCAGATTCCACCCATTTTGCCGGTTCTGTCCATACACTGCCCAAAGGATACCGCCGCATCTTCACCATGAAACGGTATGAAGTAGAATTTCCTCTCAAGCATCCCCGTTATGTCATTGAGAATGTAGCTTATAAAAAAGCCGTCTACCGCATCATGGGGTGGGGACATCCCTGGATTAAGATAGGACGTTCTTTCGAAGAATTATTTCTGAACCTGCGATACGGCAATTTTTCCATCATTACTAAAGCAATAAAAAACAGAATTAACAAATGGCTGAAAAGAGACCAACACCGGTAAAACCACTCACTATTTATTTTTATCACACCCGGTTAACCCGTGAAAGTTACGAGGAATGGAAAGATTATAAGTTTCCGGGACACATTCTCTACGGACTTCCTTTGCTGGAAAAATATGGCATCCGGTCGGTAATGCATAAATACAAAGCTTTCCCCGGCCGTCTAAGACTGATGCTCTATGCCACTAAAGAGATTCTGTGCTGCAAAGAGCCATACGAAGTACTCTACGGTACATCTTTCCGTGGACTGGAGCTAATTATCCTGCTCAGAGCATTAGGATTCTACCGCAAACCCATCGTCATTTGGCATCACACTGCCTTAAAAACTTCATCCGGAAAAATAAGAGAACATATCTCACGTTTCTTTTATAAAGGCATTGACCATATGTTCCTATTCAGTAAAAAATTGATTAAAGACTCATTAGCGACCGGGAAAGCTCCCGAAGAAAAGCTTCAGCTTATCCATTGGGGACCGGATCTCGCTTTCTATGACCATATTCTACAAGTAATGCCAGATCGGAAACCAGAAGGCTTTATCTCCACCGGGAAAGAAAACCGGGATGTAAACACTATGCTGCAAGCTTTCTGCGCCACCGAACAACAACTGGACTTGTACATCGCCCCCACCAATGGAAGTGTAAACTACCAACAGATTATTGAAAGCTTTTGTCTACCCGATTCTGTACAAGTACACTATACGGACGGTGTCATCCCATACTTATTGGCACAGAAAGTGGCACGAAAAAGCTGTGTTGTCATCTGCTGTATGGATTTTCCTTATACCGTAGGTCTTACCACATTGGTAGAAGCCTTTGCATTAGGCATCCCTGTCATTTGCTCACGTAATCCCAATTTTGAAATGGATATAGACAAAGAAGAAATAGGAATTACCGTAGCCTATAATGACGTGGAAGGCTGGATCAACGCCATTCATCGCATAGCCGACCATCCCGAAGAAGCCCAAAAGATGGGCGTCAACGCCCGAAAGTTGGCAGAAAAACGTTTCAATTTGGAAATCTTTTCCCATGAAATAGCAGAAAGCTTACTGGAAATATCTAAGATGTCCTCTAAAAAACGTACATTTGCATAAACTTTTATGCACATGAGAGTACTTATCATCAATACGTCTGAGCGAATAGGTGGAGCCGCCATTGCAGCCAACCGCCTCATGGAGGCTTTAAAAAACAACGGAATAAAGGCAAAAATGCTTGTACGTGACAAGCAGACCGACCAGATAAGTGTCGTTGAACTAAAGAAATCATGGTGGAAAGTATGGCAATTCATCTGGGAACGTGTCGTTATCTGGCAAGCCAACCACTTCAAGAAACATAACTTGTTTGCCGTTGACATAGCCAATACCGGCACCAATATCACAGTATTGCCCGAATTTACCCAGGCCGACGTCATTCATCTGCACTGGATTAACCAAGGTATGTTGTCACTGACAGATATCCGGCGTATCATCCAATCCGGCAAACCCATCGTTTGGACAATGCATGATATGTGGCCTTTTACCGGTATCTGCCATTATGCAGGAGATTGCGATAAATATGCCACACAATGCCACAACTGTCCGCAACTTTACAAAGGAAGCAGAAAAGACATAGCCTACCGTACTTTCCAGAAAAAGAAAAAACTGTTTGAAGGAGCACAAATCACCTTTGTAGCTTGTAGCCGCTGGTTAGAATCATTGGCTAAGAAAAGTGATCTGATTAAAGGTCAGACCATTACCAATATTCCCAATGCAATCAACACCAACCTGTTCAAACCTCGTGATAAAAAACAGGCCAGAGAAAAATGCCATCTTCCGCAAGACAAGAAGTTATTGCTTTTCGGCTCCGTAAAAATTACAGACAAGAGAAAAGGAATAGACTATCTGGTATCAGCTTGCAAACAAATTGCTTCCTCATATCCAGATTTTAGTAAAGAATTAGGTGTAGTGGTTTTTGGTAACCAAGCCGAACAATACACTTCCCTGTTTCCCTTCCCTATCTATCCGATGAATTATGTCAGCAACGAGAAGGAACTGGTAGATATCTACAATGCAGTCGACTTATACGTCACACCTTCTTTACAAGACAATCTACCCAATACCATCGTAGAAGCAATGGCCTGTGGTATTCCGTGCATAGGGTTCAATGTAGGAGGTATTCCACAAATGATTGACCACCTGCACAACGGTTATGTTGCCGAATATCAGTCTTCCAAGGATCTGGCAAACGGCATTCACTGGGCATTGACCGAAGGAGAATATGAAAGTCTGAGTGAGGAAGCCTGCCGTAAGGCAGTATCCAGTTATTCGGAAAGTACCATTGCCAAGAAATATGTTGAAATCTATAACAAGATTACAGGGAATCATGCATAACCATCATCCTCATCCCAAGTTTTCTATTATTACCGTCACCTACAATGCAGCAAAAGTGTTGGAGGATACTATACAAAGTATTGTTACACAAACTTATAAGAATCTGGAGTATATTATTGTGGACGGGGGATCAACAGATGAAACACTGGATATCATTCACAAATACCAGGAACATATCACCACTGTTATCAGTGAGCCCGACCAAGGTTTATACGATGCCATGAACAAAGGAATAAAATTGGCAACCGGAGATTATCTTTGTTTCTTGAATGCCGGTGATGGCCTGCACGAGGATGATACTTTGCTGCAAATGGTACATTCCATCAATGGAACAGCCCTGCCGGGAGTGCTATATGGAGAAACAGAAATAGTGGACAGTCAAGGGCATTTTTTATACATGCGCCGCCTGTCTGCACCCGCAACGCTTACCTGGAAAAGCTTCAAGCAAGGAATGTTGGTTTGCCATCAAGCCTTTTTCGCCCGCCGTGATCTGGTAGAGCCATACGACCTGCAATATCGGTTCTCGGCAGATTTTGACTGGTGTATCCGTATCATGAAGAAAGCGGATGTACTCCATAATACCCATCTTACTCTTATTGATTACCTGAATGAAGGAATGACCACCCGTAACCATAAAGCCTCCTTGAAAGAACGCTTCCGTATTATGAGCCGTCACTATGGATGGGCAAGCACAGTGACACACCACTTATGGTTCGTTCTGCGCCTGCTCTACAAATAATCCGGAAGTCTGACTAATAACGGGACTCAATCAATTTTCCTACGGGCCTTTCTGACCTGCAAGAACAAGAACAAGACCAACACACAGGCCAATACACCCAATGCCACAAAAGCCACCGTTTCCGTAACATGCAGCGATTTCGGGTCGAACTTAAATTCCACTACATGCTTTCCGGCCGGCACATTCATTGCCCGAAGAATATAATCCGCTCTTCCGTGCGGCGCTTCCACACCATCAATATATGCCTGCCAACCGGGATAGTAAATTTCCGAGAAAACCACTGTTCCTCCAGTTTTGGAATTAACCTCATATTTCAAGTCATTAGGTTCGTACGCAGTCAGTTTGATTGTACTCAGTGTATCTGTTTCAGCTGCCGATTTTACCTCCGCACTGAATTTTTTATCTACGACAGCCGTTTTTGCCGGGTCTATCCGATGCAAAGCGTCTATCTCTTCATTGGCATTGTCCACATACTGCACCTCGTTTACAAACCAAGCATTGCCCAGCGTATGAGGATTCCGTATTGGGACGGTCTTTCCACCTTGCAGCGGAAAAATAAAGTAACGGGTATTCAGCATATTCAACACAGGAAATCCGGACGGAGCCACCTTCTGCATATCACCTCCCGCCTCCGAAACAGCCTTGAACACGCCATTCATCTCGGTACTGATATGCTCCTCTATCATTTCCTGATAGCGGCGCAGTTTGGCGGCATGATATCCACCGATGCTCTTATGCCAATAAGAAGTCGTATTTTCATTAAACGTATTGCCGGCTAGGTTCAGTACCCGGAAATCCAACGTTTTATCGGCCAATATCGTCTTATCCGTTTCGGTCGGTTTAAAGGAATTATCCTGTTGTACCTTTTCCACAAACTGGTCATCATACAAATAACGTTTGTTCACACTCCACATATCTGCCAGACAGAGGACAGCCAATGCCAGAATCGTCACCTTCGCTTTCAGCTTGCCCATGCCATATAACCAAAGAACTGCCGTACCTATCATAATAATAAAGAAGCTGCGCCATGCATCCGAAGTAAAGACACTCCGACGGATTTCTTCCAGATTAGCAAGTAACGGAGCCAGCTGATCTGCCGGAATACCCTGCAATGCCTGCATTTCCATGCTTGAAACATACGACAGGAAAAAGAAACCGGGAGCCAATGCAAACAATAAAGCGATACCACCTGTCAATCCCAGACTGATATAAAACGACCGGGCCCGTTCCTTAACCAACTGAGGACGTGCCATTACCTCCTTTAAAGCAAGGACAGCCAACAGAGGTATGGTAAACTCAGCAATGACCAAAATGGAAGAAACCGCACGGAATTTATCGTACATCGGGATATAATCCAAAAAGAAATCAGTGAATCCCATAAAATTCTTTCCCCATGACAGCAGGACAGACAAAACAGTAGCACTCAAAAGCGCCCATTTCATAGGACCTTTCACTATAAACAGTCCAAGAATAAACAGAAACATTACAAACGCCCCCACGTATACAGGACCGGATGTACCGGGTTGCTCGCCCCAATACTGGCCTATCTGGCTATAGATGCTATTATACATAGGATTCGCCTTTTCCATCGCCTTTTCGTTAGCTGCTAAAGGTACGGAAGCGCCACCTTTCACATTAGGAACAAGCAAAGAGAAAGTCTCACCGATACCGTAACTCCACTGAGTGATATAATCTCGTTCCAGACCACTTTTAGTCTGATTATGACTATCCGGTTTCACCAGCTCACTCTTTCCACGCATCGTTTCCTTACTATACTCATACGTATGATATAAGTTGGATAGATTTATGCAAACTCCCAAAATACCGGCCATCAACAACACCCCAGTTGCTTTCAGAAATTGCGGCATTTCCTTCTTCTGCCAAGCATCCACTCCAAACGCAACCGCCATAAAGAGCATGACAAATAGAAAATAATAACTCATCTGCACATGGTTCGACACTATCTGCAAAGCAACAAAAACCGCTGTCAGCAAACCGCCTGACAAGTATTTTCCTCTATAAGCCAATACCATACCGGCTATAGTGGGTGGAATATAGGCCAAGGTTACAAATTTCCAGATGTGTCCGGCAGCTATAATGATGAAAAAATAAGAAGAAAACGCCCACAACACAGCCCCCAATGAAGCCAGCCAGACCGAGAAATCGAATGCACGCAATAATATATAAAAGCCCAACAGCATGACAAATACATACCACACATAATTCGGGAGATACAAATGATACAACTTCTCCACTCCCTTCAGGGTATCCGTAGAATCATAACTGGGTGCCATCTGATAAGTAGGCATACCACCAAAAATCGAATTAGTCCAGCGCGTACGCTCTCCCGTACGTTCCAGATATTCTTTCGCTTCTTCACCAGCACCAATGCCCGCCACAGAGTCATGTTGTGAAAGGATACGCCCTTCTGTCACTGCCGGGAAAAAATAGACGAATGAGATGACAGCAAAGAGGATAATCACTACTATATCAGGTAGTATTCTTTTAAATAAGTTCATAAGTATATCTGTTTATTAACGTTGCAAAGATACGATATACTCTGATAAAATGCGTACATTTGCAGCCATAAATAAAGTTGAATTATGAAAATAGGAATTATAACAGCCATGAGTTCCGAGCAGAAACAAGTAACGCAACTGCTCGAAAACAAGAAAGAATACACCGAAGGTCCTTTCCAATATACTGAAGGCAGCATTAGAAATAATACCATTATCCTGATGAAATGCGGAATAGGTAAAGTGAACGCTGCTGCCGGTACTGTAGAACTGATCCGTACCTTCCAGCCCGACTGTGTCATCAGCACCGGTGTAGCAGGAGGTATAGACAGCTGCCTGAAAATAATGGATGTTGTGGTGAGCCGACAAATTGTATATCATGATGTATGGTGTGGAGAAGGCAATGTGTATGGACAGATACAAGGACTTCCCGCCCGATTCGAAGGTAATGCTACATTGTTTGATTGCGCCATGTCACTGGATACTCCGACCGCCATTCATGGAGGCCTGATATGCAGTGGAGACAAATTTATCACCGACCGTTCCGAACTTAACGACATTAAAGAAAAGTTCCACGAAGGGCTGGCAGTAGATATGGAATCGGGAGCCATCGCCCAAATCTGTTATATATATAAGGTACCGTTCATCAGTTTCCGTATCATCAGCGATACGCCGGGAGCCGACAACCATTGGGAACAATACACAAATTTTTGGGAGACTATAGCCGACCGTTCCTTCGAGGTCACTCATACCTTCCTTTCCTCATTACCAGCTAATTTATAAAAACGAATAATATGAAAACAATACCCAGTTTTACCATTGATCATATTCGCTTGCTTCGCGGTATCTATGTATCCAGAAAAGACGAAATGGGCAGTGAAACGGTCACCACCTTTGACATCCGCATGAAAGAACCTAACCGGGAACCTGCTTTGGGACAAGGAGCCTTGCATACTATAGAGCATCTAGCTGCCACCTACCTACGTAACCACCCTATATGGTCTGACAAAATTGTCTACTGGGGACCGATGGGATGCCTCACTGGCAACTACCTGTTGATGAAAGGCGATTTAAAATCAGAAGATATTGTAGAACTGATGCAGGAAACGTTCCGCTTTATAGCCAATTTTGAAGGCGAAGTTCCGGGAGCCGCCCCTAAAGATTGCGGTAACTACTTGCTTCATGACCTGCCTATGGCCAAATGGGAGTCGGCCAAATATCTGCATGAAGTATTGGAACACATGACAAAAGATAATCTGTATTATCCTACTAAAGAGTAATTCTCTACAACAGAACAGTAGAAACGTAATAACAGAAAATAGAAAAGCCGCTCTCTGAAAAGAAAGCGGCTTTTCTTTAAGTCCTTTTCAATAAAGATTGAATTACTTACGTAATCCTAATGCTTTAACAATAGCACGATATCTTTCGATATCACGATTCTTCAGGTAGTTCAACAACGCACGGCGTTTACCTACCAAAGTTGTCAAAGCTCTTTCAGTGCTATAATCTTTTCTGTTGAGCTTCAGGTGCTCAGTCAGGTGAGAAATACGGTATGAAAACAAAGCTATCTGCGCTTCAGCTGAGCCAGTATCAGTGTTAGACTTTCCGTACTTTTCAAAGATTTCTTGTTTTTTAGCTGCATCTAAATACATAATTCTTAGATTTTTTGATATATAAAATTTTCATTTAGCGGGTGCAAAGATAGACATTATCTTTTATATCACAATGAATTAGAGCGATTTATTTTTTAAATAATCTTCTATCTCTTTTACTGTCGCATCTTTCAGCAACACCTTTTTGTCCTTATCCAACAGATAAAGAGCAGGCATCGCTTTCAAATCATAGCATTCTTCGGTCAGTACCGTCAATTCTTTATCATAGCTGTTGATCCATCCATCAGGAATTTCATTCTGGTGTTTCGTCCATACTTCACGGTCTTCATCGGGATAGAAAGCAAGAATTTTCACTTGTTTCATGATGTGGGGACTGTTCAATACAGCAGAGGTCTTCATTGTCGCCAGTGTTTCGGCACAACCATGACAATCCGGATTATAGAATAACAATAAAGTGTAAGGAGTGCAGATATCACGCATACGTTTCTGCATTCCCGAAGGCAAGGTATAAATAAAATCAGCGGCAATACTGCCCACCTTGTTCATACCAATCAATTTCAAATCATGTTGGGCACGGCTCCGAGCAGCCTCATCGGTCAGCGAAGAAGCAGACAGGAAACGGCAGACAGGCTCATAAAGCTCCTCATTCCGAAGGGGAGAATTCGGATCAAACAAGTATCTGCGGAAAATTTCCACAAAATAACCAAACATTTTTTTCTCCTGCGAAGTCTGCTGCATAATCCGGATTAAACAACTGTCCGACAGGGAAGATGGCACACGGTTCAATAAGTCCATGTAATCTACCAAAGCTTGTTCTGTGATATCCGGTACATGAATATAGGCGGTATCCTTAAAATTAAAATGATCCCAGTAATGCTGTACCATAAAGTTCAGCCGGTCTTCCGGGGATTGCAACATAATAGGGACCTCCGGCAAAGTGAAAGTCAACGATTTATTATCATCATTCACAGATAGAGATTTTTGTTTTTTGCCATCACAAGCGATAAGCAAAAAACAGCACAAGACTCCGATCCATATATCAGTTTTTCTCATACGCTTTTAATTAGGCATTGCACCTTTTACAAAAGTAGAAGGAATTCTCTGAAAAGCCAAATTACTTCGAAATTACTTTATCTCAGCCAGCCACTCATGAAATCCATTGTGAGGGGTATAATGTAATACATATTCCGTTTTGCTGTAGCTGATAATATTTTCGTGCGAAATCCGGCTTACATCCACTTCTGCTTTTGCCAGCCACAAAGTATCCTCCATGACATAACGCCCTAAGGACACTCCCAGCATCATCTGGCTCAGGTAGAAAGCAGACTGTTCATAGGCATACCACTTTCCATCCTGTTCCCAATAGATATATATCAAGTCGGAATTGCTCAGCTCCCTTTCTAATATGGTCACTACCTCTCACATAGGAGTTGGTGGTAATCGTTTTTAATCAATATCATCTCAGTGTCTGAACACAGGGCAACAAACCACGGACCGTTCAGCAGTTTGTTCAGGTCTACTTCTACCTTGTCTAACATAACACCGTAGAAAAAACATGCCTCTTTCAGTTTCAAGGCCGCCTCACTAAGTTTGCTTAAGGATTTGGAGGAACGATGGTAAGCATACCAGCGCCCTTCCTCTTCATACAGATAAACTTCCGATTTACTACATGATTCTTTGTCCATTATTTCCAGTAGGTTGTTCATACTATTTAACATCTTTTACACAACGAACTTTTAGATCAGCATCAGTAGCATGGACAGTTACATTGGTTCCTTGGAACCAAAAACCATAAGAAGACCTATAAGCACCATTTGCTTTACTTCCTGAATAGTCCGTGCGGCAGGTAACATAACCACTCAACAGATTGTTTGCGCTCATCAGACCCAGTTCTTTCTGATTAGGCATTCGCCAAATTCCTTTATCAGTTTTTCCGCTATCCTCATAATAGTATTTACAAGGATCATATTCCGGTCTTTTCTTATTCTTAATCGTATAATAATTATTATTCCATCCACCATCCACCATCTTTTGTTTTAGATAGTCTTTAGACACTTGTATCCGTGAAGACAATCCATTGATTTCATCACGCTCCAAATGGATATCTATAGTTTCTGTAGTCCCTTTGGTTGCAGTCAAACCTGTCAATGTAAATATATTGTCACTATACTGATAGAATTTATTCGCTTCGTACAGTCCGTCGTCTGATGCCAACGTACGCACACAGCGAACCAAATTCGCATGTTGCCAACCGGTATTAACCTCTTTATTACTTGTGGACAACCCTTCTTCAGCCCAAAAAATGCTATTGGTACCGGTAGAAGCCGTGAAATAGTGATATTTAGCATTCTCTTTGTCATTATCATTGAGCGTGCTCATTTTAGCCCTAAACAAGCGGGCGTCCGGGTCAACGCTATTCAATGCACCCTCGCCATACCACAATCCGCGATACTGATCAACAGAGGCCATATACCATTTTACCTCATTAGCTTCAATCGTGCCGTTTCCATTCAAATCCCGGTTACGGCTCATACATGCCCGTACCGCCTGTTGGTACATGGGTTGCCTCCCGTCTGCCGGTACAATCATATTAGTGTCCGGATACCATGATTTTTCCTTGTTGCTTTGTACGGCACTGTTACGGGCATTCCAAGCATTAGGATTCTTGTGCTCACCCAAATTATTCTTATTCAAATAATAAGCAGTAGACAATTCTTCCTCGGTTATATTCTCCGTTCCATAAGGATAACCATTGAAACCGAAATGATAGAACGTAGTAATGGAACGCTGAGAAAGACTGTAACGCACTTTTGCATAAAGACTCTTCCTGTCCGTGCTCACCGACAACTGATTGGCAATAAGTATGGTACGAGGCGCACAATTGGAATAGACAGTCCATGATTTCCCTTTATAATAGTTTTCGTCCACGAAACAAGTGTAATAAGCGTATCCATCATTTGAGAATACTTCATCTTGATTGCTATCCGCATTTTCGTATAATGCCTTCAACATAAAGAACACATTAACCCAAGATGCGCCATATTTATTTGCATACTCATTATTGTCACCCGGATATTTGGCAACGGTGGTTAAACTCTGTCCTGAAATTCTGTTTTTAGAAACATTGCGTACAAAATGCAGCCATCCATAATCATCCTCTCCATTAAAAAGGCTCTGCCCACTTATCGGACGGATTGTTCCTCCATCAAACGTAGCCAATTGTACATCACCTTCGGCATTAAAGATTCCCCCATCGGTAACATACAAATTCTCCGTATAACCGAAAGGTGTTGAGATTCTTACTATATATCCTTTTCCCGCCTCTTTCAGCGTCTTTATATTTTCCCGAGAGAATGTCAGCACTCTGGCCTCATAATGAGCGTCCAAATCAAAAGACTCTCCTCCTTCACTGTCAATCACCAATCCTTCCACATAGGGGTTGTCTCCCTCGACTTCCGCTTCCACTTTGATATCCTCGACACCGTTTACTTTCACCTTATATTTATAAGAGTAATTCCGGCGTATATTGAAGTCTTCAAGACTTCCGGTATTACTGAAGCTGCCAAAATGGATAGTATACGAAACCTCCCCGATAGTGGTGCCTTTCTTATAATTTCCACGAATCACGATATAGGAAGAATTATCCGGTGCATTATCGAACGATTTCACGTCATCCGTATAGGTATTCGTTTCACGATCCTTCCACATCTTTATCTCACCTCCCCGATAGGAACGGATATTCTCGGGAAGATAAAAAGTTAACGTTTCCCCGGCCATACCAGAATAAGATGACTCGACATCTGCGGTAGTAGCGTCAGCTGTACCATTCACCAACTTTCCACCGACAGCCACATTATGCAATTCATACGTACTGGGAGTGAAAGTTACTCCGTTACCGGCCTCGATGGTAAATGTATTCTTCGCCAATATTCTGTACAGTCTTATAACGTTGCTTTCGCTTATAACACCGGCTCCATTGGTTCCGGCAGTAATTGTAACAGCCTTGCCCCCATTCAGATAACCGGACATCATGAACTGTCCGTCGGTAGGATTAGGGGAAATAATGTGGCTGGCATTACCATACTGGCGTTTAAAGTCTATTGCAAGGAACTCGTCTCTTGTCAATGAGGAACCTGCCACATCCGCTTCATCAATTCCCGTCAATTTATTTTTGTCTGCGTCATCCAAGTAATAAATTGTACTGTTCAAGTTGGCAAGAGCATAGATATACGCTTCACCGGTTATTGCCTTTACAGTAACGGTTTCCGGTCCGGAGTCGGTATAGGACTCGACTCTGTAGCCACCAGCTTTTTATATCCTGTCAGTTCTCCTGCCGCATTAAACACATAAAAGTGTAAATCATTCAACCTGTTTTCAGCAGTACTGGCGCGCGAAACAATCACTTCCTGATTGGTCTGCAACTGACAATTCAACTGCAAAATCACCTCTTTATTCTCTTCACCGGCAGAGTAAGCTATTTCCTCTTCCGAGCAAGCCCCCACGCCTATCAGTAACGAAAGGCAAAGCGCCATATATTTCAGTTTATTTTTCATATATAGTATCCTCCACAGATTATTTTCTTACATCACCGCCACCGTCACCAAAATCCAATTCACCATTATCAACCTCTGTCCAATCCATTACTTGATATTGAAGTTCTGCATCTATCTCGATCGTACTCAGTTTAATATTGAACAGGTATGAATGGTTACGGATTACATCAAATATATCTCCATCTCCATTCGTCCGGAATTTAATAGTTCCCACTTTGGCTTTGTTATGATAGGTATAATGAACCGTCAATGAAATTTCATTCCCACCTGTAGTATTCACCTTTTCCGGCAGATAAATTTCATTTTCATATGCTGTCGTCACCTGCAAGCCGTCATAAGTAATAGTCTGATTCTGTGCTCCGGCAGGAATAGAAGGATATATATATTGAACCGTTTCCACCGGATTTGGAGTTTCCGTTGAAACACAATAGCCTTTGTCGTTGGCATTGTTCACTATTATCTTTGTGATAGTGAATCCTTGATATCCATCCTGCATATTCACCCAAATGCCCACCTTTGCTACAGCACGATAAAGGTTGCAAGCCAAGTCCACTCCCGTACCGGGTACAGCTGTCAAATTGCTGCTTCCCCACATCGGGATAGCTCTTTCTGCAAGTTTCCAAGGTATCGTAGATCCACCATAATGATAAACCAATTCTTTATAAACTTTGGCGATATTACTTCCTTTCTTTGTTTCCAGAAAATTACGTATAGCCGCTCCGGTCGTATAAGACGCTATCTTATTGTCTTTCAAGTTAGCCAGAACAACCAGTTTCACTTGTTCGCCGCCGACCGTTCTCAACATGGTTCCTTCCAGCTGACGAGTATAATAGTTGTCACCTTCAACAGGATTGCCTAGTTTCAAATCCTGTACTTGATACAAAAAGTTATCATTTGCATCAACGACCAATACATATACATCATCCGCAGTCATGGCACTTTGTTCCACTGTGGTATAATCTAAATCACCTGGTTCGCTTGCGGCCCGTCCGCCGAAATTGGAGAATGCCAGTGTAAGGCGTACCGGTACCTTCCCGCCATCCGTAGCCTTTGCCACCTCCTCGTCCTTTGCACACGACGATAGGTACAAGCCGCAGAGCACCGCCATTAGTATATATGATAACCATCTTTTCATAGATTCTATTTTTTGTTCGTTGTTACATATCCATCTCGTTGAAGCGTACCACCCAGTCATTGATAATGATGCTGGTGTTAATCCACTTCATGTTCTCGTCCAGGAAGAAAGTCATGTTGTATTCGTCCTGACGATCCAGATATTCCTGCTGGGTCATGTCGTGACCTTCGGCCTCGGTGAGCAATAGGTATTTTACCAAGGGGATGGAAAGTACGGTCTCGCCCGTATCCTTGTTGGTGATGGACAGGCGCGGATTTTGATCCACCATCAGTCGGCCTACGGTAATCTGGGCGATGGCCACGCTGATATTGCTATCCTCAGTATCGCCCTCGGCACGTGCGCCTTTTGTGTCCATGTCCGTGCTTCCTTGAGCGCGGTAATAGGGATAATATGTTAATGTTTCGTCTTTCAACAGCTTGTTGTCATAGTTCATCAGGCCGTTGTCGTCCGTAATCGTGAATTCAAAGTTATCGACATCTACAGTCACTCCGTCCATTTGCTGGAGAATGATGCGGATGCTGTTGGTATTCTTCACCAACGGCACTGTCACCACCTGCGAGGTGGCAGCCCTGGAAAAGGATTGCTTGGTCACTTCGCCGTGCCACAACGAAGAAAGCTTGCTGTTAACGATAGCCGTTCCGTCTTCCGCACGGCTGTACATTCTGTCCATCTTGCATTGCAGCTCGTCCATCGAGGATTCTCCCGCGGTAACCAAAGGTACCGAGAATGAAGCTTCGTTATTCAAGCCCGCCCAAGTGATAAGATGATAGTCACCTGGTTCCAAATCTACTTTCATGGTATATCCGTCTTCACCCAAAACGTCACCTTCTTCCGTCTTCTGATACACCAATTTGCCGTTATCGTCAAAAGCATAAAGCGTAACAGTCCCCACCTCGCGTGAGAAAGCATCGGCATACTTCATGTTATAATCATATTTGAACTTCACTCTGTACTCTACAGAGCAATCCACATCTTCTTCATCGAGTATGCTGCCGCACGACACAATGGCACTTCCCAATGTCATCGCCATCATTAGGCTGAAAGAGAGTTGTCGGGCGAATGTTTTTACTGTTTTCATGCTTTTGTTTTTTTAATGTTAGAATATTAAAGAGAATAGCAGGGAGAGGAGGAACACTCCTCTCCTGCTTATATAATAGGGTTATTAATTAGAAATTAACAGTGTTAAAGCGTACAATCCAAGGAGCTATTGTAGTTGTCAGTTTCAAGTATGCACTTTCATCGTCTATTGTTCCACCATCTTCCGGTATAATTGTCGAGCTGCCGATTTCCTTGAAAGTTCCAATCTTCAATGAATAGATGTTGTTACGCATGATAGCATATTGCATATTGTTTTCGTTTCCTTTGAAATGTTCGATAGGTGCGTAGTAATAACAATATCCATCTGTATAAGTTACCAAATTCTCAGCCTTATAAGCCGGGTAAACAGATTTCAAAGCATCCATTGAACGGAAATACTGATTGGCATATTTATATATGGTACCTACATTAGTACCCTCATTATCCAAGATTTCGCCACGGAATACAATACCTGTTACCACGCCTTTTTGCTGGTGATCCTTTGTTACTGAATTTTCAAGGCAATAAGTCAGGAATGCATCGTTAGATTGTGCAATTTCACCAATTTCAACATCACTTGACTTAGGAAGGTCCTTCAAGAAAGCATTGTTATAAATATCCTGTGAAGTCTGTAATTCACCTACTGTATTGAAGAAATAATCTGTAGCTGTTTTATCTCCATCAGCCCACAATCCGTCTGTTAGTGTCACGCTATTCTTGTCCACTGACTTAGGATCTACCAAATAATCACTATTAGTCAATGTACCAAATGGAGAGATGGTACTCCAATCACTGGTCTTATGTCTTACCGCATAAACGGTTTTTGACAAGTTCACCATAGCATATTTATCCAAATACACAGTCCATGTCTCCTCTGCTGTTGTAGAAGTTCCTTTTTCATAATGGAAAGCACCCGTTCTATCTGTTGCTACAAATACAGGAGCTTCTATTGAAGTCGTTGTTTCATTCTGTTTAACATTACCTTTATATTTATTATCAAGAGTTGACTCCAACTGATATCTGCCCGTTTCGTTTCCACCATTTAGCAAAACCCAAATTTCTGCATTATCAGCGTCAAGTAAAGCCTTGTTCAATTTAGTGATATAAATGTAGCTGGTTTTATCAGCTGTTGTTGTTTTCAACCATCCGTCAGTGGTTACCGTAGGGATAATGGTTACTTTAACCTTTACATTATATTTATTGTCATTATTGTTCGGTGTAAATGTTATCTTGGAAACCACACGCTCCACTCTTATGGCTTGAATGATAGGTTGTGTAGGGTCCTGACTTGTGATATTTACCATTGCCGCTTCACTATTAGCCATCATAAAATGATCTCTTGCCGATGTACCTTTCGTAACAACATCAACAGATGCGTCGTTAGAGCTTCCTGCGGTAATAGAATAATTTGTAACATACTCATATACACCGGCAGCTGTTGCACTTGTTTCTTTTGCCTTATTTGCTATATCTGCACAAGGATTCAAAATAACCAATACATTATAACTACCTGTTTGGTTCAATTGGAAGCTAGGTTCGTAAACGCCACTCGTTACAGTTATATTATCAGCATACTCCACTAATCCTGTCGCTGTATTTCCCTGAACCGGGCTAATGATAATGACAGCATCTTTAATACTACCTTCCGAGGGTGTTCCATTTTCCACATCATCTCCTGTTTCAGCATCGGCAGCACGTCCTGAACCTGTAGAAGTAGAGATACTTAATGTAAGGTTAGCTTTCACCTTTTCTGGTTGTTCAATATTGTTGTTTTCTACAATATCATCGTTTGTACATGCTACCAAAGCGGCGCAAGCAAACATTCCTAATAATAAACCCTTAATCTTCATAATCTTAAGTTTTTCAGTTTATAAATTCTTTATTTTTGTAATTTCTATTCTTGTTCATTGATATTGCAAAGGTAAAGGCCTTTTAAGGTTAGTCTTAATTGGTGTTTTCGGCAAAATAGATTGGCATCTTTGACAAAATGACTTTTGGAGTCTTTTTGAAGGGCATTTTCTTCATCCATGAATGAAACGCCCTATACTTTGCAAGAATCGCCACTTATATTTTTCGTAGCGATAAACAAAAAATACACCGCCATATATGTTTGCATTTTTCAATTTGTTAAATTGTTCAATATTCATCCTTTTGTCTAACTGAACTTCCTGTTACGCTTCCCCCTTTTGATACTCCTTCTGAAGTTGGTGAAGTGCATTTCATTCAAACTCCTTATTTATCTGGTACTTTCTTTCCGTATCGGATAGTCATGGAATATAGCGGATTCAGAGATTGCGGACAAGTGGGAGAAAATACTAAGAAATTCAGCTTCACGGCTACTACACTACGCCAGATTCAATCCGCACCTACAGTAGAGGTTCTTCAAAGAGATTGGTTCAAATCCAGCAATGAGGTATTTCCTTAAGGAGTCGTTCACAATTATTTCACCTAATATTCCGGTCTGAATTCCACTCATAATGCAGTTCCAAAAAGTAAGTGCAGTTCATGAAGCAAGTAAGTGACCTTACTTTTTTTCTATAATATGGGTAACTGTCCGGATGAAAAAATAATAAAGATATTTGCGAGTATCTACTTATCAGGTTTAATAAATAGCTATAGCCATAAAATTCAAAATCCGGGAATAGACTCTACTACCCCGGATTTTACCTTGCGCTTTTCACAAAGAACAAGTTTCTTCTAACATCTTTTATTGTACTGTTTGTCTATATGTCTTATTTTCCAAAGATTGCATCATCTTTACGTTTATTGACCATTTCTTCCAAATTGGCACCGGCTTCAACAGAACCTTTGGCCTGCGCCTGTTTGAAATAACTTTCGGCAGAGTCGAGATCCCCTTGCAACAGTTTCAGCACGCCTCTGTTGTTCAGCGTCGCACTCGCTTGTGCATCAGCCTTATCCAAATAACGGACTGACTGTTGCAAGTCACCTCGTTGGAGTTCGATAGCGGCAGCGTTTATATTCGCTGTTGGGTCATCAGGGAACATGCGCACTGCCACATCGAACACTTCGTTAAACTCGTTGCTTCCCTTTTCGTATGTCTGAGCAACCAAGAACATTTCCTGCAAGCTCAACTGCTGGGGACGGGTTCTTATAATCTGTTTCGCTTCCTCTACATTGAATCCGCGTACTACATAACGCACTGTGTAATCAGAGTGACGCAAAGCCGGATAGCAATCTTGTAATAACGTGGCATATACTTTTCCACCATCCAAGGCTTTAATGCATCCCTCCTTCACATCATAATCGTTTTCATTCTTATCTATTATAGACAAAATTTCATCTTTCAGCGGTAAAGCATTCTTTGTGACATATTCACGCAATCCAGCCCAGTCTTCGGGCACAGAATTCACTTTGAACAGATCTGCTTTAAAACCATACTCGCTCATTACATAGTTCTTTAACGCTTCAGCACGACCTTGCGCCAGACGCGCATTAGCCGCATATCTGCCCTCAGGAGAGGCATAACCCACGATATCTATTTCAGTAACGGTAGTATTGGCATCATTCTTCACCACATCCACTGTACGCTTGATAGCTGCCAGTTCAGAGGGATTACGACGATAATCAGGATAAATCCTGGTCTGGTTTACCGGAAAATCCAAATAAGCACGGCCTTCTTCAGCACGATTCTTCACAGCCTCGACAGCAGGAGAAACAAATGCCACAGCAGGTTTCACCACATAACGCTCCAAATTGGCACGGGTCACAAAGGCGCTGCTTTCTTCTTTTTGGCAATTGGCACAACCACGGACATCAGCCAACAGTTCCAGTTCAGCACCATTCATCCATTTCTCGTATGGAATACGGGCTGAATAATTTACAGTCTGTTCCGTTCCATTCTTACGACGAAGAATGGTATATGCATCCGACGGAATACTGCGTTCACGCTGTTGCACGATGGAACGGATACGCCCATATACCCAAATAGCAGGCAAAATCCTGTTATAACTGTTATCCTGTGTCTTCAAAACCGGAGTCAGAGTTGCCACACAGTTGGAAGAAAGCTCCATTGCAGTCGGCAACGTGATATCCATTCCTATCATCACCTGTCCATTATCACTAATCAGGATTGACTGGTTGCTGACTTGTACCTGACCACCTGATAATGTCTGTGCACCTACCGGAATAGTCGGAATCAATAATATAAGAAGTATATAACATATAAGTTTCATAATCCGTAATTTTTAGAATATATAAATAAGATTCAGAGCAGCCTTAGTAGGACCCCAATAATTCTTGTTGGATTTCTTCAACATATCTCCACATTCTTCACACTCATATTTCTTATAACGCACATAAGCATAACCCAAGCCGATGGTGGCGCCCAGATTCCAATGACGTCCCAGCACAAACTGATAACCGTAACTGACACCGCCACCATAAAAATGTCCCTTATAACGGAGGTCTTTCAAATCATCGAAAGGAGAAAACGGCAAATCAATACCGGTAGTATTGTATGCTCCTCCCATTAAATGGAAACCGAAGAAATGACCATTGAACTTATCACAAAGCCAATAGCGCAACTCAGGCTGTACCATCACCAGTTTCAGCATTTTATTATCGCTGTATTTCCAGGGATTATAATAAAACGGAATATCCACTGTAAGCTTCTTACTCAACCCTACTTCCACTCCTAAGTTTGGTATGGCGACAGCATCCATCGCCACATTAGTTTTAACAGCCATCTGTCCATACATAAATAAGGAAGAAGCCAACAGACACACCCATGAAAATAAAAATCTTCGTATTACCATATTCTATTCTTTCTAGCTAAGTTATTGTTTACTTCACAAAGGTAAAGGCTATTTTTTTAACAGGATATTGGCAAATTAATCTTTATTAAGAGGTAGTTTCAGCAAAATGCAAAATGAACAAAAAACAATCCTAGTTCCTATTTTCGTCAAAAATAGAACATACATTCAATGAGAAACATTCCAACTATCAAATGGAACACCAACGGAGTTTTCTCCATTCATAGGTGAAACTCCTTTCATCATGATAGAAACGCCCCTTATATAGCCAAACACCCCCTTCTTTCCAACATAGCAGGCATTTTCATCAAAAAGAGGGTGTTTTCATCAAAAAAGCTTGAAAATAATTTGGATACATAAAAGGAATACCTATTTTTGTATCGGATGATAATGGGTCAATCATTCAAATAATCAAAAAACAATAAAAAATTATAGTTCTATGAAGGCAATGCATTTAATAATTGCCATGCTCGTCATGATGAGTTTGGCATCCTGCTCTGCAGATGGTAATGACCCTGTTGAAAACTCTGTTTCAACGTATCTCCTAGAAAAAACGTATGGAGCCAGAAGCGTTACATACAAAGAAAATAATTCTGACAAGTTAAAATTAAGTGAATTACCGGCTATCAGTCTTTCTGAGGCCGACCATATTCTATCTGTCCTACGAAAACATACTGATGCTCAAGAAGAACTTGATATTCGAACTGCTACCAAAGGAGAACAAACATGGCTGAGAATTGTAATGAAGCAAACAATAGATCATAAATATGCTTTCACTATCCAGCTGAATATGAACTGTTACAGTGACGGAAGCTTGTACTATGGCGGATATCAGGCGGAATGTTCTTCTTCTTTGATAAAATGGTATCTTAAAGGTTTTAGCCTGGCTACCGATAATGCCACAAAAAATTATAAATTCGAATCCCAAAGCTATATTTATATGAAAGTAATAGATAACGGAATCAAATATATGCAGATTCCTGTCACTATAAAAGGCAACTATAATCCCCGAAACCATGATGCTGCATTTTCCTACAATTTATGATATATAATGCAATAATCACTTTATAATATATACCATCATTCCCCCCTTGTTTCTAGCTTAGCCTACATACCTTAAAAAAAGCAAGAGACAAGGGGTGCACTTCATTCAAATACAATCGTCTAATAATCAAGGAAAAACAAAACAGTATGAATGAAATACCTACCATCCTTTATTTCCACCGAACCTGTTGATACTAAAAACAGAATATATTCTTATGATTTTTAGTTGGTTATGAAAATATAGTTTGCTATATTTGTAGGAATTCCTAAAATAGATTAAGGAATAATATCAGGCAGATTGTACGTGACCAATTTGATTACAGGGGAATAAAAGTGAAACAATTTATTATAATGAAATCTTTAATAATCACCTTATTATGTAGTTTTTGTCTATCAACTACTAATGCCCAAAGTTATTTCCGCCAGTGTGGTATCCAACTACTTACCAAACAAAACGGATTGAGCAACAATACATTGACTGGAATCTATCAGGATAAAGCCGGCTTTTTATGGTTAGGAACCGATGTTGGACTGAGCCGCTATGACGGAATACATTTTCATAATTACAATTTGATTGATAAAGAGCCACGTGCCTTAGCTCATTTATATGAAACATCAAACAATCTGCTATGGTCCCATATCGCCAATTTAAACCAAATAGCATGTTTTGACAAGATGCGTGGAATCTATATGCCACTTATCTCACCTACCCCTGAGGTATTGAAAGATATACAGGATATATGTGTACTGCAAGACAAATTATATGCCTTGACCTCCAATGTCATAGTAGAGTTAAAGATGGAGAAAAATGCAGATGAAATAAGACTGACCGCCCAACCGCTTATAGATATAAAAACAAAAGTCCTAAGACTTTATAATAACGAAGATATTTTATGCGCACTGACAGTAGAGAATCAAATCTTACTTTATAACGTTTCCGATAAAAGTAGCGAGCATATAAATGGAACCGATCTAGGTATTGTGAAAGCCGACAACATTGAGAAAATACATATATATAATAATAATGTGTGGATCTGTGACCAAACCGAAGGAATCATCTGTTATAATACAAACACTAAAACATCCCGCACACTGAATGACAACAGCCAGTCATCCTTCATTCAAAAAGATATACGCGATATTATCCAGATAGATAAAACCACATTCATTATAGCCACATGGAGTTCACTGTCAGCCATAAGATTTGAAACGGACAACTACCTCCAGTCGCCATTCCACATTATAGACCTGACCCAACATGATTCTTACTATACCCCTATCCTCAAAAACAGAATTACCGACATCCATTTTGACAAATCCAACAATGTGCTTTGGGTAGGAACTTTCGGCAGAGGATTACTGAAACTGAATCTCAAAGGAAACGATATCAACCGTATCCTGTTGAACGATGAAATAAGATATGTGAATGGTATAGCACAAGATGCCGATGGATACATCTGGCTGGTCACCGAAAAAGATGGCATATATAAAAGTATAGAAAATAAGATCTTCCCCAATCTGCGCTTTTCCTTATGGGAGAAAAGTAACAAGAATAATCATTATTGCCTGCACAAAGATCGAAATGGAGGACTATGGTTCGGCGATAACAAAGGAAACATTCTTTGGGTAAATCCTACTACCGGTGAAACAGTGATTCACCAACTACCCCCCGAAACAACAGACTCTGCTGTAACTGCTGCTATCTTGAAACTATATCTAAACTCACAAAACCATTTATGGATTGCCACCGAAAAAGGAATAATGGTCTATAACCATCAGACACACGAATGTATAGCAGCACAACCTTATACGAAAGAATTCAAAAAAATAACCGCTATATGCGAAGATGGAGATGGAACCATGTGGCTGGGTACTGAAAAAGGGATACACCGTGCCAACTGTAAAGGGAAACAAATAAAATTCACTGGTGGTTATGAAAAGGAAAGAAACCTGACACCCGGAAAAGTATTAGCACTTTATCTGAACAACTATAACCAACTGCTTATCTCGTACACTGATAAAATTATCCAAATAGACGGAAAAGAGAAAACCGTATCCTCTACCATGATCTTGCAAAAGGACTTGCCTAACGGACACATAAGCTGTATGATAGATGATAAGAACGGAAATACCTGGCTAGGAAGCAATGCTGGTTTTATCACACTAAATAACAAGAACAATGCATCATATGCCTATGTATTACCGGAGAGTTATTACGATGTATGTCGGCTGAATGACGGGAAATTACTATGGGCGAACTCTACAGGGTTGCTCTATTTTGAACCGCGCACTTTAAAAGAAAGTTCAAGTAACCGCCAATTCCATATCTCCGATATAGATATTAATTACAATAAAGTAGAAATAGGAGAAAAAATAAACGGACAAGTCATCCTAGACATACCTGCGTACCTGATAGAACATTTATCTTTAGACTACAATAACAACAACTTGATTCTCTATCTAAGTGATTTGAAATACGGAACCTCGCCCAACACAGTGAAATATCGCCTGTTACCCACAGAAGAAAAATGGAATACGAATTATGACGATCATATAAAACTCAGCAATATCACTCCTGGGAAATATGTGCTGGAAATACGCTCGTCTTATCCGTTGGAAGAAAATGAACAAATAACCCGGTTATCCATCAATGTAAATAGATATTGGGCTGCAACCGGATGGGCCATCGCCGCATACATCCTGACTATTATCATTATTTCCTTGTTTACATGGATGTACTTTAACCGGAAATTACAGAAACGGCAAGTTTACAAAGCCAAAGAAGTGAAACTGAAAGAAAAGCTGGAAGAAGAAACAGAAATAAGAAAAGAAGAAGAGAAAAACCACCAATTGCGTGACCAAATCAGATATATGTTGGCACAGGAATTACGCACTCCGTTATCACTCATCACTGCTCCGTTAAAAGAAATGATTACTAATACGACCTTCCCGGAATCATTCCTGCAAAAAGCTAAAATGGCCTATCGGAATTCAATCAGCCTGCAAGACATTTGTAACCAGCTATTGAATATTCATCAGCAAGAAAGTTACAGTCTTAAATTGAATGTGGCCCCCTATCCCGCCAGCGTGATAGCCGACACTGTAGTTCGTGCCTCTCACGAGCTACTGAACGTCAGTCCCATTAACCTGCATTATGACAAAGACAACAAAATAAATACAGAAATATGGATTGACCGGAAAAAGATAACCTTTATTCTAAGTAATATATTATCCAATGCCTATCGGCATATCTCGTATTCCGGTTCCATCCGTTTTACTGTAAACACCAGTATTATCAACGGAAAGGATTTCTGCCTTTTTACTATAGAGGATGACGGGAAAGAAATGATAGAAGAGTCCTCTGTTATCTTCCTTGGATCGGATAATTACAACCCTCCAAGCAACCGGCTACACCCCGAATTAGGCATTGAAATTATGAAAACGACAGTACTCGCCCACCACGGTGATATCCAGATCACTCAAGAAAAAAACAAAGGAACCCGAGTTGTCCTTTATATCCCTCTAGGTAAGCAACATTTGAAAAATGATGAAAACGTATGTTTCATCGAACCCGAAACAATAGCGGAAGATCCAAATAAAGCAATGATTACCGCAGAGGATAAGAGACAACAGGAAATAGCAAACAGCATAACTGCCAAACCTATTGACAACCCCGAAACCAAATACAAACTACTGGTTGTTGAAGACCATGCAGATATCCGCCTCTATCTGAAAGTATTATTCTCTGCTACCTATAATATTATTATGGCGGAAAATGGGGAAGAAGGAGTAAGAATAGCGCGTAAAGAAATACCGGATCTTGTAATAACGGATGTCATGATGCCTATCATGAACGGTTTTGAATGTTGCCGTATCCTAAAAGAAGATCTAAAAACTTGCCATATCCCTATTATTCTACTGACAGCTTTGACAGATGACGAAAATATAGTGAAAGGAATAGAATTAGGAGCTGATGACTATATTCTGAAGCCGTTCAATCCGGAGATTCTCCGCACCAAAGTAAAACGTTTAATAAAAAGCCGGACTGAACTGAAACAGATTTATACCAAACTACTAATGCCTTCCATCACCGTCAACGGCTCGCAAGAAGAAAATACGGAAACAATCATCATAGAAGACCCGTTCATCACACAAATTCTGAATATTGTAAATGAGAACCTGCAAAATCCGGAATTCAATGTGAAAAAACTGGCCGAAATGCTGAATATGAGTCAACCTACCCTTTACAGGAAAGTAAAACAACTCACTAATTTCACTATCATAGAATTAGTAAGAGGAGTCCGGTTAAAACGCTCTGCCGAATTACTGAGAAGCCGCAAATACAATGTTCAGGAGGTGGCCGAAATGGTTGGTTATAATGACATCCCCACTTTCAGAAAGCACTTTGTCGATTTCTATGGCACTACTCCCTCCACATTTAATAGTAAAGAAGATACGGAAGATAAAAAATAATCGTTAACAGCCAAATATTTTTTGAATTAAAAATCGTACCTTTGCAGCCAAATATATAGGTATAGTATGCAAGACATTAGAAACATTGCGATCATCGCCCACGTAGACCACGGAAAAACAACACTGGTGGACAAGATGATGCTGGCGGGACATTTGTTCCGCAACGACCAGACAAATGGTGAACTGGTATTGGATAATAATGACTTGGAACGCGAAAGAGGGATAACTATCCTTTCAAAGAACGTTTCAATTAACTACAAAGGAACAAAAATCAATATTATTGATACTCCGGGACACGCCGACTTCGGTGGCGAAGTAGAACGTGTACTCAATATGGCTGATGGATGTATCTTATTGGTAGATGCATTCGAAGGCCCGATGCCGCAGACACGCTTCGTATTGCAAAAGGCGTTACAGATCGGTTTGAAACCTGTAGTTGTTGTGAACAAGGTGGATAAACCCAACTGCCGTCCGGAAGAAGTATACGAAATGGTATTCGACTTGATGTTCAGCCTGAATGCTACAGAAGATCAGTTGGACTTCCCCGTTATTTATGGTTCTGCCAAAAATAATTGGATGAGTACTGACTGGAAGACCCCAACAGAAAATCTGGTTCCGTTGTTGGATGCTATTATTGAGCACATTCCAGCACCGAAACAGCTAGAGGGAACTCCTCAAATGTTAATCACCTCTTTAGACTATTCAGCATATACAGGTCGTATAGCTGTGGGACGTGTACATCGTGGTACCCTGAAAGAAGGTATGAATATTACACTGGCAAAGCGTGATGGCAGTCTGATAAAGTCTAAAATCAAAGAACTACATACTTTTGAAGGCTTAGGACGTAAAAAGACAGATGCCGTTTCATCGGGAGATATCTGTGCTGTAGTAGGTGTAGAAGGCTTCGAAATTGGTGATACCATCTGCGATTTCGAAAATCCGGAACCATTGCCCCCCATCGCCATTGACGAACCGACCATGAGCATGTTATTCACTATCAACGATTCTCCTTTCTTCGGCAAAGAAGGTAAGTTTGTGACTTCACGCCACATCCAAGATCGCTTGACCAAAGAACTAGATAAGAACCTGGCATTGCGTGTACGCAAAAGCGAACTGGAAGACGGTAAATGGATTGTATCAGGACGTGGTGTACTTCATCTTTCTGTACTGATTGAAACCATGCGCCGCGAAGGATACGAATTACAAGTAGGACAGCCTCAGGTTATTTTCAAAGAAATAGACGGAGTAAAATGCGAACCTATCGAAGAATTAACGATCAGTGTGCCCGAAGAATATTCCAGTAAAATGATCGATATGGTAACCCGCCGTAAGGGTGATTTGGTTTCTATGGAAACACAGGGTGACCGCGTAAACATTGAGTTTGATATGCCTTCGCGCGGTATTATCGGTCTTCGCACCAATGTACTGACTGCATCGGCCGGAGAAGCGATCATGGCCCACCGCTTTAAATGTTACCAACCATACAAAGGTGAGATAGAACGTCGCAGCAACGGTTCTATGATTGCTATGGAAAGCGGAACAGCTTTTGCATACGCTATTGACAAATTACAGGATCGTGGCAAATTTTTCATTTATCCGCAAGACGAAGTATATGCCGGCCAAGTGGTAGGTGAACATGTTCATGAAAACGACTTGGTGATCAATGTAACTAAATCGAAAAAGCTTACCAATATGCGCGCATCAGGTTCTGATGACAAGGCACGCATCATTCCTCCGGTAGTATTCTCGTTGGAAGAAGCATTAGAATACATTAAGGAAGATGAATATGTAGAAGTTACTCCAAAGAGTATGCGTATGCGTAAAGTGATTCTTGACGAAACAGAACGCAAGAGAGCCAACAAAAGCTAATCAATCTACATTGAATATAAAAAAATCCCGAAGGCCATATTACCTTCGGGATTTTTTATCTCTAATCTACAAACTTCACTTTACTAACCTCTCTAGGTTTAGCAGCCGGCATTTCATCGGGATAACCGAAAGCAATCGCATAAAGCAACTCATACCCTTCACTGAATCCCAACTTTTTCATATATTCCGCAGCTGCAGGTGATTTCATGAAACGCACAGGTCCTCCCAAACAACAGGAACCTATTCCCATTGACCAGGCAGACAAAATCATATTCTCACCCAACAAACCACAATCGATCTGTGACATATCATATGCAGGATCGTTAGCAATAAACACTACTGTAGGAGCATTATTGAACATATTCTTAAATCCCGGACGTTCTGCCGCTTTGGGATTTTCTTTTTTGAATATTTCAGTCAAACCATTGATAAATTCCGGATTATCTACTACACGAACCTCCCATGACTGTTTATTCATTCCATTAGGTGCATTGATTCCACATTCTACTATAGTCTGCATCTTTTCACGCTCCACAGCCTCGGGCTTATACTTCCGTATACTACGGCGACTCATAATAGTTTCTACCACAGGGTTTACCTGGCTCACGGAAACACTATCCGCAACAACTTCCTTCTGTCGGGAGCCTTGCGATGTACAGCTGCATAATACGAACATGCCTGCACCAACTAACATTAATCTAAATAATTTCATTTGCTATCATATTTGGTTTGCAACAAATCTAGGCATTTTCAAGCATAAAAAAAAGTGGTTCCTTTATAAGGAACCACTTTTTATATGTTAAATCTGTAAAATTCAAATTACAACTTCGGACCAGCAGCAACCAATTTCTTACCTGCTTCGTTACCAGTAAACTTAGCAAAGTTCTTAATGAAGCGACCAGCCAAATCTTTAGCTTTTTCATCCCACTGAGCAGCGTCAGCATAAGTATCACGAGGATCAAGGATCTTCGGATCAACACCCGGCAATTCTGTAGGAACAACGAAATCGAAGTAAGGAATAACCTTAGTAGGAGCCTTATCAATAGAACCATCCAGAATAGCATCAATGATACCACGAGTATCACGGATAGAGATACGTTTACCAGTACCGTTCCAACCAGTGTTAACCAAGTATGCTTTAGCACCAGTCTTTTCCATCTTCTTAACCAATTCTTCAGCATACTTAGTAGGATGCAATGACAAGAAAGCAGCACCGAAGCAAGCAGAGAATGTCGGAGTCGGTTCAGTGATACCACGTTCTGTACCAGCCAATTTAGCTGTAAATCCAGACAAGAAGTAATACTGAGCCTGTTCAGGATTCAAGATAGATACCGGAGGCAATACACCGAATGCATCAGCTGACAAGAAAATAACTTGTTGAGCGTGAGGACCTTTAGAGATAGGTTTAACAATGTTTTCGATATGATAGATAGGATAAGAAACACGAGTATTTTCTGTTACGCTCTTATCAGCGAAATCAATCTTACCGTTAAGCATCAACTGTTACGTTTTCAAGCAAAGCGTCACGTTTGATAGCAGCGTAGATATCGGGTTCGCTTTCCTTATCCAAGTTGATAACTTTAGCATAGCAACCACCTTCGTAGTTGAATACACCTTCGTCATCCCATCCGTGTTCATCGTCACCGATCAACTTACGTTTCGGATCAGTAGACAAAGTAGTCTTGCCTGTACCAGACAAACCGAAGAAAATAGCTGAGCTAGTTCCTTCCATATTTGTATTAGCAGAGCAGTGCATAGAAGCGATACCACGAAGCGGGTTCATGTAGTTCATGATAGAGAACATACCTTTCTTCATTTCACCACCGTACCAAGTATTCAGGATAACTTGTTCTTTAGTCTTCAAGTTGAAAACAGTAGCTGTTTCAGAGTTCAAGCCCAGTTCTTTATAGTTGTCAACTTTTGCTTTAGAAGCGTTGAAACATACAAAATCAGGTTCTCCATAAGCTTCCAGTTCTTCAGCAGTAGGACGGATGAACATGTTAGTTACGAAGTGAGCCTGCCAAGCTACTTCCATAATGAAACGTACTTTCATACGAGTTGCAGCGTTAGCACCGCAGAAAGTATCAACAACGAACAAACGCTTGCCGCTCAATTGTTTTACAGCTTTAGCTTTCAAATCAGCCCAAGCTTCTTCTGTACAAGGTTTGTTATCATTTTTATATTCGTCAGAAGTCCACCATACTGAATTTTCAGAAGCTTCATTCTTAACGAAGAATTTATCTTTAGGAGAACGACCTGTGTAAACACCAGTCATTACGTTTACAGCACCCAGTTCAGTAACCTGTCCTTTTTCGAAACCTTCCAATCCCGGTTTAGTTTCTTCAGCGAAAAGCACATCATAAGAAGGATTGTGGAGAACTTCCTTCACGTCGGTAATACCGTACTTGCTTAAATCTAAATTTGCCATTTTTTAATGATTTAATTTGGTTATTGTATAATGTTATTTTTACTCTTTATTTTCTGAGAGAAGATGTTTTTCAACACCCCCTTGTCTAAGGCGCTACAAAATTAGTGCTTTATTTTAAAAAAAAGAAGTTATTAGAGAAAAATTTCCGTAATAATCAAATATTTATATTTGTGTAACAAAAATGCAATTCGTACTTTACAAATCTAGAAATTATTTGTTTCTTTGCAGGTCAAAGTCAACAATATAACAAAAGCATAGATATGAAAATCATCAATCTCAGTGAAGGCAATTCTCTCCTAAACCAATATGTAGCGGAATTGCGCGATATACATGTTCAAAATGACCGTATGCGTTTCCGCAGAAATATTGAAAGAATAGGAGAAATCATGGCATACGAGATGAGTAAAGCACTAACCTATTCCGTAAAGCAAGTACAGACACCCTTGGGAACTGCCACGGCCAGCACACACGATGACAAAATAGTGATTGCAACGGTATTCCGTGCCGGACTGCCGTTGCACACCGGTTTTCTGAACATGTTCGACCATGCCGACAACGCTTTCGTTTCCGCATTCCGTTTTTACAAGGATGACGAGCACCGTATTGTAGATGTGCACATTGAATACATCGCCGCCCCTTCATTGAATGACAGGACCTTGCTTCTCGTTGACCCCATGCTTGCCACCGGTGAAAGCATGGAACTTGCCTGGAAAGCTTTCCTTACCAAAGGCAAACCCGCTAAATTGCAAATGGCCTGTGTCATTGCCAGCCAACAAGGGGTAAAGCATATGGCAGAACTTTTTCCCGGCGATGATGTCACATTATGGTGTGCCGCCATAGACCCTGTCTTGGACGAGCACAAATACATTGTTCCGGGATTGGGGGATGCCGGTGATTTAGCATTCGGCGAGAAACTTTAGGGCTCAAACTATAAAGACAGTTTCACGTGTGTTCGCTTGCACACACTAAAATTCTAAATTAAATGGTTAGTAACCGACAATTATTCACAGCCTATTACTAACCATTTAATTTTTAAAACAGTTCTGTAGATCTGGTCCCTACAGGGAAGATGAAAAATCTTATTTCACTTCCCAAATATCATTTGTCATCAGTAATTCCTGGAAATTATGATATTTTTTCTTTGCGGCCACTTCTTCAATCTGTGCATTAACAGCGTCATCATAAGTAGGCGCCTCCACATCACGGATCACCCCTAATGCAACCGGAAAATCCGGTCCTTCCATCAATGCCAGTTTCAACTGCAAAGTATTATCCATACAATGAGCATCGTGCACTAAAATATCTTTTTCCGTCACACCATTCTCACCAAGCTTTACCACTTTCAGTCCGAAACCTTCCTGCATCAGCCCGTATTCTTTGTCTACACCAAACAACATCGGTTTACCGTGTTCTAAATAAATGGCATTCTTTGAACGACCTTCTTTCGTATATACTGATTCGTGTGTTCCATCATTAAAAATGACGCAGTTCTGAAGAATTTCACATACAGCCGCACCTTTATGATTGGCAGCAGCTTTCAGAATCTCCACTGTACCAGGACCATCCGTAGCTACCGCACGGGCAAAGAAACGTCCACGCGCACCAAAACATAATTCAGCCGGATGAAACGGATCTTCCACAGTGCCGTAAGGAGATGATTTGCTAACAAATCCACGGGGAGAAGTCGGAGAATACTGTCCTTTGGTCAAACCATATATACGGTTGTTCAACAAAATCATATTCAAGTCGATATTACGACGAACGGCATGTATAAAGTGATTTCCACCAATAGCCAGCCCATCACCATCCCCTGAAATCTGCCAAACAGTAATCTTTGGATTAGCCACCTTGCAGCCTGTAGAAATAGCTGCCGCACGACCGTGCACAGTCTGCATGGCATATGTATTCATGTAATAAGGCAGGCGGCTGGAACATCCGATACCCGAAATAACGGCAGTATCATGAGGAGCCACTCCCAATTCAGCCATCGCTTTGTGCAGCGAAGCCAAGAAAAAATGGTCACCACAACCCGGACACCAACGAGGTTGTCCCTTTTTGAAATCTTTTGCTGTATATTCGTTCATAGTCTTTACTTTCTTTACGGTTATTATTTATTTAAAATCTCAGTGAAAGCATCAACTAACTCGCTGACTACGAACGGCTGGCCTTTTACCTCATTAAACTGATAAGGAACAAATCCGTCCACTTTCATACGGAGATATCCGGCAAACTGACCAAGATTCTGCTCAGCCACGACTACCTTCTTATATTTCTTCAGCACTTCTGCCGTATTTTGAGGCAGCGGGTTCAAATGAACAAAATGTGCCAAAGCAACCTTCTTGCCTGCATGGTTCATTTCCTCCATTGCTGAATACAAATGACCGTAAGTTCCACCGAAACCCACTATCAACAAATCTGCATCCTCTACGCAGCCTTGCACCTTAACATCAGGCACTGGAATTTTAGCAATCTTCTCGGCACGCAAACGGCACATCAAATTATGGTTTTCAGGCTCGGTAGAAATAGCACCTGTATCACTGTCTTTTTCCAAGCCTCCCAAAATATGCATATAACCTTCCTGTCCCGGCAATGCCCAATAACGGACACCTGTTTCAGTATTACGCTTGTAAGGAGTATAATTATCCTTCATTTCCGGAGTAACATAGGGTGGGTTAATAGCCGGATAGTTTGCCAGATCAGGCAATTTCCATGCGCCGGAACCATTTGCTACAAAACCATCAGTCAGCAACACCACCGGAGTCATGTGTTCCAAGGCAATCTTACAAGCATCATAAGCAGCATCAAAACAATGAGTTGGAGAAGCTGCGGCAATGACCGGCATAGGAGATTCACCGTTACGGCCAAACAAAGCCTGCAATAAATCTGTTTGCTCAGACTTAGTAGGCAAACCAGTAGAAGGACCGCCACGCTGTACATTAATAACCACCAATGGTAATTCTGTAATAACAGCCAGATTCATAGCCTCTGATTTCAGACAAACACCCGGCCCCGAAGTAGAAGTAGCCGCCAACGCACCTGCAAACGAGGCACCGATAGCCGTAGCGCAACCTGAAATTTCATCTTCACATTGAACAGTAGTCACTCCCAATGATTTATGTTTAGAAAGCTCATGTAAAATATCTGTTGCCGGAGTAATGGGATAAGATCCCAAGAACAAACGCAGGCCTGCTTTCTCGGCAGCAGCGATCAAGCCATAAGCCGTAGCCTTGTTTCCGCTGATATCCATATACTTTCCGGGGACTTTAGACTTAGTTTCCACCTTATAAGTATGATCCACAGACGCATGGGTATTGTGGCCATAATCATATCCGGCGTGTATCACTTTAATATTCGCTTCAGCTATTTGCGGCTTCTTTGCAAATTTCTCGCGCAAAAAATTTTCAGCAACCGCCAGGTCACGATTAAACAACCAGCAAACCAATCCCAAAGCAAACATATTACGACATTTCAACATTGACTTGTTGTCCATGCCTGTATCTGCCAGACAGTCTTTCACCATCTGTGAAATAGGAGCAGCAATTACATCCTGCTTAATACCCATTTCTTCAATCGGATTGTCTGTTTTGAAAGCCGCCTTGTCCAGATCTGATTTCTGAAAACAATCTGTATCAATAATGATACAAGCTGTGGACTTCGCAAATTTGTATTGTGTTTTCAATGCAGCGGCATTCATTGCGACCAATACGTCGCATTTGTCACCAGGAGTAAAAACTTTACCCGCACCAATATGCACCTGGAAACCTGACACACCGGTCAACGAACCTTGCGGGGCACGTATATCCGCCGGGTAATCGGGGAATGTACTGATATCATTTCCCACTGTAGCCGAAATATTAGAAAAGATATTTCCGGCCAGCTGCATACCATCGCCTGAGTCGCCTGAGAAACGGACCACCACTTGGTCCAACTCCTTGACTATCATTTCATCTGCCATAACTTATTATTTAGGGTTACAAAATTTCACTGTTTGCAAAGTTCGGAAAGTTCTGTCAAAGGACAAAATATTCCGCTGTCAAACTACGTTTGAATATCAAAATGTACAAAATTAAAGGTTTATTTATTTCCAAGCTAAGAAAAAGTAGAGATAATTACCTGTTTAAAAGCATAAATTTCTATCATTATGACAGCAGCAAAAACGATTCATTTTTACAATTTATTATTTTTATCCATGTTTTATAAACAACATGAAAGTTCATAGCAGAATAATAACATTATTAGATTATAAAAAACAGACAAAAAACAACAAAACAACAAAGAAAGGATTATTTTCTTCCCACTTAAGACATTTTTCGATCTTTCATATTGCCATTTTAACAAAAAGGAGTACCTTTGTAGCCATAAAAGGGCCTTGTAGTTCAACGGATAGAATAGAAGTTTCCTAAACGTATGTTCTTCCAAACAATGGCAAAGGTAGTAAAATTTAGATTTATAGTAAATAAGAAAAGGAAGTTATAACGATAACTATTACATAAGGCTCTGTAGTTCAACGGATAGAACAAGAATTTCCTAAATTTTAGATAGGGGTTCGATTCCCCTCGGAGCTACTTTTCAAGTCCATTCCATTACGGGGTGGACTTCTTTTTTTACAGCATTTACAGCAAAAAAGAGGTATATTTGCGGATAAAAGTTCTACTATAGTTCTACAAAGATTATGGCTACATTCAAAGCAGAGGTGTACGCTCACCAAAAAAGGGCTGACGGCACATATAATATAAAGATAAGGGTTATACACCAAAAGAGGAAAAAGTACATCCCGACCACTTACTACGTGACAAAGGATGATTTGACACGCACGACTTTCAAATTGAAAAACCAAAAGTACATAGATGCCACCGATGATATGATAAAGAAATACCGTTCCATTTGTGACCGTATGGGGGAACGGCTTAAATCCATGACCGTTGAGCAGGTGGTAGATGCAATCACTAACGACAATGGGGAACACTTCGATTTGGATATAGTGGCTTATGCCCGTCAATACATATTGCACTTAAAGGAAACCGGGCATACAGGCAATGCGCTTTCTTACCAAGTAGCTATTAACAACCTTGTACGCTTTGTTGGCAGGGATAGCGTGAGCATAAAAGAAATAACGGTTAAGTTTATCAATGATTGGATAAAGTGGATAAAGGAGAATCCGGCACGTTCCAAACCCGAAGCCAATCACGGAGAAAGAGCACAGAGCCTATATATATCCCAGCTAAGAGCCATACACAACCGAGCAAAGAAAGAGTTTAACGATGAGGATGCCGGGCTGATACGCATTCCCTATTCTCCTTTTAAGAGGGTGGAAATTCCCAAAGTTCCAGTTACAAGAAAAAGGGCTATTTCTACGGATTTACTTCGTAAATTTTCGGAGCTGCCTTATTCTTTGATTATGCAACCGGGGACAAACAGGTACAATCTCGCAAAGGATGTCTTTCTTTTGAGTTTCTGCCTAATCGGAATGAATGCGGTAGATTTGTACACTTGTACGGATTTGAAGAAAGGACGAATTACATACCAACGGACAAAAACCAAGAATCGGAGAGCCGACAAAGCGGAAATATCTGTGAGGATAGAGCCGGAACTAAAAGCCCTTATGAAAAAATATAAAGACCATACGGGGCAAAGGGTCTTTAATTTCTACAAGCTGTATTCAAGTGTGGATAGCTTTACGGCTGCAATTAACAAGGGTTTGAAAAAGATTGGTGATGATTTGGGAATAGATGATTTGGAGTTTTACGCAGCCCGCCATACATGGGCAACCATTGCAAGCAATGAAGCCGGAGTAGATAAATACACCGTTCACACAGCCCTTAACCACGTGGACGAAAATATGAGAGTGACAGATATTTATATTGCGAAATCGTGGGACAGCATAGATGCTGCCAACCGTAAGGTATTGGATTATGTCAAGCTATCTTTGGATGATGTAACAGAAAAGAAGTATATACCCAAAAATAAGCGTGTTTTGCCTAAGCAAAATTTGTAAGCTGTTATAGTTCAGCGATTTACAAGCCTATTTTTGCTTAGGCAAAATTTTAATAGGTGTTTATCTATCCTCTAAACCTGTATTATCTCTGATAATCAGATAGTTGTAGATTTTGCCTAAGCAAATTGCCTAAGCAAAATGATTTTGCCTAAGCAAAAATTATAATATTCTGATAATCAAATAAATAGTTGTTTTTAAGCCTAAAAATAGCGTTTTGCCTAAGCAAAATTTACAAATGATTGAAATACAGTGTGTTATAAGCGTTATTTTGCCTAAGCAAAAATATAGCCTTTTTGCGTTTGCCTAAGCAAAATTTGTAAGCTGTTATAGTTCAGCGATTTACAAGCCTATTTTTGCTTAGGCAAAATTTTAATAGGTGTTTATCTATCCTCTAAACCTGTATTATCTCTGATAATCAGATAGTTGTAGATTTTGCCTAAGCAAATTGCCTAAGCAAAATGATTTTGCCTAAGCAAAAATTATAATATTCTGATAATCAAATAAATAGTTGTTTTTAAGCCTAAAAATAGCGTTTTGCCTAAGCAAAATTTACAAATGATTGAAATACAGTGTGTTATAAGCGTTATTTTGCCTAAGCAAAAATATAGCCTTTTTGCGTTTGCCTAAGCAAAATTTGTAAGCTGTTGTAGTTCAGCGATTTACAAGCCTATTTTTGCTTAGGCAAAATTTTACGCAAGTTATAAGGGATAATATATATACTATATATAATATTATATAGTTAATTAAGAATAAATATATGAAATAGGGGTGTGGGGGAAGAACAAAAAAAGGCACTTATGGAAGTGCCGTAATTTTCTTTGGTAGATTCTATTTTGTTTCTACGCTAATTATGTCCGATATATCTTTGTTGAAATGATAAGTGCAATTAGTAATCGCATATCCCCCATAGGAGTTTTTGGCTCTATATCTATGGGAAATCTCCCAAGCTAAAGTATCGTATGGATTTATATCATTACTTTCAAACATAGCCTTGATTTGTTCTAATTTTGAGTTAATGCTATCTGTTGGAAACTCTCCATCCGTTGCTCTTTTAACAGTTTCCACTAATGCTTTAGACATAGGTGTGACTATTCCTATTTTACCCATATCTATACACTCATAACTATCAGGGTCTTTTAAATTGTTCTCCAAATACCTGTTTATTAGTTTCTCAGCTTTGCATTGCGGATTGTCGCCATTGCATCCTGTTATCAAAGCTATCAGGCAAAGCATTAGCAAAGTTCTCATAAGTGTGTATTTAACGGTTGTACTTAGCAAGCTACTGTAATACACACGAAAGCGTGGGATTACTCCGAGGATTAAGAGGTACGACCAAGCACCTAACAGCCCATACAAGAGTAATGCCCACGCAAAGCGCAGGCATTAGCAAATTGTCTGAGGGCTGTTTCTGAAATTTGGTCGTTTTCTTAATCCCTACAACAATAGCCAATGCTATTTAGTGATATTTTAATTCAGCAGCAAATATAGTGTATTATTTGTTATAAAAATAGTCTTGCAGTGTTATATTTATAATGACGTATCAAAAATATATAGGTTTTTGTTTCCAAATAAGCGGGGATTTTGTACCTTTGTAGAAAATAGTAGTTTATATGGGTAATTGGAGCGTACAACAAGAAGCTAAGAAAGAAGTCAAGGAGAAAGATAAAGTGAGGCGTGAAAAACTTGCTGGATTCTTTTTTAACTTGGCGCAACTCACATTTGCGGGTTTGGTTCTTGGTGGAATAACTCCGATATATGCCAATGTGGAAGCTGGTATAAACTGGTATGTTTTGACAGCAGGGAGTGTTTGGACTATAATGCTTGCTAAAGTAGGAAATACAATTTTAAAATAATAGATATGGAAATGTTAGGAGCTATCTTTACCGTTGGAATAGTTGTGACGGGTGCATTTATGATTTGGCTAAGAACAAAATCTGGCAAGAAATGGCTTGCTAATTTGTGATATGGAATATTTGTAAGAAATAGCCCCATGCAGACTAATAATGTTTGCATGGGGCTATTTTTGTTCTTCAAACATTCTTCCAAATCCAGTAAGCAGCCATTTGGCACTTACTCCATAATCCTTAACCATAGGATGTAACCAAGATAATTGAAACCATCCACGCTCCAAGTCTTTTCTTTGCGCAATGAAATTTCTTCTATCTATGTTGTTGAGCCTACAGTATGTATTTACTCCTCTTATTTTCTTCATGGCTATAATGGCATCCAGCGCACTATAGAATCTTTCCATTATTTGCTTGCTTATGACGGTATTCATTGCGATATATGGCTCTTCAAATTCTCTATATCGGATTTTAGCAACTCCAATTCACTTGTAGGCTCATTGGTGATTATAGCCGTGGTGATAGCGTTGGATATTTCCCTTTGCGCATCTAATACCCTATCAGGGTTTACCCGGTTAATTAAAAGGGCTTCTTTGTAGAGGTCTATAACCATTCTGTAATACTTTTCCATATCAATACTTTCTATGCTTTAAACCAAACACTATACGGCATTGGCACATCCGGCAGGATTCTCCATTTGGGCACTTCCCTTTTTAAGTTCCTCTATTTCGTTTTGCAATCTGCCTATCAATCTATTCAACCGTTCTATTTCCTTATCTTTTTCTACTAATATTCCATAAGGTGCAATCAGTTTGTCATTCATCATCTTTACGACTTGTCTTGAAAAAGCGTCAGCACCAGCAAACATGAAATCCTCGGGAGTGACTTCTTTTAATACCGTATTTTGCTTTGGTGATATATCCGAATAATATCTTGAAATATCACCGAATTTAGACTGCAATATATCCAATTTCTCTTTTGAAATTGGTTTTATTCCGTTTTCTATATTTGAAATATAGTTCTGTTTGCACATTAACAGCTCTGCTAACTCCTTTTGAGTAAGTTTTCTATCAATTCTAAATCGCTTTAAATCAAATCGTTGCATATAAATGAAATATTTTAATAGAAAAATATATCCAAAAAATTTTGTTATATTCGGATATATAGCCTATATTTGTTGCGTAATTAAATAAATGACATTACAAATATAACCAAAAAGCGTGTTTGTAGAACATATAAATTGGAGAAAATGAAAAAAGTAACCCAAAAAGACTATCAGTCTTTTATTCAGATTTACAAAGGATTGCCCGAAAGGAGTGCCGTAAAAGCTCCAAAGACTGAGTTTGTGGAGGAAATAGCGGCTTTGTGTATGTGTAGTACCAAGACGGTGCGAATGTGGATTCATGGCGTACAAAAGCCGGATGCCCTCAAGCAAAAGATGATTAGTGACAAACTGGGCGTTCCAGCCAATATTTTATTTCCTGTTACAGAATGAAAGCTATAGAGTTCTACACAACCCCGGAGGGTGAAGTTACTATGCGCCCTATCGGAGAAGCCGAAAGGCAGTTGAAAGAAACTGATACCGACTTTATCCAAGCTTTCTTGGCTATACTGAGGGAGTTTTATCCCGAAGCATACGATGCGCTTATGGATATATACTCTAAAAATTCAAACAACAAGAGGTATCGGGATTTCATAGCGGTTCGTAGATTCATTAAATGCAACTTCGGTCTGTATGACAACATGATTGATGTAGATGAGAATTGGAACTTTAATTTTGAGTTTGTAGGTTGTCCCTTACGTGGAGAATGCAAACATGATAAAGTTATTTGCGCTCCTAAATTCAACTCTAAGTTGTCCGATAGGCAAATAGAAGTTATGCGAATGCTCTATGATGGGAAAAACGATTCAGAAATAGCCGAAAAGCTGTTTATCTCTTTAAATACCGTGAATAACCATAGAAAAAACAGTTTCCGAAAGGTTGGCGTACATTCAATGGCTGAATTTATGCGGTATGCTATGACCAACAATCTTTTTAAATAATAAATGCAACACCGATGAAAGGAGAAACTTTAGCAAACCTTATCCAATGTGGCGTTACGCTACTTCTTGGCATTATTGCCCTTGCTGGGGCATTGTTTTGTAATGCCTCATTCCACTTCATTACCGCTATGGCTTGTTTTTGGCTGGCATGGGTTTTCTATACCGACAATGAGTATGGGATAGTAAGTGTTAGAGAATATTTTAAGAACCGCTACAAAAAGGACTGACCTATGACAATTCAGATGGAACTATACGAGTTAAAGAACCTCTGTATGGAAATGGCTTCTTTGGGTGCTGCCAACTATGTAAAACAGACTACCCCGGCAAAAGACCTCATTTCACAACGTGAAGCATACAGACTGTTTCAAGAGTGCCGGGTAAAACGCTGGCAGAAAGACGGCATGGTTTCCACTATCCGGGGCGGTAGCTCTATACATTCCAAAGTGTTGTATTCACGTGCCGAACTTTTGGCGGTAGATAAATCAGAAAAAATCAATTCTATAATTAACAAGTGATATGCGTACAATCAAATTAAAATCATTATCCCTTATCAACTTTAAGGGTGTCAGAAGCCTAAATATCGGTTTCTCCGATGCGGAAACGCTGGTTGCCGGAGATAACGGTACAGGAAAAACAACAGTGTTTGATTCGTTCCTTTGGTTGCTCTTTGGTAAAGACAGTACAGGACGCTCGGACAGTAATTTCAACATTAAGACGTTGGATGCGGACGGAAAGCCTATTTTGCATCTTGAACACTCCGTTACTGGTGTACTATCAGTGGATGGCAAAACGGTAACACTGCAACGCTGCTATGTGGAAAACTGGGTCAAGCCACGTGGAACTACGGAAGAAAGCCTAAAGAATCATGCAACAGAGTTCTATTTGAACGGTGTTAAGTTGGCTACCAAAAAGGAGTATGATAGTGAAGTAGCTGCCATCATCTCGGAAGATGTTTTCCGAATGATAACCAACCCTTTCTACTTTACATCAATGAAGCCGGAAGCGCAAAAAGAAATCCTTTTGGATATGGTAGGAACGCTTACCGACCAAGACGTAGCGCAGACCAAGCCCGAATATTTGGAGTTGCTGGCTCAGTTGTCAGGCAGGAGCATCGCCCAATACGCTAAAGAGGTAGCCGCCAAGAAAAAGGCTTGCAAAGATGAATTGTCAGTTATTCCCTCTCAGATAGAAACGGCTCGTAAACTTATGCCGGAGGAAGAGGATTGGGTAGCCATTGATAGTGAGATTGAGAATAAAAATGCC